>Ga0179593_1311674_pt1 | contig 13871 bp, 10 predicted proteins | sample CZODoug2_1_08_16_FD_185931 | JGI IMG/M metagenome (GOLD analysis project Ga0179593, IMG submission 185931) | Vadose zone soil fungal communities from Angelo Coast Range Reserve, California, USA - CZODoug2_1_08_16fungal (PacBio error correction) | ecosystem: Environmental > Terrestrial > Soil >...
GGACAAACCTGTCTGAATCGGGCCAAGAGAGAACGGGTAATCAATTGAGAGAACACAAAGGAAAGACCAGATAAGAAAAAAATCACAGAACGCCAGAAAAATGTAGATCTGTGAGACGGTTGGCTTGGGGGACGGAGTGAAACGACCACCAAAGTGGCCCGCCATCGCGGGGAAGTCACTCAATCATCAAAAAGGGGAAATTAATCAACCCTTGCGACGCAGGCCAGAAAGAGTATTTCCAGAAAGAAAAAGGACAAGCTGTCAGAAGCACAGCTCTTCCCCACTCGAAAATAGAAAAGGTGTGAATGAAAGGGGAGGGGGGGGGTGATATCGACGGGGGGTAGTTTACCGAGGTACCGGGAAACCATAAGATGTGAAAGGGAAGACATTTGCCTCAGCGGACGTAATCTTCGGAAGGATCGTGGAAGGGCCGCGTCCACATAGAAAGTGCCGCGGATCTACGCAGTCAGGACGCAAAACGGCGTCAGAAATCAGAAGTGCGGGGAAATAAATCAATACCAAAAGAAGGGGAGGGCGAAAGCGTCCCCTGATGTTAAAAAGAGGGACAGCCGAACCGACGACGAAGGGATCCACCGACAATTCCGCCTTCGAAAGTCTGAGCCTGGAGAGAACGGGGTCGTTGATGTCATGCATTCTGGTAGGGGGACTTGTTATAATGCGATTTGGGAGGGGACTAGGAAGGAAGGCATCATATCGCAAGAAAAAACCGATATTATCAGGGCAAAACTAGATGACAAATGACGTGCGCAACGGGAAAAGTACAAAAGAACGACGCGCAGAAAGAATGTCGCGCTTCAATGGGGAAATAAAAGATGGAAAGGGGGTTTCCGGGGGAATAGCGGGACATCGCCAGTGGAGGCGAGGATAAATCGCAAACAAAAGGCCGCTACTCTGGGTATAAGTGTTTGACCCCAGGAAAAGTATGGAAGAAATGAGGGTAGGTCTTTAAAGAGTACACATTACCGAGGTCACAAACCTTTAAAAAATAAAAAGGATTGGGAGAAGCTGGATTGCTGATAGCTTCAATAAGAAGTCGCGGAACAGCCCACCGCAAAAGAGATCTACACCATCAGAGGAAAATGTGTAAAAACCAAGAAGCATCCAAAAAAAAAAAACGTCCTCTCCAAAAAAAGCGTAAAGGGCCGCGCCAAACAAGTTGGATCGCGCACGAGGCAAGGGGGAAAGAAAAGGAGACATGAGATCGAGTCAGGTCAAAATTACCTGAGGTCCTGGTTTCTAACTACGTCGGTGGACATGACGAAGGAGGGAAGGGCCGCGACATCTCAATTGAGAGCAAAACGCACGAGAGCGCAAGTGTCACGCCCTACTCGGCATTACGGATCTTTTCACTGCGGAGACTACTGGGGGGGGGGGGGTAACAAGCCAAAGAAAGCGGGGGTGATGTAATCAGGACGTACAGATACTATCGTAGATCGATGCGAAGAGAACTCTTGAACGCTAAGAAAGGGTACAGAGGCAAAATGAACCTATCCCCTGGAAAGAAAACCGCTATCAAGGAAAGAAGCTCGAAAAAATGAGAAATAGAGGAATGGGCAGGGAAACGGACTTTCTTCTTCATTCATCGGAAAATGAAAGAAAAGAAAAGATTCTAACCAAAATACACGCCTATCGAAGAAAATAAAAAAACCTGTTACACGATTGGCCTCGTTTTCTTCCAAAAGGCAGAAGAAGGCGGCTTATAGAATTGAAAGGTCCAGCGATAGCGGCGTGGGGAGAAGGAGCGAGATCACCAAATGCCGAGGAGGGGGGGGAGGGCGCCCATTCTTAATCTATGATTCCTGGGGGAGCGGGGAGACGAGCATCAGAAACAACCACCGGAAGCAGCGAGCGAAGTAAGAAAAGAAACAGGGCTAGTAGGCAGGACAAAAAACGTGTTTAAATATCACAAAGCCATCGCTAGCAAAATAAGGAGCGGAGCTGAAAAATACCCAATCTCCCAAGGAAGCTGTAGAACGGGCAACACGGAAGAAGGGGAAGAAGAAAAGTCGGAACTTTTCTAAACAAGGGTCGAATTTCCCAAAAAAAACGCTATCTTCAAAACCAAAGAAAGTCAAGAAAAGGGAAGATGTGCTCTTCGGGAAACCGGACAGGGTTTCACCCAACAGAAATGAGAAGCAGAAGAATGACTTTATCTTGGTGGCCTTCAATCGAAAGGGGAATGCCACTCCTCAGCGAGCCAGGGAGAAGCACAAGCCTCCGAGAGGAGGGACTCGTTTCATATGGTTAGAAAGAAAGTAGTGTACAGGGCGTCAACTTCTCCCATGAGTAAGAAAACCGAGACGCCATCCGACGAGAAGAAGAGCCGGTGGGTGGTCGGTGATGGTATTCGCGGAGAAAAGAGGTCCGACCGAGAAAACAGCAGCACAAGAGTAAGAATAGGAGGAGAAAACTTGGAAGAAAAGGGGGTAGAGACGGGGGGGGAAAATGGGCCTTCCCGAGAACGGGAGGACGAAATTGTTAGTCAAATAAAAGGCAGGGTAGAGGGAAAGGGGTTATTACAATTTTCCGCCGTCGATGAAAGAGTCAACTGGTGGATCTCGAGAAAACAAAGAGGGGGGAAAAAGGAGAGGGGCAAAAAATAATTTGAAAACGACTGTCATGAATCTGAAATCAGGGGAAAGGGGGGAAGATGAAAGATAGAAATGCGATCCAAATTTCGGGCGCAGTAGAAAGGACAGAAACAAAAGATACAAAGACGTTGTAATTACGGGGTGGAAGAAAGGAAGAGGAGGGGAATTGTCTGAGATTGGCGGCAGAGCGTACCCGTATGGAGGATAAGATCCACACCTAAACTAACCAAAAAAGAAAACTCGTAGAGGCTAAGAGGCTGGCGTTCGTTGACCCGGGAGGCTCTTTCCGTAAAAGTTAGAAAGTGGAAAGACGCGGACTCAGAAGAGAAAAGAGCTAAGAGTCCTCTATTTTTGGAAAGATGAGGTTGGGGACATCGCACGAGGTATTGAACCGCGTATGCGATGTGGGTAGCCAAAACGAGACAGATATCTTGTCGGGAGAGGAGCAAATCGAACGGAGTGAGTGAAAAACTTCAGTGTAGAAGAGCACAGCGGGGACTCGTTGTAAAAGGGAGTGCATCGCTATCCTGGAAAAGGCGGGTATTTTTGCGAAAAGGGGGGGGGGGACGAAAAAAGATATTTGAGAAACGTTCGGACGTGGGAACTTAGAGGGGATTATGTCAGTTGGGTTGCAGATCTACAGCGACGGGCGGAGGGGACGAAAAACGGTAACATACGTCTCTGGGAAAGCTCAGGCCGTGGCAGTGGATCGGAGTCAACGGAGGCAGGCCGCGTCCAAGGGGGATGAAAAAAATTATTGGGAGAGATCGCCTTCGGTCACTGGGATGCTGAGAGACCGCTCGGGAATTCAAAAAAATACGTGCGACGCAACTCATGGGGGGGGAGGGTCGTCAGGCTGGCTGGGCTGGGCAGGGAGGAGTGAGCCGCGAGTGAAAATTCAGCAGAGAAAAAGGGCAGCAAAGTATGGGGAAAGAAGCACTATCGTCCGGAAAAAAAAGGGGTTCATTCTTGTAGGGAAGGAGGGGGAGGATGTTCCATATAATAGTGTGGGAGGGAAAGATCCGCTGCATAAACGTAGGCGAATGGGCAAGGGAAACGGGAGTCTCAGGGAGGGTGGAGCGAGTCGGAAAGATAAGGTTTGGATTGGAACAGTTGGGGAAGGCGGCAGTCAGGAAAAAAGGCGCTACTTGGAGTGGGTACTTGCATGGGGACAGAGTTAGGAGGGCTCAGGGGAGGAGTCAAACGGCTGAATCTAACCTACCTAAGTGTGGCAAAGAACATAAGGTCTCGTATCGTAGAGAGTATGTTATCAGCAGGAACGGGCAAAGGAGGCCGAAGTTTAGTCTTGCATGAAACGAAACTTGAAGTTGGGAGAGAAGTCTCAAAGTTAGCGGAGACCTCGGGGGGAGGGAATGGTCCAAAGGAAGGTGGGAACAGGTAACCGATCGGGTGGGAAGGAAAAAGTCAGTGCACCTCGGAACTTCTAGATAGATTTATCCATTGGGGTGCGGGAAATGGCGAGAATTGCGAGTCCTAGAGATGGCCGCAAATTCTAGGGTGGGGATCGCCGTTACGATGTGTGTTGAAATTGATGGGGCCTTTGGGGGGGGAGAGAAAAAATAGTGATTGGTAGAGAGAAGGGGGGACGAAGACTGCTGGACTTGCGCGCCAGGTAGGCGTGACATCGATGGCAAAGAAAAGGAATCGGAAAAGAGCATTGTGTTAGTGAAGGGTCACGTGGAAAGAGGAGGAGAAGAATAAGGAGGGAATAGGGAACAGCAAGCTGAAAGAGAAGTGACTGGAGTGGCGAGTTAAGAAGAGGGAGAGAAGAGACTGATGACTGGTTGCCTTGTTGGCGAGAACCATCAGTACCAAAGAACAGGAAGAAGAAGGTTCCTTCGTTTCAAAGGAAAGAAGCCGGGGAAATGACTGCTCCCAAAGGCCGTGCCGACTGGATAAGGACCAACGAAGAGAGTCGTCGGTCGACTAGGAAGGTGGGGCACATGTCAGTGGGGAAAAAGCGGGATCGTCCTTGACAGGCAGAATACGGAGTGCAGATGAAATGAGAACCTTCAACTCGGCCCGACCAAGGAAAAGGAGGATAAAAAAAAGGACCGAACTGGAGGGACTGCGGAGAATCTTGCATGAATAAAAAAGGGACACGAGCTGCCAGTCTCGCCCGGAGGGTGGGAGAAAGGAGAAGGGGGCTGAAGAGAACGTCGATAGACAGGAGGGGGTAGGGGGCTACTGATTTTCAAAGGGGAAAACGCCGATTTCGCCTCTAGGGAGGGGTCAACGTGACTCCACCTTCAGAGGATTAGAAGAAGTTTAATTTCGCGTGGGAAAAATCCGTCGGGGCATGGGGGGGGGGGGGGGTGAGGAACGAGGCGCTGACAAAAGAAGACAATCCGCAAGGGATGACTCTATCACTATGGAGGGAAACCGCGAGTAAAGGCCTTCACCTTTCGGAAAAACGAAAAGGTGGGGCTTACATACGTAAAAGAAACCAGAGTCAGAAAGAAAAAAAAAGGAACTCGAGTTTTGCTGTGAAAAGGGGAAAAGTGTCAGTGGTGTCTCACTAGGAAAGAGAGGGAAAGGCGGAACTGTGGAGGGGTATAGAGGGAATTTGAAACAATATGGGGAGTGCCGTCAAAGGGTGGGGGGGGGAGACATTGGTTTGAGTGTTCTATTGGGGGCATTAAGCGAAGCAATCGGGGGTCTGAAAGAAAAGGGGAGGGATAACAGCAGATACAAAAACTGGGTCGGGGAATTGGGATGAACGTGGAATGAAATAGGGTCCAGGGATCTCAATGCAGCAAGGATGAACTATTCTGTGGCGGGATCCACGAAGAGAAAAAAAAAAAAAATAGGATAAAGAGATAATGATCACGAGAGAAACGGGGAGTTACATTAACGTTTAATTCAATAAGAGCACGACACAGAGTCAATTCACGAAGTCATCACCACAAAGCAAAATCCCATGGGATCTGCTTGAAAGGAGCTGGGAAAAAACTCAAGTCTTTGAAAAAACTTGGTGCCAAGAGCGAAGGCCTAGAAAACTGAACTCACGAAAAAAAATCTTGTCAAAACCCGGCTAAGGCAGTGAGAAAGAAAATCTCTTGCAAGTATCACGACACGCTTCATACAAAGTGTGTCACACAAAAAAAAAAAAAAAAAAAAAAACAAGTTTCACTTGTGAAAAGGGAAAAAGACTCAAACGGGAAACCACCTCTAAACTAGAAAGGGTTGTAACAAAAAAAAGCCCTCTAGGTGTGGGTTGGAAAATATCTACATTTGTGGGAGGGAGGGATGGGAAAGACCGTGACCGGAAGAAAGGAGGGATGGGACTCCTCGGAAGGCGTAGGGACTCTGAGGATTAGAACTGAGATTGTGGACTTCGCTACGCCCAGAGAAAGCGGGCAGGACAAAGCCTCTTGACTCAGAGGATAAGAAAAGGGGGAAGGGGATTCTGAAAACAAACAGCCGGATCTAAATCTCCGAGGTGAAGAAAAGCCAGCCGCGGAAAGGGGATATGTGTTATTATAGGAATCAAAAAGAAAAAAAGGCAGAAAACGATTCACTTTTCAGGGAGAGCAATCCATACCCGTAGTCTTGAGGGATAACGAGGAGAAGAAAAACCTGAAAGTGAGGGACGGTTTACGTTTTGGGAAGAGGAAGCAAGACCTGAAGCTGCACACATACAACTATATCAAGGCAACCTTCGATCGAGAGACAAACGGGGGAAAGTTAAAACAACTTCGGGTCCGAGAAAAAAGAGGGTCTTGAAATTAATAGCAAGCTTACGAAAGAAGTGAAAGCATCTTCGCTGGGGCAGGGGTTATACGTATCGGCGACGTCTTCCGGGGGAGGCGCTGTAATGTTTTCCTCAGAACCACATGCAAAGAGATCAAATATTAACAAAGGATTGTTTGAGAACGTCCCTGCAGAAAAGGGGAAAGCATTCAGGGCGGGGATCCCTCGAAAACAGAATCTCGAGAAAAAAATGGGAGGTGACACGTGAAGAAAGAAATGGGGGAGAATGAGGGGTTTTCATATCGGGGAAAGCCAAAGAACTCAAAAGCAAATCGTCGGAAAAAAAAAAAGGCACACCGAACTATCAATGTTTTGTCATAGGACCACAAAGGCCAAGAAAGCGCAGCGCAAAAATCGAAGGTTGCTCAACGAAGTTGATGAAGGGAAACTAAAAATTCTCTTCACATTTGAAAGCAGCAAGGTCTCATCGGGGATCGAGGGAGAAATGTAAGCCAAAGGGGGAATCTGCACAAGAGGAGTTTCCAGAGGGTGGGAACAGAAACTAAGAAGGGGTGTACCATTAAGAAACCTTACCCGGGAAATCGAGAAGTCATTCCAAAGGAAGAGAAAAACTCGATGTCAGAACGAACGTCAGGCAGGAGGGGCCATTTAAGGAAGCCAAGAAGGGGACTCAAAAGAAACACTCTGTGAGATGAAAAAGGCTTCGAGAGGGGCGGGAAGGTTTAAGAGATCGAGGGACAGCAAAACAAAGCAACTGCCATTACAACGGTCAACCGTAACGCCGGACCTAAGACGATAAGGCCCAAAACGCTGAAGAGGTAAGAATCTGCAACGGGCAGGTAGCATATAAATGGGAAGGAGAAGAACGTGCTCTGTAAACGGAAGGAGGAAAACCAGAAACTCCTGCCGCAAAGAGAAAGGCAAGAAAAACTCAGTAAACAGCCGGTAGGTACCTCTCAAGGAAAACTCCGAGTGGAAAAGGAGTATAAACTGAAATAAGGGCCATCTGAGGCTCGATAATGACCGAAGACTTCAAAAAATCGAATCAAACAAGAAAACGGAATGCAGTTCTCACTATTCTGAGGAGAATGATGAAGGAGAGGCGCAGGGAATCAAAGAAAACAGAAGGTAGAACGGGGGGAAAATTTTCGCGACGCACCGGTTGGACGAGACTTTCCTCCAGGGGGAAGAAGATCCAAGGCACTTGCCGAGCGCATCACAGATGGACGAGAAGAGGTCCCGCGTAAGCAGAGGAAAACAAAAAAGGGGGTTTTGATAAGCGGAAAAAACAACTGGAAAGGAAAAAAAGACGGAAAAGTTCCAACTTTACGAAGAATCGAGGGAAAAAAAATGGTACTCAAAAAACTCAACGCTATTCTGTCAAAAAGGATAGAAAGAGGCCTTTGTCTGTATCTGAGAAAAAGGGAAGGGGGAACTACAACCATAAGACGTAGAAAAAAGGAGAAACAGTTAAAATCGGTTGGGAATAACCCTCAGATCCCTTGAAGTGGGGGCCATAAATAATGGGATCCTGATGCCTCAAAAATCTTGTTCAGACACACGAGAGCAGGGAAGCATTAAATCAAAAGGGGAAAACGAAACAGATTGCCGGGAGGAAGAGGGGAGACAATGATACTTAAAGCCCTCCAGTGGGACCAAAAAAGACAACCATCAATGCAGCAGGAGGGTCGTGGGAGGGTTGTCTGGAGGAGGTAGGACGCGCAAGCGGGACGAGGAAGGAAAAGAAAATCCAGATCCTTAAAATCCTAGAAGGGAAGGAACCTTCAAACAAGGAGGGGGGGACCTGTGTTTTCAGGGAAAGTCCCGGAAGGAGACCATTGGTTTGGACACTTATGCTTTAGGAAAAGAAGAAAGGGAGGGGGACTTATGTGGCGCATTTCCTGCCAGTCAGGGGAGGAAAATCAAAGGGGACGCGAGAAAAAAAATTGGGAAGGAGTCAACATTCAGAATTGAAGAAAAAGAAGGAGTGCTAAAAAAATCAGTTCCGAACGGATAGGGAAGAGGACCATCTAGTAGGAGGAAAGAGCCGCAGTCGACGGGAAATGGGAGAAACACAGAGAAAAAGAAGTGTAAAACTGGGAAATAAACGGATGGGACGTGACGAATTGGAGGCTGAAGTTGGTTCGTAGCGTCAAGCTGGAGAGAAACTCACCCAAAAACCACTCAAAGCTATTCGGACGGGAGGCAGATGAGGAGACGAGGTTTCCAAAAGCTGCCGGGAAATGGTATCCGATTGAATAAGTGAAAAAGAAAGGGAAAGCATCTCGCAAGTCCGCTATATTTCTAAAAAAAAGCGGAAAGGGAATTTACCGCTGTACGGTAGGAAAAACCTTCCAAGGAGGAGAAAGCTTGGAGAGGAAAGATCCCTGAGATGCGACTGCTCAACGAACGTTCTTGTGGCAACAGGGGAAGGGCGAAGCACAGGAGGACATGTTTACAAGGACTGCTCAGTGGCGCGGAACTTGGGTTGGAAAGAAGAGGGGAGGTTAGGACTTGTGGGGGGATATCTGGGTAGCACGGGAATGGCTGAAAATCTTGTCAAAGGGGTGACGATTTCTAAAGGGAGGAGGTGCCACGCAATGGGGGGGGGGACGGAAAGCTCCGGTCCATATTGTGCGCTCCGTCAAGTCTGGGGGGGCGGAGTAAGGACACCAGGGGAGGAAAGAGGTCGAGTAAAAAATGGGGTGCTGATTGGTCCAGGCCAAGGTTGCGGAGAGGGGGGAGGAAGTCTTGGGATGGCGCAAAGAGCAACACAAGCAAAAAAAGCTTCGAACCTAGTGAGAAAGCACCTCAAAAATTGGCTTTGCAGGAGCTTTTCCTGAAGATGAAGTGTCGGGGCAAAAACGATAATCGCTTGCGTAAAGTTGAAATACTATCACAAAGGGCATCTTATTCATGGGGGGGGGGAAAGAACCACAACAGAAGACGACACCGGGGGAGGGTTACAGGATGGGATGGAAGGAGAGGTCGCTAAACATCAGCTTAGGTCAAGGCTGGGAAGATGCAGAACCGAACGTGCGCCTGACCTGTCGCGGAGAGGGGTAGACAGGGAGGGAAGCGAAACGGGGTGGAAATGTTACAGGATGGAAAAAGGATGGTTAAAAGGAGAGAAAGGGAAGGGGGGGATTTAAAGTTGCATATTGGAGTAAGTTCGAAAAACAAAAAGGGGGGGCCTAATTAGAGGGACGGAACTACTTTGGAACCAATCAAACGAATCGAAGGGTCTGCGTGACGCCAAAGTGGGGAGACCGCAGTGACACGACAGCCTGAAGAAGGTCGTCGTACCTCTCAAGGGGGCTGCTCGTGCCGTGGAGAAATGAACTTCGAAGGGATCAGGCTATGAAAGAGGCTATGGAAAAGAAAAAAATTTCGAAACGAGACAGACGCGGGAGATGACGGAAGCTCAGTATGTCGAGGAGAGAAGGGCTTTTCCACAAGCTAGCAGGGGGTTGCCTGCCGAACGGCGAAGGATATCGAAGGGGGAAAGACCGGGGCCGTGTTGTAATGGTGACGGGGGGGGTTTGAATACACACGTGAGAGGGAAAGGTTAATCCTGTTTGCAAAGGAGATAGGATTACGTCGCGGGCCTTGACAGCGGGGGGAAAAAAAAAAAAAGTCGCCAGGGTTGTAGATGGTAAACGGGGGAAATCCAAGGAGAAGAGCGTGCGACGTCAGACAAACCGGCGCAGGCTACAGTGAAGGAAGGGGAGAAAGGTACGCAAGCTTGGTTCTCGGACGAGTAACGGAGTCTAGTTGGGGGGAAGGGTTTCAGCGACCGTAGAGGAAGAAAAAAACGGATAAGCGAAGATTCCGGCTAATTCACAAAAGAAGGGAGAAGACCTGTCCACCGGCAAAGAGAGGGGAAAGCATCGAGAGTAGGAGTAAGGTAAATTGCCGTTGGCGAAAGGGGAAGGTTATACTGATCGGCCGGGGTGGGAAGGGAATAATATCCGGAATGAATGATTAAGAAGGAAGGACACAAAAACAAAACTCGAAAAATCAACCCGAAAGAATGTAGGGGGAAGGGAGGAAAGAGGGCAGAGAAATACTAGGGCTAGGACCAGAAGCCAGGAGATCGCGTTAAATTTTGAGGGGGAAAAAAAGGGATCGAAAGCAAAAACATTAGTGGGACGTGTTAAGGAGGGGAGCGGGAGGGGAGAGTTAAATCTTAAGAGTGTCGGGGTTCGAACAAAAAAAAATAAAACAAACAAAACAACCAAAGACCAAAAAAAAAAAAAACCAAAACGGCTTCCTAGGGGCCGCGTCCGCTCGTGAAAGAGAGAAGAAGAAGCTTCTTTTATGGGAAAAACGTCCTGGCCGGAAAACAAAGAACGCGAAGAAGAAAGGGACTCTAAAGACCTGCGGAAAGAAGGACTGCCGTCTCCCGAGGAGGGATATTTTGGAGGAAGACGTAATACCAAAAAAGTCGAAACACTAACAGGCATTTTCACAGGGGAGAAGTTGAGGAGTGGGCACCCTAGATGCACTGCTGTCACAGCTTTGTTATTTTTGAGCGGGATTGGAAAAAGAAAAAATTAGGAAACATGCAAAGGGTGATAAAACGGGTGAGGAGGCAGAGGATGATTGCGCATGCGGCAATCGAGGGAATCACCTTTTAGGGTAAAAGAAGGAGGAAGAAGTATAGCTGGCGTTCAAGTTGAGGACTGGATGAACGTCGGGCCTTGAATCGGGTCGTCTCAAAGGGAGAAAGCCGAAGTAACGATGGGAGGGGGGGGGAAAGGTACTGAGAGAAAAAAAAAAAAAGGAGGAAGTAAAAAAGAGATGGAAGGTGCACCGAACGGGAAACATCGTCGCCCTGTGAGGGGGGAAAAAAAAGGAATCCTGTCCGGAAACTACGTCCATCACCAACGTCAAAAGAACGCATAAGGCAGTAGAAAAGGAAAGGAACGGCTGGGGGAAAAAAAGTTTCGTGGGAACGAAAACCACCCGGATTGCCCAGCGAGCTGAGAAAAGGGAAAAAGAAAGAAGGCCTGTAACATGTCTTATCACACCATAGGAAGACAGGTCTATCCACATATTCGGGGAAGGGACTCATACAAACAGATTGAAAAAGGGAAAGGCCGAGTGGAGAACACACCTCTTGAAAGGTGAAAATGAAAGGGTTAAGGGTGTGGGGGTGGGGAAGTCGTAGTTGTTTGAGTTGGGGTACGGGGGACGCCAGCTGAACTAAATAAAGAGAAGGTGGACGACGGATGGACAGTCAATGCTCGAGGCGAAAGGCTGACGGTTGACTGAACTAGGACGCACCTCAGGGGAGCTTATGAGAGTCCACGAAGGGGAGAAAGTCAAACGAAAACTCTAATTCTGATAGAAAGGGAAGAAACAAAAAACAACACGAGACAATCTCCACGAGGACATGAAGGGAAACTTACTAAGTGTTGCTGATCGACGTAGGAGGGCACAGACAAAATTAAAAAGAGCACTTATGCGAAAAGGGGAGAAGACTTACTTTGGGGAAAACGCTTCTGACCGAAAGTCAAAAGGAACGGAAGGGGGTGTAACCGTATGAGGGTGCGGCGATGATGCCTAACATCAGTAGAAGAAAAGAATGGATGCAATCAAAGGACGATCTAGAGTACAAAAAAACGGCAGAACGGCAGAGAATCGAGACGAAAGTGTCAGGAGGAGAGTAAAGGACGGGGAGAAATCATCTTGGAAAAAGTGGTGGAGAAAGGGGAGAGGGAAAAAAGACGGGCTGGCATCTCCGGTTCGCTTTGGAACAGTATTGTCCAGAGAACCAGGGCAAGATCCTATAAAAACAGGAAAACAGAGGGGGAGGGGGAAAAAATCAGCCAATTAGGACAAATTGGGAAAAGGCTAAGGTTCCCCAAAGAAAAATATAAGAAGAACTAAACAACGGGAAAAGACGAAAAGATATGGGGGGAGAGAGTGTATTTCTTGGAAATGAGGAGAAGGCCTCGCGAAAGAAAAGACCGTCTCGGGAAGAAAACAGGAGAGAAACATAAAAGAAGTTGTAAACACAAGAAAGAACCGGGAAGGCGGCAGACAAAATCTACTTTCATCTGCCGTTGATGAAGGGGACTCACAGGAGGGGGGGGGAAAGCACCTGAAGATCTCTCTATTGTGCAGGAAAGTGCAATTGAACCCGTTCGGCAAGGGGCAAGAAGATGGGAAAAGGGAAGACAGGGAAACGGCAGACCTCCATCGAGAAAAAAATGGGGGGCCAAAAAAGGACGAGCAAAGCTACGATTCACTACCAATTCATTCCTTCTGGAGAAGGGGGGGGAAGAGCGGAGAATTTCGGAAACCCAGCCTACTGTCGTTGGATGGACAATCGTGAGGTTGCCTGACAGATGCGTAATTTGAAGAAAGATCTACAGAATTCGCTCGTGGGGAAAACGCGACATACAACCGAAAGGGGTAAGCAGGCAGACCATGAATCTGCCAACTGACAAAGAACACAAAATTTTTATCTGGAAAAAACAACTCACATGAGCAAATCGCAGACAAAGGGAACTCCTACGGGGAGGCAGCGGAACAATATTAGGAAAAGGCGAAAGAACTGGACCAAACGAAACTTCAATAAAGACAGAAGAGCCGGTTGACGAGAAGCTCTTTAGCTGTCCAACACGGTGCCGGAGGCCACTGATCACTCTGAAAAACAGATAAAAAGGAAGATTAAGGAACGACATCTTAAAACCGCTCGGGGGTCTATTCTCAAGAGATGCGGGAAGGGAGGAAGAAGCTTCGACCGCAGCATCACAAAAAACAAAGTCTGCCCAAAGAAAGGGATCCCAATGGACAAAGTGACTTTCCCCCACTGTTTGGACATAATCCAGCACTGGGCCGAGCGCACAAAGGTACCTGATCTTGCTGGACCCCAATGGGAGGGGAACTGACAGGAAGAGGTATCGCTTAAAAAAAAGGAAGAAGAAAAAGCAGCCGTGACGGACTTGAGAAGACGACAAAATTCAAAACATCAAAAAAAAGGTGCAAAACCAAGGTATTCCTTCATTGGAATGGAAGTTGCGCTTCGGGTACCGGGCAGTGGGTCACGAAAAAAAGTCTAAGCTCACGAAAAAAAGTCTCCAGTTCTACCACCCTCATAAGGGTTGGGGGCCATACCGACAGCTTTTCCGCTGACCTCAACACTAAGCTTACTAAAGTCAAAAAAAACTGTTCGCTGAGTGGGGAAGGCCAGGGAGAAAGTCGCCTCCCAAAAAGGCAAGATCCACGGAAAGATACCGCCAAACACGACGGCATACTCTAAACGTGGAGTGGGGGGTCCGTCTGGGGGTGGGGAGAAGTAGCCAAAATAGAGGTACTACAAAAACCGCATTCTAGTTAGGCCCAGCGAAAGGGGGTAAAACGTCCTTCCCCTTCTTTGTGACGAGTGTTGTAAAGGTCATTCACGGCGGAGGGAGGGGGGGACCGAAATTGATCGAAAAGAAGCGGGAGCATAACATAGGTCGTTTTGCGCATTTCCTGCAAAGTCGTGGATGAAAATATCCACCCAGGGTG
>Ga0179593_1319622_pt1 | contig 13871 bp, 16 predicted proteins | sample CZODoug2_1_08_16_FD_185931 | JGI IMG/M metagenome (GOLD analysis project Ga0179593, IMG submission 185931) | Vadose zone soil fungal communities from Angelo Coast Range Reserve, California, USA - CZODoug2_1_08_16fungal (PacBio error correction) | ecosystem: Environmental > Terrestrial > Soil >...
GGGGAAAGGTTCACCGCCGGTGGACCGGGCGGCCACCAAAATAGGTGACCTTCAGGACGGGGAGAACTGCTGGAAGGGGGGGGAAAAAAGGCTTAGCCGATGAGTCAGAAGGACTGTTCTCCAGGAGATAGCACCAAAAACGAAAATAGGGTTGCTCTTCTACCGCCTGGATAAAGTCAAAAAAGGGGGGCGGGTAGTAAAATAACATGGTACTGCCTCGGGGTCTACTGCACGAAGAAAAAAAAGGTATAGAACATCAGCCCCAGTCGGCAGGGAACATGCCTCATGCATAATCCGATCAAGAGGGCGGCGCCTCTGCGTAGATTCCTCCAAGAATCCACGGCGTGCACCCAGTAGAAACGTCTTAGAGAAAGGTCAATCGCAGGGCAATGCACCTGCATCTCGGTGTGCGCGAACGGGGGGGAATGAGCTGCAAAGCCCCTCAACTTGCGGCCAGAGGATAGCGCAGAAAGAAGAGGCCGTAAAAAAAACCGGATGCGCTGACAGGGTAGAAACGGACTTCTTCACCATAAAAATGATAGAAAGAGCTGAAAAGAGCAAAAGTGTGGGAGCGCCTAAAATCCGCGTCTAAACGTTACCTGGGGAGGGGCAATCATACGAATCAAAAAGCTAGCCGAACGAGGAAGAAAATCGGCGCGCAATAATGTAGGTGTCCCGTCTTGGTTCGAAAGGCAAGCGGACTCGGCGAAGATAAGCCATTTCCTGTGTACGGGGAACGACTACAGTCATAAACTGGAAAGACTAGTAGAAAAATTCCGCCGGACAGTCTAAAGGGGGCCAAATCGAACAACTAGCCCTTATCCACAATTGCCGCGTGCGAAAAGAAAAAAGACGTCGATCTCACGCCTCATCTGGCCGTAAGTACCACACAAAACAAACGTAGGCATCCCCGGGAGCGAGGTCGATCAGGCGGTAATACGAAAAGAAAACGTCAGGTAGCCGCTGGAGTCAGGACAATTTTCCCTCAGGGATCCAAGCCGGTCTGGTGAACGCCTTAAAACTAGGGGGATTTGTAAAGACACTGAAAAAGAATACCCAATAAACTCAGCGCGTCCAAGACTCCACGTATCGGGGGGGCGGGCACGACGAAGGAATCGGGCCAGCGGGGATATGCTATCAGGCAGGGGAAACGTCCGACGTCCCCCTCAGGTCCCGGGGAGGGGCTGTGAGGAGGGCGGGGGGTGTGGATAGGCGGAATTAGAGGGTCAACCGAGCTTGAGGGGTTTCCAACAGGAGGAAGGGGGCCTGACTGGAGTTGCCCGATCAAGGGTGTCCACGCCCCCGTCTTTGAGTTCAAATCTCTGACGCCGAAAAAGTTAAGTACAGCGTTCGGGGGACTGATTTAAAACAACAACTAAAGAAACGGGAAAAAGAGGGAGAGAACATACACTCCATCACAAGGGAATTCGTCGAAACGGGGGAAAGGAAAAAAACTATTCACGCCGCGCCCTCAATAACAGCAGAAGGTGCCAGAAAACAAAACCACGACCCATAAAAAGGTCAGCGGCGGAGAGATTAAAATCCCCTGAGTAAAAGAAGGCGGGACGATCGCCGCCGCGTGGCGGGACATAGCTGGGGACCCAGAGGCCGAGGGCGCGATCTCCAAGCAGAAAACATAACTGGGCGTCACCGGGCACCAAGAAGGGGACGACGAAGACCAAAGCTCGGGGCGATCGGGGAGCGAAAGGAGAAACACAAGGAGGAGGAGGAAAAAAGAGATCCTCGCCCGAGCCAGCTCGACCCCCTAAATGAGAAGGAGGTCGACCTCTCACGTACGGCAATTGATTGGTGATAGCGGTACTAAGAAAAAAAGTGGGAAAAACAACTCACGGCTCCCTGTCACCACGCTCTGAGGCCACCTGCAGGACTCAAAGGGGCGGACGGGGGGGGAGAAGATCGAGATGAACTGGGACTTCTCGGCGGTATGACCGGTTCGGCTGTACTCGCTCGAGCGGGGGATCAAGCCGTGTGTCGGGGGGTAGTAAAAGGGAGTGGGAGAGGATCTTATGGATCATCAAAGGTTCGGGAGGATGCTGGGCAACAATCCGCTCATCTTAAAATAGTTACGAAGGGGCGAACCATCGGGGAGGTTCTTCACCAAAAGGAAGAAGAAGCAGGAAGCAATACTTCCTTCACGTTGAAACAAAGCCAACTATGGGTGAGAACTGATAGAAGGATTCCCTCTGACAAACGGGGAAGACCAGAAAGAACCCTTCAAGTCACCTGCGGGACGGGTAGTTATTCCCCGGCAAAGGATAGGGGAATATGGCCGGTTTGGTCGATGAGCGCCTTATCTGACAAAGGGGGCAATGGGAGGGTGCGCCGGATTCAACTGAGGGAGAAAAGCTTACTACCTATTCTTCATGAAAATCGTTTGAAAAACGCGACGCGGTATCAACAGGGGGAACTTCAGGCGACATCAAAGCGGCTACCTACAGCGGAGGGCGACCGCCATGATCAGAAACTAGGCTCCATGGGGGCCGGCCTCGGGGTGACGCTTATCTGCCGCGAGGATAGAGAGTTCTGCGACAGAGCGGGGTTAAGAAAAAAACGGAAAAACGGGGGTAGGGAGGAAGCGCGTCGTGCCGACTTCCGAGAATAACAAAAAGCCAAGGAAAGAGGGTACATTGCAGTGCCAACACGGTTCTGATACTCCCTGAAGTGGACGTCTGAAAAAGGACAAGGGCAACCGGACATCAAGGCTCGAGTGCGCGGTGGCGCTAAAAGGCCCAGGATTCGCCCTCCTTAATCTACAAGGGGTCCGGTCAGGACACGGATTAAGCGTCCAAAAAAAAATGGGTAAGAAATGTGACTCTGCGGAGTCCGACTGAAAGAGCAGCGACGTAAACTTGATATCTTTGTAATCAGAAGAAAGTGGGAGGTACTCGGAAGAGCATATGACGCGGAACTGAGCGCTGTCATCAACATGAGCGGACGGGGGGGGTCCGATCAAAACCCTCGCTAAACGGCTAAACGAGCTTCGCGGCTGGGGACCTTCAAGACGGGAGGCTGCCGCCGGTTACAGAAGGGAAGGTTGGGAAAAGCTGGCTTGCGTACATCTCTTGGGTACCTTCAAGTCCGGTAGCCGGGGAAACACACACCGCTCAACTGATGTACCAGGTCAGGACCGACTGGGCTCAAGTCGCTAAAAGGGAAGAGGCGGCGACGTCGGAGTCAGTAAATAAACGCCCACATCCTGCCCGGATGCCAAAGGGAAGGACTATACCTCAGTAGGAGGAAAAACAGCAGCCTCTCAAACTGGTACCGGAAGGAAAGGGACCAAGCGACCCTACGCACTCTATGGCCAACTTTCTAAAGGAAAAAGTCCAATGTTGGTGTGGCCCCAACAAGGAAACCGAGGCGCCATATCGCTCTCAAAAAAAAGGGAGAAAGAAGGCGGGGGACCTACGGTCAGTCGGGGGGACAAACCAAAAAATCGTTGAAAATGGAAATAAAGAGCCATCGAGGGCGGGGCCGCTTCGCTACGACAAGGGCAGGTAGGTAACACCAGGCCCGGATTTATGAAGGAACCGAATTGGAGGTGGTACGCCCGACTTATCTCTTACCAGAGGTGGTACAGGGGCAAACGGTGACGAAAAACCTGCGACCAGGAACGTAGCTGGTAACATCTTCCGACGCAGGTAGAACTGGTCCGGGGAAAAAGGTGAATCCGGAGCGGGGGCACACTACCCGCACTCTAATCGCCACCGCTAAACAGTCCAAGAAAAAAAGAAGAGTGAAAAGCGCGGCCGAGGTCACGGAGTCGCGAAAAAAAAGAAAGCTCACTGGCACGGAGCGGCGCGGCGAAAAAGATAGAGAAGGGCCGGCCATAGCGAGGCAGCACGTTCCGATGAACTCACAAAAAAAGAATGCAGACTACCCGAATATCCAGAAAGTCTTCGTCAACAGCGTTGAAACTGAAAAGAATGAAAAAAAAGGGGGAAGGATACCCCCTCAGCAGAGGCAGGGCTCGAGGAAAGCTCATCCTTGTAGACATGGAAAAGCGGCAAGACGATCGGTACGAAGAGGGAAAACGGCAACCTCTCTCTCATGCCGTATTTCAAGGTTAAAAACGGTCAAGAGGGCACGTCCGCAGAGGCGAGGTATCCCATGTAAAGGGAAAATGTTGGGGAAGACTAAACGCAGCGCACGGGACAGGGGGCATTGAAAGGCGAATATGACGCGGCCGCTGAACTCACGAAAAAGAAAAAGAAAGGAAAACTGTCTCGCACACATGTAGAAGGGAATAATCCCGAACAGGTTCGTGAGGGTCCGGCGATCTCTCGGAGCACCTAAAAACGACAGGCGCCACCTGGCTCTACAGTTAAAAAAGATCAAGAAAGCGACAATCCTAACCAGATTGAAACAAGGAGTAATATTAGAAACAGGGGAAAGTACGGATGACCAGAAGGTCAAGGGTGATTACCGAACTGGGAAAAAAAGCTCCAGCATTAAAATGGCCCAAAGGCTCACCAGCTCTGAAAAAGTAGGAGAATCAAGGGCAGTGGAAAAGGGAGCCGACAGCGGGGTAACCTCAGATTAGATTGTTTAATACAAATAACCCACAGAGGAAGTGCAGGGCAGCGCGCGTAAAGTGTTTTTGTACACCAGAGGGGGTGATGAGGGCCGCCGTATCACGGCATCCCGATTAATGGATGGGGGGGTGGAGTCCACCGGGGGCCGCTAAGCGGGTAGGAATAAATCAGGGTGCCTGCCACTCACTCTGGGACCAGGTCCCGCTCGTCGAAGGAAAGCAATAGGGCGGCTTCTTTGTTTTGTGGGAACAAGCAAGACGTCAACCCCAGGGAGCTCCTCACGAAATTCGCCGGCCGCTGAAACCTCTTTCAAAATAATACTGAATCCGGCGGAAATCCTGAGAGGACATATCACCTGAACCTCCCGTGACAACTCGGGCCAACAAAGAAGGGCCGAGCTATTATATGCACTGTTCAGCAACATGGGGCCGCAGGCGGGAAAAAAAACTCGTGGGAGGGACAAGGAAAACTGTTTGTGGTAACACGGCCTTATTGGCTGGCGGTCAGTCTCAGGAAAGGGGAGAACCAGCCCCAGAACGGGCCGGAACTCCCTCGTCGATAACGCAGACCACACTCTCATAGCTAGGGGGAGCAGGAGAGCTCGCAAAACAAAACGGAGGGAGGAGCCTCTGCACAATCGACCAATGTGGTCACGGGAGGGGGCTGCATACGGAGGGTCCTACAGCCGTAAGAAAGGGGGGATGGTGAACGGGGCAAAGAAACGAACCGTGGGTCAAACACCAAAAGGATCCCCTGTTCCACAAGCGGAATCTCCAGACTGAGGGCCTCAAACGGGGGCGGACCATGAGCTACCGCGGAAAGTCATGGGTAGGCTTGGGGGGACTGTTTTGGTTTGAACCTGGGGGGGGGGGATGCTTTACTCGCTCAGGAAAGCCTCGGCGTCCAGGGGAGGCAGCTTCGATAACGGACGGTGTTCTATGTATTTTAAACTGAGGGGAAAAAAGGTTACGTTTCGTGGATGCTGGACACTCAGAAAATCAAGAGGAAAACCACGGGCGGGTAGCGTAGGCTGGAGGACAGGTCTTGGGGGGGAGGCACCCTGAATCGGGGTGCCCACAAGACTAGGAAAGGGAAGAACAAAATCAAAGAGTCGTGACAGGGGAGCCCGAAGAAGCAACCAACAGAGAAGAGGAAGAAACGGCAAAAGCGGTGGGACTTTTCGGGAAATCACTGACCTAACAGAGGAAAATTTGTTCGATGCGGAGACTTAACTACCGCCACGTAAGGGGGGAGAGCGATGGTGCAGCGGGCCAATTTGGAGGCAGCTGTACAATGAACGGACAAAGCCAACAAGGCTGGTACTACAGGACCTGTGAAAAAAAGTCTACTCACCGGATACCTGGGAAAACGGCGGTAGGATAAAAGAAAAGGAATCAAGACCGGGGCGCCAAGGGGTGCGCCGACCTATGTTACGTCGACGATCGAAGCGGGTCGCGAAAACGCGCACTGGGTCGACTCCCGGCCAGGGGAAGTTACTGGACGCGGGGGCTTCTTTCACTAAGTGGACCAGGGCCGCCAAACCTTGCTTCAACAGGAAATTGGCGCGGCATGTGAGGACTTGAAAAAAAAGGTTCCACGCACTTCCGCTCAGAGTCGGGACGGGGGGCCGACCGCACAAACCAGAACGGAATCAAAGGCTAAACGGAGCCGCCAGAAAAAGAGAGTCGGGAATCAGGGAAGGCTTTCTGACCAGCAAGACTTCCTTCCGCTAAGGATAAAGCTAAACAATGAAACCAATGTCTCAGGAGGAAAGAGAAGGTACGAAAGGCATAAGGGAGAACGAGTTCCTAGGGAGGATAGAGGTTTGAAATAGCATCCTGGGTTTTGGGTTCAATAAAAGAGGGGAACGGGGTGGGCGTGACGAACGATAGGATTGGAATCATCCTCCAGCTAGGAGCGAGAAAGATCTGACAGTGCGTGGGCCCGCTAAAAAAGCTCGTGACACTCGGCAGAAAGTTAACGCCATGTGGGTCAATCATCGAGGGGGGAGGGAACTAGAAGCAGCGGGGTGGTAAGCCGCCCGTCCCACTTATGCCTTATAAACCCCTAGGGGACAGTGCGACGACTGTCAGAGCTGTGCTCTCGAACCTTCTTCGGCGGAGGAGGAAACACAAGGATCAATGAAAAAAATCTGGACATAAAAACACGGGCCTTGGAAACAACTTCGTATTACAAAATGACCGAGAATCCTATCCGGACTGCCTCTCCAGAGGAGAGCCGAAGAGCGCCTCGCCTCGACTTTCCATCTTTGGTACAATGAGGGGAAAAGATGGTGGGGGGTCCCCACCGCCGGGGGGGACCGGGTCGAAAAGAGGCTCCTTCAAAAAAGAGGAGGAAAAAAGAAAGAGAAGGGGGATGAAGCCCCGAACGGTTCGAGGTCAAAAAAACTAGGTTGGAAACTTCAGGTCCGAGAAAGACTTTCCATCAGAGGTCGTGAACGGACAGGAAGAAAGTATATAAAAAGGAACGGTAGGGCTTCAGGAAAATAACCTTTTAACTGAAAAAACCCGGGCTGGCGGAAAGGTGGAAAAAGGCAGGACGGTGAAGAAAGTCAATTCGCCGAAGACTGATCACTCAAAAAAACCCTCTAGAAAAAGGGCAGCGGACAGCGGGTTGGATCCGTAACGGGGTATAACAAAAGCTTAAACGAGTGACCCAGACGCGCCACGCTTAAGACCCGTTCAAAGGGGGCGGAAAACTGAGGCGATCATGAATCAAAAAAAACAGGGCAAAAAAAATTGGAGCCGCCGCTGACCACGGCTGATGAGCCAATCCCAATGGGCGGACAACAACCCCCTCCTGAACCGAAGAGGTGTCTCCCAACACCAGGATGCTACTGAAAAGTATCCCTCGTCGAGGCAATGAAAGGTAAACACTAGACGGATCGGGAGAAGAAGAGGGCAAGTGGTGGCACCGTCAATCTGAAATCATACCGACGAGGAAAGACGAAGGTAACCGGTAGAACAGCCTCGGCATACAGGGGAAAGCCATGGGCTAACCTCGACGGGCGGAAAGGGGGGTTTCCGGACTTGCAGTTGTCTGGGGCAATCGGCAAGGAAGCATAGCGAGGATCCCATTGCCTATCCTTACTAAGAAACAATCAAAGCAAGTCCTGTGGGGGATTCCAGGGTAGGCGGCAAGGAAATTCCGACCGGAGAGGGCACGAATAACTCGTAGGGGCCCAAGATGCCCCGGGAGCCTCGGTGAAGAAAGGAAACGTATCTTTCGCAAGCCTTCGATGAGGCGCAACTCCGCCTCACCTCTGCACGCTCAAAGATCTTTGGTGAAAGAATGGAGGTAAAATCCGCCCGCAATGGGAAAAAAGAGTCGAAAGCGTGATCACTTCCCTTCGTAAACGCCTTCTCGGTTTAACTAATGAGGACGGTAGGGTCTTTGGCTCTGAGCCAAGAAGGTGGTGGACCTCTCACACAATCATAGAAAATCTAACCAGCGGGGGTGAGCGCTGGAGAGTTCACCCAATAGAAAACGGCGAAAATTCTATGACTGAGGGGGAGAGGACCGACGAACTTTTGGCAATGGCCAGGAGCGTGAGGTAGCGTGTGGGCGAGGGAACGTTTCACGCCCGGGATGGCAACAATATCCATGGAAAAGTGGTGGGGGAAGGGTCCACTCTGGAATCAAAGGCCTGCCAAGACTGAGAAGGAGGGGACTCACAGTTGAAAAAGCACGCGGAAAGTCAACGCATCAAGGGAACAGCCGGGGACTGACCAGCTGGCGTTCTGTGCCAAGACTCCAAGAAGTAACCAGCTCGTCCCATCAATCCACGTCAACAAGGGAAACTGACTCGAGCTTGGAGCACGCGGACGGAATCGCCAGCCGATCTCATAGGACTCAAACAAAACAAGCCGAACATAAAAGGAAAATAGGATTCGGGGAAGAAAAGGGGAGTAAAAGCTCGGGCTATAAATCAGACGAGTGGGACACAGGGATCAATTGTTGACACGGGTGCGGGGAGATACAGAAGGAGAAACCGCAGAAAGGTTGTTTCTGCAATGTCCGAAGCCTCTGAAGCCGGAAGGGACTCACGATCGGGTCGGCATGTCTACGAGCGGGATATAGATCAAAACAACAACTGGGGGAAAAGAAGAGAAAGAACATGAAACTGAATACAATACCCATCTTGGAAAAAACGAAGACTGAGTTTACAAGGGGCCGACGCCCTGGGGGGGGGGGTATCACTGCGGGGATCACCTAATGCCAGGGGGACCACACCCAAAGCACTACCAGGGGAACCACCGGTTATCTCCCCAATTGGAAAAAGACACGCGGACATCTACTCTAAACAAACGTCTTCACTGGGGAAAAGTAGGGGACACGGATGTACTAGCGCGCGGCTGCGGCCAGGAAGGGCGAACGGGTAGAAAGGCCGGTCTCTGAGCAATTAGGAGCGTTAAGTGGGAGGGGAGGTGAGGAAACGCAGCCCGAACGCTCCTGACCAGGCTGGAAAACGGACCAACAGAAAGGGGAAAACCTGCACGAGGCACGACGAAGAGCTCCGGCCGTCAAATTGTTCCAAAAAGACAAGACATAGGATGAAACGAGACCTTAAGGCATCGAAAAAACGAAGACAAACAGCGCAGGGCCCGGGCAAAAATTCTGGGGTGGAATTTTCGGCACGAGAAAAATAAAAATCAGCGAGATCCTGTTGAGATGCGGAGCAGTGACCGCGCAAAGACCCGCCTCGGGAATGGGGGGGCGGCTGCTGGGTGGCCATAGTGAGGGGAGAATCTTGAAAAAAAAGAGGAAAGGGGGCACTTTCAGGTCAACACAGGGCTGAAAAATCCGAAGGGGAAGGGGCGAACTCGCACCGCTGAAAGAAAAGAGGGTGTGGCGGCCCAGCACTGAAGCCAAAAAGATGCCGGCCATTGTTGTGCTGCCGGGGACTGGAGGCACGCTCAGCGAGAAATCGCGTTCCTACAAAATTGTGGGCGGAAAAAGCCGGTCATCCATGGCGAGGAGGGGATTTAGGAGGGAACCGGGGTCGCCGGCGCGGCTTTCAAAAGAAGACTTCCCAAATACGCAAAACTTACTGTTGTTAAGGGGAACAAACAAGGGGGTGAAATTGGCTGGAAGCGCCGAGAGGAGTGAAAAATGACGACACCTCAATCAAAAGAACAGGGGGAAGAGGAGAATTCGAGAGGGGCCCTAGTCGGGCACCGGGGCCTGATTCCTGACGAAAGCCTCGTTCCTTTAGAAGACAAGGACGTACACTGGCCAGGGGGGGGTGCAGCAGGGAGTTAGATCAGGGAAAATAATCATTAGACCGCGAAGGGCGGTATAATCGGGGGAAGAAAGTTTTGTAGCGCTATCCGGGGGAGACGAGGAGGGGGACCGCGACGGAAGCGCCCAGCTTAGACAGAAAAAACCAAAAAACGAGCTAAGGATGAATGGTAGGGGGGGCCAGCCGACTGTGAATCTTAGCCGTGAACAGGAAGTTGTAGTGCCTACGTGGGAGAAGGCTTTTAGGAAGAAGAACATGGACGCGAAGAGGACTTAGCCGGATCAAAACTCTGACAAAAGGAAACGAAAAGCGTTCGCGCAGGAAGGGCAAGGAAAGGTCGTCGTCACAAGACCGACACCTCCTTAAGAGGGGAAAAAGGGGAATGGCAAGTTCGACCTCACTAGATTAACTTCGATAGCATTAAGGGCCTGGGAAAGGAAGGTGGCTCGAAGGCCTGGATTAAGACCTACGACCTCGGAGTCCAGCGAGGGAACGGAGGTCAAGGGGAGGGGGGGGGTTGGGAACCACAACAGCCTACAAAGAGGACTCCCATCCAATCTCGAAACAAAAAAAACAAACAAAAAAAAACGTGATTGGAGGTAAAGATAGAGGGGAAAGGGGGGGAAGGGAACATCTGGGCGGCGGTGGGACATAGGTTACTCCTTGAAGAGAAAGAGCCAATCACGAGGGCTTGGCGTTATAAGCCGAAGAGAAGTGGAAAAAAGATAAGGAGAACTGAATCATGACCTACGGAGGTACAGCCACTTCCCTTGTTTCTAAGACTGGCCAGTGCGCAGAGGGGGAAGAAAGAAGGGGCTCCGAAAGGGGTTCGGCGCGAACAAAACTTAAAATCTTCAGAAACTGATGGAGGAGGAAAGGGGTTGGAAGACACCGGCGACACCAGCGCGTAGAGTGCAGCAAGCCGCTCCACGTCGCCACAAGGCGGGAAAATCAAGGCCAAAAGCGCAGTGCCGCGGCACCAAAACGGCAGCTCGTGGAGGACGCTAGGCGCGCCGGTAACGATGCGGCAAAAATCCGACCAAATTACCGAGCGAAAAACGGGGAAACCCGCCCGATACGCTCTAGGGCGGACCCAAAACAGCATGCGCTTATAGCAACTCCCTTCGTCAGCAACATCGGGAGGCCTTTCGAGTATGGATCTCAAGCAGAGGCACGGGGGTGACAGACAAATCAGCAACGGACCAGGGAAAGGGCGGGAGAGCCTCCGGAGTCGGCCACGGGCAAGGCAAAAAAAAGGGAGGATCGCGCGCAATTGGCCTGAGGTCAAGGAGGGGGGGGAAGGGGAGGGAGAAGGACACGAAAGGAATCGGATAGAAGCCTTGAAAAAACCGAAAGAGAGGAAGGAGGACAAGGTCTCTGAATGAAGAGAATGGCGGAAAACCAACACAACGCGATCACGGGCCCGCTCCAAGGGAAAGCGTCCGTTCCCGAAAAAGTGAGCCAGAAAAAAAAAGAAAACGCCGTCGATCTGCGCAGAGAGCCGGGAAATAGCCGGCGCAAAGGGACGGTAGGAAAAAATGAGGGTCTCCTCCCTCCGAACCGCATGTAGCGCGTCTCGGATCACATGTGACCTAGATAGCTCCTCCAATGGTAACGCCTTCAAGGCACATCGTTCAATCAGAAATTGCCACACGCACCAGCATATCAACCCAGAAGCACGGCATCTTGCCAGTTCGAAGGATCGACCACGCATATTCACTTTATTGCTAGAGAACGACCAAGCAGGAACTGCATACTATGAAAACGGGTTTCGATAGGGCACACCCAGGTCTAGGACCAATCCAAATCTGGTGGGGGAAATGTTCATGGCCGTTGAGGAAGGACGGGGGCAGGGAAGAAAATCAGTTCCTACCCGCACGAGGAGCCCGATAGAACTCCTTTTGCCACTCCAGCTTGGGAGGATGACGGTGCCAGCACGTGCCCTAACGGTCAAAAAAACGAGACGAGATCACATCACTCATCTCACGGGTCCGGGAAAGACCGGGGGTCTGACGAAGGCAAATCTACTCTCTGGGTGAAAAGAACAAGGTAAAAAGACCCGCACAGGAATAGGCGGATATATGCCGGTCTCGACCACCTGAGTAAAAGAGCGGCGATCTCCTCCTCGTGGAGTAAACATGGTTGTGGTGGGGGGAAAAAAAAAAACAAGTCCATCTGTACTGACTTTCAAGAAAAACCCGGTGAAATCACCGAAAAAGTCGTCTGGCCGGGAATCCTTCTGCTCCGATCTGAAAAAGATACGGTCACGAGCGGAGAGGGCAGCGGATAGATCAAAAACATATTATTAAGGAGGAAAAAAACCTGCCCAAAGCTAATATAGTTTTAACTGGAGGGGAGAAGAAGGGAGGTAGTGACTCTTCCCGACTCCCGGGAAGCACTTATGAGAGAACCAAGCCGAAAAGAAGCCGTGGTACCACACCCAGCTCAGTTAAAATCCAAGAAAAGAAAGTAGAGCTTCGGGGACTCACCGTCTTTCAATATACGAACCTGATGCACATTATTATGGGGTAGAGGGAGTTAAAGCTGATGTAGAACTCGGGCAAAAAACAGCAAGGTTCTAGAAAAGTGGCGCTGGAGATGATTGACAGCGTGTCGGGAAGGGGGGGGCGTGATGGCAAAAACGAAAGCAACTCCCGCTGGCGCCACCACGGTAAAATAGAGCGGTACCGTAAAAGGGGAAGTGGCCGAAAACTCGATGAACCAGACGAGAACCGGCCGGCCAAAAGCTTTGGAACCTACCAATCAGGGCAGAGAAACGGACAGACCGAAATGGAAACCAGAAGACAAAATCCTCGACTGAAACCAAACTTTACGTTAGGACCGAAGCACGATATGATATCGTCGTCAAAAGTGAAACTGCTCAGCCTACCTTGACCAGTATGCGAGTCCATGACTATGGGTAGAAGAGGAAGTACCCTGGAATAAAGGAGGGGGAAAACACACTGACCGTCTTACTAGAAAGGGGCTGACCTTAGAATGCGAAAAAACCGCTGCTAAACAAAAAAAGTTCGTGCCTGCGGAGGACCGCAAGAATCAGACCTTCGGACGAGAGCCGACCTGAGGGAAAAGGGGGGGGATGAGATGCGCATAGATGACTCTTTCGGGGGCACCAGAATGTGCGGGCATAAATACGCCTCGGAATTCAAAGAGGGCGAGGCCCGGGGGGTAACCGCGGGGGGGCGGGAGGGGACGTCTCCGGCCTAATAATTAAGGCCGACTAACTGGCGTACAAGGACAAGTGAGATGATGGAACGAGGTTCAGGTCCCTGCAAAGGGATCTCGCAGGAGGAACAGAAGATGCCGCCAAACAAGCCGGAAAGCAAGCATTCGATCTGGGGGAACTGAAGAAAGGAGAGGAAAAGGATAGAGGTTCGAAAAGTCCGGTCCGAAAAAGGAATGAGACGGAAAAATGGACCACTGTGGACACAACTCAGGCGATAATGATAACAGAGGGGGAAACGACGGGCGGGGGAGAATCGGGTAAAATCAACTGGTTTTTGCGCATCAGAGAAGGAGGAAAGGGCGTTAAGCAAGACGATGTGAAGACACAGGAGCCGAAGGGTCCTAAGAAAAGCCAGTCGAAGCGCCTCAAAAACCGAGAGTTGCAGGATCGACGGTATGCAACATGAGAACTTACAGGACGCTAGGTGAACGAACATTTTTTAGGGCAAGCCGGAGCTGGGAGTACTCTAAGTAGGAGGAGGGGGTACGACCCCGAAGGTGTCGTGTGTGTGTGGGGGGCCGGGCCCTGGAGGGGAGGGACGGACTGGGAGAGAGGTTCCGTAAAGGTCTTAGGGCGCCGCGTGGGGGGAAAAAACCAAATCGCATCAATGCCAAAAGAAAAACTGGCAAATGACACTGAAGTCGCATACGGAACGAGGAATGTTCGCAATATCCAGCCTATCCGGTCCTTGTGCAAAAAAAGAGGCACCTCTCTCATCGCCTACGAAAAGCGGGGATGGAAAGCGATTTCTCGGCCACTGTCACCTAGGTGGGGGTGGGCCCACCAAAACTAAAGGTCAAAAAAAAAA
>Ga0179593_1364545_pt1 | contig 13871 bp, 12 predicted proteins | sample CZODoug2_1_08_16_FD_185931 | JGI IMG/M metagenome (GOLD analysis project Ga0179593, IMG submission 185931) | Vadose zone soil fungal communities from Angelo Coast Range Reserve, California, USA - CZODoug2_1_08_16fungal (PacBio error correction) | ecosystem: Environmental > Terrestrial > Soil >...
ATGGAAAGTCGGGCGACTCAAAGAAACAGAGTGCGATCAACAAGGAGCAAAAAAACTGACGTTTTGCAGCGTGGGGCCACTTGTTGTGAAATCTAAAGCAGTTTGCGTCAAGGGAAACGAAAGAAGGAGTTGGAGGAAGGTATGACGGGTTCATGCGTCCACGGGGGGACGGGGGGACATTATTATACCTTACGACCGCGAAAGGATTCAATAATAAGGGGTGGCGTCTCCGACGGGGGGGACTTCGCCAGGTTGGACCGCCTCTCCGTGGTCCAGAAGCGGCATCCACAAAACACGTGAAGTCTGTGTAACCACTGGGTCTCCGTGCCCCAAACTGCCAGGAAAAGACTGTTTACATGCAGGAGCAGTCGGGCTTCCGCAAAACCAAATTCTGTTCAATCCGAGTCCAAGGACACTCATTCGTAGCGGCTAAAGGGTTCCAAGCTTGGTAAAAGAGCCTTGAGGCTCATGGCGGGAAGGGATGATGATTGCTAGCTATTGGCGATAAAAAGTACTAAATATCTTCAAGGGAACTCTGAATGTCGGCACGGTGACGCGAAAATAAGGGCCTCGGGCGGGGACAAGGCGATTGCCAAGAGTGGTTGGGAGGGAGAAAGACAATCTGTCGAAGGCGGGAGATGTCTAGCAATACTGCGAACAAGGGGGGGGGGAAAAAAGCAGGGTGTAAGAATGCCGTGGGGGGGGGGGGGGATTTCAACAGAGACGTTGACCAAAAATGCCGCCAACTTGTTCTGTTGGCGGCGAAGAACAAGGGGAATCGGTGGGCAGAGAGAACATCTTATTCGCAGGCGTGGGGAGACATGGGCAACGCAGCTTCAGGGGGGGGTTTTTTTCTTGACGAAGGTCAAGAGGGAAGGAGCAGGGTGGGGGGGAACAAATCGGCCTGGAAAAGGTAAAAAAAGACTCGAAGAAATGCTGGCAAAACCGCAAAGGGGTAAGAATCGAATTCAACACGCAGAGCAGGGGGAGTCAAAAACTAGAGGTACGAGGACATCTGGGGGGAGAGGTGAAAGAGGGGGTCGTCGAGCGGGACAAGGCCCAAACGGGAAAGGCATCTCACCGGACATGACGACGAACGAACAGAACTATCAAAGCAGAAATAGAAATTTCTTGGCGTGAGACACGGGAGATGCCAGACTCGTTTCGTACATTGAGCGAAAATAAAAAAAGAACTGCCATTATGGTTCGGGGAAGAAAAGAACCAATCAAAAGAGGGGTGAGAAGGACACGTCAAGTGCAGGGTCCTGCCTAAAAACAAAATCGTGGGGTCAAACCAAAAAGTTATACAGAAGGGGGACAAGGAAAGCTCGCTAGGTCTGAGTAGAGTAAAACGACGAAAATACGCATGAACTTCAAAGGTAGTCAGAAACAAAAAAATCCTTAACCAAGGGGAGCAAGGAAAACGGTCCGACCGGACTTTCATTTTTCTTTTAAGGGATTTGGGATTGGGGTAATAGAGGGGGGGCGAAGGGCTGGGGGGACATACAGAGTCTCCGGGAAAGGTGGTCACGGGGTCTTACAGGAGAGGTGGGTGGCCATGAGGAGAGGTAATTGCTCAAAAAGCGGGACCTTGGACTGTGGGTACTATAATGACGAGGTAAGTATCTTAATGAGAGGCCTGAGTCTGTAACCACGGGAGGACAATCACAGAACCCCAGAGATGAACGCAAGAGGTTGGCAGGAGTCTCAAACTTCAGAAAACCCCTAAAGCGAGAGAACGTTTTGACTACTACCGCCAGAAAAATTTCGGAAAAAATTGAGAAATAATCATCAAACTGGTGGGGGCAATCTTAGATATACCAGGCCGTTAAAAGATTGACGGGAGAAAGTTCTATTGAAAGCGGAAAGAGGCGAACGGGTTAAAGGCACAAACACGGGGTTTCATCTAGAAAGGACCAAGGGTCTCCGGCATATACCAAAAGCGGACGAAGGGCTACAGGTTGAACCGGTTTGAAAGATATTGAGATGACCGCTCTCGGCCGGACAACCGAAAGCGGAGAAATTCTGAAAAATTCCATTTCTTTCTGCAAAAGGAAAGATACGACGGACGACCATCCCTGGGTTTTAAAAAGACAGCAGACACTGGGGCAGGATACTTAACCGGGAGATTTATTGCTTCGTATAGAAAGAGGATTACTATATGGATAAGTCTTAGCGATCGGGAAGGGCGGGAAAAGGGCTGAATGAAAAAAAACCACAAACGGGTAGGAAGATCTCCACGCGCTACGATGATGGCTCGTCGCCACTGGATGATGGGCTATCTTCACGATAAAGTAACTCCGGGTCAGAAAAGCTGGCTCTAGTTCGAAAGAAGAGTTCAACGGGAGGTCTCACCTCTGGGACAACATCCAGCACCGAGTTGATGGGGGGAGTACGTCGGTAGGAATTGGGCCAGCAAGTAAAACGCGGCGGTCGGATTTGCTAGGAGACTACTTAAAAGGGTTGTACTAGAAGCGGAAGGTCAAAAGAAAAAGAGTCAAGCGTCGGAAGGATACTGGTCGAGGGGGGGGACAGATGGTGACGGTATACTGCGGGAAAACGTGGTGCTGTAGCAGCTGTGAAATGGACTTTGCTTCGGATTCGAAGGTATCTTCCTTCGCAAGCCCGGGAAACACTGCGTTTGGGAAGAGGCCCTCGGATGGGGGGATCGCGGGCCCATCGGGAGTGAGACTGGACAGCTAAAAAGAGCCTGGTGTGGGACGATCACTTCGAAAAGGACTGGGGGAAAGCTGAGATTCGTACCGCGGAAAGAAAGTAAAAACCTCCACTGGGAAGGGAAAGGTATGACTGGCAAGGGGGAAAAGCGTTTCTATCAGGGTCGGCGGGAAAAGCCGGAGAGGCGAGAGGGAGGCACAATAAATAGGAAATGCGTGGCAGACTCATTACCGGATCAACAAAAAGAACTATCAAAACCCAGGAGAACGAGTCTTTCTTGCCAGAGTTTGTGCCGGGGGGGACATCGCTGACAGCACAAGTAAGACTGGACCAGAAAAAGCTGAGTAAGGACCGTGGAATTCCTTGTTATATGCGAACCGCGAAAGAATCCCCATTCTTTTCGGTATTATCGAGGGGTAAAATTGTTTGCAGTCGTCAGTTAGGGTTGGTCGTCTGAAAGGAGATTCGCCGATTTCGGAGTGAAAAACGTTTCAGGAAAAACGTTCAGAAGGGGGAACCCACTGATTGGTGAAAAAGCCGGAAACTGACTAAGTGGGACATCAGGGGATTCGAACAGAGGAGGGTTCCAGGATTCGTTTCTCCCCAGAGAGCAGCCTTGGTTGTTTCAGAAGGGAGAGTTAGGTAGGTATGAAAAAATCGGCCCTACGAGGGGACGGGGGGGGAAACGAAGCCGCGCCGGTTGGAAGGCTGGAAGAATTCTCTTGGTGAGGATCAGATGCAGGTCCCAGGATGGGGGAAGTTTCGCGAAGGAAAAACAAAAAAAGAAATCAACACGAGGAAAAAACCTAGTTTGAAGCACCTTTAATAGGACGGGGGTGGGGGGGGGGGTAAGAGTGCAAGGAGTTAAAAAATAAGAGTCTCGCAAGTACCTGCTGGGAGGAACTTCGCAAAGAGTGCCGGTTAAACAATCTTCCGTACAAAATTTTAAGATTCTTTCAGTAGGCGGAATCGGTTCTAAGACACCAAAAACCAATCAGACAAACGGAAGGTGTTCACAGCGAGGGGCGTCACGGAGAACGATGAGTGAACGGTGAAGGTGGTCGTGGGGGGAAGTACCACCGAAGAAGTACGGAGTAGGGAAAGGCAAACTCTCCCCTAAGGCAGTTGCACTGTTGAAAAAAAAGGGGGAAGAAACTCCGCGTCTGCGAGAGACCTGCCGGGAAAAACTGAAATACGCAACTATGTTGCGAGGGGTATAATCCACCAAAAACGTCTCTTCGGAAATGTTGTCGAGGCAAGAGGAAGAGGAGACTGGGAGCTACGGCTCAGTGTTTAGAAAGGTACTCATGTCAACTGAAGCTTGGTTGCAGAAGGGGGGGAGAGGAAAATGGGTCGGGAGGGAAGAAATCGTAAGCTCCATAACATAAAAGGTGTCGCTACTTCCCTCTTTGAGACCGACCGACGGATAAAGAATAGCTGAACAGTGGTACCCGGGGGGCAGGGGGGAGGGGAAACGAAAGGGGGGGGTGACAGACCAGGCGAGAGTGAGTCACCGCTTAGGGGTAATCTCGGACCTCATGGTTTCGGGGGGGGAAGAGGTGGACCAGGATCCCATCCGATTGTAAGGCCATCGCAAAAGAAAGTGATGCGGATGGGCACTACAGGGGGACAGAAACACGACATGTAGACTAATAATGGAATACGACTTTCATACAAGGTAAAATCAGGTTCAGGAGCAGACACGTCTGCAAAATTTTCCGCAAAAACCAGAAACTTGACCGAAATGGGATTTCTACGTCGGGTCGTTTTTGTAATACTCCATCGAGGAGGAAAATTCCAAGAGGGGAACAACACGCGCAGCGGTCCCTTTGACTTGCCGTTGTAATCGGGACATTTCAAGGATTAGGAGGAAAGACGTGGGGGGGGAACAATATAGGCGACCACACAAAACACGGACGTCCAAGTAGGAACAACTTCTTTCTGAATAGAGACCTCGAAACGATTCTGGTCTAAGGGGAACGGGGGCCTAAGAGTACTTTTGGTGGGAGAAGATTGTGAGTCGTGCTATAGGAGCTACCTACGTGAGGAAGCCCTGTTGGGACGTCTTGGGGTAAATGCGTCCCCACGCCTTGGCATTATCCCAGGGGACCAGAGATCCAAAAGTTGCTTCAAAGAGGGGTAGGCTGGCCCATTTGACGGAAGATAGGTTGGTCCCCGGGGGAAAGCTGCCAGAGGGCTCCACACACACAAAAAAAAAACTTACTGGGGAACAACTTTACCTACTTTACCCCCAGGAGAAAAAGGTAAACTTTGGGCAGGACAGGATAAGTACGAACCGAAAAAGCAAAATCAGGGGTAATCGGCTAGTATAGCTATTCAAGTAAGAGGGAGTCGGAAGTAAAAAGATTTACAAGAGGAGTGGTCATGCTGCGTCCGTTCTAAGGGAAGGAGGAAGTCTCCTGTTCTAACAGGAAAAAAAGACGAATTTGAAAAACGCAGGGATCTACTCCGAACGGAGTCTCACTAACCTTGGGGGGGTTGGGGGGGGGGGGGGGGGCGGGGGGGGGGGAGGGGGGTGGGGGGGCGGTTGGTGGGGGTGGGGGGGGTGGGGGGGTTGGGGGTCACCTCTTTCTAGCGCCTCTCTTAAAGAAGGGGTATTAAGCCCCCGAAAGCTCCACATTCCTAAGGAGGAAAGCAAGAAGACGGGGGACCAAATTTGGAACATCAGGTAAAAGGTGCAGGTGTCCGCATGAAACCCGTGAGCCCTTGGAACTAATCCGATTTTTTAGGAGGGTCAAGATCAAATACGGTGAAAACGTGGAAAGCGCTAAGCCAATCGCGTGGAAAAACGGAGGGAGTTTGAGGTGGGGGGCAGATAGGGCCCATAAGAGCCAGAAGATAGGGCGTCAGAAGGGTGGGTCGGCCTGTTGGGAAAGTTAAACTCTAGAGAAACAGGCAAACTTCGAGAGAAGTTTCGGCAATCGTGTGATCAAGGCTTTAAAAAAAAAAGTAAAAAAAGGAAAGAAAAAAAGAAAAAAAATGGTCCTAACATCCAAAGCGATAATGGCCGGGTACGGGAGGGTAAGGGTACTTGGGGGTCCCTCTCACCACGGGAGCCGGAAAGATCTAAAAGGAAGACAGGGGTCACAGAAGCGAAGAAGACTTCGAAGGTGGACGTCAACAAGACAGGCGGAGGGACTAAAAAGTATCAATATTTCTTGGGGAAAATCACAAGACGGCCAGGACGACTACGTGGTGAGGGAAGAACTCGACTACGGGGGATCCAAATCCCCCGTGAGGGGACCGAAGAGCCTGGAACCTTCTGAACGTTGGTCGCGTCATTTGTACAACGGGGATTGAGTTGGCCAAGTTTGGGGGGAAGAGGCGCTTTGGGGCTAGTTAGAATCAAACGCTGTGAAATTCTACAACCTCCATTTATAAGGGACGGACTGAAACGTTAAAAATACTCAACCTAAAAGAGGCGGGGGGGCTCTTGGGGGGGGCGAGAGTCATTAAACAAGTCAGTCCGTCGGATTCCTGGGTTGAGGGGCAGGGGTGGGTGGAATTGGTGATCGATGGGGAGAGAGGGGGGCGGCAATTCTCAGAATGGGGGGGGCGGGAGAAGAGAGATCTTTTTGCTTGGGCTGATAGGATGAGAGCCACGTCAGGAGGTGGATAATTTTTACACAGAGAGGACCGGGCTGACCACCGTGCATAAAAAATAAGGAAGGGCCTGACTTACCAGCAGAGAACTCAATAAGCGAATGGAAGGACGAGACGACGAATCCCGTCAAGGGACAAATGTCCGAAAAAGTTTACAAATAGAAAAGAAAAAAGCCGCCAAATCCTGGGAGAGATTCAAAAGTGTCAAATAGAAGTCGGGAGATGTAAACGATGGGATCGATAACTAAGAGGGCAGTAAACGATTGTGGAAAGGCGTTTGGGGGGAGAGGGAAGAGAGGGGGGTCCTATGGGTCATCCTTTCCCACTGGTTTCAAAGCACTAGAGTCACCGTGCTTATTCCCGCAACTAGAGTAAAAAAGGAAAAATAGGAAACCAAGTTGACAACACCGGCGTCCGCCGCTTTCAAAAGATTGGGAGGGCACGCGCGCTAATAAACCGGTAAGAAGTCTAAATTAAGGGCAGTTAAAGTGGGAGGAAGACAAAGTACCTATACTAAGGACGAAGCCTTTAGGGGTCATGCTGCCATCTAACACTGTCGAGATAATCTCCCGAGAAGTGCCATGCTTCTCGAATCTGACCGGCGTAGCAAGGAGGAGGTCAGACGAATGGGGGCGGAGGCTAAAAACAACAACACTATAGGTTCATTAAAAGATCGGGTCCAGACGAGACGGTCGGATCCAAAAACTGGCACGAGGTCCATAGAGATGAAGAGGATAGGCGAAGATCTCTCATAGGCCGAGGGGGAGACTCGCAGCCAGTTCGCGAGAAAAAAGCGAATACATTATGTATTCAAAGTCTTATAGTAGGTCATTTTGACCGAAACGAAATAATGGAGGGCGTCCTTGGAAGTTCTTTGTAATGGATCAGGGGGGAGGGTACATAGTAAATCTAAAAAAGATCTCTTTTTACCTGGTCTCCATTGTCAGCTTGACGGTATAGCCGGAAAGAAAAGGGGCCGTTAGAGAGAGGGGAACGGCTGGGCTGGGGCACCAATCGTATCCTTAGCTTAAAAGTATCAGACAAGGTAGCACCTGTTAAAGCTGTGTTGCCCCGGAGGGGGGGGGGAATGGGCTAATTTCAGAAGTGTCGTGGGGGACAAGTTTTCCAGATCGGGTCAAAAGATGTGAATGAGGGTCGGTGTAGTAGGTGAGAAACGAGGGCGGCTGGGGATGCAGGTGCTGAGGCGACTGAACATGGAGGGCAATGAGGTGGGAGCTGTAGGAGGGAAAGATGACAGGAGGGTAGGCATCAGGTCACCGCGGACGAGCGGAAAGGGTCCCGGTCAACAGGAATTCACAAGAAAATTAGGCTGGGCTAAAGCAGATCTGCGGACAAACGCGCCGACCCAATCATGGCATCCCTAAACCGAGGGGAAAAGAGCCTCTTTTCGGGACCCAGAGGGGGATGGGAATGATAAGACTATCAAAAACCAGCACAACTCGCTTTCACAGAAAGAGAATTAGAAGGACTGTACGGGGGTTCTTCCTTGATAAATGATTCGAAGCGACCGATAGGTGGAGAAGCGGTACAGGGAGGGGGAATGAGGTGGGGGGTCTGGGGTCTTAGGAGGTGTAAAAAAGCATCATGGAGGGAAATAGACGTGGGCCTTTCGTCGTCAAAGCGCGAAGAAAGCGGTTGAAACGCCACGATTTGAAAGGGGCAGGAAAAGGGGGGAACAAACTTCTGTAACAGGTCTTCTGACAAGAGGAGGGGTGTTCGAAGTCGATCAGACCACATATAAAGAGGAAGGCTTGTAGTAATTCGGGTGAAGTACTCTATGTGCATCTACCGGGGAAGGGGGCCACGGGGACATCTTAAGCGGAGATAGAGTGAAGAAAGACGGATTCGGAAAAGCAGGTCCCATGAATGGTGTAAGTGGACTGCTCAGCAACTGGAACTGATCCCCGATTGTGAAGATTGCCTCTTGGGTGAAGCGGCGGGGGGGGCATGGTTTGAAATTTTCAGAGCCTGAAACGTCTAGGGTTATAAGTTTGCTGGAGATTTTGAAACGTAAAGAAATGGACTAGGGGCATATGGGCTGTCAATTCGAAAGACCCAAAAATAAAGGCGCCGCAAAAGATTGGTCAACCGTTGCGGAACTGCCGAAGGGATACTAGGAGGAAGAATATAAGATTTTGGAGGAGTCCACCAGAAAAGGTTTTCACAGTTTTAGAAAGGCGAAACAGGCGTAACCAAATGAAGGGGTTTCACCTTAGGCGGCTCCAGAAAAAAAATCCTGAGAAGCGTCCGCATCTGGCCGGGTGATTGTCATTGGGGAGATACCACACTCAGTACTGGGGAGGAAGCCGAGGGAAAAAAAGACGAGGAGAGAGTCGAGATTACGTTGGGGAGGGAGGATAAGGAAAGGGGAGTGTTTTCATCGGTGATAAGGAGTCTTCGAGAAACTTTGCAGACAGGAAAGAAAGGCTATGGGAAGAAGGGGTCAAATGTTCCTCAACGTCCGTAGGGACGGAATAGAGCACTTCATTTGAATCAGAGAAGGGGCGTAAAGGTTTCCGAAGGCGAATCAGTCTTAAAGAGGACGGGTTGGTCCTGCATCTGGACTCATGTGAAGGGGTCAGGAGGTCCATTACCAACTTCAAGGAGTAATGGATTCCTAGAACTTAGCGTAAAAGGTCAACGCGGCGCAGGTCCCAGGGTAAAAATGGTCGGATAATCCGACGGAATCACATGCGCAACCTTGGGGACGAGAGAAGGAGCAAGAACATCCCTTTCTTTCCGCCGAGGGTTGGGTTAGCATCAGGAGGAAGGTCTATGGATTAAAAACAGTGGCCGCGAAAAAAATTAAAATGTTCTTGTGACTATTTATGTACACAGGATTGTGGATCGTGAGAAAAGAAGTACTAGATCTCCCAAAAAAAAAAAAGGGGGATTATGAGGTTAACAACTTACTGAAACTCCTATCGGCCTAAAATTCTACCCACGTGACTAAATATTTCTGTGGCGACGTGGGTAGACCAGGCGACGTGCTACAAACTACTACGGGCTCAGCACCGTTTAGAAGGTCTTTGCTGTGAGTTCGTTAAACACACTGGTGGGCTTGGATTCAGATGGCCTAGAGGGCCAGACCAGAGGGGAGGAACCTGGGAAAGGTCGTATATTGGGGCCTGACTCTCAGGGTGGGTCGTTCATCAGAACTCAGAACAACCTGCCAAGGAAGGAGGGGGTTTAACACTTGACGCCCGGAATTCCTTAAGAGAGAAGGGGGACTCACTTCAACTTGGGACGCACTGGCTAGACCAAAGTCTCCTGAGAGAAGCAATGAATTTAGTGTATTCCTACAGGAGAACAGTGACCAATCTGGGATAAGAAAAAAAAAAACAAGAGAACCTTTCAGGGGGGGTCCTGGTCTATGGAGAAGATCAGGGTGAAGGATACAGAGAAAGAATATTCAAAAAGGGGGAACACGAGGGCCTTATTAACAGAAAAACGGGACGCAGCTAACTAGGCGCGAGTTTCAAGACGTTTGGAGCAACCCACAATAGGAAGAAATAGGCGACTGATGACGGAGGTCTATTGCAAGCGATAAAGGAATTTGAAACCAGAGTGAAAACTTCCGGTACGCGGTCTCCCGAGGCAGGTGAAACAATCTGACTGACGTGTAGGGGGGGGTACGAAAGACGAAAAAGAAATTGACAGAAGCGCGTCAGAAAAAAAAACAAGGGTGGGAAACAGTCTTCGTGGGGGGGGGACTGTCAGGGGGACAAAGCCGATCGAACCTACATCCGAGGAAAGAGGCATGGGGGAAAGATAGGCCTGGACAGGATCTCTAGAAAGGGCAACCGCAGGGGCGAGGAAAGATCAACTTCACGGAAAAAGGTCAAGGGAATAAACGGGAAAGCATACGCCAGGGTCTTTTTAGGAGAAGACCACGGCCAAGGAACAGGGCTCTCACGAAAGGACTACGTATCCATGGAATGGTCTTTCATGACCTGTTCGGAAGTTCGCTTATAGGCAACATCTAATCGGGAAAAGACTGGGGAATCACCAATAAAGGAATTTACTGTAAAGAACTACGAAACGTAAAATCCTCAAAAAACCCTCTAGGTGAGAAACCGGGGACCACGGGGTGGTCCGTTTCGGGCAAAAAAAGAGTTTGGCCACCTGGACCATCCTCTGACACTAATTAACTACTATATATTCTACCCACAAATTTAGGGCTAAAAAACCTCTCCTTGAGACTAACAAGAATGGACGACGTAACCCTTGGAAATACATAACAAGCCATCAAATTCGTCGCGTTTGATCAAGGGATCAATACTGAAATGCAGTCCTTAGGATGAGTGGTGTTCACGGAGTTGGCTTGGGGGTCGGCCAAACGAGGGGGAGGAAAAAAAGGGTAAGTTTCCACTGGGTGCGTGGGGGGCGCCTAGCTGTTTTCCATGGGGGAGGTTAGGGAGGAAAGCGAGCAACCCCAAGGAGGGGGAAATGGATTGTGTTGCGGGGCCCGCCGAACATTTCTCAGTGAAAAAGAAAGGAGGAGGGATACCGTAAATAGAAAGACGATAACGCAGGGGGGGTTTGACGGGGGGAAACAGCGGTACAGCCGTCAGGATTTGGATCACCTCGGTACAGAAGAGCCGAAGAAGTTGGCCGATAGGCATCCCTAGGAGGCATGTACAGCTGGGTAAAGAAAAGTGGAACACGCGGGGCGAAAAGAATCAAGGGGAAACGTGATGGGCGACGTTGTCCTCCTTGAAGGGGAAAGGCCTTTTTTCAAAAGGAGGACTAGCGTAAGGAAAGGGGTTTATACAGAAAGCTGAAGGGGCACTTACAAGATCGCTTGAGATGCTCAGGGAAGAAGGAAAGAAGGGGAATAGAGGAATCGCAAGGAGTCCCATTAGTATTCTTTGAAAAGGGAACTATCAAGAGAAAACACTTAAGTGATTTCGTGATGAGACCACAGGAGGAGAGATTCCCTATAAAGAGATCACGAGGCGTCCTAAAAGCTCAAGAAACTATATGGAAAGGCGGGGAAAGGGGTATGGGAACTAGAACGAAAGGTCTATCTCTCTAAGAATGAAACAACCAACCACGGGGGGTAAGAACCTACTCAAAGGAAAATAGGGAGGTCGCCACGAGGTTTTAACGCATAGGAAACATGTCATGCAGATTAGAGATGGCGAAGAAGAAGTCTTTCTCGGTGCTTCAGGTAAAAAGTGCGTTTCAGAAGGAAACACGGGGGGGGGGAGGGTCAGGGACTTATATTTCCTTTGACATAAAATAGTAAAGTAGAAGTTGGCGCCTGCGATTGAAAGGGTGTTAATGTAAGGCGGTTAAAGGCTCAATACATCGAGAAAGGAAGGTGTAAAGGTCGCCGTCATTCGTGAGGTATACGTTGACTTTGAAACACCTTTTGAGTTTGGGAGTGAAACAAGTCCTGGGAGAAGGAGGCCACAATCGAAAGAGGTCATCTGTCAAAGGAAAAGAAAGTCCCGAACTTCCAAGGACCGTGTTTTACTGAAAACGGGATCGATCGCAATTCGAGCAATTTTCAGAAGCCATGGCTCATCATTCTGAGGTAGGGGGTGGGCTACACGCAAAATCCGGCCTTCCGTCTTGAAAGATCGTTCCTTAACAAAAATTCTTGGCGTGGAATATATTTGAAGGGAGGGGCATGCTGGGAACATTCCTTTGAAGTGCATCATTGATGAGTAAGAACCGTAGCTTGTAGTCCAGTAACAAGAAGCATATTCACCAACCGCGGAGCAGACGACCATGACCACGATAGCAGGGGCGAAACTCACAAAAAGGGGTAGGAGCTTTCTCAGGGGGGAGGTAGTAAGTGACACCAGAAGAACGAAAAGAATAAGGAAAAAAAGAGAAGCGGGATGGGGACCGGTAGACATTAAATCTTAGCTAAACACCAGATTGAATGAGAATTCCAAGTTAGGGGGTGCATTGGGAGGTATTCTGGGGAAGGGGGATATACATTTTGTGGAAGCTACTTACGGATCAAGTTAATTCTAAAGAGGTTCTCACTTTGGAAACGTTGGGTTGGAACGAAGGAAAAGTGGCCCACGACGTGGCAGTGATGCCCCTCTATTATTTTAGTTTTCGGGTGTTACTACCATAAATCGGAAGGTCTTGTGTGTATTCAGAAGGAATAATAGGGGGGGTATGACATCGAAGACGCGGGGCGGTTAACTCCGCCAGAGGGGCTTCCTAGGAGTGACTTTATCATACGGGGTTATAAGGGCAGGTCCGTTTATTAGGTCCGCAGGAAATTGGTCACGAAACATAAGAGGAAAAACCTATGTGATTTGACCCTTGATCGTTAACGTTGCTAACGTACTTGGGCAGTTTATATGTCCAATCTTCTCGTCCGTACAACGTCCTTCAGTGGTTTCATAGGGGGTCAACAATCCGATTTGGTGCCGATAGGGAGGCATAGATGGTAGGGATCTGAGGATGCGAAAAAATACGGGGCCCTCAATTTGTGGGACAACTTTCCCCACGGGTTTTCTGTCCGTGTGATATATTAAGTCACCGATCCAACGGACGGGGTTCATTTAAGGACAACGTAAAACTTTAAGTTATTCAGTGGGGGGGGCAACTGAAGAAAAGGTGGATAAAACTGAAAATAACACCGCATTTTCAAATGGGGGGCCAAATGGGGGGGGGTATTAGGAAGAACCCTCCTCTCAGGATGGGGACAAAGTGGGTCCTTTCAATCAAAGTCGTTTACTGAATGGGTTCTCCGAAAGGGGGGCCCAGAGGTCTGGAAGATCACCGCGCAGGGGGGGAGGGGGCTTTTAATAGGGAATAGTTCAACTTGTGGGAGCTGGTGTCTTGCCTTGGGATGATTAACGGAATTGCCAAAGAGGCGCTTTTCCAAGCGTGTGGACCAGGGCTAGGATGATCGTATCGGTGAATACCCCCGGGCTGACCAATAGAAAACTGGGGTGGAGAAGGCACTTGAGAAGAGCAGGGCGTACCCTGTCCGGCAGGCCTGGGGAGAATTTGAGGGGTCCATTCGTCGGGGTCCAAGAAGATGTTGGGAGACCGCTGACCTGATCGTAGGGACTGGGACTCACTTAAAAATGGAAGGAAGAACACATGTCTTTTGATCCTCACGGGAGCGAAGAGGGTAAATTTGACGCAAAAGTGGGCACTAAAGGAACCACATAAACAATCCTCCATTTCTGCGAGGGGACTCCAGTGCTTTTGTTATACACCGACATCGGTCAATTGGCCCAAGTGGAAAAAAGGCTTCAAAACGGGGGTCTTGCCGCCAACGAAAAAGCTAGTGGTCAGGGTATTAGGATCTTTGGACAAAGGACATCAGAAAGAAGTTTTTCCATTCCCACCACAACAACGGGAATGGAAGGATGGTCTGGGCACAGACTGGCGGTAACTACAGAAATAAATAAAAGTTGAACGATCTGTCTACGGGGAGGAAGAGGAAAAAATGGAGTTGAGGCAAGTTTTCCACGGTTTACACGGCATAGCGGAGGGGAGAAAACGAGGACTTGCAAAAGAGAATTAGTTGAAAAGGAGGTGGTCTTTTTCTAGTGTGCTTAACACTT
>Ga0179593_1736165_pt1 | contig 13871 bp, 16 predicted proteins | sample CZODoug2_1_08_16_FD_185931 | JGI IMG/M metagenome (GOLD analysis project Ga0179593, IMG submission 185931) | Vadose zone soil fungal communities from Angelo Coast Range Reserve, California, USA - CZODoug2_1_08_16fungal (PacBio error correction) | ecosystem: Environmental > Terrestrial > Soil >...
CCAAGAACACAAGTCGCGCTAGGGCCACAGGGGGGTATACCGAAAAAGGGAGGTGGAGTGGCCAATACCGCTAAAAGGGAGAACTAAGGTAGGAGCCCGACGGAAAAACAGCCTCCCTATTTTCCCGGGAAAAAGGCTTGCCGGGGAAAAAAACATAACAACTCCACTGTCGCCGAAAAAAAACGAACCACTGGTGAGAGAAGGGAAAAACATACGCAGAAAGGAAACGGCGATAATCCGAACGAAGCCATGAAGTGAAATAAGAAGAGAAACTGGAACAAAAAAAAAACAGGACGTCATGGAGGCGAAAAAAAAGGGAAAAACAGAGTGTATTATTTATTCATCATAGAGGGGAAACTAGATCTAGGAATCAAAGATTATAGAGTCCGGGCTCGCTCGGAAGTCAGAAAAGAGAGAGTGATGCCATCGCTGCAAGGGGAGGAAGGGGCCGTCGTAGTTGGAGGAAAAAGACCAAGATGATGAGCTTGGCGCCTGCCTGGGGAGAAAGATGGGGAAAACGAAGGCTGACAACGGAGGTGTCTGCGTTCAAAGGTGCCGTCGTTCCCCGCACGAATAGAATGTTTCTTTTGGAAAGAAGGAGCCTTCGCCTCGAGCGGGGGAACTAAGAGAGGAAGAGGGTGCCGGAGAGGACTCCGACACTCAGGACGGAAAGAGAGGATGGGGACTCCGAACACAAATCGGGAAAAGAAAAACGAAAAAGAGCGAAGGGAAAAAAAAAATACGACGCTTTCTAATTGTGGACTAATACGAACAAGAGAGGGGATGGTCCCACAAAAACAAAAGCGGATGAGAGAAAAAAAAAGGGGGTCTTCTGGGTTTGGGGGAAAGGATTTTCCGATATTTGCTTAGCGGGAAAACCAAGGACACAGGGTTACTTAACCTGGATCACAGAAAAAAAGAAACGGCCTAGCTGACAGGGGAGAACCGTCCCGTCATCTTTTCAGGAAAAAAAAAAAAGACACTTTTGCGACAGAAGTAAGGAAAAAAGACTGGTCGGCTGGGACGTATGGAACCAGACGAAATTTCGGAGAGGAATGAAGAACCTTCATTGCCAAAGGATCAGCCACCTTCTCATTGGTCGGGCCCGCAGAGAAAAGGAAAACCCAAAAAAAACAAAAAAAAAAGTGAAGAAACACTTCACGGAATTGCTGCAAAGGGGACAACCGTGTTGTTGCCAGTTAGGGACATTGAACATCTTTGTAGAAAAAGGAGGAAGGGTCATCGCAGAAGGGAGGAGGACCTTTTTGACGTCGTAGTAAAAAACCGAATGTCGAAACCGCTACGAGTTCGGGGCGATGCATAGAGTGAAACAAAGGAAAAAGGAGAAGGAATGATCGGGAGAAAAAGCCTGATGGAGTCTCCGGGGGGAAAAGACGCGGAAAAATCGCGCGATCGCAAAATTTGCCACAGGGCGGGGACTCGCGAAGAGTAAAAAAACAAGAAAGTTTCGCGCATGCGAGGGGGAAAAAAAGAGCGCGAAGCTCAAGGAAGGGACGAACAACCACAAGGAAAAGCCTGATTCAGGCAGCATGCCCTATCCCAAGAGGGAACCAGGCCAACAAGAGGGGAGGCGACAACTGCATGCGAAGAAAAAGGAACGAAGCCATCCATCTCGGGAGGATGAAGAAGAGTGGGGAAAATAGCCATTGCGCGTCATCATATCCTGAAGGAAAGGTCGCGCAGGAAGGCCTAGAAAAGGGGGGAAGTTTGCAAAGTGATGCCGAAGGAACACCAGAAAAAAGGCACCCTAACACAAGCCATGAGAAACGGGCGGATGCAGAAAGATTGTTTATAAAACCCAGAGGAAAAGGTATTGGTCTAGGGAAAAAAGAAAAGATACCACAGAGAGAGGAGGCCGACCGCGGAAAAGCACAGAAACGAGGAGAGGGGTTGCTCCGAAAAAAAAAAAGATCATCTCCACAACAACAATTAGGGGTTTTGTAGAGAAAATACCTCACATACTCTCGAAGAAAGGCCCGGAAAACCGCAAGAGGACGATGGAAAGGAGCGCTCTACCAATACCTACATCGAGGTATGCCTGCGAGAAGGGGCCACCCGATGCGCTGGTGGGGGGGAAGATGGGTTTGGGAAGAAAAAAAGGATGCATAGGATGAGCGCCGAGCGCTGCGGGGAGAGGGGACATAAGGAGAGGACGAGATCAAGTATCTGCTGCAAATACAAAACCATCGCTCAAAAAGAAGGGGAAGGAGGGGCCTTCTGCCGGGAAAAGAGAAGGACCTGTCCTATTCTCGCTGGAAAAAAAAAAGACCTGGCTGAAGAAAAGAAGAGGGGAAAAAACATCAGGAGGTGCGCGTATTTGAATTGGGGGCAAAAACCCGAAAGAAGAGGGAGAAGAGACTATCTCAAAAGAAGGAAGGCGAAAAGAGCATGCCTCTTCCATAATTGGCGGCCACTGGTGAAGAAACAGATATTATGCAAGCGTCTGGGTCTGTTGGGCAAAGAAAACCTAAGCAAGAGGAAGAGGAAAGTTTCATCGGAAGGGGGGGGGCCGTAGAGGAAACTCCCACTCAGGGAAGAGAGGGCTTTGACGTCTATTACTCAAACGAGCGTAAACCGGGAAAGGGAACACTATTTCAAGCGGAAAAAAGGCGGCTCCTCATCGGAGAAGTTACCGGATGGGAACAAGAAAGTCGATCACGTGGGAAAAAAACGACCGGGGGGGCTGATCCCAACAGAAAGACGACGGTTTCTTATTGAAGACTGTAAATGAAAGATTTCTATAATAAATGGGGAAAAGGTAATACAAAACTCATTAAAGAGAATACAGGAAGGAAGGACGGCTCCAAATTTATCGAAGGGAAGACTGTTAGATAAAAAAAAAAGAGTCGCCTCGTACTTTCTGAAAGTATCATGAAGTGGAAAAAAAGGGTTGATGTTCCGAAAAAAAGGGATCTGAAGGACAAAACATTGCGGGAGGGGAGGAACTCTGTGCGGGGGGAAGAGTGTTCCGTACTTTCTTCTTCCGAAAAACCAGGGTTCGAAAAAGAAAAAAAAAATGCGATGAAGATGCACCTACATGAGGGGCGTGTTAGGAGACGGACACCAAAAAATACAAAAAAAAAAAGGCAACCATAGAAAGGAGGAAGGACCCGGAAAGCAGCGCGGCGTGGGGGCAGGAGCAGGCTTACGGCCCTGGGATCTTCTTCAAAAAACTGAAAGGGACGGGAAAAAAGAGGAAAACGGCGAAAAAGGAGAGGACGACCGAATCTTCACCTTCGTCAACAAAGTCTCCAAGAAATCAAAGTGAAGAAAGACTACGTCACTCTTTAAGCAAAAAAAAAAAGGAAAAAACGAGAAAAGAAGGAAAAGAAGCGATCGAAAGAACCAGATAACACATCTTATTATGGGGAAAGAAGAAAAAACAACTGGAGGAGGAGACATACTCCGATGTTGTTATAGAAAGAGAAAAGGACAACTTCAATGAAAAAACGAGCAAAGGAAGGAGGCCAGCGTGCCGTCGTCTTTCCTAAAGGGGCTCTTGCATTCATTGGAGGGTGACAAGTGCCGATGCGTCTGTTGCAGAACTTGTTTTTAGAAAGAAAAGGTCCAAAAAAAAAAAAGGGGGCCGTTGGTCCATGTGCTGTTGGGAAGAGGGCCCTTAAGACGGAGGAAAGGAATTCCGTTAAAATATGTACTTCTGAGAAACGGAAGGTCTAAAGGAGAAAGATCCGGCGGAGGAAGAGGAATTTTCCACGAGCCACAGTTCCGGTCAATACTAACCTAAGGGAGAAAGGACGCACTCACAACCTTTCGAGGAAGAAGACGAACCATGGCGGCTGAGGGGGAAAAGAAATTACTAGAAAAAAGGAAAAGCGGCATCATCGAAGCATGTGGGGTTGGCAGTTTGGCAAAAAAAGGGCTCACAGGGGGGGAGGGGAAAAGAGGTTCACATCGGCGGGTCCAAAGTTGGTTTCGAAAAAATTTCAATAATGCGATCACTTTAAAAGGAGAGTAAAAAAGGAAAAAAAGACTTTCGTCAGACCAAAGAGAGACCATCAAAGTGTGACCGTCATTGCAAGTGGTCAGGGGAAAATGGCCTCAATCCCAGGGAAATTACGCGAGAAAAAAAGCAACTTGCGAGGAAAGGGAGGACCCATAAGTCCTTGCACCGTGGGATCCGCTTGAGAAGTGAATCTTTTTGATCCCGAAAAAACAAAAACGAACGAGAATGTGACTGCAGAGAAAAGGGTACACTGCTTCAAGAGCGACCAGAAAGGCGTGTGCTGCGTTTGTCGGGAGCAACGCACAAAAAAAAAAAAAAAAAGAGAGAACTATGAAAGGGAGGGGAAGGCTCTGCACTTAAAAAAGGTGCCTAATATTCAACGAGCTGCCGAGAAAAAAAGTAGTGGAAAAAAGGGGGAAATATCGCTGAAAAGCGGGAAAAAGGGCGTATCATGCGCTTGTGAGAAAAAGCTAATCTCGAAAAGGGGCGTTTCCCCTAACCACAAGGAATCACATCCAAAAAAAGAAAAGCGCCGCCGCCAGCAGAGAAAAAGCGTCGCATAGACGAGGTAAGAAATGCACGAGTCGGCTTCCAATCTCGGAAGGACGGAACGGAAAAAAAATCAGCAGAAGGGGAGAAACATGCGACGGGATGACCATCGAAAGCGCTCGGAAAATTTTACCAAAAGGAGGTATGACGCGCTCGACAAAAGACGACCCGCCGTCCCCTAAAAAAAGGGGGGAAGTAGAAGAAAGAAAGAGTTGATAAAACCCTCGAAAGGTTTCGGTAGGTCGAGCTCATTTCGCACAGAAAAAAAGGCCGAAAGGAATGAAGGAAAAGCGCCCGCGCTCGTCAGGTTTGCGACGACAAACTATAAAAGAAGGAAGGGAGAGGGAAAAAAATCACTATAAAGGAAAGCTGGTCTGGAATCCCTCCAGTAGGAGCGGAACGCTTGGTACTATTTCTTCGAATATAACCAACATCGGGGGCAAAAGAAGAATCGAAAGGAGGAACCTTATTCGTTGACGGAGGAAAATTCCTTCTCCTTTTGGGGGAATCAAAGGGGGTCAACGACAGAGGAGGCTCTTGCTGTTAAGGGATCCAAGTCGAAGCGAAGCAGGATCGTCTGCCTAAGAAAAACAATAGGGCTCAGCAGCAAGGAGGGGGGGGGGGGGGGTCTACGACGGGAAGAAAGTCGCATGCCGTTGTCCGCCGGAAAGGAAAGATGAACGCCGCTGAAATGAAGGAGGCAGTGGTCTGAAGACCGCCTATGTTGGGGAAATCAGGTCTCAGGGGGAAGCCCAAAAGCTGCGCGCGCTGGTCGAGGAGGAAAAAAAAACGCCAAAGTGAAAAGAAGATCATGCATCTCTTTCAAAAGGTGGAGCAGTAAGGAGGAAGCGAGGGGAGGAAAGCGTCGGTGTCTGTTCTAGAAAAATCATTGCAAGTGAGACTCATTCGTAAAATCGTGGGATGGGGGCGAAAAAAAACGCCCCGCAGAAGGGAAGAAGGGGGGGCGTTGACGTCGATGTACTCGCAGGAAAACGTCAGAAATATGCGGTTTCGTGAGAAAAATCATTTCGCGAAGAAACAAATAAAAGGAGGGACCATAACTCCGTAGAAGAAGGGAAAAATGCGCTTCAACCGTGAGGGAACTTTTATAAAGGAACCCAACAGCACCATTACCAATTGGAAAACTGGGTGACTGGTGAAAGCAAAAACGGGACGAAAAGAAAGTCGTTTTTTCGAAAAAAGTCCCCTGCAAACAAGGCGAAGATGCAGGAGAAAAAAAGAGATTCATTAAATCTTTCCTTACGGTGGGGAATCGTCGACCAACTGAAAATGGGGAGAGACGGATAACCCTGTGAAGAGGAGGGCCGCTAGCCAAATCTCTGCAAAACTAAAAAAAAGTACAAAACCATGAAAAGACGTGCTCGTGCTGTTGTCAGGGGGGTCACGAGCGGAAAAAAGTGAAAGAGGTTCTTATTAAAGAGAATACTTCCCGATGAAAAGGAAGTACCGAAGGGAACGACAATGTTGCTTGGACGATTTGCCGCAAAAAAAAACGGGTCTGCCGAGAAGGAAAACCAGTAAGGCGTCTCGCGGAAAATGCTGCCGAAAAAGGGGATCTTCTGTCCCAACAGCACCAGGAGAAAAAAAGAGCGGACCAGAGCCGAAAGTAAAAAAGAGGGGAAGGCCACATACGAAAAGGAGAAAGGAACGGACTATAAAATCCTAACTGAAGCCAGCTCCAAGAGAGAAGACCAACAGCGTCCAATGTCTTCCTCTGATGTAATGAGGGTCCGATACTTCGAAAGCGGGAAAAAAATCTCTAACAACAAGAGGTCATCTCTCGAAAAGGAGTATATGAATCCATAATAATGGGTTGAAGTTTCGGGGAGAAAAACGGGGGATTCACAACGGCGGCGGGAAAGAGACATTGACGCGGGGGAGAAGGGCTTCACCGAAAAAGATACAGTGCGCCGCTTCTTTCGATTGAGAGTCGCGTCTGCGGCAAACGGGAAGGCAGACAGATGTTCTGGACGGCTGGAAAAAAGAAAAACAACGTCTCGGCGAAGGGGGCTGTTTGAAGACAGATAAAAGCCCTTCCGCGCCGAGAAAAAAAAAGAGGCGAAAGGATGCAAGGGAAGAACCTACCTCCGAGGAAAAAAGGCAGGGACATCGCCGGTCTGGGAAAAAGCAAAATGTTTCGGTCTACTAATAAAGTGAAAGGATCGACGTGGGAAAGAAAGAGGGCCGTCGGAAGAAAGCGAATAACTAAAACAAATCGTCTGCTGAAGTAGTGGCCATGACAAGAAGAAAGAGTCATCATCGAGAAGGGAAGTGGACTTCAGATATTTGGGAACCATCCCCATTGAACACAAAAAAGGGTTTATTCCTGTCTTACGTAACCGGGGGGGAAAACCAGCGGGGCGGGGAGGGAGCTAACCGTCAGAAGGGGAAAAGAGATCACTTTGGCTTCATCCTGCCGAGGGCTTAAGTAAAGAAAAGGAAAAAAACTACTTTCTCTCGCCATCCGGGGGTTAAGATTGCGAAAGGGGAAAAGGAGGTTGGGCAGGAAAAAGAAAGAACCCGGTTCCGAAAAGGTCTTAAGGAAAGGACTTCGACGTCGTTATGGCTGCCATACGTTTGACGTGAAAAGGGGGGTGATCCTAAACAAAACGGTCATATTCATCTGACGTCTTCGAAAAAGTTTGAACGCGAGGAAAGAGCACTCGATTGTTCCCGACGGAGGGTAATGGAGGAAAGACTACTCGAAAAGAAAACTTATTACAATCGTATCGAATGGAAAAGTATTGATATAAAGACTTACCTACAACATACCCCTAAAAGGAGCGAAAAAAAAGAGAAAAAAAAATTTGGGAGGAGAGAGAAGGAAAGGGGGAGATGATAGTTTCGTCCACCGCTCCACAAAACTTTGGAAGTAAGGAGATAATCGGCTCGACCAGCGCGCGAAAAAAGTACGGGACAAAAAGACAAAAAAACTGAGGAAAAGGAAACAATCGGCGTTCTCACCATTACCCGAATTCCAAAGGGCGAATATGAAGAGGGGCGACAATCTTCAGTGCGAAAAACCTAAGAAAGGCATGCCGAGGGGTAAAACAATAGCCCCGTTCTAAGACGCGTCCCAGGAAAAAACAGTCGCGCCGAAACTGAACCGCAAGCTAAAGTTCCGAAAGAGGAGGAGGATTAAGAGAGAAACAGTCCGAACAGAGCCGAGACGACCCCCTAGAAATTCGTGTCAATAAAAAAGCATCCTAGTGGTGAGAGGTAGTATTTGTCGCGCGAGGCGACGAAGAACGCTATTCTCCGCGCCTACAACCCCATAAAAAGAAAGGAGGGAACTTGTGAGGAGGGGGATCCTGACAAAACCATATCTCTCTAGGGGGAAAAATAGAGAAAGGGTAGGCTCCAACTTCACTAGAAAGAAAGAGGGGGTGGCGAGGCAGAAAAGTCCTGGACGAAGAAAGAAAAGGGGGAAAGATGCGGAGGGGAAAGACTACATAGGTTAAAATGACTTCGTGCCCTATGACAAAAAAAAGGGGGGTTCAGGGAAGAAAGGTCTTCGCGCGCGTTGGGGAAAAATCAGCCGTGGAGAAAGCCATACGTATCGCTCCTATTCTCTGCTCACCGCAAATCTGAGAAGAAAGGGGCTATTTTTACCACCACATAGAATACAATCCCGCAGCTGAATAAAAAGCTCCTTCTCAATGAAGGTAGAAGCCGGACCGAGAAAGGGAAGCTGAGAAAAGAGGACTCGGCATGCTTCTGCATCAGTAAGAGGGGGGTAGGGCAACCCCCGAGGTGAAGAGTGAGGCGCCTGTTCGAGTCCTATCTCCCCAAATTTGGCAGAGTAAAAAGGAACTCAAAACGGGGGAAAAGGGGGGAGCGCTGTTTGAGGCGGGAAAGATCTATGTAAAGGGTGAAAAAACTCAGGCCCGTTCATCTTTCGACGAGGATGTAAATCGATGGAGGGGAAAGGACATCTCCCAACAGCCGAAGACTTCTGCCCTAGAGGGGCGGGGAAAAGATGGAACTCTCCTTCAAAATCGTAGAAAACTGCGAATATTAAAAGGAAGAAGTCCGACATAGGGGAAGAGAAACGGCACCACCACGGTGAAGATGGCGCCAGAACGGACAAAAGAGATTTTTTCCTGAGACATTCTCGGAAAACGAACTGGCGAAAAAAAAAGGGGAGGATGAAGAAGGGGAAGAACACTTTGATGGTCAAAATACAAGGAGGAGAGAAAGACCCTCGGGACAAAAGTCCGACCTTAATTCCGTCTCCAAAAAATTCACCCGGGGACTAAGAAAAAGAAGGGCCCTCGAAAATGAGAAAGAAAAGATCACTGTTACGTCATAAGATTTCCCTGGATGGGCCCAAAATGAAAATCTCTGAAGAAAAAAAGAAGGCAAGCGTAGAACGGAAGAAGGGCTTCGGCCGAGGGGGAAAAAGAATGTTCGTATTCGCGCACAAAAAAAAGCTGATCTCAAGTGAAAAAAGGTTCGTATGACCTCCAATGTGGCAAACCGATGTCCAAAGACAAAGAGGGAAAGGGCTAGGCAGCGAAGGAAGAAACAGCTCGAAGGTCCATAGGAAAAAAAAAGCCGGGGCGGCCTCCTGCTTCAAAAAACAAGAAATGGACAAAAAAAAAGGGACCGACGCCAAGAACATAAGGGGAAGGGGAAAAAGAAGCTTTTTTCCTGCAAGGAAAGCTATAACTCCGAAATGAAGAAAAAAACGAAGCGGTTGAAAAGACTACTTCACTCTGGAAAGGGGAAAGAGTGCAGGCGGCAGCAAGAAAAAAAAAGAGGGAGGAAGTCATCTCTCTCACAAAGGGTGGGATCCAACTCCGATGGGGGGGTAGATGACGAAGATCCGCATTCGCCCCTCCCGGAGAAGGAGTGACCATCAAATTGAAGGAAAAAAAGAAGTCTTTCTTCAAAAAAGGAGGGGCGCCTGGCTTCAGTTCGTATTTGAGGAGTTTTGCGGAAAAGGGTTCGCGTACTGTACCTGACCATGTTTGGAATTAACTCGCGACAGGGAAAAAAAGAAACCCAGGAGGGGAAGAGGGGGACTCGCCGCGCTGCCGGCTAGTCGACCTGAATGGGTGAGTCGGGCTCTTCATAGGAGAAAATTGGGGGGGGAACGAGAAGGGGGAGCTAACCACCGCAAAGGGAAAGAAATACTAACCTTCATGCTTTTGACGCGATTGACGAAGACAGGAGGGATGTGCCAAATCGAACCATCGTCGGCTGAGGGAAGAAAGGACTTATACAACAGTCGAGAAAACCGACGCGGCAATCGCTAGCAAATGTTCAGGAAGTTGTGGGCTTAGAAAGAAGGAACACCCCAAAAGGGATGAAGCGTAACCTTTACATTTTGGGGGAGACCTCGGCGGGCCAATGCTTGGGGGCTGGGGCTGGAAGAAAAAAAAACTTTCGGCGGGGAAAGGGGGGAAGGCGTGCGGTCTGAAACCACGACTTGAAAGGATTTTACCACAAGGTGGAAAGCATTGCAAGACGGAACTCAGCCAAAGTCAATGGGTGGTAAAAGGGAAAACAAAAAAAAGCTCGCATGGGGAAAAGTCGACGGCTTTTTCTGGCGGACGTGGGGAGGCAGACCTTGGAAAGAAAAAAAGTCTGCCGGAAGGGAGAAGTCGCCTCCGCGCGATGGCAAGCCCGAGATGGGGAACTGAACGGTGGACAAGGAAGACTCGACAAGAAAGAAAAGAAACGGACTAATAGCTTCGAACTATGTGAAGACACGGCGGAGAGGAACGTAGCAACATACCTTGCCAAAAAAGGAAAGGGACAACCGTTTTTGGCGGGAGGAGAAGGGACCAACTTATTTGACATCGCATAAACACTTTGGCGTCTATGAGCTTGGGAGGGCCCTCTACCATAGCGGAAAACCTTAAGGAAAAAAAAAAAAATATTCATGCAGAAAGAAGAAAAAGGGTCTCAGCCCATGGACCCGCCCGAGGGGAAAAACGGCTCATAGAACGAGGGAAAAAAAATCATCAGGCCGCGTCGACTGACAACAAACGAAGATTGGGCAAAAAAAAAAGAGAAGATGCGTCCCCCATTCTAACGTTAATAGGGGAAGAAGGAAAGGCTCCTCGTCGCGCTCAGGTCGGTTAGAGCACCGCGCATTGAATTAATCAAACACCAAAAAAGCGAAAAAAAAAAGAATACACCAGAGAAAAAGGGGGAGAGAAATCCGGGCGCGCAGGCTCAAGGGTGTATTGGTCGAGAGAGGCGCCATACTTCCCACATCAGGGAAAAAGAAGAAAAGCCGAGAAAGGGAGGTGCGGTATAGTGCCGTGGGAAAGACGACTCAACAACAACCCGAGTGAGGAAAAAGAGAAAAACACACTAACTAATAAAAGAAGGCGCTGTCTATGCCGATGAGAGAAGCGGGAAAAAAAAAAGAACAAACCGAATCGAGGGGGAGGAAAAGAGAGACTGCTCGCCCGTATTGTACGCGGGGCTTGGGTCGTACAAAAAAGGGGGTCGGCTGGTTCCGAGCTAGGCGAAAATCTAAAAAAAGTACAAAATAGGGCCGATGTGAGAAAAGGGAACCGCGATCAAGGAGGAAAGATGTCCCTGGGACCTAGAATGGCATGCCACTTCCCATCCCTCGCATGGACTACGGTCTAAAAAGGTCGAGAAGAGGCCCCTGAGCAGAAAGAAAAGGAAGACACGCGATGGCTCGGCATGAGGGGGGAAGATTTTAATTTTGGGGAGGAAAAAGGTGTCAACGCCGGAGCTGATCGAAAAAAGCTTATCCAAAAAGGCCTCTTTCAGAGGGTGGGGAAAAAAAACTCAAAACAGAACGGGGGGATGATCGCGAGCGTTTGGAAAACGGTGGGTGGGGATAGAAAAAAACAAAAAAAGACCCTTTCATCGTAAAAAGAAAATCTCCTCTTGGGAGTCGAAAAAAAAGAAGGAAAAAAAGAAAACCCCTCGTAGGAGGGAATCCATGAGGGCGTTGAAGAGAAAGACAATCGCGCGGGCGGCGTCATTCTGCAAGAAGCTAGGATGAAGGGGAGAAAAATGTCGGCCTTCAGAGGAAAAAAAGTGCCGGGACCGGATGGCAGAGAACGTAAGACATGCGCAGGGAAAAAGGGGCTCTTGCCTCTGGGAGAATCCATGCGGTGGCAGCGGGAAAAAAATTTGATGTGAAAAGAAGAGGAGAGAAAGTCTTGGTTTCACCCGTCGTGAAAAAAGAGAGACCGAATGAAGCCCTTCTCCAAATTTGAGAAGAAGAAGCTAAGCGGAAAAAGGCCTCGACGGGAAAAGGGAAAAACGCGGAAAAACTGTGAGCACGTTGTGTGAAGGAGGCTAGCCAAAAATCTCTTTCAAAATCTCTGGGAAACGACTTAAGAAGAAGAAAGGTTTTCTCCGTAAGAGAAAAAAGACAAAGCAGCCGCCGATGGTTGGGGAATCGAAAGCTTAAAAGAAAAAAGTAAGTCGCGCTATTCACCTGTGGAAGCCGAAAAGGGTTGCGGTGGGCAAAAGAAAGAGCGAAGAAGGAGGAATGGAATGATCCCGACTTCACCCAGAATAAGGGAAAAAATCCATCTCGGAGAAAATAGGGATCTGCCTTAAAAAAGCACCATGAAGAGAGCATCTCGGGAAAAGGTCAAAAGCAAAAAAGGGTGTGCCGCCCAAGCAGGACGTACCGCGATAAATCCTAACTTAGAGAGGAATAAATACTACGGCAAATGGAAGCAAAAAGAAAAGATGGAATCACCCTCCTATTTGAAGACTACAGCCCCTTGAAAAATGAAAAAAAGGAGGAGGAAAAGAGAAAGAACATACTCCCGATGGTGTTATAGATGGCTTTCGCGCAGACAGGAAAAAAGAAAACAAGTCAACAAAGGACAGAGGAAAAAACAAGAAAGCTCGAAGATGGAGAGGAAAAAGGGGGTATCGTCCCAGTGACGAATGTTACGATAAAAGTTCTTTTCGCCGACCAGGATTTTCTGGCCGTGAAGAAGAGCTCACGTTGGGGGGCAGAACTCAGATCCAGGGGCAAAGGAAAGGGACGCGCCTCGCTGCCGAAGACGGCGAGCGCCAGGGCCTGGTTGGCAGGCATCTCCTACACTCCGAGTAGAGAAACTCGGTCGGTGTGCCAAAAAGGGGTCGTCATCCGAACCTTCATGCGGGAGCGCGAAGTGAAGGAAAATAGGAAGAGACTTTCGTATGTGTGCCGGGAGCCATGCTAAAAAAAAGAGAAACACCACGAGAAAAAGAAGGGGGAATGGTTTTTGTCCTTCAGAATGGGAACCATCCAAGGGAAACCCCAGGGGGAATTCCGGATGACTTACCCGTGAAACGGGTCAACGTCCGAAAGCTGGAAACTTCCGGCAAAGGGGGGAGAATCACTTTGGGTCGCCTGGAAGGGAGGACGTAGGGTCAACGGCAAAAGAAAAAAGTAAAGAAAGCCAAACCCAAAGAGGAACTACTGGTAGGTGAAAAAAGACTCAGCAAAAAAGGGAAGGTGCTGTGGGGGAAGGAGACCCCTCCAAAAGGTCTTCCTGAAACAAGGATGAATCCAGCAAGGGAGGATCCGACCAGGGGGGAGGAAAAAATCTTTGTGATCCCACACCCGAAGAGAAAGAAATCTTCGCCGAGGAGGATACTCGCCTTCAACTCCCTAGGAAGCGACGGAAGATGGAACAGAGGAAGGAACCTCACTACGATAAAAAATATCTTGAAAAGAACGGAAGTGGTCTCCTTCTTCACTTAAAACTGGACTAGCCAAAAAGGAAAACCGGTTTTGCAGGGAGAGAGGAAAGGGGAAAAAAAGAGCGCATTATCTTTTCGCAAAGGGTGCGATCAGCACGAAAGGGGGAAAAATCGACCCGCGCGCGAAGCTCCAGAGAATGGCCGAAAAAATAAAACAAAGAAAGGGTTCAGCCGAGAAAAAAGGAAAAGCGGTCACTTCATCCCATGTACCCTCGCACCCTCCAGCAGCGGCAGGAAAAAAGAATAGACTAGTCGGCCTACAACGAGAAAAAGTCCGGACAAAATTTCCGTGCATAAGATGTGTTCACCAATAGAGGAAGCGTCCCATGCGTAAACGCCTGAACTGACATACAAAGGCGCGGAGTTTTGCCAAAGAAAGAGGGATGCCGAGAAAAGTCAAAACACCTCTACGGAAAGAGACTACCCGCAGGAAAAGACACGCGCATCGGTTTCAAGCAGAGAAAAAAGAAGGCGCGAATGTCATCCCAGAGAACTCGGATAGAGGAAAAGAGCATTGACGCAAGGGAGCGTACCCATCGTATAAGAAAACCTCCTTAACGCGCCAAAAGGAGCGTCCAGCGCGGGAGGGGGGCTGTATCGTGACTTGGAA
>Ga0179593_1240250_pt1 | contig 13869 bp, 11 predicted proteins | sample CZODoug2_1_08_16_FD_185931 | JGI IMG/M metagenome (GOLD analysis project Ga0179593, IMG submission 185931) | Vadose zone soil fungal communities from Angelo Coast Range Reserve, California, USA - CZODoug2_1_08_16fungal (PacBio error correction) | ecosystem: Environmental > Terrestrial > Soil >...
AGGAGGAGAGGGGGACCGAGGAAAACGCATCATAGGAATCCGAAAAGGAACAACTCGCGTTCGGGTTCCGATCGTTCTACACTATACCCCACGTTCTTACTTCAATGGAGAACGGTGAGCCAACAAACGAAAACTGGCGGGTCCGGATCACCAAGGAGGAAGGATAAAAGGGCGTCTCGAAAAGGAGGACCGTAGACGACCGCGTGTTATGAGAAACGGGAGGAACGGCGCGCACTTTGGAGAACGCCGACGCAGCACCTTCTGCACCGTTGGCAGCGACATGGAAAATAAACTCTGATGGTAAAAAAAAACGATAAAAAAGGAGGACAAACCGCTGATGTTCCTAAAGGAGGACCTAGGCGGGGCGTGAGAGGGAGTAAAGAGATAGGCCGCAGCCGGACCTTTTCGTTAAAAACGCCTGTCTCTGTCTAACATGGAATAACTTGTGAAGATGGCAAAAGGGGAAAAAGGGCTGGGGGGGGGGCCAAAAACGGGGCTTGCCGGGGAAACTATGGCATTCGGGAACAGAGAAAGGAATAATCAAGCATCAGCAGCAAGATTGAGGAGACTCTTTCATTTTGATCGACACTGAAAAGAACGAACTGGCTAGGAAAACGGAGACATGAAGAGACCCTTCGGCGCGTTGATAGACTTCAGCAGGAAGATCATGGTGGAACATATTGGGGGGCAGTTAAGGTTTTGTTTTCATTTTACGAGATCACCCGTGCCGGAAGAAAAGGAAGACCTGTATTGGGTTAGTCCAGAAAAAGATCAAGTGAGCTTGAGGGCGTGGGAGCAGGGAGGCATACTGAGGTTCTGCGTCCACAGGGGAGAAGGGATCCTCCTCAACACAGAGAAAGGTTAGGACTTTTACGGGTGCAGGGGGCTCAGGGAGGGGGAAGAAGGGGAGGGGCCATTCAGCTGGCTATAAGAGGAGGACAAGTGGAGGAACTTTTGAGGCAAAGGTATCGGCGACATTTTAGAGTGCATAGAGTCATAACCGGCTGGTCTGATGCTGTACGGAGAGCACTTACTAGGAGAGGGGTGCGGGAGAGGAAGAAGAGGAAGGGAGCACACTCAGTATGTGCACTTGGAGAAAATGGGGGAGGCGGAGCCTGGTGAGGGGGCGGCCTCCAGTTGTGGCGCAGGGGAAATGTCCGCGGTTCCTCGGGGATTAAGGAAGGACGGATCAAGTGAAGGGACGAGGCGACGATAGGCATCCAAGAGGGGTGAGACCCGGAAAAGCGAAGTGCGGGCAATTGGAATGAAGGCTTGACAGGGGAAAGGAGCCAAGGGAGGCATAATCCATCAGCGCCCTGAAATGATTTCCCTTGTCCGCTAAACTGCAGTCTTAAAAACGAAAACGCTTTGCCGCATGAAAGGGGGAAAGAGCTCCATCCCTAGAAGGGCAGAACTTGCCTCCCCTGGAGGGCCCGCGCAAACATACTCTCGGAGGGTGTAATCCATCAAGGTGTTCCTGGGCGGTTGGCAACGAGACAGGAGAGGGTTCGTAGTCTTAGGGGGGGTGGAGTTAGTTTAATATCTCGGAACGGCAAAAGGCAACCTGTTCCTGGGAAAAAAAAAAACAGTGTCTGATTTGCACGGAGGACGATACGGCATAATACTAACAGGGGGAGTTCGCGTGTTAGTAGGGACCGGAAAGAACAAAGGTAGGGGGGGAAAGCCAGACAGGGAAAGGACGCGAAAAACAATTTGCCGTCCGTTTCAAGAAACATGCAACCGCCTCTCGCCCCTATGAGCCCACTCTCGACATTCGGGCGAAACTTGGTGTCGACGCTAGAGGATAAAGGGGTAAGACGGTCAAGGTCTTAGGGGGAAACCTAGAAACGAAAAAGCGCGCATGCGGTGCTGTCAATGCAAGAAAAACACGGCGCCTGCGGTATGACGAATACACGTGCGATGGACGCGGTTAGAAGGTAGGCCGGGCATCCGAGAGAAAGGAAAAAGAACGTCCCCTACGAGTCGTGCCCGGGACAAATCGGGAAAGGGCAGGGGACTTCGGACACACAGTTGCATGATATGAAAAGGGGAGGCACCCTCCTACTAAACTAGCTGGGGAATCACGTAAAAAAAGAGTGTTCAAAACAGAGAGGGGATCGCAGACTGGAGCGGCGGAGGGGGGAAGGAGTTTATCAAACAGCTGGCGCCTCGTGTACACCTTTTTCTGATGGCCACGTAATGATATTCTTCGTCGAGAGGGCAGAGAGATGTCTCCCACTCCAGGGGGGAAGGATTTAGGGGGAGGGGAAAGGGGGAGCGCAGCAGAACCTTTTTTTTAGAGGACGCGCGGCCCTTTTTCTCGTAATAAGTGAGAACAGCAGGTGGGAGAAATGACCGCTGGGAGGGGAGGGATGCACTAGGAAGAGACGAAAGCCATCATCCACGTGAAAACTGGTCATCAGGCTTTATCGTTTTATGAGCATGCACCCGCTCCGCCGGGGGTATCCCAGAAAGGTTAGAAGAACCACAGTGCTAGGGGGGTCAGCTAAAGGGCGGTCGGCTTTCCTGGGCAAGCCTTTTTTGTAAGGACGGCTGCATCACATGTCAAGGTTCAGCAGGGAATGGCAAAATCTCTAGAGACATGGGACAAAGAAAGGACTAAAGAGAGGAAGGGGTTGAGTATGTCTATTCCGCGAGTCGACACCGGGTTCGCTGCTATTAAGGGGAGCTGCATAAGTGGAAGAGACCTGAGGAAGCTGGGGGAGCCCGTTTCCGGATTGATAGGTGGCGAGACCTGGGCGAGTCGGGGAGAGGAGGAGAGACAACTCCTGTCTAGGGCTGGGGGGGAGAGGTTCGGGGGGGTCCGGGAGAGGGCACTCGCTCTCGCTTCTAAGAAGCTGACCAGCGTCTTAAGGATGGGACGGTCGCGGGCAGAAGGGTTCAGTCTTTCTCTGGGGGGTTCACACAGGGGGGAAACTCAACTTCAGGGAGTGTGGAGAAATGTTGGCGCAGTAGTTCATCTTCTCAGGAAGGCACGTATTACGGTCTCTCGACTCGAAAAGGGGCTATGAAAATGCGAAGGGTCGTAAAAATTTCGGAGCAGAATACCTGTAAAACTCTTCTGCTGTCATTTGACGGGGTACGACATGCCGACGTGGACATTATAATTGAGGAGTGGTTCAACGGGGGGGGGGGGGGATGTCTAGAACAGAAAGCTCCAGTTTGCTTTTAGAATAATAACACTAAAAGAGAAAAAGAAGCACAACCACAAGTACAAAGGATTAATCTCTCAGCTCTAGAAAGACAGGAAACGACCCAGTCGAGCAGAAAAACACGATCTAGCGGCGGGAGACGTTGGGGCAAGATCATGCTCATACAAAAAACAAACAAAGGAGGAAGTAGAAACTATATATATAGGCAAATATAGCCGTCAGAGAAAATCCAAACGCGTTGTGGTGGCATACTAGAAGGGGTGAACAGCAATATCGAGCGGGGAGGATGGACTAAGAGGACGCACACGTTTGTTCAGGGGGGTGTCTTGTGGATGCCTTAAAACTGGAAAAGTGATCCGGGGCTGTCTAGGTACATGGAACTACCTAATACCGGGTCTGCGGGAATATCGGCACAGGAGCCCGGAAGGACAGACGCTAACCGGGGGAGGGAGTCGCTCGCCTTTTCTGCGAGGCTTCCGTGGAACAAAGGTTTAGGGAGGGGGGGACGTCATGGAGGGGGGGGAAGTTAGCGCAATTCTGAAACTGCACCCCCACCCCAACCTCTAAACACACAGGAGAAAGAAGACGACTAAAAAAAAAAATGGGGGGTGCTGTTTGGTGTGGCGTCACGTCCGAATTCTTAGCCAACAAACCTGCGCCGACAGGGGGGGGGTGGGACGAGGAGGGGGATGGCGTCGAAGAGCTAACTACAGAGTCCGAGAAAGAAAACTCCTAGGGAGACACGGAGAGGGAAAACGCGATCGCGCGCCTACTCTATGGGAAGAGAATTTCCTGTCAACGTGTGAACTACTCAGTGACCTGGGGGGGGGGGGGGGGGGGGGGGGGGGGGAGGGGGGGGGGGGGGGGGGGGGGGGGGGGGGGGGGGGGGGGGGGGGGGGGGGGGGGGGGGGGGGGGGGGCTGGGACGGAAGATATAGACGTTCTTAAGAGGGGGTCGGAACATGTCCGCTTAGGCCGCAAAAAAAAAAAAAAAAAAAAAAAAAAAAAAAACAACATCTCATAAACGCTCGCTCGGTAGAGGAAGGGGCCCGGGATTGAAAGGCTAACCGTCTGCATTGGAACGATGTTGATCACGGACTCGGCCAACTCAAGGCGCTCATCAGGGGGAAGAGAAGCCCAGAAACTTGCGCTCATCGCCTTGACGTTAGACGGTAACAAGGCAATACATTCAGACCCAGGTTACTACTTGATGTATATTGAAGGGACCATTTCTGTTTTTCTAGTACGCTCTCGTATCGTTGTGTCGAGGCAGTATCAACTGATAAATTTCTTCAGGACAGGACGACAGGGTACTGACCTTTCATATCATCTTATAAGTATTCGCGATAATATTCCCGAAAAAAGGGATGACCAGAGTACTCAGCAAAACAGGCGGGGAGGCCGGTCAAGAAAGAGTCACAGGCGGGTCTGGTTCTCTTAATAAACTCCCGCGAAGCCTTCAAGGGGGGGGGGGGAACTAGGAGGGATACTCAGGGGAGGAAAAAGAGGAGCGTTGGCCGCGCCATTGAAATTCGGCGATCGTTGCTTGAAAATAAAAAGGTACGCGAGGAAGAGCTTCCTTCTCGAGGTGAAAGGGGGAGGGGGGGAACGCTACAAAAGGAGGGAGGCGTGTTTTGGTTTTTTGGTGGTTCTGGGGGGTGGGGTTGGGGGTGTGTTGGGGGGGGGGGGGGGGGGGGGGGGGGGGGGGGGGGTGGGGGGGGTTGTGTGGGGGGGGGGGGGGGGGCTCGCACGATCTCGCTTCATCTCCTTCAATTTGGGTAGGAAGTCCAGCGAGGGGGGGGGACTTCTTTTTGCTGGCCTAGAAGGGCCGGGAAGTTCTGGTAGGGGGAGGGAAGGAGATGCAGCCTCTTTTCATTTCGAAACTGAGCGTGTGCGTTCATCACAGGGGTATAGAAGGGGGTTCGAAGTTCTGACTCGAATCACCTCCTGAAAAAAACGTGGAACCACAGAGAGTTGGGAGACTAGGAAAAGTTCTTACAAAGAGAATCAGAGCGCTTTACACTGTCTCTGAACGTGAGGCTCAGCTTTGGGGGGAAACTTGCCGTTATGGGTCGGGGACAGGCTTCACGGTGATCCTGATAGGGGGGATGATTAACTGAAAAAAACGGCCGGTGGACAAAATTGTCTGGTCAGGGACCTAGAGTGAATTTCAAGTGAATCATTCCAGTTGGGGACAGCTTACAGGTGTGACAAGGAAAGTTCTGGATAGTACATACGAAAAATAACTGTCGAGGAAAGGAAAAAAGGGACGTAAACCGCCGTTCACCTTAGGGCCAAAATGCCCGAGATAAGGAAATGGCTGGAAGACGGGGAAAGATATCTTACAAGCATTGTACGATGTCTAGTAGGGGGGTGGGGTCACGGGGGGGGCAATGTTGGGAATGGGGGGAAGACGGGTTCGGGACTGCAGTTCAGGCATCGGAACCTTTTCGCTTCTGGGAATTAGGGGCCGGGAACTGGCTCTACCAGATCTCACCTCACCGGAAAAAGTCCGCTTTCCCGCGCGCAAGCCGCGCTGGAGAAAGGGTGGAAGAGACTCAAGAAGGAACGGGGGCTTCTCAAGAGGAAGATCGAGACCGCGACATCTGGGAAGAGGAACGCTTGACTCATTTCTAAACTATAAAGGCAGGCAGGCAACCGCGCCATTGCCAAGAAAAAATGGATGTCTGGCTGATGATAATGGGGTAGGGGGGGGGGTGGTGGGGAAAGAGGGGGGAACCGTAGCAAGCGGCCGGACCTATACTTTACTTCTCAACCGGGAAAAGAGCACTAAAAGAATACCCTGGAGGGGCAAATTCCGACGACCTGTGAAACTCTACAGACCTTTCTGCTAACCAGACGCCCGTCCGCCTATCTGAATCTGCGCGGAGGGGAAAGGAAAATCCATCCGGTCAATTGCCGTCCAGGGGGGGAACGAAGAGGGACTAGGGAAATATCACATAAATGTGGGATATCACCTCAGATCGGGGAGCGGCCTACCTTCACAATTTATCTGTAGTCTTGGGGTCCGCATCAGAAGCATCCCAGGGGAAAGGGGGTTTTGATTATTAAAAACAGAAGTTCGGCTTGTGCGGCAGAGGGTGGATGAGTCTGCTCACCTTCCAAAAAAAAAACGCCCCATACTGCACTCCTTATAACGACCAGTGAGGGACTCCTGTACTAAAAGAGACCGAGGACTGGGCTGAAGGGCTAGGTATTTGAGGTAGGGGGATTTTAGGAAAGGGGCGGCATGGAGAAGAGGGAGGGAACGGGTTGGCCGGATAGGGAATCCTGCCCTCTCATCTACTCCAAGAAGAAAACGTACAGGAAGGGCGTAACTTCGTCCAAGACGAAAGTCGGGAGAGGGATTCAATTTATCAACCCCCCGAACGCAAATAGGAAAAACTAAAGAAATTCAACAGTTTGGCTGGCTCAACTGAGGAGTACAGATCTGCAGAAAAACCGCCGACACCCCGGGGGGCTGCGTCACAGTCGGCGGGTAGAGGGGCTTATAGGGCGACCATACCTAGGTTCTTCGGGAATGGAGGAGGGGAATTCTTTCGGGGGCCGGAGTGGGGGAGAAAGATGCCTCGCCTTTGAAAGGCCTGATTAGATCTACCACGCGGTCGTCATCAGGAAGCATGCGTCCAGGACTTGCCGGGATCAGGACTCCGTTGGGGGAAGAAAGGATGGTGTGTTGAGGGGGGATGAAAAGATTGCCCGGCCAGAGCCCGCCGTCTAGGGGTCAACAAAGGGGTTGTTTGGACCCCAAAAATGCAGGGAGGTCAAGCCGTGATATAAAGAGATAAAAAAAAAAGCCAAAGAAAGTAGGGAAAGAGGGAGATCCAGAGGAAAAGTGCGTCCTGAACAGCTACAGCACTCGTCTCATCTCTCGAACAAAAACGAGAGAGAGAGATGACGTGGCTTTCTTCATGGAAGAACTCAAGCCGCCGGTAAAACGAAGGATCGGGATCAAACAAAAATAAAAACATCCTCAGGCGTTCGTCAGGAGAGGGAGCAGTACTAACACGCATCGCGGGTTTTCTCAAAGATTCAGGGGAGAAAACAAGGGGGGCAGCGCTGGCCGGGGGGAAAAAATCAAATCACGCCGTCGACCTGATCTCTTGTCCGAGAAGAAACGGAGTGGGACATACGCACGCGGCCTGGCAAACTGAACGGAAAAGGCATCGACGGGAACACTCCTGTCACCCGGGGAAGCGACATGAAAAGAGGAAACCTATGGTCGAAACGAGTTAGGCGCAGTCTAAAAGCAAGAGCCGAAACGTACTGCCCTAGCGCTGGTAGGTAGGAATTAGTCTGACGATCGAGGAAGGGGGGAAAGTGGTTGCGTACGGTCGGCGCGGCTGGAGGTGTGATCTATTTCCAGACAAGGGGGGGGAAGACCTAGGAAATGCCCGGGTGCTGGGAGAAAAGTGTCAGCGGGCTTCTGTCGCTAGGACCAGAAAAAAACTACCAGCATCGCGCGCCGCTAGCCTGGGCTTGTAATCCATCTCACACGCGAACCAAACTCTCGAACTGTCGAAGAAAATGAAGAGTATACGCTGGCGGAGAAGGGGGAGGGATCCTGGGCATAAGGGGTTAGGTAGAGGGGGGGGGGGAAATGGGGGGGGGACGACATAAAAACCAGTGCCGAAAACCGCCTTTTATTGGCTCGCTCGCACACAGGGGCAGACGTAAAAGGTAACACGGATGCTGCTGACTTTCGGCGTTCAGAAATTAAGGAGGGAAAACTCGAGCTTGGAAAAACCGCCTATGGGATTTACAGGGGCGGGGGTCATGGGGGCGGTCAGGTAAGGGGGAGGTGAGGTTCTTGAAAACCCGCGGGACAAGAGAGTCAGGAGGATCGGGTCGTAGGGACGTGGGGGAGGGCCAGGTCTGAGGCGGGAAAGGTAGAGGCATGAGGTCGGGGGAGCGTCCAGGGCGGGCGCGTGAGCTGGACGGAGAGGCAACAGGCTAGGTCGCGGGGGGCCCGGTCTGCATCGGGCAAGAGCAGGAAACACTCTGATGTGCATCGGGGACATGGGAGGGGCAGTGACAACGGGGATGAGGGTCTCTGGGGGAAAACAGTGACGGTCATATTGATCGGGGATCGATCAAGAAGACCGACGCGGGCTTCGTTAAAATAGCGACGGGCGGTAAAAGCAGGTTGTGCGCTGCACAAAGAGGGACTTCGGCCGTTGGGGAGTAGAGAGCTCAAGGGAAGGGATTCGGGCATCAATCCAGAAGCGCCCTCACTATTCCGAACAGGGACAAACTTAACCAGGCGTTAATGTCAAAAGACAAGAAAGGACCAACTTGGGTGGCCTGTCATAACTTCCTCAGGGAGATCCAGAATCAAGGTCAGGGAAAGTGTGCCACCCCGGACAAGCCTAAATCCTTCTGAGGGTACTGGGGGGACTTAATTGACGTCGGCGGTTGAAACGAGGCGGCTGGCCCCAAAACCCCCACCGCGCAAAGATTTAGGGGGGAGGGGCTGTACAATAAACTAAACAGAACGGGTCCAGTACATAACTGTTTCCACGAACCCATAAAAAAAAAGGGGCTTATTCACAGCTGGAAGAAAAGACTACGAGCCTGAATCCGAGTAAACGGGGTGAAAGGGGAAAATCGTTTGGCTGCGAATAGATAAAAAGGAGGCCAACCGTTATCCTTAGCCGGGGAAAGCATAGCGAGGGTGGCCACACAAAAAAAAGAACTGAAAGGATCTCGCAAAACAAAGGGGGGGAATTCAAGGGGGGGAGAGTGCTCAAGAGCAAGGTTTGTTCCTCACTCTTCGTAATGAAGTCGAAACATCGGACGAAAGCGCACGGCTGGTGCAGGGGAAAACAGGAAAAGCTGGCGCATCATGAGGGACGAACTACTGAGAGTGACGCGGGAAAGCCGGCGATGCGCTTAAGAATAAACACGTGCGGCCCTTCTGACTATTCTTAGCTGGCGCAACAAAGATTTGATCGGATGGACTTTGCGCCACCCTAGTTGAAGAAGAAGGGTATAGGCTGCGGCCCAGCAAGGCTACTTCGGGGAGGGGGAACGTGGCACGAGGAAAAGACGGAGGGGGGGGCAGGGCTAAAAAAAATGAGGTGGGACCTATGGGTCAGCAAAAAAAAGGGCCTGAGGGTAAAGAATTGGGGATTGCGCAAAAGTAGGATGAGTTAGAGGGAGGAGGCAATAATCGAGGAAACAAAGGGAGGTCGGCGCGGTTATGAGGGGATACGAACACATTCTTGTTTGGCTCATAAACTCCGACTGCGGGAGGCGTCTCGCACCTACGGGGAGGACATCAAGGGTGGTCGGGGGAAGATCCTCGATATCGTGGAGGAAGGACTGTCCTTGCCTGTTCATGCCAAAAGTCGGACCTTGGGCAAAAGGCAAAAAAAAAGCGAAGGGACCTTCAAAGCTACCAGAGAAAATGTCCGGGGGAACGGGGAGCCCCAAAGGGGGAACAGTTACTCGGTCTGCCTGAGGGCAGGAAGACCGTGCTTCTTCTTTGAGAGCAAACATGGTGGCCAAGGGGTTCCAGCTTCTCTGTCAAGTTCAAAAGTATCGTTTCAGAAACAAGCTTCAGGCCTTACGAGGCCCTGCAGATACGATCTCAAGGGGGGGGGGAAAAAAGTTAGTCTGAAACTCGGAGAGGACCAGTGCTCGGCGAGGTCTAGGCTCTGCCAAGGTAGGAAATGCAGACTACCGTGGAGCCAGGGTTTAGGCTTGTGTCGGGATTAAAGAGTAAACGGGAGGCGATGGTCGGGGCTGCGGTAAGAGGAGCGCTCTAAAACTTTGGGGGTTGGTGTTGGGGTGGGTGTTCCGCTGGTCGTGAGAGGAAGCTCGCGTAGAAACAAAAGATCTTGCTAAGCTACACGGGGCACCAAGAGCTGCAAGGTTCTTCATGGAAACAGCGGCAGGCCGTCGTGACAGCGTTCTACACGCGGGGGGAGTCAAGTCAGTTGAGATGTTGGCCAAGAGAGTTGCTTGAACGTAGCTTCCCAGACAACGAAAAGTACGCGTGCAAAGTCCACGTTGCAACGGACTTCCGGGAGTTTCCCTACTGATTTCTATGAGTATTAACTGTCTCGGGGGAGCGGAGGGGTTCCTGGGGGGGGGGAACTTTTATCCTTCGAACTCGGTTGCCGACATGCCAGGCTTCCGGGGGTCTTCGGGGGGCATGCGCGCTCCATACTTGACTTAAAACAGCCGGCGAAATCAGGGTCACGTGGGCGCGCTAGTCAAAAAAACACCCTCAAAAATAGTGCACTGAACGTGGAGGGTAAGCGGCAGTTCATTCGTCGGGGAGATACTCATCGGCTGTTGGAATCTTCCGTTTTGGCTTTCGACCGAACCGGGAGCTACCAGGGAGGGAGAGAAGGTGACGAGAGAAGAAAAAACAACAACGGGGGGGGAAGTTAAAGAGGAGATATCGTCATCGGCGCGTGTCGTCGTTCTCTAGACAGGGGTTCTGGGCGCGCGAGGGGGGGGGACATACGAGGGCAGGATCGCGCGGGCACTCGGTTCTCTCCATCGGGGTACGGGGGTGTGCTTGTGGACTGCCGGCAAAAAGAGTCCTTGTAGCGTCTTGAGGGGGGCGAGGAAGGCGCAAAAAAAAGACCGGACGAGGGGTCTGTGATGAAAGATGAAGGGTATAACGTACGCACCGACGACTACGCGTAACTCGGAAGATTTCCCGTCAGGGGTGCGTGCATCTCGGACTTGCCACAACTTGGGGGGAGAGGGGAAGTGCATGCGGGGGGGAAAGTACTGTCAGCTGTCTTTCACAACACGGAAGGAGAACGGACTGCCACGGCGGTGTAGTCAGACAAAAGAAAAAAGAAATGATAACGCAGATCGCGACATGAAAAGGAAGAAAGTGGGTGACCCACGCGGATGGTCAAGAGGGTCAGTCTACTCTGCGGAATGAAGAGCCTACCAAAAAAAACGAACAAAGGATAGGAGGTAAATCGAATCGAATAGGGGGCAGATCAGGAAAAGGTAAAGGGGGGTTCGTCTAACGGCAGGGAGTCAACGCTGGTCTAGAGCCATTAGCGTCCGCTGCAAAAATGGAGATCGAGGTGCAGATATCGCGAAAGCAGTATCGATGGTGGACAGGGGGGCGAGGGGGGGTACGGGGGAAACAGGGGAAAGGGAAAAAAGGGATTGGCGGGCAGCTGACTGGAAAAAAAAGGGTCAGCAAAAGGGAGGACGTGGGGCCGCGGGAGAGAAAAAACGTTACTAGTTCAAGGGGGAGCAGGGGAGTGGCGCAAGAAAAGTTGCCTGGGGAAAGGTAGATTCAGAACCTTGACCATGGCTATTGAACGGCGAAGGGATTTCGGCCGGTTCTTATCCGATTCTATGCTCTATTAGTACCCGGGACAAAGAGTTCTTGCCCCCGGAGGTACGAGTCGACAAGGAGAGGAATTCCTTCTATTGCATACCGGACGGGATGGGGGAGAGGAGAGCCTCCTCTTCGTCCGAAGATTGGGGGTTCACATCTTTCTTCATAGGAAGACACTCAAAATTCGTTTTGGCCAAAAAATACAAAAACCCAGAAAAGAAGTGGGGTCTAGCTTGATGAAAGATGAAACAGACTAGGGAAGAGATCTGTCCGAAGGGGACCGTCTTTCACTCTGGCCAAACCCAGCTGCAGTTATTAGGGGTCCTGAAGGACCTGATCTCCTTCATCGCCGGAAACGGTTGCGAGAAAGAGTCTGTCCATCTTGGGGCCAGGAGAGAAAGGGGTGTCCGCTTAGGAAGGTGAGGGAAGATGATGGCCGTCTCTCGTGTCAAAAGGACATCATACTTTTTCGCATCACCTGAGGGGATCTTTTCTGGGAAAGTGAGGGAAACAGCACCGCGACGAGGGCGGAGTTTCGTCGCGAAATGGACGATACTTGAAAAAAAGGGCTCATCGAGAAGGAAAAAAAGGTCGCGGCGAGCGAGAATCGCAGTGCGTGTTAAACGGGCTTATTGTTGAGGAAAAGCAACGATCGCTTCAGAAAAAAAATGGGAGACGGCGGCAACTAAGACCAGGAAAAACTTGGGGAAAATGTAGGGGGCCGGCAGTAGAGGGTGAGTAAAGAAAGATCGATGGGTTCAGCGGGAACAAGGGTGACCTGCGCCGTTCGGCTAGTACCGGAAGACCCACCTGGCAAGCCGACAGCCGAGGAAAAGAATAACTGTCATGGCCTACCGCAAAACGGAGATAGGCTAGGGAAGGTGACGGGAAAATAAGCTGACAGGTACGGGGCTGGCCGAGGTTCGGCTTCACGGGAGGACTAATTGGAAGGGGGGACTCCGTTGCTGGTATAAAAGAAGTTCGCAGGCGCACAAAGGAAATTGGATATGCAGGAAGAACTTCAAGAAGAGAGTTGCAGCACAGAAGCAAGATCAAATGGCCGTGGCCTCACTCCACGGAGTCAAGCTTCTGGCGCCTACGTGCCTTACCAGGAAAGAGGGGGGGGGCTCCTTAAATCGGGGAGAACCCGAACATAAAATAGCCGGCCGGTACGCAGTCGAACCGAAAGACTGAACGTCAAAGAAGGGAACCATGTCCGAGGACAGAAAAAAACATCAGAGGGAGGTCGCGTTCGTTAAAGAGGACCTCTTCCTCAAGCCGAACTCCGACTGATAGCAAGCCTCGAAATCGAAGTCCCTGGACGCAAAAAAGATACCTGTCTCGGTGCGCGAAAGAACTTGCTCTACCAGGACATAAATCTTGGCCGAGTCCGGGGGCGTCTAAAAAGAGCTGGTCAAGAACGAAAAGCACAAACGGCAGGGGAGGGACTGGTCCGCCACCTGAAAAGACGAGTGTATCCCATAGCTTGGTAGAGAAAAAAGCAAGGCGGGGACTTACCGATCCTGCAGCCGAAGTTGAAAAAAAAGAAACCGGCTGAGAGGTGTGGAGGGGGGAAAAAAAAACTACTCAGGTGTCAGGGGGCGCAACGGTAATGAGGTCGGCTGCAGTCTGCCACAAAAAGAAAGCTCGTTTTGCGCATACTGGACAGATAACTAACCTGAAAGGGGAGAAAAAACTTAGAAAAACTAGCTTCTGAGCAGGTCAGGAGTGAGGTTAAAAAAGATTAAGCCCTGTAGAGGAGAGATGAGGTGTTGAGGGAGGGAGCCTGGCGAGCAAAAACGGTCATCTCGGCCAAAACGTGGGGAAAAAACCGGCTCTGGACAACTTCAGGACTGAACTATCTGCGTTCTGGACATAACTCGACCCAAAAGACGGCTACCGCTACCGCCAACTGTCAAAGGAAAAGAGAGGGGGGGGGGGGGGTCATGCTACATCGACAGAGACACAGCGACGAGGGGCGCCGGGGGAATCGCGGCGGCAAAATGGCTATCGTTTAGGAAAAAAAGACATGGCGCTGATGTCGCTGCAACCTGGCAAGGAGGGTGCTTCGATGAGCATTTGGAAAAGTTCAAAGAAAGTGTTCTATACGAAAAAGAGGGAGTCGCCGGGGCAGACTCGAGGCCAGGAAAACGTTTCAGTTACCTCTCTGGGATCCGTCTGCTCAAAAGGGGAAGACGATGTTATCCACAGGCCCTTGAGAAAGACGCGTGGGATATGCTCGCAATGAAGAAAAACTCGAGCTGGAAGCAGGAACGGGGGGGGAAAAAGTAAGACTCGTCAAGACGTGGGCGGAGGGGGGGCGTGCGGCTCGCAGGGCAGAAAGAAAAACGAA
>Ga0179593_1325130_pt1 | contig 13869 bp, 6 predicted proteins | sample CZODoug2_1_08_16_FD_185931 | JGI IMG/M metagenome (GOLD analysis project Ga0179593, IMG submission 185931) | Vadose zone soil fungal communities from Angelo Coast Range Reserve, California, USA - CZODoug2_1_08_16fungal (PacBio error correction) | ecosystem: Environmental > Terrestrial > Soil >...
TGCAGTTGCGACGGGGAACGGGGAAAATGGGGGTCAGAACTCAATCATATACTAGGTGGGAGGTGTGTAGAAGAAGAGGAGGTCCAAAAAATGGACTAACTTAGGGAGGGGGTAAGAGAGAATCAAGGGGGAGAAACAGCTATAAACGATCCTCGACTTACATTATACCAAAGCTGGTCTTATACGGGGGGAACGGACGGGAAATAAGCAAGGAAAAAGTGAAGAAAGACTTGAAGCAGGGTAACCGAGAAACTTCACAGTAACGCATAGTAGCTCCAGAAAAGGGAATGGATTCAGGAACCGCTGGAGGATGTTGCTGTGATATAGGGAATCCACTTTTTTCATAAGAGAGATGACATTGTGGGTCATGCGGAAGAAGAGGGGCGTGGGGGGGAGAACGCTGACGATCGGAATTCGTATCGTCTCGGGGGGCCGGACGAGAGGAAGGATTGACTAAGGGGAGAAAAACAGGTATACCGCCGAACACAGCCACTATATTAACCAAGCCGTCAGGTGGGGGTCGGGGAATCCGTTGCAACATGGAACACCGTCCACGGAGGGGATTCTTAAGCATACGTGGTCGTCAACCTTCGGGAGATCAGCTCAACGAGGAGATGGGGAGTATAATCAATCGGAAAGTCAGATACTATAACCCGCTGAGCACCTCATTGAGACAGGGAGGGAGAAAAGAGGGATAGAAAAAAAGGCCTGGAACTAACTCTCTTCCTCGATAAAAAGTTCTTTCAACACGTGGGGAGGAAAAGGGTCCGGATTCTGAAAAAAACTAAAGAAAACCTTTAAAAACATTGACACTGAGGGGCAAAGTCAGAGGGGATGGGAATGGTCGGAATCGTCTCTTCTTACCTACCCGTGTCCTGATGTCCCTGTACTGAGTGCATGGTAACTACCCTCCTGATCTTTCTCATGAACTTGTATTAAACGGTTCCCAGCAAGCAGACCTGAAGTAAAACGTCTTTATACAAAGCGCGGGCCTACCCGCTTTCATTGCTCTCATGGGGAAAACAGAGAAGAGGGGGGGGTAACGTGTCCGGAGCCAGAGGGATAACAGCAACAGAGAAGTTCCCTAAAAACGCAAGGGAAGGGAGCTTTCGTAGCTAGGTATGTGGGATTGCCTATTCACTCGAAGCTATATTTAGAGAAGGACTCTATTTGGGAAGGGGGTGGGAAGCAGGAATGTAAAACATATCTAGAAGGCCACGCACGGCTTTGGGAGCATTAATGGGATTTCTTCAACACGGGGAGCCCGGATGGGGGAGCTACCAGTATTTCTACCCTCTCCTGTTCGGGGCTACATCACAGCGAGCTAGGTCAGAGGGAAACACTTCTTCCATGTCGAGAAGCAATTCCAAGCACGTATTCTGCAAAAATTTGTCGGCGAGCGCACATGCCTAGGTTCCTCTCTCGGGGGGCAGGCGATGGATCTAGTCCAAAAAGAAGGGTGGTTTCTATTCCTCCCTTAAGCCTTCGAAGAATCATCTTGGCGGTATTCTCCTAGTTTCATAAAGACCAGGGGGAAAGAAGGGCAATTATACGCGACGTGCTCCGTCCTGAAATCGAGTGCACACCTACGTTCTCCAGTTTGTATAGAGACGCCCGGCTCGCCAGTCAGAGAATCAGCCTGCATTCCCATCCGCCTCCTCGGCAGGAAATCCAGGTTGTCGCATTCCAGACATGTACTGCCCGGGGTGACCTCGTACTTGGGGGGGGGCGCCTAGACCGCCGAACTGGCCGGGAGTGGAACATCGCGCAGCAAACCCTAAGTACCCTGAGGGAATCTATCCAATGTTGGGCACGTAAAGTCAGAAAGGTGCGGACGGCAAGTAGCTTGGAAGGTCCCATTGAGCTGAGCGCACGAAACCGTCCGCATGGAGCCGGAGGCCGTCCTAAATAATTGAGGTATCCGTCTCCTCGTTGGAAAAAGATAAATCAGGAATCATAACGGCAAACCGCCCGTGGAGATGTGCGTTTGGATCGCGTGGCAGATACACGGCGTGGGGAAGTGTTGGGGCACCTCCGACGTGCCTCATGAGGTCGTCGGAGTGCAGGTGTGACCAAGGTCACATTTGCGCCGTCCCTGTTGAGGGTTTCCTGATGGGGCGGATCAAGGGGTGTCATAAACTATCTGCAAAGGGGAAAACGGGGTTATCTATCCCAAGCGCGTCGAAAAGGCAACATTAGAAGTGTCTCGAGGAAAAAACCCGTCGGAAAAAGCGCAAAAGACAACGGAGTCGTTGCCGGGGGGTCCCTATTCCGGGCCGGACGGGGGGAAGGTCGCCGGCGAATATAGATCGCTATTCGGAAAGACACATCGCTTGGCGGAGCACACGAAGGGGGGAAAAACCTCGCCGAGCACTTCCGACCGTAGCGTTCTGGTGTAGAACAGTGGACCGTAGGGCGAGTCCTGTTCGACCCTGAACAAAACTATAAACCTTTGTGCTACCTGACCAAGGCGATCGGCTCTTTGGAGTATACGTGTGTAAATTTAGACAGAGTTGGGGGGGAGAACCATTCATTATCTGCTCGCAATCAGTCTCCAGACGAAAATAGCAGAGAGCTCCTTTTCTAATTGGGCGGGAGAGCAAACACACTTCGCCTTAGACGAATTTCCAGAGTACTGTGAGAAGCTCATGTGTTATAGGGGATCAAGTCCTACTCCTGTATAGAGTAAAAAAATGTGCATCGTAATATCACAACCTAATCTATTCAAGTCTCGTCTATTGACAGGGTGTTCCCTCTGTCCTATTCCAAAGGGTAGACTAATGACTTACAATAGGCCAGAGGGGAAATGGCCAAAAAGCTCTGTACCGGTATTGGACTGGCTCCTAATCCGCTAACGGACGCAACAGATACTACCAGTTGAAACCACTAACATAAACTCTTCAGTCGTCGGGAGTTTTAGGGGACTAACGGGGGGAGGGGTACCGGTGAGGGTACGCCCGATCCTGTCTAATTAGTGCTTGAGCCAGTGTAAGAAATCTGCTTAGCCGGCGGGGACGCTATGAATCCGGGGATAGGCCTATTACGACGGTGGGTCCAACACCATAAAAGAGAAACAAGGGGGGGTGTGACTCTGAGCAGGGTTATCAGCCTAGAATTTCCGGCCGGGAAAAGCGGAACTGGGGAAAAGGGCGCGGTATTCCAGCCCCCAATACGAGTAAGTAGCGGCCTGCCGTAAGGCGGGCGACAGCCAGAGAAGAAAAGTCGGCTTCACGGAGCGCTCTTCAGTACGAACGTCGAAAAAAAGATCAAACACGTCCGCGCTTGTTCGGCAACTCGTCGGTACACTCTTCAAATAGGGAATAGTAGAAACAAAAGATATATAATTAGCTGGGAATAGCGTTTCGGGACGCTACCGGGTTCGCGACCGGGGATCGTTTGGAGGAAGTCCTTCATTGGAGGGGAAATAAGGTTTCTTCGGATGGCTCTCTTGTCGGTCTCAAACTCGAAAACGACGTCAAGCAGACTCCTTCCCTCTATGCGTTGGGGGGGGGGGACTAACCAGGCCTTCCTTGGGGAGGAAAGGGGAGGCTAACTTCGGTCGGCGTGATTCTCGGCCTCCAGGTGGTCCTATCGGGTTGAACAAAAATCGGCTGAAGAGGGTAGAGCGGCGTACATGATGGCTTCTAGACGATCGACCCGGATCCACACACATTACGGAGACCAGGAGAGTTTTGCGTCCAACAGAAAATTCTTCACTAAGACTCCGCCACCGGTTTCCTGTTCAACGCACAAGGAAAGCCTCAACTCGGTCAAGGGATGGTCTGGATGCCGCCGTAACTCTTAGAGACCGGGACAGGATGAACAGGCTAACGTTCTTCTTCAAGACTCCGGAGGGGATGTTAACAGTCCATCTTGGACCTGCGCTCTCCGCCCATCGTAGTATAAGGGGCGAAGCAGAGGCCGCCTTACATTCAAGGAGGACTCCCCGTACTTCTCTTCCTTAGGTTTGGGTAGACAAAAAATTGGCCCCTCACCCCCCTTTCTACGTTACATCGGTGCGGTGCGCATCTTCGTAACGAAGGGGAAACTTCCACTTTTGTGTTGATCCACACCCCTCTCATGGGGCGTACACGACTGGAGACCGACTCGATAGGATATTGTCTAGGCCGCTTTGCCATTGCGGGCGTCAAATATCGAACCGGTGAACATCATCGTGGTCCCCGTTATCGCCAGGGGCACACATAGTCTGGGTTCGCGCACCATTTCCTGTACCGGGTCTACCGCCGGACCGGTCCAAGAGGGAAAAAGGGGGAACCTGACTCTAGTGGGCGGCTGCTCGCGAGTGCCATTCGTTTTTGTAAAAAAGGACCCAGTCGTTATCCGACATCTCCTAAGTATCTTTCCCTCACGCCAGCGGCCCGGGCAAGAAAGAGGGAAACCTTCAACTGCGGTCGTGTCTGCGCATCCTACTTCACAAAATCTACGTGAAGCAAAACGAATTCCTACCTGGTCGGCGGGTTGATATCATCCTCTCAGTCGTGCATCGAGTCATCGACGACTTAAGAAAAGCTAAAACAATTTATCCCCTCTCTGGGATACCCATGCACAACACCCGCCGCCGCCATAGGCATAAACGGGTCTTCCCGACCAGTGGCCCACGGTCTATGGACCACTCCGTCCAACCATCAAGGACCGGAAACGGGAGGGGACGTCGCGGTAGAAGGACTCGTTTTCGGACCACCCTAGGATATGGGAGCCACCAAAAGCGTTGATCTATGCAGCCGCGGCAGGGACGGAATGGGGAACAAAACCTAGCGTCGTTCAACTTCGCGACCTGGCAACAGGAAAAGGGGGGAGTTCACAATCAATTGGCGAATAGGGGTTTGGTAAACCCAGCAGGGGTGCTGGCGGCGCTGATGTCCCCCACGGGTCAGCGAATCTACACGTAACTTGTAAAAAACGGGCAGCGACAAGGGATCCGTCCTTCGCAAAAAACTTTATTTCCGGGGAAGTATCAGCCGCCCGTCTAGAAGGCCGCGGTCACGGGCGCCGCGCACGTGTGCCACCACTGAGCCTCACATGCTCTGAGTGACTAGCAGGGTGAGCGCGAAACCCGCAAGTAACCTGCCGACCAGTCATGTAGCCACCAAACCGGTCGGGGCTTACGATCACACTCATGCCCATTCTCATGACTATGTACCGGTTATTTTCTCGACGAGGGCGGAGCGGACCCAAGAACGGAATCCAACATTTGACAAGTAGCACGACTATACTTACCGTCTTTGCTGACGGGGCCCGACGTGGATATGGGGTACCCACAGTTTCCGATCAATTACCCTGTCCCCTAATGAATGCCATGCCCGTAAAGAGAGACAAATCTCTCGTGCGCATGAAAATCTCTATTACCCTAGGGCTACATCTACGCAGAGCGCGGGGGTCCTAAGGAACAAATCTCGCTCTAGAACCGAGCAAGGGGGTCGGTCAACGTCTAGGTGCGATCCCTCCGTCACACTAGCGCTTGCGCTGGACATCGACGACTGAAAAGTCTCCGATCCCGCCCCGGGAAAACTATCCCTCGTATTCAAACTTATATGGGGGTACCGGTTGTGAAAAACAGCTTCTGGCCTTCTCCTGGTCAGGCGGGAAATGGCCCCGCATTTAAGTATTTCCTGCACTGTAGGGTCAGAATCAGGCACCAGAGAGGAGGCAAGGGAAAGAAGGCTTCCTGGCCTGCCTTTGCATAATTCTGGGAGGCGTCGACTAAATCGGGGGGAAAACCTTTTTCCCATCTGCTCGTTCTGCGGAAGTGTAGATGACGCTGTTTCTCGTCCGTGAGTACGCCTTTGATATGATGGCGAAAAGTGGACTGGTTATCGTAATGGAAGTATGGTCAAGCAAGCTAAAGTGCGGATACGTACGGTTGGGTGAAGACCGCTTGCTCAGCTCCCCAATCCGCCGGGTGTTTCCAGGACTGGATCCGACTGCGGCTGGGTCCTTTCGTGGTCTCGTGTTCGACTAGAAACGCGAAGGTAAACGGCAAGCACGAAGGCCGAACGACTGAAAAATGAAAAGAAAAAAAGTACAGGTAAAATCGCCCCCAGATGGCAAAAAAACTGCCTCACCGCTGGCTCCGACAAGCACGGGGGCGACAAGATCCAGCAGAAACGCGGGACCGCCCAAACTATCCCTCGCCTGTGATCTCCTGCGATCAGGGACTGGATGGTCTGCCTTGTGCTCAAGGCCTTCGGACAAGTCCTGGCCGGCATAACAAGCGGAGCTGTGCGGGGGGTACTGGAAAAGAAGGCTGCGTGCTAGACAGAAAACATGGCTTGCTCTGCTTCTCCGCTGGAGGGCATTGTTGGCCGCTCAAGAGCCCCGTAGGGGTTTAGGACAAACCCTGGCCCGTAACAGCGATCCCCTAAACCCCAACATGAGTGAGGAAAGAAAAGGAGGGGCGTGCGTGTAGAGAACAGGGGTCATCCTAAAAAACTCAGCTCCAATTTGGCAGGCGGGCAGAGCGGACCAATGGCCTCATGCAAGGCTAGAAGGTCTAAGCAACGGGGAATCTAGACGACTCCTCTAAAAGTACATGTACAATAACTCTCAGATCTTATCCTTGACAGAGAAATTACTGGGCACCTACGGCCAGCGGGACTCCGGTACCTTCGCGGCTCTCTGCATTCGGGCGGTCGCTTGGTGGAACCTCTGGAACTATGGTCTTGCTTAGACTTCTTCGCAGGTTCTGGTAGTCATCCCTGCGGCGGCCCACTTGGGGACGTCGTCTAAGAGGTGGGTGAGAAGGGCTAAACCATTAACGTCGGATCGTCCGCTCCTCAAAAGCTTCTGCCAAGGTCCCGGGCTCTCAGCAGTGTCTGACAACAGAAGATCCTTATGGAACAAAGAAGAATTTCGGATCCAGTGGAGGAGAACACAAGTTCAGAAAAGAGTGCAGAGATTGGGCGATCAACTTCTTCAGTATCGCATGGCGAGCTGTTGAGACCACACATAATTGCTTCATTCTACCACCATGACTTAAGCCCCGAATTGCGCCAAACCAGGGCGTCACTGACTATCTTGCATATAACCGGATGCTGTGTAAACGCTCTTTGACGGCAGAGAGACGCTAAAATCGGCCGGTGTAACCAGCAGTCGACGCCGGATGGGACTCCAGCACGGCCAGGACATGCGGGCTTATGTTAATTCCTCCGTCGAGCGGGTGAGCCTGCTCCCGAGGCACCGCTTATTTCAAAAGCCCGCCTGATAGGCGAAGGACGAGAAATGGTTCCTGCCGGGGCCCCGAATAAAAAATCTACGCGCGGGAAGCACGGTGCTATGAAAGTGAGACACAACTCGCGGTGGCCGTCTAGGCGGCGAATCATCTGATACGGGAGTGGAAACATAAAAAAAGAGCCCCGTCAATCCCACCTCAACCAGCCCCTACTCCGGTCGGTCGGGGCAGACGATTCGCTTGGGAAAGCTTCTCTAAAAATTATATTGGCCTAGACTCCACAAATGTGGAATTGGAACGGGCGCACGCGGAAAATCTCTAGCCTGAAATTTTAGACAATTCGTCCCGCACGTGCCCCAACTTAGGCCGCGCCAAACTTTCGGGACACAAAAGCCTGGTAGAGGACGGCTCCGATTCCAATAAACTTAAACTTGATCTGAATCTCCGGGGTAGGTCTAAAATCGTCTGTGGCTAGCTAGATCATGCAGTGTAACGGAAGACCATTCATAGGCAATCAACTTGCAGGCGTTGGGTCGAGGTCCGAAGACAGCGACCTTTGGTTGCGAAGACAGCATCTGCCAGGCTCAGCTTGTCGGGGGGAAATTCGTTGGCCAAACTGTCGACGCGCTCACAGCTCACGAGTCTGCATGTGGTCACAAGAAAAAGTCGGGAGGGCAGCCTTTAAAGCTGGCACCTGAACGCCGGGTCTATCAATTTCGGACAGCCCTCTGTCAAGAAACCAACATGGTTTAGCATTAGCGGCCAGACCGGTCGAGGCACGTGAACCAATCTAGACTGTGGGGTTGAAGCGCTAATAATCCTCGGTGCCTGTAGAGACCGCTCCACAGCCAGGATTAGCAAGCCGGAGGATAGTCTCTCAGGGTTGAAAGTAAATGCGTCGAGTGAAAGTACCAGTTACTTTCAGGGGGCTACGAAGAGAAGAATTTCTGACACAGTGTCAACGTCCTCGGTGAAGAGAATAAAGGGGAACGTGCTACTAGCCGGGCCGCGTTTGTCATTTGTGGGACACAGACCCTAGGTTTGTGGAAAACTGAAGGCAGTGACCGAGAAAGGCAAAGCACGTGAAAATGTCTTGGTTTCGACTAATTTTGGGCCAGCGCATACGTCGTGTGTATTACTTGAAGAAAAAGCCCGTGTACGGACGGTACTTCATGAAGTTAAGCGGATGCGTTTGAGATGACTCAGCGGTCGCCTTCAAAGTCTCAATCTTCCTTGTGTCGAGAAGGCGATGTTAACTGAAAACTGCTTAAGGGTTTCGATCCATTAACCCTTTGCCGGTCGACAGCCTCCCCGATCGGAAGTGGAAGGTTAGGGTAATCTCATGGAACTACAGAGTCGTTATTTCATTAGAAATTGACCGGGGTCCTCCTGCAATTGGGGAGACTTTTAGGATATTAGCTTCCTTAGAGAATGGAGGCGTCACAGAGGGAAGCCCCTCTCCGCGACCTTACGCGGGGGGGGAGGGGTAACAGTTAGGAGGGTACCGGGGCGGCAGTCACCCTTTCCTCTTGGGCGCGGACCAATTGGAGAGCGCTTTGCTGGGAGAACGTCCTGGTCCCTAGCGTGGCAAGGTAAAGAGAGAGTCCGATAAGGGGAGATGAAATTCTGCATAGATCTAAATAGTAAGGGAGGAAAGACATGTGGCCGTGGAGTTCAGGACGAACGTGACTCAGTCGTGCGTCATCGCATTTGGGTCGTGCTCGGGCCTATCACCAACGTAAAGCCGGTAGGCGTCCGGTACGGGGAAGGCCGTTATATCTGCTATCAGAAGAGTGGGCTCTCAAAGACGGCTTTTGTATCCCGGGCTTTAAAGGGGGCGACACGCGCTGGGAGAATGAACTGGTCATCGGGTCCTCATACGGTCGATAATTGTCCCTTAGAGTTACATCAGACTCCCCTCGCCAGATGTAAGGGGTTCTAAGGAGGAGTAAACGTCCTGTCGGTGTTCGGGCGTTTTGAATAACTGTGGGCTGGGGAGTCTTCAAACGGTGGCTAAGGGAGGTGATCGGGATCAGACTGGAATAGTCTCGCCGTCTATGTAACTCATATCTTCCACGATCTCCGTCCTGGACTTTTTGAACAAGATCGAACCTGGGAGAAGGACGCCGAGGAAATCATGTCGAGCCTCGCTTGCCAAAAAAGGGGGAAAAATCTGGAGCTCAAGCCAGTCCGTGGTATTACCCCCAACCTATAGAAGTTTCGTATCTTCCTTGGGAAGTAGAGCTTGCCCAGAGAGCGAGAAAAGGCTCGGACTACGGAAAAAGAGCCGCGGTTTGCACTCAGGAAGAAGGCGCCACAGTAAACCGAAAAGTTCAGAGTAACGTACAGAGAGGGGAGCCAAGGGTTAAAGACTGCATCACGCAACCGGGTATAGTAAAAGAGATATTCGCTAAAAAAATGTTCAAGCCAAAGATGTCCTGAAGCACATCGAGAACGGGGGGTGGGTGTACTCTGCTACTTACAAGAGGCTCAACGGTTGTACAGAGCAAGGCGGGCTCTAAATGGGTTCGCAATACACTACGTCCCGTTCATCTCGACCAACTGCTATTAATTTGTGGTGGACTACGAAGGAGGGGAAGTGTAAAGAGGGCCTGGACGTAATTCGGTGTCTCGAACCATGCACGGTACCAGGGCCGCGAATACAGATCTTTACAGCTCTGGGCTTAAATAGGACAGGGGCTAGAGAAGCGCAACGTTGAAGTCTTACGTAGGACGTCAAGGTAGGTAGGGGGGACCTTTCGATCACATAAAAACTAAGGAGAATGCTACCACCAGACACACCGGAGCGGAAGCAAAGGTACTAAGAAGAAAGGAGTTGTAAGGGTCTCAACCAGATCCTCCTGCATGCGGGTGATTAGGTTCTTGTCGAGCCGTGACCGATAGAAGTCTGGGCAGCGGCCTGTAACCTTGAGGCTTCAAAAGATAATGTTAGCGGTTTTACCTCAGTCCCGGGTCAAAACCGGGGGGCGCCCGAGGAATCGCGTCTATAAGAGAGATAACCACCACTTTCCCGGAAAACGTGACACTAATACTTAGAAAAAAGGGTAAAAAGTTGGGGATCGACACGCAGAAAGAAAAGAACCATGCAGAGCTGCTCAGCTTTCTTACTTCCGTTGGTTGAGAAGCCGATCTCTGGACAGGGGGAAAAAAGAGCTAGCTAGCAGCTGCTTTCATGATGAGATAACTCATAACGCTGGGTTTCACCTCCCTTCCCTCCTGGCAAGACTGAAACTCTCTCGCAGTCCCTGTTTAGGGAGACACAGGTTACTCTTGTCCGGTCTCCTCCCTTTAACCTACTACCCTGTTACAAACTCAGTACATGAGGCCTTGAGATAGGTCTATTGTCATTGGGGCCTCAGGGAGACTTAAGAAGAAAAAGACTGAATTATAGTGGGGATCAGAAGTTAGAAAAGGAAACGTTCTGAACCTGCCGCCCTTCAACACGGGGAGGTAGGTGGGTCAGGGCTTCACTACTGGAAATAGATAAGATGATAACTTATAAGCGAACACGAGGGAAATGGGAGGAATAAAACTTAAGAGAAGAGATAAATCGGACTAGTTCCTCTCTCCAAGCAGATCCATACAAGATCACTGCCAAGGAGAGGCCGGAAAAAGTTGAAAAAAATAATCCGAAGCCTATGGGAAGAAAGAGGACAGTAGTTCTGCCAGGATCCCGGCACAGATTCTCAGGTTGGCAAAATTAGAGCACCGCCATCCTGCCATTCTTTGGGTTCCGTGGCTATGGTCCTTCCTTGTCATAGGTTTACACCACCCGGGCACCGCCCCTCGGGTGAGAGACTCAGCAGTCTTAAAATTCGCACCTCTCGGGTTCCTCCACTAAACTCTAACCCTGTGAGGAGTGAACCGAGACGAGGGGTTCACATCCTTTGGGATCTGATTTGGTCACCGGGGATGCCATCTACGATTTGCCCGAAAGCCAAGGGGTAGGCGGATAAGTTCAAAAAGTGACAAGTTGGTACACACGGAGCGGCGATGGGTACAAGACGGGGAAAAGAACGGGGATAGAGACAAAAAGAGAACAACAGAAGGAAAGGGACGCTAGAACGGGGGGTCGGAATCGGAAGACGGGGGTGTCAAGAATTGCCGCAGAAGGCGATTCACCGTGGGAAGTGAGGAAAATGTAGTTGGAAGAGGAGAGGCAATAACTATTGGCTATTTCAGTTCTTCATCCCACCAAACGGTAGAGGGAGGAGATCCCAAACCGGCCCGGGAGAAGGCAGAAGATGAAATTTGGTTCTCTCCGCACGGAGGAAAATCGAAAAAGGAAAAGCGCGTCTGATAAGACATGGATACTCGAAGTACTCTAATTCAAACTTCTTGCTGTGAAGGCACAATGATTCTGACGAATCCTGGAGGAGACATCCTAAGGTACCTTGCCGGACGATGGACAACAAGTCCTGTGGAAAGGTATGTTGGATCTAAACTGAGCCAGTTTGATTACCCACCTTCTCAAAGGAAAATACCATCGAGAACTGAAAGAGAGTGTCCTCATCAATTAATAGTGTCGGGAAGGGGACAAGTGGGGACAGTAACTCGTAGGGTTCTTTCCAGAGTAATGGTGGAGGCGGAAGAACCTACATAATAGATACGCTCTTCTCCATGAAAAAAGTAGTAGAAAAAATGGGGAGGGACTGAGATTTTGAGAAGGTATAAGCGCCTGTCAAAAGAAGACCAGCAAACTCCCTAACTGGAAAGGAAAGATAATTCTTAGGGTACTCTTTGAAATGAAAAGGCTAGTAATTAGAAGGCTTTAGTACCATCGCCAGAATGGAAAGAAAGGAGAGGTGTATTCTTACTAAAACTAGGAAGAAAGTTAGAATAAAATCCTCCGAGCCTGGACCCTATTCAATTTCTATTAGGAAGAAGAGAGGTTGGAATAAAAAGTTTTTTTGAAGGGGGGGGGGCAAATCCCAGCACAACACATCCCCCGCCAGCCAGCAGACTCTTCGAGGTAGAGGAGGGGAAGACCGAAGAAATTGTCGATCAAAGAAGGGAGTACTCCGTGGAGAAATTAGGGTGAGACAAGAGGAAATTGTATTTTATAGAGCACGATTTTGAGCACAAGCCTCGGGGCGAGATAAAGCAGGAAGGGTTGGAGAAAGGTCATTATTCAAAACACCGCCCACCGGGGTGTTCAAAAAAAAGGAACGGATCCTCAAAACATGAGGGGGGGATTTGAAAATAATGAGTGGAGGGTCCGACTTTTCTAAAAGGGGCCTACCGTAAGGGGAGGCGGAAGAATCGTGCTAGAGGAAGATCTTAGAGACTGGTAAATTTGAGGGAAAGGAAAACCAAGAGCATCTGCTACAACACAGGGTCTCCGACGTGGCAGAAAAAGCTTTTGCCGAGCTCGAAGAAGACCAGCAGACGGGGACTAAAGACACTTCCATGAAAGGAATGGCGTCTATAAGAGACAGACTGTAGAGCCGCTGGCCCTGGTAGGTAGAAAGCTTTATCTAAAAAAAACGTCCTTCAACAGAAAGACCGGGAAAAAGTTATTGTCATGTATAGGGCGCTCTCGGGCGAGAAGGGCACTGAGAAGGGAGGGATTTTATAGGAAAAAGGGGGCGGAGAAAGGCGAGCACAAGAGAAGTATGATGATTTGAGGGGGGGGACAGGGAAAACCCAGGGGCCGTAAAAGTAAAAACTGAGATCAACAAACAACTGATGAGGATAAAATATATAGGGAGGGGCTAAGGGGGGGAAGGAAGGGGGGTCAGTGCGCAGAATAAAGAGAGGGGGGGGTCTCTAAAAGAGGGAAGGACTCTATGCTTTTGAAGAAAAAAAGGAAAAGAAAGGAGGGGCAAGAGAGCACGCTAGAAGGACGTACGGGTTGAGCTAAGAAAAAACGCCAGGAGTTTAGGACGGGATCACTTCAATGAAGAAAACGACCGAGTTCTGAACTTCCGAGGGTCTTCCGAGTAAGCCTTCGTTGTTTTTGGTGAAGACAAAATAGGGGCGTGGATTCTGACAGCTTCGGTAGAAAGGGCAGTTCTAATCCATTGACTAATCCTTGGGGGGGGAGGGGGAGTCGAAAGATATGGGGGTAGTGAGAATACGAGAGGGGCACTTCTAATAGAAGAGGGAGACACTGACTTTTCACAAAAAATTTCGGAGTAAAGCCTGGGAAACCGGAAAGCCACGAGCCACCTATCTCAGTTAGACAGGTGACAGGAAAAACCATAAAAATGATGGTCAGCTGCTATGTGGGATTTTAACGTCAAAGTCTATACTCCTCACTGGGAGATCCACACTAGGATGAAAGCAGGAAAATTAAGAAAATCAAAGTCTATGAAGCGGCTCATTATAAAAAAAAAGGGACATGAGGAAATATCATTGGGGGCTCCATCTCGGACTGAGAAGGAGAGCTGTAGAGACACTCAACAGTATGCTGAGTCTCTAAGATAAGAAAATGGTCTGTGGCAAAGACCACGGGATGCAGCAGGGGGGACGGAAGGTTCGATAAACATGTAGGACGTGTTAGAGACTATACCTTTACTTGGACCAAGGAGATGGGCTTTGGCATGCCCTCCTGAGTTTGGCTAAGCAGATACAGGGTAGATGTCACGGGAAAAGATCTTAAAGTTACACCTTTATCAAAAGGAACAGGAGAAGGATAACATCTTCTGTGTGAATGC
>Ga0179593_1358194_pt1 | contig 13869 bp, 14 predicted proteins | sample CZODoug2_1_08_16_FD_185931 | JGI IMG/M metagenome (GOLD analysis project Ga0179593, IMG submission 185931) | Vadose zone soil fungal communities from Angelo Coast Range Reserve, California, USA - CZODoug2_1_08_16fungal (PacBio error correction) | ecosystem: Environmental > Terrestrial > Soil >...
AAAGAATTGGGTGTCGTCATTCGTTGGAAAAACGCGCATGGGACCAGACGAAACAAATAGAAGGAGAAGGATAGGGATGTGTGGGAATGAAACGTCTTCACCGGGGGCCGCCGTTCATCCTCTCCAAATTCTAGCCTAAGGGATTTGGGGAGAGAGAAACAATGTGGCAGATCAGAGGAAAGATGGCCAGAGCAACTTGTAAAGATATCTAACCAGCGTCTGGAGGGGTCCGTGAGAAAAGTCAACAGTGTCGACTCCGAAAATCAGGAAACTGATTAAGCGCGGGGGCGGAAGGAGAGGAACCTAGAAAAGTTCTTGGGTAGCGTAGGGTGACTCTCAGATTGGGAAACTAGAAGATTTGACATCTAATGAGTCGAAATGCGCCATGAAGAGCCCGAGCGGGCAGTGTCGGAAGAGGAAAGTGACAGCGGAAGATGGTGCGCCCTACTTTCTATGGAAGGGCCAAAACTGGGGACTGGTACGGTGCTACGGCGTGAGCCGGTAGAAACGGGGTCTTAAAGCCCAAAGAGGTACCGATTTGCCTCTATGACGGAGAAGGGGACTTGGGAACTGCCGACCATTGCTGAACTTCGAGGGAAGTAACCAGGGGAAAAACCTCCTTTGTCAACTCAGGGGGGGAACCTCTGCTCACAATGGGAAGATCGAAAATGATGACCGTGGGCCTTCGCTACGGCGCCTAATCGTCAGGGAAGTAAGGGACGACCTCACAAGGCTGCATTACGCAGAAACCGTACTGAGAACTCTTCTAACAGAGATAGTCAGCGCGGTGGGCAGCCTTGGAGAAAGAAAGGGGGAAGTAACTGCGAGAAGGACGGACAAAAATAGGAAAGTCTAAAACCAACAAAAAGTTACCAGGGAGGAAAACAGGTGGGGGACTAAGGGGAAAGGTCCTACCTCAATAAAAGGGCTATCCTCGTCACTCTTTAGGAAGACCGAGATCGTCAGACTATGTCGACGGGCACGTAATGGAGAAGAAAAAAGAAAACTACAACGTGGGGGGAAAATGCTAGACTTCTATTGAATAAGTGGAAAGATCCTGAGAGGCATATTAAAAGACCACGAAAGAGAAGGGATAAAATTCGACCTGAACAGAAAGCTATTACACAACTACGAGCAATTGGGGCTCTGCGATCGCGCAGAAAGAAAAAGGTCAACAGGATCGAAAGGAAAAAAAAGTAAAAAAAAAAAAACACTTAGAAGTGAATGCGCTCGTCTACCTAAGCCCAACGAAAGCGACGAGCGAGGGACTCTCAGAATACTTGGTTAAGGTGTAAGACTCACGGGTGTACCAAAAGAAAGAGACGTTCCACCAGGGGCATGCGCTACGCCTGGCAAGGGCTAAAAAAATAAAAACCAAGATCCCTCTCAGAAAAAAAAACGGGACGCGAAAATGAGCGATGAAAACAATCAACGTTTCGGCCAAGCATGGGTCCACTCCCTCGAACGAACCGTCAATCAAAGCGACGCGTACTCTATAATACTCAAAAGACGGGTTTCAGTTCTCCTTGGCTAGAAGACAAGGAGAAGCTGAAGGAGGTGCGAAAAAGCGACGGAAAGGGTTTGGGACTTTTCTAATCTTCGATGAAAACAAACGATGTGCTTTTCCAAGTGGAACGGGGGAGGTATCAGGCAGAGGTCTACTTCTGCATCGGAAAGGCGCGAAGAGGGGGGAAAAGACGTAAGGAGAGCGGCGCGAAAGACGGAAGGTCCTTTAATCCGAGAAGAAGTCCTCGGGGGGAATTTACAGTGTACAGAAGGAACAATCTCGTCGATCAAGAGACGTTCTCCGGGAAAATGTCTTTATCCTATCAGACAGCAAGGGTAAAGATCAGGGGTGAACGGCGGGAAGGCAAGGAAAAAAACCTCGTCAATACTAATATATCGAAAAGGGTTACCATTTTTTCAAGACTTTGCGAGAACTTGGTCACTGGGAGAGGCTACGCGGGGCATTTCACAGAGGTCCAGAGGCATCGAATCCGCTGACTATTTGCTGTCGAAACGGGAAAAACGATAAGAAGAATAAAGGAAACGGAGAACCTTCAAGGGCTCTTGGACCGGAACTCGGAGGGCATAAACATGGCAAGAGCTGCGGTAGGTTAGAGAGGAATAGAAGCGATGACCGGCTCGGGGAAGAAGGAAAAGGGTTCAGCTGGGGTAGGTGGAGCATCATGACTTGACCATGGTGGGAACTGAAAACTAATTCTCTCTGGGAGAAATCGAAGGAGGAACACACATGACAAAGGCAAGACAACGGAGCAACTCTCCTTCTTTTTTAAAAAAAAGGGATAACCTAACTAAAATGAAAGACAGCAACTACCAGCAAGGGGATGTGCAGACTGAGGGGTATGGCCAGAATCATGGGTACGCGGGGATTTCTGACGGGGGCAGAGAGAAGAAGATTGGGGCCAGGGGATGAAGATAAAGGCGAAGGGACCGACGCCAAGCATCAGGGACGGGGGTAGACGACAAACGCGGCGACGGGAGGTAAAAAGGTCATAACCGTGGGGGACATGTGCCCGAGAAAAATAGGGCTCTCGCTTAACACGGTAACATCGTAAGCGAACGCCCCGGGGGTCTTCAGGAAAAGAAGGGGGCTTTCAGTTGACAACAAGGCAAAGGCAGAACTCTCTTCAAGACATCAACAACATCTCCATTGAGAGAATTTCCGGAAAGGAAATCGGAAACTGCGCGATGAGGGGGGAGGAGAGAAAAGAAAAAAGCGGGGGGAGCAACACGGCGCTTTTCTGATATAGGTCTAGTGGGGGTTAAGCCATATGGAGCTCAGGTAGGAGAAGGCGGTTGCGATCCAGGAAATCGGGCGAATCATTTTAAAAGGAGGGAAAGGCTACCTTCACTTCCTTGAAACCACATCGTAGGAGTCAAAAACGCGGGTCGACCGACACGTCCGGCATAACACGAGAGGGTATTCAGGGAACATCGGGGCATGGTCTATCGACCATAAATCGTCCGGATCACGGATTTGCATTCGTCGTCTTTGAGATCGCGGGAGTAATAAGAAAAAATCAGCTGCTAGACTGATCAAGATACAAGTGCCTTTGAACCTGTGAATTATTTCGAAAGAAAAAAGGAGTCGTAAAGCAGAAAAGGTGGTGGCGAGGAGCTATGCTAACCAGACAATTCACTAGCGAAACGAAGAGCGAAAGGAGGGGGGGGGAAAAATTGAACTGGAGCTGTCTGTTGTCCTGGTTCAGGCGGGGAAGGGGGGACATCGGGGAGACTGCCAGGCACCTCAAAGGAATCGTTGCTCTGGGGCAGTGAGCTTGGGGGGGGGAAAAAAAAATCGGAGGGGCGGACGAACTGGGCAGGTTGACAACTTTTTCGTCAAACGCCAGTCGCCGCCATAAGTGAGTGCGGAGGGGACGACAAGAAGACAAAAGTCTGCGGCAGAAAGAGAGAAGGGGCCCGGGGGAACTCCGCCGTCCCTTGAATCTATTCCAACTCTGGGTTGAATCTGGGGCAGCGTCTCGCGAAACCAGAGCGGACGTCACGCTGAAAAAAGGAAAAAGCAGAAGGGCCGACCTCGGTGGGAAACCACATCCGGACGGAAAGACCAGTTGTAGAGAAAAGCAGCAAAAAAAAAATGTCAAGACGGGGAGGGCACGGGTGCTCTGGTTCGTCGCGGGACCAGAGAGGATCATCCTGACAATAATGAAAAATTAAGCGCTTCAGAAAGAAATTGGGTTCGCGGGGGGCGGTATTCAATACTTCTTGAGCGGTACAAAAGACTTGGAATGGACCACAAGGGGAGAGACGCGTGTAACCCAGTTCGGCTGAAACTCTCTACACCATCCGTAGCTCGTCGAGCCAAGAGAGAAAAGATCGGGAGCGTATGATTGGAGGAGAGGGTGACTGGTGGGACGGGACCTGGAAGAATCAAAAGGGGTTTCACTCGACTTTTACACCGAGAAAACTTTCGAAAAAGACTAAGCCTTAATTTTGGACTGAAGGTGGGCTCCACTTTGCAGTGCAGGACGCGATTGAAATCGCAGCAGCCTGAAAATGAAAAGAATCGGGGGGGTGCTACCGTCGAAGTAAGAAGGGAGGTAGAGTCAAGGGAAAAGTCCAGGGGCGCAGAAAAAGAAAAGGCACTGGGCCACGGACGCGAATGGACGATAGGATCAACCCCCGAGGAGAGAAAGATATAATTCTTATCTCGGCCGAGGAAATGACTGAGGGAGAAGAAGGAAAGGTAGTCGACAAGACGAGCATAAGGAGAAGCCCCTAGGACAATGTTCTCTCACGTCTGGAATGGAATATGCGGGGAGCCAGCACGAAAACGGGAGACAAATGATTCCACAGTCCGGCTTGGCGTTAGGAAAGTACCGACAACCGGAAAGGCTACAAGGTCAGGGCACGGGTCTGCCAGTCCATAGGGGAAAAGTGCACATTCCTCCAGAGAACAATCTCAAGATGTGAAATGGGGGAGGTGGAGCTAACTAGGAGACAGGTAGAGAGAAGACATCAAGGGATAAAGCTTAGTTTCTCATTGTTTGTAATGTCAAAAGGCTTTGAGAGCTCCTAAAACTGAGCGCTGCCAGGGAGACCTTCACTTGCTAACTCGCTCAGGAACGTGCCTTGAGTGGCTTAGCTCCATAGATACAGTCGAACGAAAGCGAAAAGCTGCAAGAAGGGAGTCAGCAGGGAGGGCTTCTTTCGCTTTCTCACAGAACCTCGAATGGCACGGGTCCCGGCTGTGGGACGGGGAGATACTTCTGCTTCGACTTGATAGTACTGACTATCGAGAAGAAAGGCGCAATTTCAACTGAAAATGGTTCAAGGAGGTGGGATATCTTTCATCGTGGAACCGGCATTATGATTCTCATGCGCGGGCTGAATTGTCATAAAGGCGAAGAAGCCAAAGCCCTCTTAGGAGTGACCACTCCGGAGGAAATATTTCAACCTTCGGGGCGCTCATCACCTGAGGGGCTAAACAGAGAAAAAGATAGAGACGATTAAGGGCTATTTTCCTTCTAGTCAACGTCACCCAATACAAATAAATAACAGATGTGAAGAAAACGCGGACGAGGTCTTCTGGTTCAGTACAGCACCTTCTGGACCGAGCTGAGAGACCACAAACTTGTGCAGTGACTGATCCACGCCATCACTAAAATGAGAGGCAAGATCGGGAGAGAGGAATGCGTGGAGGGGTTAACGACCGAGTAGCACCATCCTCGAGAAATTTATTAACTTCCAGACAGTCGTCGGGTTCTGCTAGAACATCTAAGGGGAAAAAAGAAGACATGGAGAGGATATAGTCCCGGGGGAGGTGACGCGAAAAAGGGGGGACGATCGAAATTTTTTGTCTCAAACTTCTAGTTACTTATGTACCTCCGCAATGCAGGGGACGAGGAGGGAACTGATCGGCCCCGACGTGGAGAAAAAAGACTGAAAAGATCAAAACTGGGGAGCATCGCAATTGAAACGATCTACTAAGAAAGTAGGGAGGGTGAAGCCGAGATCCGTGAGATCCCCACCGGAAGAGAGCGTGGTGAATATGCAGACTTGGATCATTGCCTATGGAGATTTTTAGTGGGGGGGGGAGGATGGCGCAGCGAAAAGCCTGGACCGAAGGTCACGCCGCAGCCCTGTGCCTTCTAACAAACCAAAGCCTGCTTCGATGGTCTTAAAGGGCTAGCAGATTGGGGGTCTGAGGAAAAAAATGCGGGGAAGTAAATTTAGCCGTCGAATCCGGGGGGGGATGGGGACGCCTGAAAAGAAACATTGGGGCGGTTTCTTCAGGGGGACGTTCCGCGTGAAATAAAAAACATCAAGGGCATACGAGGGATAAGACGGAAGTGAAAACGGCGAAGACCGCAGGAAAAGCTCAATCTCTGCAAAGTAAAAATGACGGGGAAGGGGGGGGCCGACGTCGTAAGAGGGAACAACAACGCAATGATAGTGCTAAATTTTATGAAAAATAGTTGGGCAAAGGTGTTAAAGAGAACTCGAGAAGAGGAGTTTCTGAGGACACGGTCACAGGTGGGGTTGACTAATGATGCAAAAAGTAAAACCAACAAACGAAAAGGCAATCGTCGGCGATCACGTGTCATCTAGGCTACTAAGATCCAATCAGCCCTGCGAAAGGAAAAAGTTGAGGCTCGACCTACGAGCCGGTCCAAAGAAAAAGTATCAGGGGGGCCGGTCACGGCAGTCAGGTTTCTAACCACCTCAACGCGAAAGTGTTCATGCTTAAAATTCATGGGGGGTCGAGAAGCTAAAAAACACTTACGTCAAGGAAAAGCCCAGATCCCAGTAATAGCGCTGACGATATTAGGATGACGAGGAGGGGTGATCCATGGGCCTAACTCCTAACTCCGGGCTTACCTTTTTCATCGTAAGAAGAGAGATGAGCGGGAGAACGAAAAAAAAGGGATTGATAAAATCTAACGGGAGACGATCTTTTATGCCCGGTAACGGTCTCCATGCCCAAGGTAAGGATGAAATGTAAGACGTAAGCCAACAGTAAGAAGGGGTTAGCTCCAGATGAGCGTCCAACTGAGACACACAAACCGCAGCTCGTTCTGAAAACGGCTATTAAGGCAGGAAATTAAGGAATCGTCATGATACTCAAAGGACGTTAGATCTTCATCTTTTTTGACACTCAGGTATAAATCCCAACCTATCCAGGTCAGGGATTGGTAAAAAGGGAAAGATCACGAGGCAGGTCTGTAGCAGTGCTTCCTGAATCAAGAATAAGAGAGGTTTTGGCGCGTAGGGCTACTCAGTGCCTGAAGATTTTGGGGCCGGGGAGGCGGAGGGCCGCGGGGGGGGCACAACGGAGACTTAAAGACTGAGGATGGAAGCGCGAGAAAACCGGTTGTCGCTAAAAAACGGCGGACGGACGCTATTGCAAGGGGAAAAGGACCAGGGAGAAGAGGATGTCCGACATAAGAGGGGGGGGAAAGGAGCTTTCTTCGTGGTAAGACGGGGAACCGTCCCGTACGAGAAGCGAGGTTTAATAGAGCGTAGGGCTCTCGGGGATTACGTCGAACTTCGCCGTATCACGTTAGCAGGTTCTTAGAAATCGGCCAGGGTGGAAGGCTAGCGCAGCTACAGGCGAAGAAAATTGGTCGAGAGGGGGGACATCTAAGGTGAAAACAACTAAAGTTCGACAACAAATCCAGCGGGAGAAGAAGGAGAAGCGATGAAGGGGGAATGGAGAGAAGGAAAACCACCGGTGGGGACCAAAAGCACCGTATATGAATCACAGGGGTGTAACCGGAGCAAAAAAGTGCCGTCGACACAGGAGAACGCGACAGGGATACGGGAGGCGATAAGAGTGGCATTCGGGGGATAACGCAAGGAAGGTCGTAGGGCGTAGGGGAAAAATAGGACGGGGGAGTGGGCCTGGCGGGTCAGCAAAAAGGGACTCATGGGGAAGAGGCTGTAAAATTTGGGTCTTCTGGGAAAAAAAAGGAATGAGCAGGAAGGGCGAACGGACCACGCGAACAATAAGAAAAGGGTGAGGCCGAGTAAACATCACAGAGAGGCTTGGCAATGGAGACGGTGAGGTGGAAGTAAGTCAATACGGGTGAACGGATAAGATGCTGAAGACAAAGGCGTCCATGCATTACGTAAAGAATACAAAGTTTTAAAATGGAGAGGGAAACGGAGGGGGACGGGTAAGGGAGAAAAGGAAAAAAGATCGGGGATGCCATAGGAAGGCAGTTTGCTAATCTACATGTCCCCGCCTCCAAGCAATCGAGAAAGAGTAACGGAAGGGGGGCATGGAACGCAAACGGAAGATATTCCTTTTCTGATCAAACTTGAGGCCAAACCGTACCTGGACCCCTTGGGGGGGCGGAAAGGGCGAAAGGGTATGGACGAAACAAGCTGAACAGGCATCTCTCAGTCAAACAAGCCCGCGGTCTACGGCTCCATGCGAACTGCCGGGAGAAGAAGACGTGAAATGCGAAAATCGGAGAAGACAAGAAAAGCAAAACAACGAAGAAAAGCAGAGTCGACTTGGTGACTCCTTTGGGGGGGAGAAAAAAGAGTCAATCGAAAGGGGGAGGGGGGAGGCGAACAATGAGAATTGAAAGGATACTTAAAGTCCGACTATTTAATATTGTGAACTTACGAAAAGGAAAGGGAAGGCAAAAAGGGGGAGAAGAGGGAAACAATCCCCGAGAATCGAAGGCGGCAGACGGGAGGGGGAATGACGGATCGGTAAAAGGGCCGGGGGCCCGGGGTGTGTTGCACTCCCACCCATACCAAGATCAGGAGAGCTAAGGGGGGGGGGGGGGGGGGGGGGAAGGATTGTTATCAAAAGGGAAAGAGCACGGACCAAGAAGAAAAAAAGGGGGAAAAGAAACCACTAACTTCACTCGCGAGCCAACAAAAACTTCTTATTATTAAAAATCATAGTCATTTATTTTGTCCATTAGAGGGGGGAGTTGAAAAAAAAAAGCCTGGGACCAAAGCACTTGGGAACACGATAGCTGCATGATCACGGATGCTTTTTGTATAAAACCAAAGGCTTGACAACCTCTGCATCAGTAAAGCCGAAAAACGTCAGGACGCGTGTAGTGGGGGAAAGAGGAGAAAACAAGGGGGGAAAAACTCGTATTCCTTAGCGGTCGGAAATAAAAAGACCGAAAAGCCGGGAGGTTTACTATCTCTCGAAGTCTCAATGTTTCTGGGGAGCGCAGAAAGCATTGGAGATAAAAAGAGACGGGCGAAGGAGAGGAACCGACAAAAAACAGTCAGAAAAGACGGTTGTTGGGGGTCAAAAGATTCTGTGTTGCTACGCGATGGGGGGGGTCATGACAAAAGTTGGGTCACAGGGAACGAGTAAGGGAGAAAAGAGAATGGAGAGGAACCCTATCGGGCTTGGTAGGCCAAAGAAAGTATCGGTCAGCAGTGGGCTACCTACGGCAATGACTACAACGGAGGGTAACGGGGTGATCAGACGAAGAACTACAGAGGGAGAAGACGGGGTCAGGGACCAAAGACAAAAACTTACTACACCTTCCTAGTATGCGGAAGACGGGGAGAAAGAGGATCCAATAGGCGATGCACATGAGGGGATGCCCAGGTAAAACTGACCACCTCCCAGGAAAAAATATCAAAAGTGTAGAGGATCTAGAGAGATGGAAGGAAGGGTTTTCGGGAGGGCTCCTCGCGAAGGGACGATCATTTAAGCTGAAGACCGAACCCTTCTCCAACAGTACAACCTTGGAAAGGCCTGCTAAATAAATGAGATATTACTGAGCAGGGCGCACGGGTAGAAAAAAGAAAAGGAGAATACGTCGCATGCGACACCACGAGTGAAAAGAAGATAGAGGTCAAGGGCAAGGCGTCTGTCAATATTCACAAAACTAGGATTGGGAACTACCGAAGATCGTAATGCTTGGCGGGGGCAAAAATAAACGATTGACCGACTCCAAAAGAGTCGCTGAGAGGGACAAGAAGGACCGGGCGCAAATGGACAAGGAAACGGGGGATGAAAATCAATAGCCAGTGGGGCAAACCTGGTGGAAAGGAGATAAAGTCCAGTCAGCGGGAGAAGGATGAGCACCGGAGAGCGTGTGTCGCCGAAAAACGGAGCGGACTGCGAAAGCCTCACAAGACCAAACCGCGCCAGGGAGGCGGAAAACATCTGTTCCTCTGCTCTCACGTTAACATTCTGGGTGCATGGGGGGGGTTGGGGGGGTGGGTGGTCGGGGGGGGGGGGAGGGGGGGAAAGCGTCTGGGTTTGCTTCTCCTCCAAAAGGTCTACTTTATGGAGGGAGAACGTACTGACCTAAGAAAAGAAAAATACTAGAGGGAGACTCTACTATTCTGACGGGACTTTTCAAGGTCGGACCAAAAAACGAACGCAGGTACACAATTCGCATGGAGAGGAAGGCCATAGTCCATTGCTAGAAGTCCCGGCAAAGGCGCAGCTCAGAAGACGCGAAAGAAAAGGGATATCGCTGGGAAACGAAGTTGGAGGCAAAGATTTGCAACCAACTAAAAGACCTGACGGTCCCAAGCGACAAAGAGCGAAGGACAGAGAAATAAGCCGAACAAAGAAGAAGTGCTTGTTCCTCGGTGCAAAAGTGATATCAGAGGCACGTTCAACAAAGAGGCTCATTTAGAAAATAAGGGACGAGGGTGGGAGGTTCGGACGAGAGAGGAAAACACTAATGAAGGAGGTAAAGGAGGGTGCGGGTGGAATTCTACACGCTACTGAGCAACGGCTCCGAGATGGGGGAGGTCGGGAACGATAATAGATCGTAATACCGTAGAAAAAAATATCCTTTTATAATTCTCTTCTGGGTCAAGTGCTTACAGGTACATAAAGGAAAACCTCTGTAAAGATCTTGGTGAAATCAAAGGAAGGAACGCTAGGTCTCAAGCGACGACAAAGGGAAGAGAGATTTTTCGAGTTTGAGTCAAGATCAAGAAGTCGTGGCTCAGAAGAGAGGCGAGAGACGGAAAAATGGAGACGGGGGAACGACTAAAACGGAAGTGGTCAAGGGAGATGAGAAGGGAAATTGTCAGACCAATATGCCACCAATTACGAGAGGTCTAGAAAAACAGGCCCGAGGACTTCCAGTAAAAACAGTCATGCAGATGGGAACCGGGGGGAAGGATATGGGTAACGAGCAAGAAAAAGAAAAGATCGAGTCAATCGGCAATATCGAAACACTTAAGACCGAGTTGGAAGGGGGGGGAGGTTGAAGAAGAGCAAGAAAAGTGTCCGGCAGAAAGTAGGGTAGAGGGGAGCAGGTCGAAAAAACAGGAAACAGGATTTGGAAATAACCACTGAACCTTTTTTGAAAAAGAATGCGAGGTAAGACAGGGCAAACGAAAAAGAAAAAGTCAAGTTGCCGTGGGGAAAGGACCGGGGAATCTTTCCGCTCCTGTCCGAGGTCGCAAAAGGGAAGGAAAAGGGAACCGTTGGACAGGGATGCCTGGATCAAGGAAAAAACGAACCGGGGACGACCGCTCCAAAAATGTGTGTAGGGCGTCACGCGGAGAAACGGGGAGGCAAGGGCAATAACAAAAGGGAAGATCAAAGACCAATACTGCGCGTAGAGAAAACTGACTAAAATTAAGGGACTGCGCGCGGGGGGAGGAAAGAAGGATTTGGGGCGTTTCTGGACCAGGAGTCAGAAACGCAGGTTATCAGACAACCAACAAAACCATGCCGCATTCCTTCAGGGGCGGCAAGAAAGAGATGAGGGGGTCAGTAGATCAAGGGCGATCGTAAAAAATATAACTGGGAGGATATCGCGAAGGTGGATTTCGTGAGGTCTGAGGACAAGAGGAAACAGGAAAAGAGAGGAAAGGTTCGTAGTGGAACTTCCTGAAGTAAAAGGGGAAAAAGAAACTCTGGTAATTCCACCTCTGGTATAGACCCCACCGCAATCGAAGACACCAAACCAGTCCTGAAGCTTCACGTGCAAGTTCAGCTAAAGGGAGGAGAGACAGAAAAAAGCAAGGGAACACTGTAAGGAGGAAATTCGGCAGAAAAAAAGGGCTTGTGCATCGGAGTATCAACAAACACATAAGTCTCTAAGTAAGCAGATCGCAAGAAGGCAAAAAGTGGGGAAAAAAAAATAAGTGATGGCCTCAGATTTTCTTCCAGCAACCCTTTGGGGTCAAGGCTCGAGCAAAAAGAACGGGTTTCACGAGTATACTCGCCTAACAATGAGAAGATGGCCTAGTTCGTGAATTACATGGAGGGTCCGGATCGGGGAAGAGCCATGAACCTCTAAATGAAGGGAAAATGGCACGGTGAGAGGTTGCTCTTGGGGAGAAGGTGTCGTTAGGAGCGACCTGGAGGTGGGAAATCTGGTTTGTAAGCGGAGTGAATCCAAATCTGGAGGGGTCGGAGTACAAAAAAAAAAAATTGAAGACGTGAGCAAAATCTAGACAAGAGGGGCCCCTCAGAATACAAAGGGCAAAGTTAATCACTAGGAGTTTGAGGAAAGCTTAGAGGTTAGGCGCAAAAAGTTCGGGAAGTCGCGACACAGAAAGGCCTCCTCGCGAAACAATCAAAACCACTCCGGAAGAGGACACGGAGCGTGTGATCCAGAGCGTCAAAAAAAAAAGACCTTCTTAAGAACCTTTTCTTGCAGATTGATAAGGATTAGAGGTTGAAAATATTTTTTCCGGGATCTCGCGACCGCAACCGGAATTCACCGCTGAGACAAGGTAAAAAGAAGGTAATTGAGGACGGCAAATAACGTGGATTAAAGATCTCAAAGCAACTTTATTGACCAAACCCCAACAGGGCTCCAAGACTAGGTCTCATTCGGAGATCAGGCCCTCCGGGCGCGGAATTTTGAGAAAAGCAGAAATCTACCGGAGAAGAATGGGGACGCTTCTGGTACGTGTTCGGAGGGGCAGATTTTATCATACTGTTCCTTCCTTCCCATTTGATCGCTGCCGGGGTAGAAAAAGGATTTCTAAACTGGGAAATACAGAAATCAGCCTTCGTTTGTAACTCCGGGGGGGGGGAACACCGAGGGGCCGGGGCGGCGGCCGCATATGTCATAAAACAGGGTAATATTACAGAGAGCTGTGGGGGCGGAAAAAATGTCTAAGATGGGTCAAAAAAGTCACTGGGAAGGACTTGAATCAGAAAAAAGTATTACGACTTCGATCCGCATAGATATCAACAACAAAAGGAGAGAGAAACGAGAAAAAGGGAGGAGAAATGGGAATCTTCCATAGGACCAGAAGGGATGCATTCGCACAGGAACCAAATGTCGCATAAAATACGAGGAGGGGGGGACACTAGCTCATGTCAAAGCAAGTCTTCGGTATGCACACTATGAATTCTCCTCCCTGCAATCGGGAGCCCAGGCTAAAACTAAAGGAGGGGGGGGGCGTATGGGCGGAAACATGTCCTAATAGGAACCAGGCAGCGGAAAATGGCGGACCAACAGGGAGGGAACCCTGCTTACAAAACTGAAAGAACTCCCCGCAGGGTCCCGAAAGAACGAATCTGAGGGGACGCGGCAGGTTCGCTAAAGGAGAACAGATTCCTTTTTCTCTGAAAGCTCAATTGAAATGGGGTTAGCCTGGGTGTGTGCAATTTCACAAGGCTGGCAAAGATAAAAAAGCAGTCTGCGGTGCCAATAAGGAAAAAATTTAGGTGGGAACCTGCCTGGCCGGAACTTTTCCGGAGGTCTATAGAAGGGCACCGAAGAACGACAAAGACAAGCTGTCAAGAGAAAAGAGAGTAAGCTCATTCGACTGATGGGAACGCTTAAGAGTCTCCCCCGAGAGGGTTCACGGACAGAGGTGGGAATCGTATCTGAAGGACGGATTCGAGTGACTGTCCAATCTGGGCGCGCAAAAAGGGCGAAGCGGACGGGCAATATTAAAGAAGGTTGCTAATGGGGCACGAGGACTTGTAACCGGCATTCTGAGATTGACTCCTTCAGGATAGGTGTGGAGAGGAGGAAGAGACACGAAAAAGACGGCGGGACAAAGCCGCGGGAAAAGATGGGGAAACGTCAAAGTGATCTTAGAAAAAAAATCTACCAAGCAAAAAAAAGCGAATGCCTTTCGAGGTGGGTCAGGTCGGAACAAACCAAGAAGCAAAATTAAGCACAGAATTTAAATCGTCGAGAAGGGCAAACTAAGTGACAAAAACGTTATGGTAGATCTTATTGACGCCACACCGGGTCATGACGCAATACGAATGAGCCATCAAAAGGGTCGAGGAAAGGCAGCGCTAAGAAGCAGCGGATAGAGAAGACCTGTTTTCGTTATGTACGGAAAAGAGCTCACCAGTCGCTAAATGTAGGAAATTACGTAGGGAGCAGATGTCGAGCTAAAAAGCGAGCGGGGGGCAAAGCTAACCGGACAGTGCTTAGTACCGTG
>Ga0179593_1269992_pt1 | contig 13868 bp, 24 predicted proteins | sample CZODoug2_1_08_16_FD_185931 | JGI IMG/M metagenome (GOLD analysis project Ga0179593, IMG submission 185931) | Vadose zone soil fungal communities from Angelo Coast Range Reserve, California, USA - CZODoug2_1_08_16fungal (PacBio error correction) | ecosystem: Environmental > Terrestrial > Soil >...
CAGGGGGGCGTCAAAGGGAAGAATGGAAAGCATCCACACCATAATCAGTCTCCCAAAGCAAAAGGGGGGCGGGGTCACCGATAGCATGCCCCATGGTGACGGGTGAAAAAAAGGGCGCAACGCACCGCTGGATGTTGAAGAAAAAACCAGGAAAACCAAGTGCTGAGAGGTGTAACCTAATGCCCCAGAGGTAATTACGAGTGAGGGGGAAGGAGAGGGGGTTCGCACTACAATCGTCAGACCAGAAAACTAGGAAAAATCAATTTTGATTGCCCGGGTTTGGAAGGTTGACTTTTGTCTCAACGCTGACATCGGAACACATGTCAGAAAATGAAAAAGGAAAATCATCGAAAAAGGGGGGAAGTACCGCCAAAACTTGGGAGCCTAGAGGGAGGACCAAAAAGAAATCAAAAAAAATACACGGGCCTCTACAGCCCCTCCCCTTACGACCGTTCGTATCAAGGGCTAGGGGGACAGTGCAAGGCGACCTAGGAAAAGGGAGAGATAACACCAAGAAGACCCGGGACTCCAAAGTCATTCAAGCAGGAGGGGAAAGAAGAAAAAAACGGGAAGGGAAAGATCCGACCCTCATCGCTCGATCCTCGTGGCGAAGAAAAGGGGTGCTCAGCGTGAAGGCCAGAGACTTGGATCTAAAGGGGGTGAAAAAAGAAGGCAAAAAAAGAGGGGGGATGTTCCGTGCCGTGTCTGGTGCTCAAAAAAAAAAAACCAGAACTCTTGATCTACGTTTTTTATGAATGCGGAGGGACAGAGACTCTTGCAAGCCGGGGAAGGGCATGGGGGGGGGGTCAACTTTGAGTGAAAGAAAAAAAAAAAAGGGGAAAAGTTCCTGGTAACAAAACCAGGTATGGACACGTGAGCTCGGCATGGTCTGGGGTGGACCGGGCCATGGGGGGGGGATAGGGGAAAAAAACTCGTGAAAGAAATGAGGCGAAGTGTCTGGCCCCAGTATTATAAGACAACAAGCACCAAGCGCAAGGCCTGGGAGAAAATAAAGGATGTGGTCGCCACATCGCGAAAGGAAAACGAGTAAAAAAATTTTCCGACGCGACGATCTAGACAACGGGTGGGAAATCAGCTTGGCTAAGTCGTCGTTCAAGGTAACGGGGGAGGTTTTCTCGATCACCAGGGGGTAGTCTCCCCGGGCTTAAACGGCCAGTGAAATACTTAACGGGATGAAGAGGATCAAAGGGAATCGTAAAGTGGCAAAGGAAAGCGAGGCCCTGGTAGGATGCAGGGAGAAATGAGGGACCTCGTCGATTCAGGCACACTATAAAAGGCAAGGAAGCAGCATCCGGATACTGAGTGCGACGGCAGGACCTACATGACCGTCGCGGCAAAAGAAGGTCGTGTCTGGACGAAGAAGGGGAAGAAAAAACGAACGAATTCAGAGGATTGGAGATTGATTATCCTCCGTGCAAGAATCCCGAAAACGTATAAGAATCTGCTGAGGGAAAATGACACATAAAAGTGAATTGCTGTGAGTGGAAAGGGGGGTTGGAAGAAAAGCAAGTATCCCTCGGAAAGTCGATAAAGGACAGGCCCCTGGGGGAGGGGAAAAGGATACGAAGGCAGAAGGCGCTGGCATTCTGCGAAAGAGAGGTGTTAGGAAAAAGGGAACAAAATGGGGGCTCGACGGGCCCTACAAAAACGCACTATACTAAACGGCGTCACAAGGTGGAGAGTAGGGAAGGGAGTATAAGCAGGGGGAAAAAGATCCACTGGAGGGGGCATAATGAGGGGGTTGGGGCCTCCTGATAGAAGACGGAACCCGTGACTGGGGGAAAGGCAAGAAACTGGACCAGAGCGAAAGACTAAGTCAGCAAGGGGATGACTTTAGGTCGGTATAACCGGCGGATGAAATAAAACACCAATATAGGGTTGGGGGATTTCTCAGGTACCAAACGCTCGGAAAAAAGACATCGAGAACGTCATCAGAGAAGGATAACGGTGCCGAACTTGCACAAGCGAAAAAAAACGAGGTCGGGCGCGGCGTGGGCGTACCATGGAAAAGGGACGGATCTGCAAGGGTGAAGAGAAAAAAAAGCTCAAACACGGTCCAGGCGTCTTTGGTAAGGATCAAAAGGTTGAAAGGCACAGGGCCCTGTTCCCACAGGGAGAAAAAAGACTCATCGTGCAAGGCAGATGTGGGGGGGGTCAACGGTATGAGACCTCAGAGGGGTGAATCAGAAGAGACAGTGTCGAGGAAAAGGGGCACAGCCGACCAACCTCCCTAACGTGGTGACATAAAAAGTGCGAAGTTTGATGTACCGAGGCAGAAAGACCTACATCGTCCTTAAATACCCCGAGCGTCGTTGGGGGGCGAGAAAAAGACCGTACTAGACAGGAAAAAACAGTGCTAGGCGACGGCCCTGACGAGGAAAAGGGAGACCGGTCGAGGCCCGGAATAGCGAGACAAACAGCCGACAGCCGTATTGTATCCACACACTCAGAATGGATCCTAGAAGAACAACGAACAAAAACCCGGGTAAGCCCGGTTCTCGACATCGCCAATCAGGGCGAAAAAGGGCTTCAACACGCAAGGGTCGTAACCTTGGAAGAGTGAGACGGGAACAGTTACACTCAGACCCTGCTCGACCCTGGTGCTAGGACGGCGGGAGAAAGAGTCCAAGGCTGCAAGAGCGTTTTAACTCGGATCGATGAACTCCAGGTATCCCATCTACAACCTGGCCAGAAAGACTTCCCGGCGACTATCCAAAAGGGTTGTCCGAAAGAGGGATTCGACTCATCACGAAAAAGGAGGGAAAAAAGCCCGAGGCCGATGATGACTCAGACTTGGGAAAGGGCAACGAGAGAAACCTCGATTGATCTTTAACGTGAGCCGTGACCTCGTCGAACGAAAGGTGCCATGACGATCGTAAAAAAGGATACCTTGAAAAGGCAGCAAGGCACTAAAGAAACTCATAGCGTCCAGCTCGAAAATCGCATAGAACATGAGAAAAGTACAGTCAACGAGGCAAACGGAGGAAAGAAAAGAGAAAAGAAACGAAAAAAACCGGCGGCATCGTCAGAAGAGGTGGGGAACCAAAAAAGGAAAAGACGCTCGCCCTTCAACCCCGAAGCTCCCGGATCTCCAAGATCAATAACTAAACGCTCGAAAGAACGACAAAACCAGATACCTAGATAACTAGATGAAGAAAGAAACGGGGGAAAATCTAAAAAATTGCCTGATCACAAGATAGATCAAGAAACAGAAAGGAAAAAAGGATATAATTTGGTTTATCATCCAATCAGCAGAGGCGACAGACTTTGATTCAGCTCACGCATGTAGGAGTCGGGAAAGAAACAAAAAACGGAGACTCAAACGTCGAGCGAGTTCACGTAAGGAAAAGTCAGGCGATCAGAGCTTCGGTTGCCCAAACAAAAGAATCATCAAAACATCCAAGCAAGCAAAAAACCAAAAACCGCATGACAGGAAGGAGAGGTGGAAAAAAGAAAAAAGAAGGCCTGACCGATTTGGCTAAAAAAGGACGGGGGGGGGGGGGGGGCCTCGGTAGTATGGGAACGAGAAAAAGAAAGGTTAAGAAAGGCGAGCGCCCTCAGCGGGTAAAAGGTCCACTTATTCAGGTGTCAGAGCTCCCGAGAATAAAAGATTGCCAGATCGTCAGACAAACTGGTTGAAGAAGGGGAAAGAGGCTCCTGTAAGAAGGAAAGAGAAAGGGAATTCTTTGTTTGGCCGCTCCAATTACAAGGGGAGGAATATCGTCCTCGCGAGCACCCCACGAAAAAGAAGGAAACTGCAATATACCCAAAAGAGAGAGGGGGAAAGAAAGAAAGATCAGAGAAAGGTTTGCTACGGTAATCGAGGCGCAGAAGGAAGAGAAAAAGTCGCTGTGCCAAAGAACGCTCCATCTCCGACGATAGCCAGGGGTCTCGCCGGTGAAGGAAAAAGAAAAGTTCGAAGGCGGACGACCCACGTCGCAGGTGGTGGTTGGGAAAAACATAGGTCCTCAGGTAATCTTTCTTATGTCAAAGGGGAACCGGACGAGTAAACTAAGGAAAGAAAAGGAGGGGAGATCGGGGTGCTACATAGAAAAGAGAGGGGAACTCGGAAGGGGACAAACCATAGCGCTACAAATGGCGGTCGAAACTACCGGGGGAGAAGGGAATACGGGGGGACCGCAAAACAGAGACCGTCGGGGCCAGAGCATGTGTAGGGCAGATAAGAGTGATCGAACAAGAAGAAAAAAAGGGGAGGAAACGATGTAGGTACCTGGAAAGAAAGAAAAAAAGACCTCGTCCATTGGATGTTTTTGTTTACCCAGCTCGGGGGATGGTGGGAGGGGGGAAGGAGGGGGGTATACTCCGGGTGTGAAGAAGTAAAAAAAATATCGCACCGTAACTCAGTCAAAACAAATTGCACAGTGACCCACGAGGAGGAGGCGTCATGGGGTTGAAGGATGAAAGGAGCCACAATTATCCTGAAAATAGCCTTGTGGGCAAACAAGAAGAACTTGGTCGAGTTCAGCGAAGTCAAAGAAGAAAGGGAAGGGAGGAAGAAAGCGCGCCAATTGTAGCACTAACGCAGGCCGTCAGAGAAGGGAGGGTTTTACCCTAGCCAAAAGTCTTCAACGTTGAGGAGATTAAGTGACTTTAGGAAGATGATAGCGCAGTCAACCCAAGCCAATCGAAAAGAGGGATACGATAGATGTACGAGGAGGGAGCGCCAGTGGGGATCTACAATCGCAAAACATCCGTGATTGGGCAAAAAAAAAAGAAGGAGATACGAGAGCAATCAATCGGTAACCAGAGTTGGTCGGTGGCGGAAAAGACAGTCCAACTAGTTGCAAGAAGAAGGAAGACACCCAAGAACCAGAGTCTCCGATCCAAAGTCGCAAACTATTAGAGCCTGAATAACGTAAAACCCGTTTCGCCTGAGAGTGAGCCGGCAAGACTGTTAGAAAAGGGGGGAGAGGAAACCCCAAAGGGAAAGGTCCGAAGAAGAAGCCAATATGTGAATTGATGACACTACAAGGAAAGAGACCTACTCAGGTGGCGGCGGGGAAGGAGGGGGCGGGCTGACAGGGAAGAGGGCCTGAACGGGCGAGGGTGAATGAAAGCGCAAGAGAAAAAACCAAGAACCAGACAAAACGGGAAGTCCAACGCGGAATCGAGAGAGAGGGCCAGGAGGGGAAGAAGTGTATGAGTCAGCAGATAACGTCAGGTGGAACATAATAAGAGAGGAGAAGCAAAGTCAAGCTAAGGGGAGTGGACGGGTAGTAGTCGATCAGCAAATAGAATCGTGTTGTGGGCGGGCGGAAGTGAAGAGGGCAGTTACGTCCGAGGGAGGAATGGTAGTCAAAGTATAAAGAGGTTAGAAGAGAAAATAGAACGATCCAGAATTTATAAACACGGTAGAGACGGGGGGGACCATGAGGGAGGAAAAAGAGAGAGAAGTATATCTAATCTCTTGTAGTCGTATAATGATAGAAGAGAAAAAAGAAGACGGCAGACCCGGAAAAAAAAAAAAAAGGGATCGCGGAAACTGGGAGGGAGGGAGACGCTAAACGCAAGGTGGATGGGGACAGGAGGATGGAAAAAGGCAACCTTCCAAACGAGTTTTACGACAGAATCAAAGCCGAAGAAGAAAGCCTAAAGGGTCGACACGGATCGACCTAGGAATTACAGGATATGATGCGTCATCGGGTCAAAACTATGAACGCGTGTGATCCAGGACGAGAAAGCTGAAAAAGGGATCGAGCCCAGGAATATCCAAAACCTTGTGTCGTGGCCAGAAAGACCACAAGGGGGCAATTGGGGAGGGGAAATATAATACCGAACGGGGTCCACACGGAGGAGGTGGGCTGGTGCGGAAAGAAGTAAAAGCTGACGCGGGGCCTGGATAGAGAAAAAAGGGACAGACCATATCTCGGAACTTGAGGCAAACGGGCGGGAAAAAGGGGGTCTATCAGAAAGGGGTAACGGGGACAAGAGTGTGAATGCGAGAACAAAGGAGGGGGGGGGAAACAGATAGAAGAAAACACAGTGGGGGAAAGGGCAAATGATAATCTTAAGAATATGCTCGGGGTCAAAAGACAACGGGGAATAATCAATAAAATAGAAAGATAAAAAGTTCACATCGTAAAGGGGAAGACCCGAATCGAACAACGCTAAAATAAAGGTGAGGAGCACCCTGTACGATAAGGAAACAAGAGCGGCTTCATTAAGAGGGCCGCAGACTCCCAAAAGAATCAAAATCTTGGAGTGAAAACTAGAGTAATACGAAAAAAAAAGGAGATTAGTTTAGAACGTATGCTGAAGGAAATTTGTTTCTAAAAAAACCCTAGTAGTTACTTGGAGGCACCGGTGCAGTTGTTGTAAAACGTCAGAGGAAAGTACAAACAAGGGTAACGGGACGGGTGCAAAAAGTCAGAAAAAAAAGATAAAACATACGGAAAATTAAGTCCCCCTTCGAACTCAATGGACGTGCAGGTGGAGAAAAGTCACGGAGCGAGACAAGGGGGGAGGACTTCGTTCGAATGGTGGGGGGGGCTTCCAATGGTTATGACTTTGAGAAAAAAAAAAAGTAGACACCCGGCGATTATAACGGGCAAAGGGGGTCAGAAGTTGTGTGCCGTACAAGAAGCAAAGCACGTTTAGAATAAAGCTAGAAAGGGGAGGAAGAGCACCCAAAAGCAAACCGGGGGAGGGGGGAGAGAACGAAGGAGGAGAGACCCGAGGGGGGGAAAGGGTCAAAGCGAGGTAGGTGAAAAAATGATGTAAGGAAAAACACGCGAGAAAGTAAATCGTCAAAGGAAAGCGGGGAAAAGTACACGACGGAAGACAAAAGCAACGGTCATTGGGGTGGGGGATTACCAGACAAAGAAGGGTTATCCAGAAAAGATGCCATCCAGAAGAGGTGGCGGAAACAAAGAGGGGGAAAAAATCGCAACAGGGGACTTGACGGAGCTGGTAACAGGCAGGGGTTCAATTCTATGACGGCGGCCCCAGTCTTGGAGGGGGAGAAGGAATAGTTGGGGGGTAGTGGACTCATTGAACGGGGGAGAAGATAAAAAACAGAGGTAGAGAAGAAACAAAAACAACGGGGAGAAGGGAGGACAAGAGAGAGAAGCGGTGGGTACCGGAAAAAGACTGAATTAGACAGCACACAGATATCTGTAACCCAAGAGGAAAAAGACGGGTGGATAGGAAAGCCCATGAGGTTGAACAGGCACGACTACTCTTGATAGGGTCTCACCCTTGTGAGAGGGGAAAGGCTCTGTTGATAGGGACAGATTGAGGAAAGGGAACGCGGATTGCAGTGTAAGAGGGGGTGCAAAAAGAAACAAGGAAGTCGCTAAGAAGAAATCGGACCTAAAAATAAAATTATGTGGCACGGGGGGGGGGGGCTCTTGTGTAGGGGTTGAGACAAAGGATGGACAGATGTAGCAAGAGAGACCGGAAAGGAGCAAATCGCCGGGAGACACCAAACATTGTTAAACATGAGAAAGAAAAATCAGCTAGAAAAAAGCTCGTTGAACAAGACACAAAAAAAAAAGAAATCCAGTTCGTAGATAAGGGTGGGGGGGAGTGAAGTCCTTCAGTAAGTGGGCAAAAAAAGAGGTCAGGGACGAGCGGGAACCAAAAAACCGGAAAAGACTTCCAAAGCGAAGGCACTCCGTTCAGAGGAGACACAGTCAAAACCGCAAGGATCAGACACACGAAAACGAATCGAGGACTACGGTGGTCGATCCGATGGTGGGGTACCTCAGAGGACGGGGAAATGCCGGACATAAGTGATCGAGAGGGGGGGTCAATTGGGGTGCGGAACGGGAGTGGGGATTTTTGGTTGAAAAACCGTGGAAATCGGGGAAGTGTTGCATCCGCATAGCGAGGAAAATCTACGTGGGTGGTGTGGCGATAGCCGGAGGAGCTCTTTACCTGGGAAAGGTGTCGGTGTGGTTGAACAATGGAAGTCGGGCAAGGGGCCACCTGGAACCAGGTAAACTGTGTCGCAAATCGGGGAGGAAGGAAAAAACAAACAACGGTCTCTCGAGGACGTCCAAGTTTTGACGGCGTCGAAAAAGCGAAATCGTCCATGTCTCTTCAGCCAAATAAAAGGCTAACTGGAAGGGGCACAGGAGGAGAGGAAAAACCAAAAAAAAAAAGGTGACCTTGTACTAAAACTGAAAATGTTGGAGGAGTGGAGTCGCCAACTCTAAGTGAAAAGAACGTGAGGAAGACGGTGAGAACGATAATGAAAGGCAAAGGTTTGCCTGGCAGACTGAATGAGGAGATGAGTCATCGGAAAGAAAAACACCGGAAAAAGGTGTGGGTTCTGAAGAAGGTGTTGCACGTAACCTCCACTGACCGGAGAGGAAGATCATCACGCCGCAAAAACAGGGGTTATCCCAGGGGGATCAGGAAGTGATAGAAATAAAGTATCTATGAACCGAAACTTGAGTGCATCAAGACGAAAATCTGGGATCTCCAGCGAAGACCGGGAGTGAATGATACGAGGGCAAATCAACGCGAAACGGGAGGACGCCGTAACAGGACAAGGCACAGGGTGCTCGCCAACAACGAAACTCTGGGGTGACGTGACTGCACGTCAGCGAAAAAACCAAGAAAAAGAAAAACGGAAGTGCGGTGGATTATGTCCTCCGTCAGAAAGAAGCAGATCGGGCAGTTACCTGAAAGACAGCGATGAGGGTGTAGGGGGGAGGGTGGTGGGGGGGGGGAGAAAAAACGTGAAGAGGAAGCTGTGCACAGTGTGATAAGACTGCTCGTCAGAGACGCCGCAGGATTCAGAGGACGTTCATGGCACGAAAGAAGAAGGGTGGGGGTCAGGAAAAAAAAGTACATGCTGGTGGCGCAGGGACGTCGAAAAGGCAAAAACGAGCCCTTCGGCCCAAAGATGGAAATGCGTACTTACACGGGGTGGGGAGATCGGGAGGACTGCCATGGCCGAGAGGCGGGTTGGGTAAGACCAGATCTTCATCGGGGGGGGACTGGCGAGAAAAGACCTGCGGAGGAGGAGGGCGTAATCAGGGATGCTGAAAATGTAGGAGAAAGGGACTGATCCCTGAAGAGCCCAGAGGCGGGGGGATTGCGAGGCAGCTCAGGAGACCAACAGAGAGAACGTCAGACTGAAGAAAAAAGAGTTTGGAAGAGAGAAGGGAAGCGGTTCACCGAACGCGAAAGAGCTAACGGGAGGGAACTTGGACTGTCGGGAAGGTCGAGGGCAGCCTGGCGCACAAGAGGACAAAGAGTGTGGGGAAAGGTTCCTGTGTTGTGACGGACAAATAGGGAAAAAAAAAGGTGAGGCCGCTCCTACGTGAGGCGGACTTTGGTTGGGAGCGGCGGATATCGTGAACGAGCGAATCAAACACTTCCTTTCAGGGAAAAACAACGCAAAAAGAAACAAACACCAACATCACTAAAAGAGGGTGCAAAACAGAGAAGGACAGAGTTGATACCTAGGGAAAAAACTAAGAGAGGTCCCCTGAGTCACAAAAACGGGGAAGGTGTAGAAATCACCAGGACAGAACATCCAAAAAACCTGCAGTCGAAAGGTGAAAACAGAGAAAGAAAAGAAACAAAACGAAAACCCAGAGACTGGCGCGACAGCACATGGAAATGGCCAAAAAAAAAAACGGGACACAGGACTGAATGTAGCACAACACTGAAAAGGAAGCCAAAAGAAAGCCACGGTTAGAGCCGGCAAGGAAGGCCAAGAGAGGGAGGTGACGAGGGGGAGGAAAAACACGAAGTCACCGTCCCCTGGAAGTCGCGGGGGGCGGAAGTCACACAGGGCATCAGCAACAAACGAGACACAGCGAGAGGACGGCAGAACGGCTAAACTTCAAAAGTGACCGAGCTCGTGAGGTATCGACAGGGGCAAAAAGTAAAAAAAAGAACAGTAGAAGTCCTGCAAAAAGGTCACTTACTAGGGCGCCTAATCACTCTTGAAAGAGACTAATAGTCGCAATCAGGAAGGACCAGGAGGGCCTGATGGGCGTGCAGAAGGGAAAAAGAAATAGTAGAGATCTTTCATGATCAGAGGGGGAGGAAGGAAAAAAAGGTCCGTAAGAAGCGGAAAAGAAAGGAAAGGAAAAAGTGGAAAGGGGGTAATCAGGGCCTCAACAACAGAAGACGAACGCCAAAAGGCAAAAACAGAGACGGATGAGAGAAGAAGAAAAAAACTATGAAAAAGGGCGGCATCCCAGAAAAATATAGAAAAAAGAAAAAAAAACAGGCGAATTATGGCAGCGGTTGAAAGAATCGCGATTGCTCTCACAATGAAGTCCAGAAAAAAAAAAAAAAATTCCTCAAAAAAAAGGAACACCTCAGGAGACGAACGTGACGATGACATGCTGCAGAAATAAGAGAGAAAATGAAGTCTGAAGAGAGAATCTGGACGATGACGTGATGAGCAACCAGCATCCTAAAAAAAAAGAAACAACAACAAAAGTAAGAGGAGGGGACACGATCAACAGAAGCTATTCTTAAGCAAACAAGAAGGTAGAAAGTCGAGAGGATCTGGCGACGGTGTCGGCAAAGAGAGAGACGGGGGCGGAGGCAACGTCGGAGTTAAAAAAAAGGGGCCGTGGTTGAAGGAACACTTTGGGGAAGGAGGGAAAAGCGCAAGACATCACAAACCAACAGATTGCCGAAAAAACCAAAAAAAAAGTGGTGAGGGATTAGGACTATGGAGGGACTCATGGGCACAAAAATGAGGAAGAAAATGAAAAAGAGCGCCAGCATTGTCGAGGGCCTTGGACAAGAGAAAAGATCTGAGGTAGGGGTAGGGGAAAGAAGAGAGGGTGAGCAGCTGAGAAACATGATATGTCTAGAACGGTAAGAAAGAGGGGGTTCCACAGGAAAAAGGAGAGAGTCGGAGAATAAAATATAATCGGAGAATCGCAGGGCGCTCACAAAGTGGTCGCGCACGTCACGGAATCAAAGCGGTTAATAAGGGAGGATAGATCGAAAAACGAAGAAAGAGAGCTCAACCGGAGAACTAATACGCAAAGTCACGATGGATGGAACTTCGAAGATCGATCATACAAGAGAGGGAGGAAAAAAACGTCCGCTTGCAAGAAGACGATACAGAAAAAGTGCAGACCAGGTCTCGCCTTGATGAAGTGAGGAACGAAGAGCAAAGAGAATGCACGTACGCGCAAAAGCCCAGTTCGCTTTGTGAGACAATGTCCTCAAAGTAAGGGCAAGAAAGAGAAAGAGTGACGACGAATAACAAACAAAGTGTAAGATTCTGCGCACTTCCAATGGAGTTTTGCTAACAAGACGGGGCTTATGAAGTGTGGAACCAAAATACGCTAAAACATGACGGAGAGGACAAGTGGCTGAACGGGGGAAAAACCCAAAGTACGCACTGGTCAAACAGCAAGGAGCAGGTTGGACGGAAGACGGGAAAAAGCCGAATGAGTAAAAGGGGACTATGGGGGGTAAAAGGGAAAAGATGCATCCGACCCTCGGACCAAATGATGTGGTCAGAGCCCCAAGCTTTCGGGGAGTGTGGGCGGTGGGCAGGAAGGAAGAAAGGAAAAGGATTACGAACTAGGGGAAGGAAGCGAAGACGCAGAAAAAAAAAATGACAAATGAACACGTGAGGAGCTGGCGGCAAAATGTGGTTGGGAAGACCTGAGGTAAAAAACAAAAAAATGATCCTGAAAAAAGCCTAGTAAAAAATGCGAAAAGGAGGGGACCTGCCGCAAAAAAAGGAACTCCAAAAAAGGAAAATGGGACAACGAAAAAAAAAAGCGAAAGGCGGTGGAGAAAAACCAAAGGCCACGTAGGGGAAGGGGGGATCGCTAAGAGGACGGATCAAGAAATGCGAAAGGACAAAAGGGTTTCCGACTGCCAGAAGAAGAAGGTGGCGGCAGGGAAATGACAACGGGAGTCGACAGCAGTGGACCAAGAAGGAAAAAAAGTTACGATATGCAAGTCGGAAAGAGGACGGGGAAGTGAAAAAGGAAAAAAGTCAACTAGGACCGATAATGTAGACACAAACACAGCACTTCAAAGCCGAGCGAGAAACGGGGCCCGTGGATGAAAAGGAATCACAGAGGGGGAGAGATATGGGGACCCCGGGTGAGGCGGAGCGTAGATAGGGGGGCTTCTGGGGGGGAAACAAGGAGGAAAAAAGTCGAAAAGAAATGTCTGTGACCAAAAAAGTGATGGTGAAAAAGAACTGCACGGCAACTGGGCACGTCATGGAAAAGGAAAGAGACTGTCGGATAGAAATGGGAATAAGATAAGGTCCAGCAAAGGCCAGAACAAATACATCGGAAACAAGTAAAGAAAGTTAAAAATGCAGGGAGGGAAGAAAAGGATGAGTATACGTCAGGGGAATGACTGCGGACAGTAATAAAGCAATCCGATCAAATAAGGGGTGAGAGGGTTCCGAAAAGCACCGAGAAGGTTTGGCGGAGAGTAACAAACAAATTGACGGGGACTTGGGGCTGCCTAATCAAGTAAAGCGTATGCTCGTAATCAAAGAAAAGATAGAGAGTGAAGAAGACGAGCAGAGGAGTCAAGAAGGAGAAAGAGAAAAAGAAAGAAATGAAAGGTCACGCTGGGATAATCTGAAAGGGGCCCGCAGAGGCATCAGGGGACTCATACTAAAGTGAAAGAGAGCAAAAGAACCCGGGAGAACGAAAAAAAAAAACCTGGAATATTAAAGAACTGGATCACACTTAGATGCAAGAGGAAAAAAACGAGGAACCTGAGAGGGGGAACATGAATCAAGAGGTTCACTGGAACAAAGAGAAACTTAAAAAGCAGTGGGCGCTATACAGGCACCCGTGTCTGGGAACAGAAAAGAGCTGGAGGAGGGGGCGGGAATATAAAAAAAATCACTGTGGCCCAAGCACGTAGAGCATGCAGGCAAAAAAGAATGAAAATAAAACGAAAAACGAGCAAACAGAGGGAAAGGGACAAAGGAGAAGAAAGGAGGCAATCGCGACGAAGGTGTGAGACGAGGGAAAGAACGACCAAAAATTCCTCGACTCAAAAAGTGGAAAGAAGCCCAATGGAACGGAACAAGGAAAGATCACCTATCAAAACGGAAGTAAGTCAGATGGAGCGAAACAAGCGAAAGTAAAATCCCAAGATGAGGAAACCATTGCAACAAAGTCGATGACACGCAAAAAAAGGCCCTACCCCAAGACCTGGACAAGAGGAACGAGAATAGGGATCGACAACGAGATGAATATACGAGGAGGGAGGAAAAATACTTACAAGAGGGTGAAAAAAGGGGGGTGGAAAGAAACAACCGCCTTGACTGGAATGAGCCGGGATGGAACCACGGGAGTTTTTTAAGGATCTAAAAATAGAAAAAATGGAACAATAGGTAGAAGGGGGAGGAAAAAAGCAAAGAAGAAGAGAAACAGATAACGAAACTGTACTTATAAGGGGCTTAGAAGAAACCAGACTTTTGCGGCTGGATGCAGGGACGAAGGGGAAAGGGGGGTCTTGAGAAAAAAAAACCCGATGAGTGATGACTTCAAGGGGTTCGCCGGGTCGTAAGAGCAAATTATCAAACAAGAAAGAAAGAAACAACTAAGGACCCAGTTATTGGAGCAAAAAATGATAATCACTCGACGATTTAGCAAAAACGAAAAAAGGAGAGCTTAAGAAAAAGGAAAAAGACTCTTTATGGCCCGCGAAGGCGGGTTATCCACAGAAAGTCAGAAAAGCAAAAAACCGGAAGTGAACAGGGGGTTTCCACCAATAGCAAAAAGGGGAGTCGCCCTGGGCTACCACTCAGGAGGAAAAGCAAGAACTGATACCCCCACGTTTCGAACGGAAAACGAGATTTGTGGCTGGCGCAGGGGAAAAAGAAAAGAGAAGGGTTGTCCCGCAAG
>Ga0179593_1300894_pt1 | contig 13868 bp, 19 predicted proteins | sample CZODoug2_1_08_16_FD_185931 | JGI IMG/M metagenome (GOLD analysis project Ga0179593, IMG submission 185931) | Vadose zone soil fungal communities from Angelo Coast Range Reserve, California, USA - CZODoug2_1_08_16fungal (PacBio error correction) | ecosystem: Environmental > Terrestrial > Soil >...
CAAGTCACCATCAACACGGGGGCCACCCGCCGAAGGACAAACACAGATGGAGTGCGTTCGATAAATATCTGGGGAAACAAAAGGGGGAGGGGGACCCTAGCAGGAGGGGACCACACGACAGGAGGGGGGAAAAAAAAAATACTCACTCAAAAAAAACGGCCGCTGGGGGGAAGGTCGGGAAAAGGGTTGGGCTGGGTCGGAAAGGCTTCCGGGGGAATGATCTACACTGGAACCGTACATGGGAAAAGAGGGACGGGGAAATTGGGTCTCCTAAAAGGAGGGCACGCGAGAAAAATGGAACGGCACATAAGAAGACGCCTGACCTGGATAAACGAAAAGGGCACTTTGAAAAAAAGAGTGGTTCAAAAAAAAAGAAAGGGAACGCGTGAACCGGGGGAGTGCCGTGCCCTACTGGGGGTTTGAAGCAGATGGTAAGGCTGATCGATTAGTGGGGGAAAAAGCTAAACTGGGGGTCTTCCCCTGGGAGGAAAAAAACGGTGGAAGAGACATCACCACCGGAAGGATACCCCGCAGGCGAGAAAAAATCCACGAGCCTGGAAACAGATGAGGGGGCCGGTAAGTCAACCTAAAAAAAAAAAAAAAAGAGGCAAAATTCGTCAAATCTGCCTACGACGACGGTGAAACCTCGAGAAAGAGGCAAAAGTGAAGAGAAGAGCTAAGCACGTCACCTGAGAATAGGGTTGGAGGAACTGAACTACGGCCGTGGGAACCACTTCTTGGAAAGGGGGAGAGTCATCCTCAGCCCGACAAGAATGGTAAGGGTGTTACAAAAAAAAAAAGCCTTGTTGCAACGAAAGGGCCTTCCCCCCACCGGGAACGCAAAAAAAAAAAAACCGTAGTCACGAGGGAGGTACACTGGAAACCCGCCATCATGGTAACCTGCAAAGAAAAACACAGCCCGGTAACTTGAAAGAAAAAGAGACCGGGGGTGAAAAGGGCCTTGGGGGCGGGGAAAGGGATAAAGTGGGACATCGCCCGCAAGGGAAGGCGGTGCGGGAACATGCAGTCCATTTGAAAGCACGGAACCGGGGGAGGCCACTTTAAAATAAAACACACAAGGCCCCACCCAAAGGAAGCACCGAACATTTCGAGAAACCGAAATGACACGTCGTGGCAACGAAGAGATGGAAAGAACTTTGAGGGGGAAACACGAGGGGAGTTGGAGTTGAAAAAAAGGCACACCGGGAAGGGGGAAGGGGAGAGGATGGGGGGGGAAGGACGGGGCACGGTCAGGGAAAAAAATGCAAACGGCCTATCCACCTTCCCAAAGAGCGGGTCGGAAGAGGGTAGAAAGGTCCTAAAAAAGCCCACGCCGGAAAAAAGGGTCTCCACGTTGGCCCTTGGGCAGGATGGCCCACAAAAAGGGGGGACACTAAAAAGGGGACAGATTGACTGGACCCAGGGGTGTGAAAGTTCCAAGCACTTTTAGAAAAAAAGCACACAAAGAAAGAAAATCTAGCAGCAGCCTTACACTGGAGACTGGAAAACCCGAAAAAAAAGGGACTAACGGCTCGGGGGGAAACACCGTACAAGCAAAAGTCATGCGATGAAGTAAACAAGGCAGTTTACATTAGAGAAAAGGGCGCGCATGAAATGAAAAAGGAAAAAAAACTTATATTACACTACAGCCGCGTCCCCAAAGAAGACGGAGGGGAAAAAACAGGGAGACCAGCTTTGGAAGGGGGGTAAACCACCCCATCGCTTTCCTGGCCAAGGAAAAGGCATGAAAAGTGGGGGGGGGTCACGAGGAGGAACGGGGCAGAAAGGTAGTGTTTCACCATGAAAAATACGCAGCGAAGGTAGGATGATACGTTACAAGGACCACATGCCGAATTATCCTCCAAACTGGGGGAAAAATGTAGTGTGGAAAGGGCCGTACCGGAAAAAGAAAGGGAAGGCCCAAAACCAAGCTCGGGAAAGAAAACAACCAAGAAGTGGGGGTCAGATTTGCTGCCACGGAGAATTGTAAGTCCTTCTTGGGAGTGTCCTCCCCGATAAGGAAAAGAAAGGTTCTAATGGGAAAAGGTTGATGTCAGAAAGGAAATTAAGGTAAAAGACCGCGGATTGTCCCAAATGGGAGGAAAGATCGGGAAAACACACAGGAACAGAGGGTCCCAACCAGAGAAAACTGAGAAGCACTCATCCAAGTGTCAAGAAAGGTCACCGCGTGCCTTCCACGCTGAAGGAAAATCAAAGACCGGGGGGAAGGAACCCAACGCACCAGATGACGGGAAGACGTCAAATTTATTTACAAGAAAAGTAAAAAGGGTACAGCGGAAAAAAAGTAACTGTGCAAAAGGGGCTCAATAGGACAGGTTCAGAAACACAACGACCATGAAAGTGAACACCCGGATTGCAAAAAGAAAAAAGGTCGCCGTGAACGGGGCAAACCTGCCCGTCACCAAAAGCCAGTTCCAAAGAAGGAAATACGCTGTCTGGGGGTCAAACCCGTTTGGAAGTTGACCGGGACTGGAAGAAAAAGTACAGAGACACACAGTTCAAAGAACCAAACCGGAGGAAAAGGGCAGTTATCCTTTAAAAGGTCCGACTCCAACGAAACTGGTTCTGGCAAACACAAAGGGGTCTACGAAAATCGGGTTGAAACGGAGCCGGGATATAGGGGGGGAAAGAAGGAGGAAGTGGAGATCAGGGAAAACATAACTGAAACTATCAACCACCACAAACGGAAGGGGAGGCGTTCAAAGGAGCGTGTAAACTGATTTCACAGGCAGGGGAGGGGTGGACCAAACCCAAATATCACAGGGAAACGGTTTGCTGAACAAAGGATTTAAACCGTAAAAGACAAGAGTGGTGAGAAAACAGGTTTGGCAGAAAAAAAGATCGAAGCGAAACAAGGGGGGATGGGGGGCTTCCTGGGAAGAAACGAAGTGGTATCGCGAAGGAAATGAAACTCAACTTAAAAGAAAAGGATCATGAAAGGAGTGGTGGGACTCAAAACGGTCTTGGCAGTGGAATGGCCGGGGTTGGAAAACACACAGAAAGGCTACGAACGCAGTAATGGGTTCACTCCTGAACGGAGACCAGTCAAAAAGGGGGAGGAGAGCAATGGGGAACCGAAATCCGAGAAAAAGGTAGGGGGACTTCGGGAAAGACAGACTAAGGAGGGAAAGAGGAAGCACAGATACAAAAAAAAGGGGGATGGTTGGAAAAGTGGACAAGGGGGGGGCCCAAAGGCAATATCGAGGGAGCAAAAAATTGGGGAAACCGGGAAAGCCGGGGAGGGAAAACTTGGGAAAACAGTCGGCGGGGAAAAGGTTGCCAGCGAAAAACACACCCCGGGGCAAAGGACCACGAGAGGCGTTTAACCGGGAGGGAAAGACAGACAACCTATCACAACCATGAAATGCGGGAAGTACAACAAAATAAGGAAAAAAAAGATCGTTTGAGCGGAAAGCTCCAAGGACCTATCCGTGAAAGAAACGAGGCCATTACTAAAAATCAGGTTTTGGTACAGACCCAAGGGAGGTAGGGTTTAAGGAACTGGATTGTTTAAGGAAACCTGTACCATTGAGTCAAGGCGAACTGAAAATCGTCAAGAATAGTTCCAATGAAGAACATCGGAAAGGGAAAGGGGCAACTTCGAAGAACCAGGGCCCGACATTTCGGCGAACGAAGACTGGGGAAAGGGGGACACGATATTCTGCAAACACAGGGGAAATACAGAAATCTAACCAGCATACCTCAACCCATATGGCTACGGTGGGAAAAAGCCCGACACCGGGGCGAGGCAGTGGGAAAAAAGTTGTGACAGGGAGAGCTGGCCGTGCGCACAACGGGGGGGGGGGGGGCAAAGAAAGGAATGGGGGGGGGGGGGGGAACACGAGAGGAGGTTTCCAAATCTCAGCGGTTCAAGGAAGCAACTAGAGGGGGAAAAAAGACATTAAACGCCAGGGGAGCAAAGACCGCAAGAGAGGGTAAGGAAGGGGGGGAGTGAAATGGTGGGTACATCCCAAGTACAAAGAAAAGAAGTGGTAAAAAGGAAATTCACCAAAGGGGTTTGGCAAGTAGGGTGAGGAGAACTTCTGTTCTGAACAGGGTTTGGGGTGCGTGGGAAAAATTACCAAAAGAAAATTGTGAACCCAGTCACGCGTCCATAGAATAGGATGGGGAAGAAAAGGCATGAGACCCGAAAAAAGGTGCCAACAAACCAGGAACGATCATGTTTGGCGGGCGTCCCCTGCAGAAAAAAGGACAGAAACCCTTTGGGGGAAAAAAAAACACTAATTTTCATAAACACCAAGCGGGACAGGAATCTGTGACAGCCGAACGGAAGGGGCCATATGAACATGGAAACAGGAAAAAGAAGACCTAACGGACGTAACAAACTCAGGGGGGAAATATGAGTATCGGGTTGTTAAAATGTAACGAAGAAAAACTCAGATTAGAATGAGTGAGACTGGGGGGGGAGGAGAATTAATCCAGAAAAGAGGTCACAGTGGGATCTCCTGTGAAGAATAAAAAAAACAGGTAAAAAGAAAAGTCCCTCTGAGTAAGACCAAAAAGGGGTTTACACTTCCCAAAGAAAAAGCCGGAGAAGTGGGAATAAAGACAGGGCGCAAACAAACTTGCGGGGAGCCGTGATCCAGGGGGTACCGGACTCTGGAAAAAAGTTGGCTTGCAAAAATGGGGGTTCAAAAAAGGTCAAACAGGTCTGGAACAAGGCTGAAAAAAAGGGGACACAAGGATGGCACTGCATGGGAAAAGGGAAAAAAATACTCAAGGGGGAGGAAATGCCGTAAAGGAACTCAGGACAGAGGAGATCACAGAAGAAACCGAACCATGTTATTTATACACGAAAGGAAACTCGGGAGACAGGAATCATAAACAGACGATTGGGAACTATTGCTCTTCCCAAGGCCTGTGCCAGCATGAGGAAAGGTGACCGGAGAAAAGATATCACGGGTAAGCAATGCCGGACGGAAGGCAGGGTGTAGAAGACAAGGCTGAAGGACAGTGAAGTTGGGTGTAAACAGGGAAAGACCCCCGGGGGAAAGGATGCCCACGCCCCTAAGGAACGGACCTCTCCCTCCTAACCCAGGAAGATTCCGAACAGAAGTTGAGCTGTGAAAAAAAAAAAAACACTCACCAAAGGGGGAAATCCTGAAAGGGGAAAGACACTTGTCCCAGGGGGCAACGGAGGGAAAGGAATTAAGAAAAAAAAGGGGAAAAGGGTTGCCGGAGAAGACATCTCTGGAACAACTAACTCCAAGGTCCATGGGAAGGCAGGCGAACAAAGGGAATTAAAAGGCAATGATGCATCCAGGAAAAAAACCACATAGAAAGAAACAATGGGGGGGTTCCGCCGGGAAAGAGGGGGACCCAGGAAAAGAAGTGGCTCTCCAAAGGGCAAGGAAAGCGTGTGGTGATAAACTTCAACACCCCTGAACTCAGGAAAAGAAGGTTTGAAAAAGAATAATCACATTAGCTCCTAAGTGCATCAGGTTGGGGGAAATTGCAACTTCGTGGGCCACAACGGTTTGGAAAAAAAAAAAAAAGGGGTTTTTGGGTGACAGGGGGGGAGGGGCACGAATGACAGAAGCATCTACATCACACAAAAAAAGAAAAGGGGGATTATGAAAAGTGAGAGAATAGGCGGAAATCAGGTCCCCATACTGCACTCCACCGGGAACCTACGAGGCCAACACCAAAATGCACGGAGCAACGAAGATGCGCAACGGGGGGGGGAAAAACCCGATGACCCGGATAAGTGGACCAAGCCCATGAGGGAAAATAAAAACTGCGAAAAGGGGACAAAGGAAGAGGTATACACGAAATGTTGTGGGGTGATCGTCTTGGGGGTAAGGCTTGCCATCCATGGCAGGGGAACTACTGGGGAGGGTTTTCGCACCGTGCAGGGGGTAGACAAGAGGGGGGGTCCAGAAGAGAAAACTGAAAGGATAACGGGTCATTAAAACTGCTCAAGAGTGCAGACACTGCAAAAATAATGGGACGAAAAGCCAGGGAGGGGGGTCCCAACCGGGCGGGGGTAAAAGAGACCCGGCTGGGAACACGAGGGGGTGTATCGTGGGAGGGGTACTGGCCGTATCGGCCGTACATGGCAGAGAACCTGGATGGAAAAGAGTTTTTCAAAGGCCAAAAATAGGTCACAAACAGGACGAAAGACGGCTAAAAACTCAGAGTCATTCTGACGGAAATAAGAATTCGGTTCCGTGGTACGAAAAAAAGGAGTCGGCAATGAGGGCCTTGTCAGGAAAAAAATAGAAACTAGGGGAAAAAAAAACTCGGACGGGGGAAAGAGAACTCTAACGCGATCAAAACTCAAAGGGGGAAGAAAGGGAGGGTATAAAGGAGACACGTCCTCTGTGGAAAAACGTACCGCTAAGGGACGGATCTTCAGAAGAAAGAGACCTGGACAAAGGGGGTGCAAAGGACCATGGGTTCGCCAGTGCAAGTGCAAAATACGGGGGGAGCAAAACCTTCCTAACTAAGTGGCCCGGCGGGGGACCCGATGACGGGGGGGGGAAACCGTGGCCTCAAAACCATAAGACCAGGGACCAAAACCGGGAAAAAAAAGGGGGAGGTGCGGGGTTTGTACTGCAGATCAAACAGGACTGGCCAACGGGAAAGTCAAAAAGTCATAGTGTCAGCCTGAGGAGGAACCGGAGACCAACTGACAATAGGGGACTCAAGCAGGCGCCCACCACAAAAGGCAAAGAAAAGGAAGCAAAAAAGAGGCAGCACAGGCTTGGGCCAAATCTAAAAACGTCGATGGGGAGAAGGGTCAGAAAAACCAGAGGGGGAGTTCAAGGGGATGCAGGGCCAAAGGGGGGTAAATGGGGAAGGGAACTCCTGAAGACAATAGGGTGCCTTTGCGGTAAAAGAAAATGATTCTTTCAAAAACGCGGGGTCGGCGCGAAAAAAAGAAGGTACAAAACCCACCCTCATAAGAGCCCAGGGGGGTAGTCCGGGGGTCAAGGGAGGACCGAAAGTGTCCCAAAGCAAGGGGGGGAAAAAAAAAAAATTCTGGAAAGACTGAGGGGGGAAAACGCAAGGGATCAAAAAAAATAACGAGGATCGTAAAAAAGGCAAAAAAAAAGAAGCAAGACAAGATCTGGGAAAAACAAACATAGACCACAGGGGGGGAGACGAAAAACCAGAGGCCGGTTCGACATAAAAATTGGGACGTAAAGGAATCCCGGAAGAAAAAGAGGAAAAGAGGGAAGGAAAAAGGTCGCTGTAAAATGTAGGGAATTTCTCTATGGAGTGCACTGAAAAGGGAAAATCGGAAGAAAGAACGGGTCCCCAGAAAAAAGGGATTAAACAAAACAAAGGCAACGAAGACAAAGGGGGGGGAAGGAATAGATTTGAAAGGTCTTGTAAAAAAAAAGGATGAAGACCTGGTTAGAAATGAAAGGGGAATTTGTTCATACGGGGAATTTACCGAAAAATATCACTCGAACAAGACGCCGGGTCAAGAGGGGGGAAAAAATGGTAAGGAGGATGAAACCAGAAACAAAGGGTAGAGGAGTATTCTACCTTCGGGCACATGAAAACTCCAGAAGGAACCGAGAACGGGTTGGTTGGGTTGAATTGACCGACAACATGGGGGGGGGGGGGGGGGCCGTCAAGGTACCCCATAGAGTAAACTGGGTCAATGGCAAGCACCTACAAAACAGGGAAGCATCATGGTAAAGGTAAGAGAAACAGGGTGATTTCGGGGGAAACTTTCAAAGGAACAAAACCGGAACGGCTTGAAAAAAGAGGGCGGGTGCCCGGAGGTCGGTGAACAAAAGTTCCGCCAAGCCATCAAGAATCAAGGAACAGCTAACAAAACAACGGGACCGACAGGGGGAAAAAGTGGCCACAAGGGCAGGGTCATTACACGTGTACACGAGGAATATTAGTAAAACTACGGGGGAGGGGGGGCGCAGAAAACAGGGGAAAGAAAGGGAGACTCACGGGCGAGGGGGGAAAAAAGGCCTTGCAGTGGGCGAAAGAAGGGGGTTGAGGGGGTAAAAAAAAGACCAGTCTTGACCACCGGGTACTTTCTTAAAGGGGCTGCGGAAACCGACGGGTGGAAAATCCTCGAAAAGAACGGGCAGGATGAAGCTGGACAGGGTTTCAACCAGGGTGAGTTCTCATGGTCCAAAAAAGGGGACTTCTCGAAAAAAAAATAAAAGAGAAAAAGAAAAGCATGGGGATCAGGGGCCAAGAAAGGGTTTCAATCCACTACTGGGGGGGAGAAACCCCGGGGAGAAAGAGGGGGGAAATTTAGCCGGGGGATCGGGGGCAAGAAGACTTTCATACCGGGGAAAAAAAAAAATCTCAGAGGAACAAAACAAAAAAAAAGGGGGAGGGGGAAAAAAGAGAAAAAAGCATGTATACAGATGACCTCATTGAATTTCAAAAAACAAGAATCCCCCTGCCTCCCGTTGGGTTTGTTACAAAAAGAAATCGTATGAAACCGGGGAAGAAATATTTTCAGGAAAAGGTTACCGCACTAAAACCTGGGAGGGGTGGGGGGGGGGAAGGGACGGGGTTCCGAGGAAGTAATGCGGCAAAGACCTTAAAAAAAGAAACTCACGGAAAAAAGGAAAGAATCTCCCTAGGGTAAAACACAGCGGCTGGGATGAGGACCAGTCAAGGAGAACAAAAAGCCCGAAAAAACAGACAGGGTGGAAAACAAAGGGGGAGTGGAGAACAATAAAACTCTGGAACAAAGTCAAAATTCATGGTGAAGAGGGCCCGGCCTGTAGACCGGGCGGAACCCCGGGGGGAGGAAGACAAGACGTACGGGCCGGGAAACTAGGGATAGGTCACCACGGCACGGGGGAAAACCGCATTTTGGCAAAGCCTTTGGGGAAAAAGGTCTGAAAGACCGGGGGTGGAGATTGACTCACTGGAAGAGGAGTGGCACCGCAGACACCGAACCATTGGGGGCCGAAGACAAAAAAAGAATTCACCACTCGCAGGGAATGAAATTTAAGGGGGGGAATAGACAAGAATCACCATCTGGCCCAAGGGGTGGGGAAAATGTAGTAGCAGGGGGGAGGGGGTGGAAACGAAAACCAGGACTAAAACCAGGCCTACAACGAAAACAAAAAACCCGGCAGGGGAAGGAACGGGGTTGGGGTCCATCAAAAAAGGACTGTCCAATTTGCAGTGCAAAAAAAAAAACAAACATGGGGTCACTAGAGAAAGGGGAAGGTTACTCCTTACAAACTAAAAGAGACAAGTAGTGGGGGAAAGAAATCGGCAGGAGTCCGGGGGGGCGGGGGGGACAAAGTCACGAAAGACTGGGGTCACATGTCTATCCTGTTGTGACGGGGGGAAAAAAACAACGATCTGCAAAGCAATAATACGACAAGCAAAAAAAGAGAAAAGAAAAAAAAATGAACACAACTTGTCTAAGAGATACCTTGGGGTGCAAACCCGGAAAGCGAAGAGGAGGTCCGAAAAAAGAGGCTTGCGAAACAAAGGAGGGTTGTGGACCGTGAAGCGAATGGGAAAAAAAAAAAAAAAGGGAGGGAGAGAGAGGGGTTGTCAACAAAAAGAATAACCCTCCTTACAGGAAAGAACGAAAGTCATCCACAAGAGGAGACGGGGCGGGAATCCGGGAAAATGGATCCTAAAACTTAAAAGTCAACCCATCAAAACGGAAAAAAAGGAGGAAAAGGGGACACCACAAGGTCCGGGAGGGAGACTGGGTCCTGTTCATGCTTGATGCTCCACAACGGGGTGGGACTGTTCGTAAAAAAAAAAAATACCTCGTAACTGGAAAAAAAAAGGGGAAAGAAAAGGGAAAAGGAAGGGAAAGCAGGTCTAACAAAAAAAAAACATGAAAAAAGGAGAAAAAAGTTCATCGAACAGGGCGGGAAAGGGAACTAAAATCCGTACTCGTTAGGTTGATAAAGTTTACCATAAGTCAAAAGATGTAAAGAGAAACCAGTGGAAAGGGGGGGAAAGGGGAACCTAAACCAAGGGAAGGACGAGGAGTAAAAGTGAGGAAATGCCGGGACTTTAGGCGTACACGCCAACAGAAGAGGTCTAATGTATTTGAAAAATGTGGCGCGGGCGCAAGAGAGCAGTTGGATAGAAGGGAAAAGCCGCAGCAGACAAGGGGGAGGGGAGGAGAGCAGAGGGGTGACTCCCAAAATCCTGCAACAGCCAAGTAAAACAGAAGGGTGAAAAAAAAAGGGAATAGAAAGAAGGTCTAGAAAAACTGTACCTTTCCTGAAGGCTCCGCTGTGGGAAGACAGAGTGACAAAACCTTGCAAAAAAAAAAAACAAGAATGGGGAAGGAACAAGGGAACTAACAGGGAGTGAACCCTGACAAAATTTGAGATGATAGGGAAAAGGAATCCCTGGAGCGAAAAAGAAAAACTGGGCAAAAGAAAAACACAATACAAGCTCAGACTCCAAGTGGACTGTGATGACGGACACTGATTGACGATTGATCAGGTCATCGACACAAAGGGGGAGTGGTGACCCTGGGGAATAAAAAAAAAGACACACAAGGGGAAAGCACATAGGGAGGGGAAAAAAAGGGTAAAGGATATAACCAGGGTACAAGACATCCTGGGCCGGCACGGGTCGGTGAGAATCAGGGGAAAGGGAAAGGTACGGTGACGTTGTGGGTGTATACAAATAGGGGGAACGCAAGAACAGGTTAAACTGAAAGAAGCAAAAGGACAAGAACCGGAAAACGGAGCGTCCAAACATTAGACTGCAACCAGGGAGCAGGTGACAGAAACTGTCGGCAGGGAAAAACGCGCCCCCTTCGGGATCAGGCAGGCCGAAGAAAGGAAGGGGAGAAGTCCACCGTTTTACAGAAAATAAAAAAGAAAGGGAGGTGGACCTGGGAAAATCAAGCGAAGGGACATGCGACCGCGAACAAGCCAGTTTGTAAACCGCGTAGGGGTAAAAAGGAGATTGAAAACGAACCAAAAAGGAGAAAAAAGGGAGGGGGGGAAGGGAAACAGGGCAAAACGCAGGGGATAGTACCAAGAAGGGGGTGGGCCCCCGCGCCGACGGTCATCGGGGGGGAAAACCGCCCGCTGAGCGGGGCGGGAAGCATCAGGGGGGTGAATGAGGCCAAAGCCCGGTTGCAAGGTGTGGGAAGGGGGAGACGAGGGTAATCAAAGAGATCAACAACAAAAAGGGGAGATTAAAGGAGAGAGGCACAAAAAAAAAGAAAACAAAAAACACCCTAAACACAATATGAGAAGGGGGAACCTCAACCACGGGGTCCACACTGACCAAAAAAAAACAACCCACTTGCTTCAAGGTAAGGACGCAAAGGAGACGGGGGCCACCCGAAAAGAACACACGAGGAGAGGGGGAAACCAGCCTGCGCGAACAAAAAAAACGGCGGGCAAGAAGGAAGGGCCTAATTCTCGAATACGCGACGTTGGGGGAGGCAAACGACAAAAAAGGACTGGCCCCGTGAATACTGGCTGGTCTCAAACTTAATAGGGAACTCGGACGGAGGGCGGGGACGAAGCGGCATGGAAGGAACGTGGGACAGGGAAAAAGAACTCCATCATAGGGAAGGAAGTGACTCCTCGGGCGGGGCGAAAGCAGTGTCTGTGGGCACTAAAACGGCTGCACGTACGGGGCGGAGGGATTGGTGAAGGGGGCTTCGTCCTGGGGGGAGGAAGAGAAAAGGTGAGGGGGGCAGCCTCGCTGGGATACTATAAAAAACGGAAAAGAAGAAGACAGGAGAAACCGAAGGCAGGTCTCATTGGGGAAAAGAAAGATCTCGGGGGGGGAAGGGACAGGCCACCAAAAAGGGAAAAGAAAAGATTCAGGGGACTTGGGAAAGGGGGAGGGACATTCTACAAGGGTCAAAGCTTCCGAATAAGCAGAATCATGTAAAAGAAAGGACATCCAAAGGAAAAAGGGAAGGCTGGAGCAGCTTAAGGAGGGGTCAGGTAACGGGAATTTAGGCACTAGAATCCAAGCGGAAAAAGGGAAGGTTTTCAGAAGAAGAGAAAACGAAAAAAGGGGGTGCGCCCGGGGAACGGAAAAAGACGTCTAAAGGCAAAAAAGTCAAAGCCGGTAGGGGGACAAAGAGGGCTTTCAACGAAAAAAAACAGACCTGCAAAAAGGATCAATTTCTGGGAGGGGCAGGTTGGTCGGAGGGTGGAGGTCAATCTCGCCTGGGAAGAAGGGCCAGACCATGGGCCAGAGGGGGGTGTGTGACAATGATGCTGGGGGGAAAGAGCAATAAAACAAGGAGGAGACGAGGCTATAACCGGAACCAACCTAAGGAAGAAATACCCGGAGGGAAAAGGACAATGCTGATCGAGAAAGAGAACGGGGGAGGAAAATGCTAACGAAAGTGGCGCAAGAAGGACAGCCACAACAGACCTTCAAAAAGTGCTGCAGGGAAACTTGACTGGTGAAGAGCTCGGGTACAGCGTACGGGAAAACCGGAGGAGAAAAAACAAGCCGGGGACTGCGTAAAATACAAGCAAGGACGAAACAAAAGGAAGAAAAAACTTAACGGGGGACGACTGGGGGGGGTCATTTTCACTGAAAGAATTTCAAAAAATGCTGGCCAGCTTCTGGACCTGCAGAGTTGCATGGGTGTGAAGAGCTTGGGAAAAAGGACCAAAAAATCAAGGAAGGCAATCCAAAAGACAAAGACGACAGCCTGAAACTGCGACTAAAAGAGGGCCGTGCTACCTGTGGGGAAAAAACTAAACAAAAAAAACTCGGATTTGGCCGTTTGAGCGGTGGAACGTGTGCCGGGCGGTCGGTGGGGAAAACGTAGAGATTAAGGGACCGGAAAACTTGGGAGCCTAAGACGCAGGGGGAAAAAAAGAATTAGTGGAAAAAAAAAAACGGGGGAGTCCAGCCAGAATGGGTGTCCGTGGACCTGCCCTCGCGGTCCGTCTGGTAAAAGGAGGATAGGGGGGGGGTAAGATGATGCCGGGGGGAGGTCATTGTCCACCCGGGGACAAGAGCGGGGGAAGGAACTTTAGCTTACCCCGGCGACAAAGACATGGAACACCTAGAGAAAGACCCTTGGACGGGCTTGTGCATAAACGTGACAAGGTGGGGACGGTTGAAAACTAAAGGGGACAAACACGGCGGGTTGGGGATTACCAAACCACAGTTGGGTTTGTCAAAAAGCCATTAGGGAAGGGAGAGGACGGGGAAAGGGGAAAGACCCGGGCTCACAGAAGAAACACAGGTTGGGAAAAGGGGTGCAAGTAAGGGGAAAAACTGGAAGGAAGCCTTCGTACGACGGGCTAGGGGTACTGCGTGTGTGAAGGGTCCGAGGAAAAAAAATCACCACGCGGAAACAGGGGGGGGGGGGGGACATACCGAGAAAGGAGAAAAAAAAAAAAAAGGGAAAAGAGGGGGGGGGTGTCCCCGTCTGCACCGTGGGAGCAGGAAACAGTGGCATGGACCGCAGGAAAACCTATTAGAGGGGAAAAAGGGACCATGTTCTCAGAAATCAAATGGCGTGCCAGACTACCTGAACTGCTTCTGCAAAAGACACTGGCACTTTGAACAAGGGTCAAATATAGGGGTGGAGGTATAAAAAAGAAAGGTCAGGCTCAAAAAAAGGGCGGCGGACGGGGGAACGAAAAAGAACAGGAAAAAAAGAAGTCTGGGACAGCGGGAAGCGATCGAAGGGACGGGGGGTGGAGGGTGATTTTTGAATACGGGAATAGAACCTTCCTAAAAAAGACCACCGAAGCCCAGTGCGGGAAGTTCACGGGGAAGGGGAGGGGGATAAAACCGGGTGACGACAAACACTCAGGTTGGCGGGGGGGATGAACAAATCAAAGATCTGGGGTAAAACGGGATCATATATCTGGTGGAAACCGCATATGGGAATTCACCGAAAA
>Ga0179593_1441463_pt1 | contig 13868 bp, 15 predicted proteins | sample CZODoug2_1_08_16_FD_185931 | JGI IMG/M metagenome (GOLD analysis project Ga0179593, IMG submission 185931) | Vadose zone soil fungal communities from Angelo Coast Range Reserve, California, USA - CZODoug2_1_08_16fungal (PacBio error correction) | ecosystem: Environmental > Terrestrial > Soil >...
CAACGAAGGTGTGGAGGAAAAAGGTGGGTACAGGACACCCCTGATGGGTACCTAGTGTGACCTAATGGTATCAATTCGAAGGCGACGACAGGGGTGCATGGGGCCAATACAAGGGGCAGGTGCCACAGGGATTAAGTAATCATGACAAACACAGAAGTGAGTTTTTCAAGAAAAGGGCAAGAAGACGCGCAACGGACCAAAGAACGGTGGGGGGGGTCAGGTTGCTAGTTAAAAAAACCAGAGGTAAAACTCAAGGAAATTTTTACTGTTGCAGAGAAAAAAAATAATAGCTCAAGAGTACACAGAAACAAAACATAGTTCGGTTGACTGGGGAAGCGGACAAGAGGTAAAACAAGTGAAGGTGGTGAGTGGAGACGTGCAAACAAAAGAGCGAGAACACAGCATTTAAGACAGGGTGATGAAAGTTCAGGGAGAAATGTTGGTCCGCCATGGGACCAGCCAATGGTCGGGATGCTTACCGGGGGCTTCACCACACTTCAATGCCACTGAGGACCACAAAAGGTCATAACGGCGCGCCTAGGGGGGGGCGGGAAATGGCCAGAACCGAAAACCTCCTAACGGGTATCGTGCGCCACCTAGACGCTGAAGCAAGAAAAATCAGAACCACAGGTAGACCATTGATAAATCGTTCCTCTGACGGAGAAATGTCTTAGTCGGGCAGTAAGAGGCATCAGCGCGGGCAGGAGGACATGGGGAGGGCACATGTGAAAGGAAGGCGAAAATAGCGATTAAACGATCTGGACAGGCAAAAGTTGAACGGAAACGGAAGCAGGCACACGCGTCACAGTGGCCCTACACCTCAGCCTAGCCTCAGGACCGCGGCGGGTGGGTCAGCAACTGAAAAATGTAGACCTCAGGGGGTTCTGCTGAATTGTCATCCATCTTACAGATCATGAAAGAAAAAGACTGCAAAAAAAACGCCCTCACCAAAAACGGACAAGGGGTGTGCGGGATCTGGGGAACACAGCGGGGTCTAAACTTGAAAAGCACATCGCGGAATACCAAAGGGATAACAACTTGACTCCGGTCAAAAATGACCAATGAAGAACTCCGGGGATGGAGCTTGACACCGTGCGCACAGACGTGATCTCATTGAGAGCCGCGAGCAAGCTAGGCAATCTACAGAGACAGGCAGGATGGCAGGCTTAAGATATAAACGAGGTGAGTCATGGGATTAGTGACCGGGGAATGGAAGCAGGCCTCAACTGGTGCTTGGCAGAGTTCCTGAAAAGGCCTTCAGTCAAAAGAAAAAGCAATGTGGGGTGATGAAGGGAATACTCAACATCCGACAAGACCGGAGTGGGCGAGGTTATTACTCTCATAAAGCTTTTGAAGGGGGCTTTTCCGACATGGGGTTGGGGAAAGGCCCATTTCCCCGTTTGTGTCCAAGCGAAAAGATTCCGCGGAAGGGGAAGAAAGGGTGAACTGTCGGGGCTGGTGAAGAGCTCCTCAAACAAAAATAGAAAAAAGAGAACAGGGTTGAGTGGGTCAGACAGAACCGGTCTCATCTGGTTGGGCCATTTTGGACTTGTAAGGACATTTTGTTACAGGTGCACACTAGCTCTGGGTACTTCTTCAATATTAACGGGGGAACTCTAAAAAGCCGCACCAAACAATTCGACCGTCAACCTCTCCTGCGATCCAGGAGAGATGCAAGAAATAAAGACCTTTGGGGGGATAAGTATTAATTCATCACTAAGAGGAAGGGTTACCAACTATTGGCGCTTTGACTTGCCAATTCTCAACATTCAGGGGGTGCGGAAAGGGGGGAAAAGATTGGAAGAAGGAAAAGAAAAAAAACCAAGGCCCTCAAACTTTGATTGTAATGGGATGATTGTGGGGGCAATTTGGAAACCAAACTCATGCACACCGGGGAAGACTCAGGGAAGGGAACAACCTACGTCTCAAGAAACAAACGAGTAGTAAAAGAGATTTCATGTAATTGATTGGAACTTAATAGAGGTGGGGGGGGGGGGGGGTGACGTCCATGGATGGGAAAAAGATTTAAAGGGTAAGGGTTTGGCTAACATGCCCAGTCAACAATCCAAGCTCCGATAAGGACATGCAGGGGGGGGGAAACCACAATAGGAAGGGGGGGGGTGGGGTGCAGACACTGTACGAAAGGGAGAACGCTGAAGGTGAGGGCAACTGGCGGAGAAAAGATTAAAAAATGATCCACAGGAAAGAAATTAAAAAAAAGAAAAAAAAAAAGGGGGAAGGTGTCAAACACGGGAGTATCCAGAAGCCGCGCTAAAAGATCCTTGAAATGGGAAGTGAGAAATCATGCGGGGGAACGGGGGGGAGAGGGTATGTTTATTTCGGGGGGTGTTGCAGGAGCAACAGTGGGGGGTCATTCCAGGAAAGGGGCAGGAGATTGGAAAAGTTCAGTTAGTCTTATTAGCACGTGCCAAAAAGGAGTGGGAATGGGAAGTCTAGGCTCCAAATAGCGAAAAAATCTAACAAGGGTGTGGGGGGGGGCCATGAGGTTAGTGGGGTCGCTCAAAGAAAAACATGGGGTCCCTTCTAAAAAGGGGAGCGACATAGGGAAAAAAAAAAAAAAGACAGGCCAAAACTTTTACTGGGGGGGGAGTCCAACCTGTCATCAAAAAAAAAAAGTGCGTCTGACCAAATATCGTCCCCTGGGGTAAGGGCAAGGAGAGGAGGGAGGGGGTAAGTGGGGAGAAAAAAGAAACAGGATTGAGGAGAGGCTGGACCTAGTTTTATTCAACCAGTCCTGCAGGGAATAACGAAAAAAGGGGAGCTATAGGGCCAATGTTCGCAAAAAGGGTTGGCAGCTCGGGAGAAGCAACCCTTGTTATTATTCAGAGGTCAGAGGACGGTGGCACCAAGTCAACCAGTATGGAGAGTCTCAACTCAAAACAAAGGGAGGGAAAGAAAAAAAGGAAAAAAAGATGCCTTCTGGGCCTATAAAAATGTGTTCACCAAAGACTAAAAAAAAGGAAAGGAAGGAAAACAAAGGGGGAATTTAATATTTAAAAGGTCACCCAGGAAAAAACATCAAAAACCCCCCCATCCTAGTGTAACTTAGTGGGGAACCAAACCAGAACTTTGTGGGGGAAAGGGCGGAAAGGTGGTTAGGGAGGAAGGAGAAAACAAGTTGTACAACGGGTGGGAAATACCAGTTGAAACTTTGGACAAAAGGGAACGGCTGGAAGGGAACAGGGGTCAATGGGAAAAACTTCTAACAATCTGGTAGGAGTTAAATGGGGCACAACCCCCCTTGGGACAAAAATCCCCGACGTTGATCTGGTGGACACACGAAGGGGTAAAATAAAAAGAATGGAAAACGCTCCTAAAGTACTCCCACTTTTCACAGACAAACCAGATACATCATAATATGAAATTGTCAAAAAAAAGTAAACCGGAGATCCGAACATGGGAAAGAAAAGAACAACAAATTCTTGAAGGAGAAGGAAAAAAAACACTTTAAAAAAGAAAAATCTATCAATGGACCATAAAAGCTAAACCAAATCTCTGCTTGAACCTCTGACAAATGGGATCCTGATGGTTATCCTGAGGAGGAGAAATAAAAACCTGAAGGAGAAAACCTAATGGGGGACTAGAATGGAGATCTCGGTATTCTCGAATTAAATTCGAGGCGTTTCCTGGTGAAAAGATGTGCAGGGAAAAAAGAGAAGGAAAAAACGAAAAAAAAAAGGGGGGAAGGGTCCATGGGGTTGGCCCCATGCCTTGCAAACACTGGTCAAGGAAATTGGAGACGACAAAGGGGAAAAAGTGGGGGGGGGGGATGATTTTTCATGGGGAGGGACAAAGCTCTTCATTCAGAAAGTCGGCCAGACAAGGCACAACTTCACGTACTTCGCACACAGAGGGGGAGAGGAGGGTCGGAAAAGAGGGAAACTCAACCTCGTCATCCACAAAAGGCGACGGAGTTCGCGGAAGAACCTCTAGCAAGCACCGGAAAAAGCAAAGTGGGCGGGGTAAAGAGGGAATTGGGGGAAAAAGAAACCGAATCCAGAATCAGGGAAAGAGGTCACAAAAACATAGCCCCTCCCCCAGAAAGCGAGGCCTCGGGAACGCAATTAAAAAGGGGGAAAATGAAATAGAACCATTACGCACCCCCCTGCAAGGGGGGACTCTGCGGAAAATTGGGATGATGGGGAAAAGGAAAAGTAGGAAGAAGGACCAAGATCATTCGGAACCGTTCTCTCAATCGAGTTACTGAAAAGTCGCCAACTCATAAGAAGACGGGCTTAGGAATAAGGATGGCGGGGGATCGGGGGGAGGTGTTGACTGAGTTGAGATATAAGCAACGAAAAAGGGCAAAGATGTTAAAAAGATCGAAAACTATTAGATAGATTATAATGAACAGCAGGTAGTAGGGGTGGGTAGAAAACTTTTACATAAAAGGGAAATTAAAAGGAGAAAACTAGCACGCTGAGTTCATAAGGGAGTGTATGGGAGAAGCAAGGGGGCCCTTGGCTCCTTAGATTATGTGCCGGCGCGCATTAAAAGGGGAGGGAAAGGTACTATAGGCTCTCAGTAACAATTAAGGTTGCGAGTCCCCAGTTACCGAATGGTGTGTGTGTTCTTGGGAAACAGACCTAAAGGGGGGAGGGGAGGGACTTAGGGGTGGGAAGAACTAAATGAAAGGGTCGCTGCTATTCGGTAATGACGAAACGCAAACAGGCTCCACCCTAAAAAAGGGGGGGGGGGGGGGACCGAACAGGGGGGAGGGGGACTCGGATTTATGAGGGGAGAAGAAGCGTCGGACGCTTGCATTTGACCTCATCCGGGGGGCATTTTCATCCTGCCAACACTCGCCGAGGGTGAGGCCATGGAAAAAAAAGGAGGACGGAGCTCAAAGGAAAGAAAAATCTTAGGTGTACTTACACCCGACTGGGAGATGAAGAAGGGGCGGTCTCTGCCCGCCATTATAAATATGAAACTACTTGAAAGGGGAATGGGGGAAGAGGAGTGACAGAGATGAGACTGGAAAAACCCGAGTAAAGGTATAATAAAAACACATGATGTTACCCGTATTTGGAACTTGGGTTCTGAGATTAGAGAGGGGGGGAGGGGGCAATGAACCAACGAGAGGATAAGTATAGACAGCTATATAGGGGTTAGGAACCTTAGGCTTAGAGCCCCTTAGGTTTTCGGGAAGACTGGGTATGATGAAAATAAAAACAAGACAAGGACATGGTTGAATATGTCAAATTGGAGGGGAAGAAAGGGGGAGGGGTGTCAGAAAAAAGGGTTTATAAGAGAGGAGGGTGGGGGAACGTTGAGGGTTCAAGGGGCGACTGAAGGAGAGAGGGTTGCCTTTGCATTCATAACTATTATTCTTTAAGAATGGGAATTCAAAGGCGGTTACAGGGGGTGGGGTGGTAAATGGGGGGGGTCAAAAGACCATGGGAAGATGTATCCGTAAGAAAGGGTTATGGCCCAAGTCCTAGTTGGCAAAATAAATTCCTACACATTGGGTGAAGGGGGGAAGTGGGGGGGGGAAGGGGGGCTTGGAAATACTCAGAAGGGGTTATGGTGTAAAAGGGCAGGTTACCTGAAGGTTGTAGGAACAGTCCCCATGGTAAAGGGGGGGGGGTGGAAAGGGGGGAAAAAGTGGGGGGGTTACTACAACCGAGTGGGCACGGTTTGGCAAGGGGGTTTGGCTCTAGCTTGAAATGAAGGGCAAGAAGAGTTGGATACAAAGAAAAAAAGAAACAAATGGTCTCTAGTTTTAAGACGCAGAGATTGCACGTGGCTTGGGTGGGGGTGAGAATGAAGTGTGTTGAGAGGAGGGGGGGCACTGAAAAAGGGAAAAGGTGGTGCGGGGGGCACTTTCTTAAAACTAATTTAGCTGCAACTCTAAGACAAGCACATCTGCCTCATGAGGGGGGTGGTTGAAAGAATAAACTGGGGAAGGAGTGGGGTAGGAAAATTTCTAGTACACTCACAGACCTGGCTGGGGCTCTTGGCGGGTCAGATCCCCTAATCAGGATGTCTCCTCAAAGGGGGGGAGGGAACGCAGAAAGAAGGAAGGGAAAAAAAACACTGCTTAGTCCTTTGGTGTCATTGCCCTGACATATCCTCAACGGTTGTCTCAGGTTGCCTGAAGAAAAGTAAAACCCTAGGACTTGTGATGCAAACCCAGAAAAAACTCTCATCAAAAAATAATAACAGGGGGGAGGTTGCTCTTTTGAGCAAACCAAGGCCGTGACTGTTCGGGGAGTGCCTTTTGGGCCGAAAATTGGGGGTGGAAATATCATTGTCTCCTAAAAAAAAAATCAAAGGACTCAAATGGAAAAAATGCTGGACCCTTGGAGAAAATAGGGAAACCGACCAAAGGGGGGGGGAGCCGGGGGAAGGAAAAAAACGACTTTCAATCTCAAACTAGGTGTTGCCGTGGGCCTGGCTTGACGGGGGGTGTGCAGACGGGAAGAGAGCTCAGGGGAAAGTCTTGTCCACCAACTTTACTCGAAACATGACTCCCCAGCCCAACCAGAGGACCCCAGTCGTCTTGCGCAGAGAGCAAGAATAAAACATTTTAAGAAGAAGCACTCTGCAGCTGTTAAAAAAATGGTGCATGGCAGTTGCAAAGGAACACGCCGATCAGGGTGAAAGTAAAAGGAAGGGTAAGAAAAAAGAGGGGGATCAAGACACTCAAATTCTCCAAAAATGGGGGACGACTGGAGATTTGGGCAAGTTTGCCACCTAAACGAACATTAATGGAGGGATAAAGAGAAAAAAAAAGAAAAAATTGGCAGCGACAAACCTGCTGCAACTAATCTCTCTCAAAACTGGAGGAGAAAAGATCAGTGGGGTTTAGGGGTAGAAAGGAGGGAAGGATGGATCTTGGAAGGAGGGGGGGGAAAAAGTTGCCAAAAACCTCTCCAGGAGGAAACTTGTTTGAAGGACCCACAGGGGGCTCTGTCCAGAGCTAAAGGGCAGGGAAACGGGTAATTGCGCCAACTTGCACTGAAGGGGGGGGGGGGGGGAAAAACGAGAAAAGAGGGGGGGCTTATCTCTACAGTCTTTAGGGGCAGTTCTTCTAGGATGCCGCGCAGGGGGAAAAAGGGCGGGTTAGGGGGGGGGGGGGTGCATGGTTGGGGTTTACAGAAAGTGTGTGGACCTGAGTCCAGTCCAAGAGAAACCAAGTGGTGGGAACATGGTAAGTCCCATAAAGAAGGTTGAAAAAAAAGGAGAGGGAGGGAGGAGCCAAATCACACTACCCGTTTAGGACTTTTTTGACTTCTTGGAGGAGGAGTCGCATGGCCAGCGGGGGCAATTCTGACCATACAGGGAGGAAGGCAAAAAAAAAAGTTAGAAAGGGGAAGGGACCAACTTCCAGAAGAAGGGTATTCTGAGCGGTTTCTCCAAAGCACCGCACCATGCTTGAGGAGGGCCGAAGGGGTATTGGGTGGAAGAAAAAAAAGGGGGGAACGGTAGGGGGGAAGGGGGGGGTGGGGAATTCAATAGGGCCCTCGGGGTGAGTGCAAAAAACAAATGCACTTCAAGTTGAGACGGTGCAGTGAAAGACGGACCGAGGAAAGAAAAAAGGCCCACCAGTGAGGAGAAGCATAATGGGAATTTCTTCAAAAGGACCTACCATGTATGACGGGGAGGCGAAACGTGAGACAAAGACGAAAGGGACAACTTAAGCACTCATTCAAGCACAAGGATGCGGGCATGTGAACGAGGTTGAGAGAAAAGAACATCCAAAATGACAAGACCAGGAGGGGAACAAATATAGGGGGAGGGGCCCACGAACTCTGATCAAACAAAGCCATCAGTCTATTCTGGATTGTGATCCTGAAAACCAGCGGGGAAAAGCGAGGAGGGGAAACTGTTGCATTCATGACAACTTTTTTGGCTGTGAAAACATCTTAGAAGGGCAAAAATGTTGGGACAATTGGGTACAAGTAATGCGTGAATGTGACCTAAAACCAACCCTGTGATGTTTACAACCCTAGCGAAAAAGGGGAAGGGGTTAGTAAGGGGGGTAAACCGAAAAAGGAAATAAAACAAACAAATCCACGACGTGTAGGAGCTATTTGGGGACAACTAGTTACGGAACATCGCACTGAGAACGATACCCAGAGTATATGTAAAAAAAAAAACAAAAAAAGGTCAGAAAAATCACTTCGAGGTCAATATACAGAATAGAAGAAAAAAAACCCCAGATGGAGGAATAAAAGTACACAGAAACCAACAATATCTAAAGAGAGGAAAAAAAGTGATAAAGAAAAAGCGATGCGTGACCCTTACCCCCATGACTCTCCATTTTTGATTTTGGGAAAAAAGAAAAAAAGGAGGGAGATCCATCTAAAAAAAGGGTTCTAAGAAGGGGGAAGATTCCTGCCTGCCCAAAGGCAATTCGATGTCGACAGTCGGGGGTAGAAGGTAAAAAAGAAGGCTCAGATGAGGGGGCCAGGGGGCCAAAATAATTGGGGGGCACGCCATCGCCGCAAAAAAGAGGCTGGAAAATTTTAAAAGGGAGTTAAACCAAAGCTGGTCAAGAAAGGGAAGACTGGAAAACTGAACGCGGCCAGGACACCAAGTCAAAAGTTTTGTTTAGGGGGGGGAGAGAGACAATGGGGAGGGCGCACCCACATCTCAAGATGGGCCGCAAAGAACAAAAAGAAGAGTAGGTGTCACGAAGCAGGGGAGAAAACTGAATGTCAAAATTTTCGGAAAGTGCAAAGGCAGCCACTAAGGGGAAAAAAACGACTAGGAGTAGTAAGGAAAAGAAGGCGACTGTAAGGGCTATTCTCATCTCTCATACATCAAATTCCAAAGGTTGAGGTCGCGGCCTTGGGCAAAACCAAGCAAAGGGGAAAGCTCGTTCCAAAAAAAAAGAACTCAAACTTAAATGACCTATGTCTCAAAGGCAAGAGGTGTTGCACAACACAAAAAAAGGACAAAAAAAGAACCCGAGCTTGCTGACCCGAGGGGAGGGGGAGTAAAAAAGGGGTATTATGAAGGAGTAGGAAAGGGCTGAGAATTCTAAAATCCAGAAAATATCTGAGGAGTAAGACTCCTCATGAGCGGCTGGAAACGAGCCCCCTCACCTCCGACTTGAAAACTTATTAATGAGGAAGCGATTCCGTGGTGGAGGAGGGGAAGGGGTGGGACATGGAAGGTAGGGAAAAGGGGGGGTAGATAAATAACATACTTAATACAACTTCTTGGCTAGACAAAAAACAACTTAGGATGAGATGGATGATTAACATCGTTGGGATAGTATTGATCTATAAAATGGGAAAAAAGAAGCAAAAAGAAAAAAAATTACAAAAAACCCGTATCCAAGAAGGGAAAGGGCGGACCAGAAGGTCGAAATCGAAGTCCGCTTTAACTGGGAAAACTGAGGGGGATGACCTGACATAAACAACACGAAGGGGGAGGGGGGGGGCGAGAGAGGCACATAAATTACTAAAAAACATGACCTTGTTCAATAACCAGTTAACTGGTAAGGGTGGTTAGTTACTTGAAACAATTCAAGGGGGAGGGTGAAAATCGGGAGGGGAATTGGGTAGGTGGTGGTCTCGCTGTCAGCTATGGTCTGACGTACCCAGGCCGTAGACCTAACAAAAGGGGGGGGGGGAAAGGTTCGGGAAGGGGAAGGGGGACGAGATTTCTTCGCTGGCTTTCGAAGTTTAAGCACTTGGGCAGAGGGAGCAGAACGTCCAGAGATACTCTTTAAAGCTAATCTCCTTGCAAATAGTGAGCAAGCTGGGCATTGGAAGTGAGGAAATACTTTGGACGGACGGCCCCCATTGAATAAGACAAGACTTTGATTGAAGGGGGAAGAAGGAAGAACGAAAGCGAAAATGGAAGGGGGGGAAATGATCGAACAAAAGGTCCCTCGAGGAAGTGGGGAATTGCCAATTGCTGGAAGGAACCAACTAGAGGAATGTGAATACCTAAGGACGACAGGCTACGGGAATTAATTGATAAAAAGGGGAGGGGAGGAGGGGCTAAGAAAAGGTATTAAGGGGGTCGGGGAGCCTTTTTTAATTCAAAAAAAAGAAGATGGTTCGGTGATTGGGCAGGGTCTCATGAAGTGGTGATTTGTAAGGTGGTCTTAGGACAAGGTGCAAAAAACGACTTCCAGGGAGCTTGAAGAAGGAATCAAGCGACGCTGGTTGGGAGGTGTAAGAAATAAGGGGAGAGGTTTCTCAAAGTAGGAGAAAAAAAAGGTCAGGGGGGAACAAGTCCCTATGGTCCAAGAATCGAAGTGTTGAAAAAGTGGTAGTAACTTATTGATTAGTCAAGTTAACTCAGACATGACGGGTAAGGGTGAACAGGAAAAAATGCATGTGGGAAAAAGGCAAGAAAGGAAAAGGTTTGTAAAGGAACTTAAACAAAATACCTCTTGAACGGTCAACAGTGTGTGGTCTTGTTCCTGCCGCAACAGCTGGGGGGAAAGAAAAAGAAAAGTGGCGAGAAGGGGAGGGGAAAATGAATAGAAATGCATACTTCGGCGGGGTTTGTGGGGTTAAGTCGGTGGAGGTGCACCATATCCTTGGTGCCCTGCAAACTAAGGGTTCTGGCATGGACAGTTCTGGAAAGACTGCAACAGCCCAGAAAATGAGAAAGAACGAAAATTGGGGGGTGTTCCAAAAGGTCCTTACCGTTGCAGCACGTTGCAGCAAAGGGGGGCCAACTCCTGGCGGGTGGGAAGGGAATCCTCCGAGAAATGGCGTCAAGGTGGCCTTTCCTTCAAAGGACTCCCTCAAGGGTAGTAGTGGAAACTGACCGGCACTACTAAAAGGGGGGGGAAGGGACAGAGAAGTGGGGGGGAAGAAAAACTAGGGACCTAAAAGAAAAAGGGGGCTTGTGCTTCAAACGCAGTCACGAAAACTACTCCAAAGGGATCGTAGCAACCTAAAATTACTTTTGGGGATGGCAAGAAAGGGGGACGAAAAGGGGGGGGGGGGGACAGAAAGCTCAGACTTTAATCAGATTTCAAAACAGGGCCTTGGACGCGTCACTCCCCAAGAAGGCCAGCGTTGGGCGAGAACAGGGGGACGACGGATGGGGAGGGCCAGTGTCCTGGTACATGCCTGAAAGGTGGTTTCAACCGGGTCAACCGCGCTTTTTGAGAGGGCCACACCACTGGACTAAAAAGGAACTACCCCATCGAAAGAAAACGAGCGTTCAGAGAAGAGAAGAGAGTCCAAACAGGTTTAGTCAACCAGGCTGAAGAATGAAGAGTGACAATCTTGGGTCAGTGGCCATTGAGACTCAAAGGAACAGTGTCGAAAAAATATCTTTCTCAAGATTTTCACATCAAGCCCCAACATGGTCCTTAACAAAAAACATGTGGGGTATTCGAGGTTTTATTGAAGGAAAAAAAACAGGAAGCAACACTAATAAGGGCTGTAAAGAATGACCCGACAACTCTTGGACAGCACCAGGAAAGGAGAGGAAAAAAAACAAAAAAGATTGGAGGGAAAAAGGAAAGGAAAAATTATTGGTAATGTCATTGGATCTTCATTGATGAGGAGGTTGCATAAAAGCGTCCTTTAAGAGTGAAGTCTGGAAAGTAGAAAAAATAAAAGAATAAAGCTTAACGTCCTGACAACATGGGGGGGGAAGGGAAAAGAGTTTGGGGGATTTATCCCTATTGCAGTTCAAAAAGGGGGAAGGGGGGATCGGTCGTGTTCCAGGCCAAAGTCACTATTGTAAAACCAAAAAAAGGAGGGATGACTAAATAGCGATGGCTACAAAAGTCTTATGGAGTTCCTGAACAAGAGAAGAATCTCATTGCTCTGGGCCGCTGGGTCTAGTTTGCCGCGCCCAGACTCAACAAGGAGGAGGGCAAAGGGTGGGAAAAAAAAGTCACGTCCCTTTATGCCAACTGCCTACAAACCCAGGCATAGTGGCCTGCCACGCAAAGGGGGCTTGGGGGGGGGGGAAGGGTGGGGAGGAGTCCAATTCGAATTCCGGGGAAAGGAAAAAGAAAAGGAGCAGACATCTGAAATGTCAACACTTGAGAATTGCCAAAGAAAAAGGGGCAACCATAAAGGGAAAGAGGTTACAATGACCAAAGATCACCCACCTGTGTTCTTGGGGTGCCTTCTCGGGGGGTTCAGAAAAAACAGTATGGGGGGGGGGGGAGGTAGTAGGACCAGAGGGGGGGGGGACCCAAAAAGGACTCGTCAAAGGGGCAACAAAAGGTTATTCTATTTGAGACAAAGGTCTGCAAAGCTACAACTACTGTGAAAGGCTCTGGAGGACCTGCCACAAGGTCAGAAGGAGGGGAAAAGAAGGGAAAGAACCAACAATTCAAGGAGCAACTTAAAATTCAAATAAAAAATGGAAGGCTTTCATCAGCAAAATTAGGGCGTTTCCGAAAAAGCGAAAATTTCACAGAAAAAAAGGCGGGGGCATGTGGATTTGACCCACGAACTGTATCATCAAAAAACAAGAAAGCAGGGATCGTCATGGGGATTTGAAAACCTGTATGGGGATTATCAAAAGAAGAGAGGGAGTGGAAGGGGGAGTATACAAAAAAGGGGAAAAAAAGGGAACTTTCTTATTTTCCACATACAATTTTCTCAACACTTTGAAAAACACACCTGCAGTGGTGTGACATAGAAAAAGAGGTTCCCCTGAAAAGGGGCAAAAATCAAGGGGGACTGTAAGGAAAGGGGGAAATTTTGGAAGCTACAGACCCCCCAGTTACGGAAAGGCAAGACATTGGAAATTATGGTATTTCGTGCATGAGAGGAAAAGATAAAAACACCGGGATGGAAACCTCCAAAAACCAGAAGAAGGGAAGGGGGTGCATTAGAGACGCCATCCCAAAGATCTGAGGAGAAGAGCCACCACACAATAGAGAAAACTGCAATAAAATCAGCTAAAGAGTAAAACCTCAAAAAAAAAAAAAAAAAGACGCAAACCAAAAAAAAAAAAAAGACCAAACCCACAACATCCAACAAAAACCCAAAACAATGTCTCTCCTAGGAAATGTTGATTAGAACTGCGGGAGAAAGAAGAGGAAAGAAGGAGGGGGGTGGTCGGAACTGAAAAAAAAGAAATTCCGAAAAACTAAGAATTCACATTAAAACATCTTCCGTAGTCTGGGTACTTCTGGGGCTAACCCAAAGAGAAAAAGGGAAAAAAGGGGGGGAAAGGAAGGGGTCAGAACCAAGGGAAATGGTATGCGTGTCGGCTTTTCCTAAGGAAAACAGGGTCAAAAGGATGTATATAGCTTAATGGGAGGGGGCGACAAAGCAGGATTGATTCAAGAAGGCAAGTAAGGTCCATGCAGAGGGAGAAGACTTGCTAAGAGGTCGTGCTGCAAATCGGGGAGCAAAAGACAACCCCACCTAAGCTTTCGTCACCGACACAACTGCCAGGAAGGGTCAGAGCAAGCGAACAATGGAAGAAAATTGGAAAAGGGAAGCTGTGGAGGGCATACCCCAGGGCAATAATTGCCAAAACGAAACTACCTGCAAAACTGAGAGGAAGATCAAGGTAATTGGAAGCAAACACTCAGAAAAAAGTTGAAAATCTCGTTTCTCTCTTCCTTTCATGGGGGGGAAAATATTCAAAAAGGTCTTACCGTCCTTCCCCATTCCTCTAGAAAGAGAGGTCAGCGCAATCGAGGGAGAAAGGGAGGCTTGAAGCCAGAACCTCAGAAAGGGAAGAAAGGGGGAAAAGAAACGGAAAAGAGTTAAGATGTGATGAACATCGAAGTTGGGGGATGGACGAGATACAGACCAAACGTACTTTAATTCACAAACACGGGGGAAGGAACAAGGGGGGGGGGGGGAAAGGTCGGGGTACGATAAACTTTCCACTCCGAATGGGTAAAAGTCAGGGGAACATCTCACCAAAAGCAATGCCGGAGGGAG
>Ga0179593_1470811_pt1 | contig 13868 bp, 7 predicted proteins | sample CZODoug2_1_08_16_FD_185931 | JGI IMG/M metagenome (GOLD analysis project Ga0179593, IMG submission 185931) | Vadose zone soil fungal communities from Angelo Coast Range Reserve, California, USA - CZODoug2_1_08_16fungal (PacBio error correction) | ecosystem: Environmental > Terrestrial > Soil >...
ATCCTAGACAGATAAAGGACTGCTTGGTTGTTGGGGGAATGGGCGGTCAGGACGGAAGACGCAGATAGCGCCCGACTCGGTCGAACTATCTGTTTTTAAGCAACCCGACATCCCCTAAGAGTGGAGCCTACGTATGTCCCGGTCAAAACAGCTGACCGGCAAAAAAAACTAAAAAAAAGATTCTGGTTGAGCTGACGTGGCATGGGAAAACACGTTGCCCAGAGGGGGAAAAGTAGAAACTGCAGCGCGTGCTTCCAAACTCCTCGAGGCTAGCCCAGTTGACCCTAAAAAGAAACAAAAAAAAATGAAAAAGGGAAGACCGACTGGAACGAGAGGAGGAGGAGCCCTACTCATACAAGCTTCGTACTAAGTATTCAAACCTTTCAAAATAAGCCCGTAAAAAGAAGTAGAATGGGCGCTGACGGGGGAGTAGGGGAAAATAAAAAAATATAAAAAATAACGGAGAAAAGCCACTGGAGGTCTCAGAGACCGAGCTGGTGCGAGAGAGGTACAATTCAGCTCCAAACGATCATTGGAAGAAAGTTGCTAGGGATAAACTTCGACTGAGAGACCTGCACATCTCCGGAAAGGGCGGGAAAGGGGCCCGACTGTGGGCTTCTCTGAAGGAAGTTTATCGTAAAAACACACGTCAACGGGAAAGAGGAAAGGGGTCCTCAGGGGGGAATCAAGGCAATCGAGAAATTGGGGGGGATCCACCTGGCCGCATCACAGGCCGAGTGAACGAGGAGATTACGCATTGGCATGTTAATATGCAGCTACCTGGAGCGAATTGAGGTGGGGGGTGGAAGTAGTAAATGTAATTCGAGAAAAGCTGAAACTTGAAACACGGTAAAAACAAAAGTAAACCATGGAGTGAAATTTGGCCTAGTGTAACGGTCGCGGTTCTGAAGGGTAGTAGTAATAATCATGAAAGCCCGGTCCGGTTAACAAATGACCGGTAAAGGACGTAGAAGACATGCGTAGGGGGCGGGTCTGGGGTTGGTCCAAATGAAGGCGAGGCAGATTCGAGCTGCAAGCAAACGGAACTTAGCCGTGCCTGATCTCTAATTTCCACAGAAGAAGGAATAACGGGAGTAACGCGCACCGAAAAGCGAAATGAGCGAGGCCCGTCCCAGACAGCGCTGTCAAAGCAATGCACTCCAACCGTTCCAACTTAAACCGGGGGGAGGAAGGCATTCGTCATCGAATTGCACAGAAAAAACTTCAATGGTAACGATCTGGAGACGTGAATAACATCCCCATAGGAATCCACAACGAAAAAGTCCAAAGAACCCCACCCAAAACAACCCACCCCCCCCACCGCGCTGGGGCCGGGACAACTGAGACTGCCCAAAACCGTGGGGATGCGAAAGTGCGCGAAGGGTTACCCACGCCCGACTACAAGTACTACCTAAGGTTATCGTCCACTGGGGTCTTTGCCTCAACCAATCTGCTTTAGTCCCGCGGGGGGACATCTTTCAAAACGGATTGTTCAGATCGTGTATTCAAGGCCGAGTTGAGATAGGAGCTGGTGGACTGGTCCAAATCCGCGCCTCGGGGGGGGGGAAGAAACGCGGATAGTGGTCGGGACTACGAGACCAAAGACCGGAGAACATAGCTCTTGGGCCCCCTAGCCAGGGAAGAAACTCTTCAGGTATCGCGAAACGTGAAACGGAGGCCGGCCTTAAACAACAAAGGTGGGGGAAAACGCGACGGCACAAGAAGAATAAGCCGAGGGGAGAACAAGCGCCAGCACAGTGGGGGGGCCAGAAAACCCAGATCGAAGCGCGGATAATCGCTAAAACCCTACCCGGATTCTACGCGGCAAAGACAAAACTCTTGCCGTAGAAACCGGCGCGCCCACCCCCCCAAAAAGACCACACACACCCCAGCTGGTTTAAAAACCGAGAAGAGACCTACAAATAGCTCGGAATAAAAAAACCCACAACTGGAAAGGAAGAATTCAAAAAAGAAAAATCCACTTACATTCGGGGAGGATCCTGAAAATCGAGATATCCTAGAAACACGAGAGGGAAGACAAGAACCCTCATAAATGAGGAATGCGCGCGTCCCGGGCAAAAGATTGAAATCAGTCTGGCACTTTTCAAAAGGGAAATATGATCGCAGGAAGGGATTCGTATCAAAAAAGCAGGGACAACAGTTAAAAAAAAGACACTGGACGCAAGACCTTAACACAAAACTCATCGAGGAATACGATGGACGGCGCGTTGGCCGGGGACACCATGGGGGAGCGAGTGGGGGGAGAAAAAAAATAACATAGGGGAAATATCTCGAAGGCAAAGTGAGAAGGGCGGGGTTGCTCGGCTGTCCCACGGGACTGCTAGGAAATGACAAACCAGGTCGTTTAAAGGAGTGTACTCGAATGGGTCCAGAAGGGCCGTCGGCCAGCAAAGACCGGCCCTTCGCAAAAGTTTGGAAAGCATTTGCTAAAAACAGAGAAATTCCCAAAGGAGGAAGAGAACATGCCTTCCGACGCGCTAGCTTGAAGGCCGGAATCTCTGCTCGTCCATTCTCACGTGAAAAAGGAAAAAAGGGGAACTACATAGATTCAAAAAACCGGAAGACGTGCCCACCTTGGTCAGGAATAGGAAAGGATTCCTAAACTCAAAAAGGCCTCGGGGGATCCAGGACCGGAAACAAAATGATCAAGGGATAAATTAGTGTGCGGAAAGGATGGGCAAGCCTAAACAAAAAAAGTACGACAAAAAGGAAAACCGCGATGTAAAAACCAATTGCATCGGCGAAGAAATCGCGAAAAGGGGCAACCCGAGTTCAACAACGTTTGTGAGTGGGGGGTGTCAGCAGGGCGCCTGATCAAAACCGCGCAAACGCTGGGAAAACATGGTGAAGAGGGAGGTGGGGAGTTTAAGCAAGAAGGGTAAAGGAAAAAAAAAAAACCCGTGAACAGTCACTACGCACGGGGGACAAACAGTCGGGTAAAAGGAATGGTCCTCGAAATGAAAAGCCGTACGTGTCCGGGGGGACGTGCAAAAACAAACGGACTTAAACTGGGGAACGTATAGGAACAGCAGTCCGGATCCGCCGTCGAAAACATTTTGCGCGACCTGCGCCGCTGAAAAGGCGCGGGGGAACGGAAAAAAAAACACTCCCTTTACGGACGCAGGGAGGTCAAGCTCACTTATCTCTCTACAAAAAACAAAGGAAAACATATATAAGTGATTAACCTACCGCTAATTTCTTGCCTCAACTAACCTTCAAAGCGAAAAGGAAAAAAAAAGGATCGAAAACCGAAGTGGACGAAAAAAAAGTGGCGCGGGGCGACGTCAGCGGTGCACGGAAACCGCTACGTAGTCAAGGAGAATCATTCAACCAAAAAAACTTGGAAACACCGGGCCAGGAGGGGAAATGCAGACGATGTCTCGGGTTTCCAGATTCTGACAACTTGAATACCAAGCCTCTCCCATGGGTGGAACAGCGGGGCGCAGGGGGAGAACGAGCCCATGACAGAAAAGAAAATCGTTTTCGCTACAAAAGAACCTTTGAAACGGGGGCGCGACTAAGGTGGAACCATCTCGTAGTTTAAAAAACACTGGGCAAAAAGGGGGGACAGGGGTGGAAGTGGCAGGCCCATCCTTCAGAACCACTACAGGCCTTGATCCTTGGGTCTACGGCTTGCGAAAAACATGATTCGGTAGGTCCGACAGCAAAAATACAGACAAGGTGTTAAATCGACTCGGGCCAGGGCTTGCGGGATCTTCGTGCCAGGTTCGAACTCACGCTAACAGACGTAAAGGGGAGCAGGGCCGCTAAGTGGGTCCAGCTATATCTTAAAAACTGTGGCGCGGAAGACGGTACGCGGTGAAAGAAACGGTGTTGTAGAAAGGAGGGGAAAACACTAGGTGCACGAAAGGGCGTAACTCGCGGGAGGGCCTTAGGACCCCGAATAAAGACCGAGAACGAAAAAGGGGGGGGTCATCTGAAGTCGCAGGAACTGGGGGAATCGAGAGAAGTAAGAACCCCCTGCTCAAGCCCGGTACTATATCACCCTATGTAGAGAAAAATTGTAAAAACGAAATCACCCAGGGAACGTCCAGCGCGAATCGCGTCATTCTGAAAGATTCATTTTTGTGGGCAGGTCACTCCTCGGCAGAAATGGTCTGCTTTGTAAAGGGTGGTCGGCGGGCGGGACTTGCCGAATCCAGCCTCTGCTCATCATAGTTTATTTGAAAACTAGGTGACCCGCAAGCCAAGAAACGCAAGCTAAAAAAAAAAAATTAACTGCGCCAGAAATACGAGGAGGAAAAGTCGGGCTTAAGAGAACTTAAATATTAGAGAAAAAATGTACAGGGGTTGCAGGACTTTCCCGCCGTAATGGAAGTGAACTCACTGGAAAGTGGTTGTGGGACGCGTTGAAGCAACAAAAAAAAAAAAAAAAAAAAAATATTAAGGGCGGTAGCCACTCTGGCTTTCGCGGGGTTACCACAGGTGGAAGCCGACGTGGATATCGTACGACTGCGTGATCGCCCGCGGAAGAATCCGGTTACCAAGGGTGAAAGTCACGAGCGGAAGTCGCGATGGGTGTCGGGGTGCTGCATTGCAAGCCCGCATTTCTGAGACCGTGGCAAATCGCTTAAAAACCCCCACCGAGGGGGGAAGGCTTAGACAGGGGTAACGGTTCACTAACCTGCCGAGGCGCCATCGATAGGAGCTGCGCAAAATCAAAAGTCAAAAGGGGTCATGTCGGTGTGCCTCCAGGGAACACGTCGGGCGTACAAAGCCAGATAGCAGGCAGACTGACCGGCTACTAAAAGATTGTGGAAACACAACTGACAGCAATAACTACATCAGAGAGGGACGGCAAAACAGTATAATCCGGGGGTACTCTTTGTGGGTATCGGCTCGGGTAACAAAGGCGCGCAAGCTCGAAATTTCTGGGAAGCCGAGTTGGCAGTGGGCCAGGTGATGGCGGGTCAAAACGAGAAGGGGAGTACGGGGTGATCTACCGCGACCTTTACTATGGCCGACAATGAAAGAGATTTTGAGCAGACGAGCGGTGCCATCGATGAAGGATGCCCTGTGATCACAACGAGAGCCGGCATGTGAATTCGGAGGTGCATTGCCTTGGGATCCGACTGGGGGGCATGGCAGGCACGTAAAGTGCGACAGGCACGGGCGGGAAAAAAACGCACAGATTACATTCAGCGGACATTCGGCGAAGAAATAAACCGAAAAAAAAAATCATCTCGTAAGGCGGACAGGCCTTTGGGGACACCGGCCATGGACGAATTTATCCCCAGACCGCGCGAAGGTACTCGTATCAGGACCGGGACCGCTAAAAGGGGTCCTATACTTCATACAAAAAAGCCCGGTAAAAGAGGACACATCTAAAGAAAGCACTACTTCCGAGTCTCAAATAGAATGCCGTTCAAGGCAACCTGTACTAAAAAAGAACCCACCAGACACGGCGAGCAAGACATGGGCACAACTAAGCAAATTCTGCATCAAACCTACGCTCAAGCGGCATTGATGCCTGGCAGGTTTATCAAAGCACAATCGCGAATTAAGGGGCGACGATTTACAGTGACGTAGGAGAAAGATACACTACATTCAGCTGCCTGTAAAATCGTCGCGAGAAACGACGCCTACGAAGTTAAGACATGAAGGCAACTTGGCTCGATGCCAGTGGCAATAAGAGAGGTCAAAGAAAATCTCGAAACTACAAGAAAGGAGCGGTGCGCAAAGGGGGTTCCACATCGCTCCTAGATCTATCTGCGACAAGAGTAAATGACCCGTCTTCAGGCAGGGCAGTTGAGAATAATCCCCAAGCAGCGCCAAAGATTAAAAACTGGGAAAAAGAAAATATCAAATAAGGGGGAATCTCGAAGAAAGCCCTCAAGGTTGTTGAGTTGCTCTTCGCCGAACTTCCTGGTGAAATCGGCGAAATAGGGCTGGTGGGTTGGGAAAATTCAATACGGTACACTTGACAGGACCGCGCCCCGAGGAATATGTAAATCCGCCGCAATCTGAAGACAGTAACAAAACTTGCAGACTTTTGGCCAATCGGGGAACTTTTTTCTGTCTCAAAGAAAAATCTAACAAAAACGACTAGATGTGAGGAATACTGCTTAAATCGATCCCTTACCGAGGGTATACACTAAACTTAGGTTTTGGAGCGATTGCGGAAACGATCAAATTACATGCCGGAGAAGGGATTGTTCGCGGCGCGAAACGAGAGGCGAAGGCGGGAACTCAGATCCCATTGAGACAAAAACCTTCAAGCGATGCATGCCTATGATATCATTCAATCACACGGGGAGGAAAAAAAGAGGAGAGGCCAGAAGCGTCAGTTGTTGTAAAATTGAGAGGTCGTTCAGGAGAACAGGGAAAGAAACCCCGCGAACTAGTTCACTCATGCCCTATCGTGTTCCAAAACAGCGACAATCAAAAATAAGATTTGGACTCCTGTTCACAGGACTAGAAGAAGAACATAAGCTCGTAGTAGAGACTGCGTTTACTGGAAATACCAATGGAAGTCTTGGGGCCCGGGCGAAAAACTTCGAGGCGGATCTGTCCGCCCTCAGAAACATTCCAGTGGTAACCTGCGAAAGAACAAAGCCAGCTCTCGGGCGACCTTACTAAACTTCCAGAAAAGAAATCGCCTCAGAGACCAAGCATGGCTGACCGGGGTGGAAAAAGGGCGAAGAGTAACCGTCCCCAGTCTCTCAGATTCGTGCGAATTCTTTAAGCTCATAAACTGCATCCAGCAGACGGTAAGCGGACGGAGAAAAAATACTGCGGAATTCTGGCTGGAAAGTAGGGGGGAAGTCGCGCCTAAACGGCGAAAGGGGGAGTGGGCTGAGAGAGAGACTTCGACGATAAAGCTGCCTCCGTCTCAAGCAGGTAAACGCTGAAAATGTTGGAGCGGGAGCATGGATGTAGTTGATCGGTCATCACGACTTGAATTAATCCTGCCCCGCCCTTGGGGATCATGTGAACAGGCATGGGAAGTCAAAAGGCCCGAAAACTGCTATTGCGCGGGAGTAAGCGGTGGGAAATACATGGACTCGTAGCAGGGCCCATGGCTAATTGCCGCTCAAAAAGGGTGGGAGTTGGGCCATACAGTAAAACCGTCTAGCTTAAAAGCATGCCGATTTGGGGGAACAATCGAAAGGCGCTATTAGGTCAGTGTCCTCAGGGTTCCCTGGGACCGTAAAAAGAGAAAATAGGAGACTCAAAGGGAACGGTAAGAAAGGCTCGGCGGTAAAAAAAATCTGGCAATCGGGAGTCAGGGAATCAGGGAGGCTGGGTGGTGGAAGCATTGAAGTGAAGCAGAGTGAATGCCTCTCGCAATTACCTGCGGATTGGGAGGAATTCGCACCGTCTAATGGACTCGGGCTTAACCCTCGTCACACGTGAGCGCGGCCCGGGCATTAAGACGCAAGATAAATCCTCCGCTCCAGAAACCGGAGTCTGTGCAGGACAGTCAGGAGGTACAGCGAAATGGCACGTGGAAAGGTCATGGTCGGAAGATCCTGGGGGTACTATCGAACTTACAACACTTTCCGGGAAAAATCGATAAGAAAGGGACGCGGACCCATCAACGTTAAAAAAAAAAAGAAAGAAAAAAAGAAAAAAAAAAAAAAAAAAAAAGAAAAAAAAGGAAAAAAAAAAAAAAAAAAAAAAAGGAGAAAGAAGAAAAAAAAAAAAAAAAATGGAGGGCAACAAATTTTTACAACGGACTACGACAAGTCAGAAGTATTTCGATGGGTTTTTCTTGCGTCAACACAGCTGATGGGTCGTCAGGGGAAAGATGTTAACAAATGTTCACAACTAGGAGGACCCGGGAGGGTCTGATGATGAGAAGCGGTTGATGGTAAAAAAGAAGACGCGAACCGGGGCTAAAGGGCTTTAAAACAAAGGCACATCCCGGTGAGATCGTGACCAGCATACCAAACAGAAGGACCGGCAGAAAGGGAAACTGTCTACTGGAAAGGAAACACGAAAACCAGGGTTGGGGTGGGACGCGGACGGGACAACGGCCGAGGAAAGCGCCGCGGGCAAGCGCAATAAACGCCAAAAAAGAGCAGTCGAGAGACACAAACCGGCAAAAATGATTCCTAAGCGGGGACGAACGCACGTCAAGTCCATAAACGTTCGCGACCAAAACCCGATGGGTAAAACAGCAAGCTGGCAAAAATATGCATCGACGAGAGATCAAACGAGCCCACAACGGAAGGAGAATTTCAATGTCAGAGGAACGTGAAAGAAAAAAAAAATCAGGCGCTACTAAGACCACGGACGGGTAAGCAAAAAAGTATAACGTCCTTGTGAGCAGGAGAGACGAAAGAAAGCAGCTTGCGGCAGCTCGTGGCAACGCGAATCACATAGGAATGAGGGCAGAGGATTCGAACAGTCCCAGAACAAACTGGCAGACTTTGCGGGAAAAAAAACGAAACCTGAAGCAGCGCAGAATACGAGATTTAGCAACTGTCCTTGCAAGGGGCTCTAAGTGGCCAAACTACATAGGGGAAAAATACAGGATCGGAAGGGGAGAGAGGTGGGTAAAAAAGCCCTCCCACAAGAAAAGAACGCGGACAAAAAAGAAGGGGAGTGGACTCATGTCGTCGATGGGTCCAGAAAGGCCTTAAGCAGAATCTGGTACGAAGGACTCACACGATTTGGGGTCAAGAATTTCTACATCTTCAAGAGCAAACGAACATAAAATCCAGCTGGAACATAGCAGAAGGAAAGGCCAGCGGCTACGGCCCAGTCTCGGGCGTATTGCGACATGACGAATACCTCCAGCCCTGGGACCGCGTCGAGGGCCCACCATGGTCATGTCATGAGGGTCAAAAGAGTATTTACCGAGAAAAGCAAAAGAGCACTGCCGCCAAACGGAGAACAGGGATACAGGGGAGTGTGAAAAGGATGGAAAAACACTGCATAGACCCCGAGGGAGGAAAGTGCACCGCGGATGTTCAGTCCTCGGCTAAAAGAAATCCGAAAGGTCCCCATAAAAGGGGAAAAGAAAGATTGGGTTGGAACAGGGGTGTTACAATGCGTCACTTAGAAAAAAAAAGCTCCCCAGCAAAAAAGGGGTGCGACGGGGGAGGGGTTTGAAATCACTACGTTGACGCTCGGCCAAAACAGAGACAGTCTCGCAGTCCCTAGAACGGGCAAACGGAAAACAGTGAAGTACGTCTGAAAATGTCCGACAATGAAAAAACCTTCATTGTCAATCAGGTGACGGTGCACCGCTTTCCTGGAGGGAAAACAAAAGAAAAAGGTCAAGAAGGCTAAAAAGAGGTTTTCGTCCCTGCCCTGAACCGCGGACCGCGGATTCAAGGCACAGACGGGAATACACATGGCGGCGTAGTGTAAAAAAACTCACTTCAAGAAAAAGCAACAAAAAGGGGGGGAGAAAAAAAGAGAAGATGGTGGGGTTCCCAACTACCAATGTAATTCTGCGGAAAAAAATTGGAAGAAGTCCAGCGCAGGGATCGAAACTAGTTGGAAGGCCGAAACCACGGCGAACAAAAAACCCTTACTTATCAAAGGTGAAAAAACGTCAAAGAAACCTGGGTACGGATTGGGTCAGTCTAGCCCATTAAAGACGAAAAATGGGTGAAAAACATTAGGGGAAATAAAAAGATGTCTCGGGTGAATGATTTTAACGATGATTAACTCCACCCTGTGCAGCTTGGGCGACTTTTGAGAGAACGCCGAACGAAAAATAAGGGTAAAAACGAATAGGGGTGCACCAAAGTGGCGCGATTTCTTCGCCGAGGGAAATTGACCAGAGGGGGTTAACACGTATAAAAGTGGGGGAACAGGATGCATGAGGCCCAATAACTGCAACCACTAGGATCAATGGATCAGTTTGGCGGTCCGGGAAGCCAGTCTGTAGAATCCGAAAAAATAGAAAGGGGACACTCTCACGCGAGGTAAGTGCGGTAGAGAAGGCAGTCGCAACGCCCGGCTCCGGGGCCGTAGCATGAAAACAAGCTATAAACAAACTGGTACGGCATTTCGCGGGTAAAGAGGGGTGGCGAGCAGAATATCGGTGTGTTGGCGATCGGGAAAACTCGTGCAGAATGCGGAAAGTTCCTGCGGGCGAACGGCACTTACTGGCCAAGGGAATAACATAAGAGAACACGCCCAGGGTTTTGTCAGGCTTCAGTCAAAAACGTTTTGACCCAGCCGAGGGACAGGACAGGGGGGGGCCTGGAAATGGAAAAGCAGACACGAGCCAGAGGGAAGAAGTCCACTCTTGAGGGGGGGGCGCAGCACTTCAAAAAAGAAAAACAATGGAGAACCACTGCCAACCGCGAACTCGGGGAGTAATTGCGCTGCGGGAATGGGGGGCAAAGGTCAATCGGCGAAGTGTGAGTGGGGGTAACAGGTGGCGCTTTGGGGGAGGGGGAAAGGGGCCGATAAGGTCAATAGTGAAAGCTTTTAACCGCAAAAAAAAAAAATGCATGAGAACGGAAGCCTACCGACGACAAAGGATAAGGATGAGGGCGTACATTACCAGGACGGGGTCCTCCTAGCAGATGTTACATTGTGTCAGTCGGAACGGACAGGATGTATGGCATGGGCGCCTTTCATGTGGAAGCGGGGGGGACGAAGATGGCAAAAGCGCCTGCGGCTGTAACTCGAGGTGAACCAACCAGAGGGTGCGCCGAGACGTTTATAGACAGACGCGTTGACGAGACCAAGGAGAAGACCTGGTTCCAAATGGTGAAAAGAAAGCCGTAAGAAGGAATGCTGGGGATGAGGAGGGGAAGGCGCCTTGAAGCAGCGGCCGGGGTTATTTGGACTGAGGAAAGTGCAGTCGCGCGACACCAACCTAGAGGCGGAGGACGGACTTCGATTCACAGCTACAAACTGCCTAAACTGGTAAGGGCGAAGTGCGAAAAGCTCTCCACCGAATGGGCCTTCGTTTTAACGCCCAAGCAGGAAAAAAAGGGGTCGAGGTTAAACCGTCCAGCCGCTTATATCAAAACCTGACCGCTATACAAGAGACCGAACATCGTACCAAAATCCATCGGGTTGGACAAAAAGAAACCACGGGTATCGAACGGTCGATTGGTGAATGCCGCTAGGAGAAACAGAGAGCGCACTTATGAATTACTAAGGGCGTTGAGCTTCAGGAATTTCCGTGAGACTAAAGCCGGCTACGGGGAGGGGTCCCGGAAAAAGAAAACCGAAACATAGGGTTGCGAAAAAAAGGTGCCATCCGAGACGATTGACTGTTATGCCACAACGTAAAGATCCGTCATGGAAACTTCTCGTAGTAATTGACTTCCAGCGCTGTCGAAAGGGCCGGCGCTCAGGGGAAAAAAAAGTCTGGACGACCACGCCCGATGCAGTTCAGCGGCTTCCATTTCTCAGAAGAACCGGCTAAGCCGCAAAGAACTGCAGGACAATGAAGGGGGGGTACACGCCCATTCATGCGATTCAACGCTTGGGACCGGGCTGCAAGTTCCGTAGGTAAGTTCCCTTTGAGCAGACTCAATGCTAGATGGAGAATACGGCTACAAGAGCAAGTCCACGAAAGAATTCGAAAATAAACGCGAAAAATGCGGACCCGGCGCAATGACATGAAGTTAAAAAGAATGAAGTAGAAGAGAAACAGCAAACCATGCTACTGCGAGGCAGGTAAGACAGGGCTCCGATACACACATTAATGCCAAAGGCGGTGGGTCAACACCTTCCGCGCAATCAGGAAGGGAGGCGAACGTTGGAGAAACTAAAGTTTGGCACATGAAGACAATGCGGGGCCGAGGATGGGAGTGCACGTACAGTCACTACCACACAAAAACCGTCGCGCGGATCAAAGAGGAAAGCTGCAAGAGACTGTGAAGAAAGCAATGATCGCGTCGAGGTGGCTCTCTACTATAAAGAGAAACTCTCGCCATACTGTCATTAACTATTGTACAAGTAGCTATCGAAAAAACAAGAAGAGAGGGGCTGAAAAATCCAGTCATGTGAGTTCAACAACGGAGCAGGGCACATGCGTTGATAAGAGCCAAACACACGGCCCGAAGAACTGCCTGGGAGGCATAAAGATTCAAGGGCATATAAACGCGAGAGACGTAGAGGAGGACGATAGCCGAATCGACGGGTAAGTCGGCCAGAGAGCTGGTTGGGTGTTATTCTTGAGACCGGGTACTGGACCAGGCAGACGGGAAAAGGGAAACCAAAAGAAAAAAGAGGGCAGTCCCAATGATTCGGGGCCTACTTGGGCATCTTGGACAAGGCAGAAACAAGCTCGAACTAGAACTGATCTGCATTTCAAGCGCGGAGCGAACGAGTAAAATGAAGAACTACGGGGTACTCAGTTGGCGAAACCACACGATACGGTCATAGCCGAGGAAATTAGCGCGATCGCTATTAAACAAATAGCAATTGTGTCCACAACAAAAATTTCCCAAACAAGTCCGATCTCTCTCAAAGTAGGAGAAAAGAAAATATAGGACCAGCATGCTACAGTGAGCACTGAAAAAGGGTCTCGAAAAAAAGTATCTCGGTCTCCTGCCCTCGCGTTTCCGCAACCGGCCATCAAGAAAGACTTGTGGGGTTAGGAAAAAGTTACGTCCTCTATAAGAGACGTAATGACCCAAAGGAAAATCGGCAAGGGGTTTCGAGATTCGTTGGGATACACGGGGCAAAGGTTGCAAAGGGCCTGGGGCCGAATCAATGTGAGTCGGAGCGGCGGTCAACGGGGGCCTCCGCAGGAGGCTCTGTCAGCGGAAAGAAAGAACAAAAACCATAAAGAAAACCTAAACGGAACAAAAAGAGAAGAAAACCTCTCATGAAAAGAAGGCTTAGTCGCGAGCCCGGACTGCGAAATAGAAACTTCCTCTGCGACGGCGGCAGTGGATTTGTCACATGACGGCCACAGGAAGGGAATGGCATAACGAAAAAGCTGGGGAGAAGGGTAAAAGGCTCTCCGGCGATGGCGAGAGTGCTATATCCCAAGCGCAGCGTTAAGCTGCTCGACACAGCTCAGAGGTCAGAAGGCATTATACAGGCGAACTGGACGGGCGCCGAAATGTGATCGGTCATCCTCACTAAGATGCATCAAAAAAGCGCCCTCGTTTAGAAAAGCGATGCAGGGAAGAGACGACAAAAAAAGTCAGCAGGGCGGAGGCGTGACATGACAGCGGGCAGACTGACGAACATGGAGTGTCAAAATCCGGAAAAAGAGACCTGGGATGGGGGCGTAGGACAGGTCAGACGGCAAGCATTGAAATCCTATTGACACCGGGTAAGGACGCTAGAGTCAGGGGCAAAAGGAACTCGTCCTAAAGGAGCGGTGGTGAAAGGGGGAGGAATATCGCGAGCAACCCAATGGCCTAACGAGAAAGGCCGAGGTAAGGAAAGGAGACATATTCAAAGGCAGGCGCTGTGGGGTTTTTCAAATTTCAGGTCCAAGACGGTCAGGAGTACGACTCGAGTGAAGCATCCGGCACCGTGAAGGGGGCCATTGAAAGAATGAGCCCTGAGGGGGTGGAGCGCTCCCAGACCCGGAGGCTCTCGAAGATCGGCCCTTGAAACAAGCGTCGGCATTCATGCAAAAAGCCCAAAAATTAACAAATGCCGGAGAAGACAGGGGGTTGGCAGAAACAGGGCATCAGTCATCACGAAGCGGGAAAGCGAATCTTCCTGGAGTGGCATCCTACGAGAAGACCCGTAGACCGCACTTTCATACCATCCACCCCCCCCCCACCAAAGAAGAGAGAAAAAAAAAACCCCAAAACAAACACAGCCCGACGGGAAAAAGGGAATCCACCCGTTGGGAAGAAGAAAAAGGGCAGCGCATTTTAAAACGAGCCGAACAAAGTCGACCGGTCTTGGCTTCGGATACGTTGTTTGGTGGT
>Ga0179593_1623508_pt1 | contig 13868 bp, 16 predicted proteins | sample CZODoug2_1_08_16_FD_185931 | JGI IMG/M metagenome (GOLD analysis project Ga0179593, IMG submission 185931) | Vadose zone soil fungal communities from Angelo Coast Range Reserve, California, USA - CZODoug2_1_08_16fungal (PacBio error correction) | ecosystem: Environmental > Terrestrial > Soil >...
AAGGTCCCGTCTCCCTTAGAAACGCCCAGTGGAAGGGAAGACAGCTCAGGGTGGGCGGTCAAAAAATAACGGAGAAAATAGAGGGCGGCAATCTGCGATGGCAAGAGGGCATCGGGGGTGGGAGTCGGAAATTAAAAAAAAAATTGCCGTTTCCTATCGAGTCCGCTAAAAAAAAAAGGGGACTTAAAACAAGAAGAGGGAAGTGGGGAATCCTGCGTGACAACTCCCACGGGGGAAAAAAGGTGTGCTTCGAAAAAGAGGAAGACCGCGAAGAACAGACGGAGCGGCCTTAGGACCTCAAACATGCGGAAGAAGGTTTCTACCCCCAACTGGGACCTTACGAAGGGCAGCGGAGGGGCGGAAGGGAAAAACTCGTCGTGGACGGGAGGGAAAGGGGACTGGAAAGAGTATGGTGGCGGGAACGATCAGATAGACCTCTTCTTTGCGAGGAAGTTGAAGAAATTGCCAAAAAAGGACAAGATCGGGGAAGGAAAAACCCACTAATAAGAGATAGACCTCCGAAGCAGGGGAAGCCGAGGGACAAGAATTGAAACATAGGAGCAGTTGACAGAGAATAGAAAAAATAAGGGTGCGAGGAGAACCTGCACGGTTCCCGAAGGAAAGTGACGAAGGGAAAGGAAAAGATGGCCGGTTTCCGGAAAGGGAAATGCCGGGAAACTCAGAGCCCAGTGGGTTTGTACCAGCCGGGTTGTGAAGGTTGTCGTCACGGGATTACTGAAGTGGGCCAAAGTAACTGGCTCAAAACAATTTCTAGGTACAGGTATGATCGGAGAGGGAAGAACACGCCCACTCGACGAAATTCTGAGAGATTCCAGCGGCTTCCAAAGGTTAGTGAAACGGCTGGGCGCAAAGGGGGATGCTGGCGGGAAGGATGCGAGGATCGGTCGCGGAGCGTATACCATACCGAGGACTAATAGGTTTGAACACAAGTGCCAAAAAAAAAACAGAAACAAGGCGCGAAGCCGGTTAAGCGAATGCACGGAAAGTTATAAAAAAAAAAAATTTGCGGATAGACAGACCAAATCGGGAATACAGAGGCAGCAATGCCCAGCAGTGACGCAACATCCTATACGCCGGGAGAAAGATTGAAAGTGTCCTACCCGAGTCCGAAAACGTAAGATAGTCGCCAGCGAGCAGAATTGTAGGGAACTGGAGGGGCCAGGTCAAAAAGCACTCCCAAAAAAAACGGTCATCGAGCGTAATACTGAGAGGCAAAAGAGTTGGGGGGGTTCAACAAGTCAAACGGTCAAATGGACTGCACAGAGGATAGCGAGGGAAAGAGTTGCTGCTCAACGATACCTTAAAATAGCGCGGGACATAGATGGGGGCATGATGCACGGGAGGGGTCTCGAAACCGCTTTTTTTACACACAAGGGAAAGTCGGGGGTGCCTAGAAGGGGGCGTCCTACGATACACGCAAAACACGAATGCCCAGGGAAGCCGGAACGAGAAAAGAGCGGGACGTCGTATGTTAAAAGGATCGGAACGAAGCGGGGAAGTTAAGGGTTATGCTCAAAAAGGTGGCCCAAATTGGGAAAAAGGCTGACCGAAAGCGAAAGAAAAAAAAAAAGTGCAAAGTCGCGGAGTGGGTCGCCTAGGGGGAGGGTCCCATCGTGAGAAAATGCCAGAAAGGCAATCAACTCCCTTAGAGGGCGTAGTAAAAAAAAACAACCGTGTCCTAGAAAGACGTAGAATGGGTGGGCCTGCTTCGGAAGATAATGGGAGTGTTAGGAAGGAGATAGCGGATGCTTAAGAACCAATGCATGTGAGGACGCAGAATGTGGTGAACGCGTGAAATACTTTCGGGACAAAGAATAAGAATGGACCGCGAGTGGAGGGGCCACACAGACTAACCAAAAGAAGAACCACTAAGGGTGATGAATCGCCGTGACCTTGGTGAAGATCTAGACACAGAGGAAACGAGGGTTACGAAGAGGAACTCATGCATATTTCGGACCATAAGTCGCACACCCAACCAGAGTGGAGGTATTAAAAGAGAAAAGGGGAACGAGGGGAGTGACTTAGGCTAGACGTTTAGTGAAAAGGGGAAGGCGATGCCTCGAGGCTTGGGGCAGGCTGTGGCTAGGCAAAGCCAGATCAAAGTCTGAAGGCGAGCCCTGCACTGTGGGGTTCGACGATGGGAGTCGGTCAATGTTTGGGTATGGCGGGAAAGTTTTAGAGAATATTGTCGTCTCGTGACTGACGGACAAACCAGAAAGACCACTCGGGGAGGCATGGTCAACATACGCTGAAGAGAGGGGACACTCGATGTAAACGTAGGGGAGTTAGAGTAAACGCCAGTAGCATGTCGAATAAAGACGTTGAAACGCAGATCTCAACTCAGAAAAGGGTTACGGCAGAGGTTCACGCCACGGCAGGGGGGGGCGCCAGTACACGGGGCAAAGACGGGATCAAGAAACAAAAAAAACGGAAAAAGGAGAGAAGAGACGCTGTTATGACAGAATGCCTTGGCGGGTGAAAAGACGAGAAAAAAAGGTCAGCGGAAGCCGGGGATCCTACAAAACGTAAGTGCGAAACAGGGACCCAACGGGAAAAAACTCCTAATTACCGGGGCAGAATCAGCCAGGCGTGGGTTCTGCTGGAGAAGCAGCTGAATTGGGTGGAGGCCTGAATAAAAAGGGATAATCTCGTGGTCACGGCAGCAGACAACGAAACAGGACACGAAATAGGGAGAAAACCTCATCTTTAAAGTACAGTGCGGAGGACGAGGGGCATGGGCGCAGAAAAGCAAGAAACCAGCATTCAATCGGGCTCCGACTCTGGACGAAAGAGGCCATCCAATGCAGTTAACAAGGCGCAAGGTGGGGCATCCCGCTGGGTACGCCGCAATGTCTTGATGAAGTGGCATGCTCCTAGCTGAGGGGGACAGCAATGCCCGTGAAAAAAAAAAGTACACGGGCAGTCCCCATAGTACGAAAAAATGAAAATAGTGCGTGGTTCGGGTGGCAATCGCGTGGAGAGAAAGGGCGCGTGTTTGCCTCTCGTGGGAAGAAAGTTAGCGCGGAAGCAAAGAAGGGGACAATGACATTGGCCAATCGAAGCAGAGGGAAGTTCTGAACATCGAAGAACGAACTGACCGAGGAAGAGGGCCCTACCAGGCACCGTAGAAAACCGAGGGACCTAAAAAGGGACGCGCATATCCATGGGAGTTGGAACTTGAAAAGTATACTGCGATCAGGAGAAAATTCACGAGGGAAGGTACAAACCATTGTAGGCAGCTACTTGCTACTGGGGACTTGTGAAGGGCCCGGTGGCAACGTACGAATATGGATGGTCCCAGGTCTGAGGAGAGACCTTGGGACGCTTCAGTGACCTCCTCGTGAAAAAACGAGTTTGACGCCCCAGTCGCGATCTGGCCCGAATGGCCCAGGCAAATAGTAGGCTCAGAATGGGAGCTGGAGGAAACCCACGAAGAGCATAAAAGATCAAAAAAAAAAAAAAGGAAACCGCCGAAGGAAAGGTTAATGGTCTGCCACAAGATAGATGTAAATCGCAGATTACCTGGACCGCGCTCCCATGAACGGGAAAAGGAAGGGAGAGAAGAATAGAGCAATCGCGTCTGGGTCAAGAAAATACCTCCTCGTGACCGGTTGGGAGATCGGGGACTGGGCAGCCAACAATCAGAAAGCATATGGTCAAAAAAAGAGAAAAAAAAGGGCAAAGAGTACGGTGTTTGAGAGGGTGGGAACTTGATAATGCAAGAGTAGGGCTTTGTAACTAGCTGTCTGCAGAAGGCCTTGTCCCGGAATGAAAAGGGAATAATAATCACGGGAACAAAGGATCGCGGCGTATAGCGGGATGGAGAGGCGGCAGGGTCTCCGGGAGGAAGCTGATTTTGGAGAGGAGGGTGAGCCTTGCAGCCGAATGGGACGCTCAAAAAGACGGTAGTGACAAAAGGGATTAGGGAGGCGGTTGGAGAGGTCTCAAACTGCGTCGGACACTCCTGCAAAGGGAGACTACTCTGTGAAAGAAAGAAAGAGACCGCTAGATGCCAGCGCATCAGCGACAAAAGGAACCCGAGAAAAACTTCAGTCGATGGAGATAAATTTAGTAAAGGAAGGGTTCGGATCTCCTCGGGAGCCAAAGCGAATATACCTCCCGCTTTTGCGAAAAAAATGCTCTCCGCAAAAAGTACGAAAAATCCGCAGAAGAAAGAAATGGAATTTTCACATAGTGGGCTTGGGGGGGGGGGGACCGTGGACGCGAAAGGCAATATTAAACATTCAGAGTCCAACTAGTCAAAGTTAAGGGAACGGAAGATAAATAACTCGTTGGGGTTTCGGAGGGAAAAGGGAAAAGGACACCGCAAAAGTTTTACAAAATATGTCATGCCCCTGCAAGGGGAGTCACCAAAGAAAAAAGCCTAAAACGGCCCGGGTGGGGGGAACAGTGTGCCGCGATCGTGAAGTCGTCAAACGGAGAAAGGCGGCAAGAAGATTCGAAAGACAACGGATTCTCCGAAGATGCAAATACCGCTGCAGTAACTCCCGAGTAAAAAGATCTGATTCTGCAAGGAAGGTCAGAAAAAATCCGACAAGTTGGTGGGTAGGGGTCGGCCACGGTGGAAGCGGGAGCCGGTATCGAGCAAGAGCCGACGCTGGGTAATTGAGAACAAAGAAAGGAACGGTGGAGCTGTCAAGCAGTCGCGAGGCACCAAGGAAAGTGGCGGCAGAGGAGGCGGAAGTGGGGTCTGCACTCGAGAAAACGGCACGCACCAAAACGAAAGAAAGAAACAAGATGGAGTGGAGGTGTTGCCATCGATGCAATAATCGGGAGTCAAGTCGGAAGACTCCCGGAGGGCGATTGAAAAAAAAAAAAGGGGTTAAAAAACTGGGCCGTGTCAAAGACGACTTCGAGTTAAAAAGGCCTCAACCATGCGCGGGTCAGAGAGCGAAGGACAGAACGAGAAAAGGAGGAATCAAGGAAAAATGAAATGAGGTTTTCCTATGGGGGAAGAGAGGACGGAGGATAAAGGGAAGGGGAAAGAGAAGAGGAGAGGGACGGGGTAATGGGGGATGGACTGACTAGACGCGGGATATAGGGAGGAGTTCTGGGAGAACGGGAGGGAGAGGAGGAGGGCGAGGCAAAATTGATTGTCAATGTGTAAGCCATCAAACAAAAAACGAATCTCTCAATGCCTCAAACGACAAAAGAAAGAGTCAAAGAAAAAAAAAGAGCATTGTGCACGTAAACGGGGGACTCTCAATGGAAGTCAATGTGGCGGATTGAAACTTATCGCTAAAAAAAAAAAAGGAGGAAAAGAAAGAAGAGAGGGGAGAAATGATGGGTAGGAAATAGAAATACGGAAAAGGGGACCCTTTTGAGGCCCCGTTCGATCTAAGGGCCAAGCAATTCCGAAAAGGCATGGGGAAAAAAAAGGATGAAATTGGGGACGTGAATTGTCTGAGTCAAGGTGTGGGGGGATGGATACGAAAAACAAACATCACTTGGCGGAATCCTTTTAGGAGAAAGAGGAGGAGAAAAGAACAGGAAAAAGGGGGGGGGTTATTGACTTGGATATCGATCCTCAGACTTGCAATTGCACTTGAGAAAAGCGCACGAAAGGGGGTGGGTCGATCCAATCTCCTAAGGGGGGGACCTCCTCAATCGCTGTGCAAAGGCGGTGCAAACCATGGCTCTAGGGTAAGCACGATATTCCAGCGGGTGCTAAAGGGGCACGAAAATAGTCAGAAAAAGCGAAGCAGATTTACTGCGTAAAAAAATCTTCCTGTGGTGTAAAATCGAGACGCGGTAACAGCGCCAAGGCGAGCAAGTCGTGGATCGTTGTGGAATTGCTACCAGAAAGCGTCTCCGGCGCACGGGGTCGACTCCAACCATTAGAAAAAAACTCTGGAAGAAGGGAAAGTGGCGTTCCAGTCGCGGAACTTGAAGAATCGATCGGGGGATTGAAAGTCGGTTTGGAAGCGCTCGAGAGCAAGAAGCGTGAACACTCTTCAAAGAAGGGGAGGGCCTAGGATAATTGAGATTGGGCCAAAGCCTCGCACTGATCGGGAAGGGGTACCCCCGAGAAACTACTTCCGGCGGACAGGTGCCGGAAAGCGTTTGGGTGAAATTTCCACAAAAATGTACCAAAGGGGGGGGGTGACGGGAGTTTTTCGTGGTGACCAGAATCAGGGCCAACGAGTGTCTTTGAGCTCGGACGTTTCGACACTCAGGGAGGAAGATTTAAAAAAAGAAAAACATGTCAGCGGCCAGGAGCCTGAAGGGGGGACCCAAGTTACGATCAAGTGGGGGGGGAATGCAGAACTTTTATTACGGGAGGGGGACAAGGAAGGGCCGAGGTCAAGATGCCCGAAGGGCCGGAAGAAGAAGGAAAAGGGGCGCAGCAAGCCTCTGTAAAAAACCTTGACGCGACAACAGATTATAAAAAAAAGCAGAACTTCTGCGATCTCGGCTCCCCTCGACTTGTCCGCCTGGTCCAGGATGGCTTGGCGACTGAAGGGGAAAAGGAAGGGGTTCAATGAGAGAGAGGGCTTGAGCCACATAAAGTAGGGGGGAAAACTCCAATTGGGGAAAAAAGAAGCTCGACCAAGAGGACATATCAAAAAAAAACACGCGAAAAAAAAAGCGCCGGGTGAATGACCGGCGTCTCAGCGAGACAAAAGAAAACGTACTCAAGCGAAAGGGCAAACTTGGGAGAGCAGGAGCTACGCAGACGCTTTGGTAACGGGGATATACCCAAATTCACAGGGAATGATTGCCAGGAAGCAGCATTGGCAAAAAAAGGCTCGAAGCTGAAGGGGAGGGGGGAAAGCTCAGAAGAAAAAACTAAAGAGCAGTCACAGATAATGCAGGGGCCAGAGGGGGCCCACCCTAGATCAAAAGGTGGGGGGGGCAGTAAAGGGAGAGCGAAGTGGAAAACTCTGGGATCGCGAAAATCCAGAAAAGGGGGAGCGCGCATTTAAATGCGAGGGGAAGGTATCGAAAGCCAGCCCCGCGATGTTCAAAATCCTGCAGGGCCGGTTTTACAACAAAGCCTGAATCTTTTTGCCGGGGGGAGCGGGGGGGAAAAAAACAAGGCTCAGCAAGCGGGGCCACTGGGCGACAGAGGCCAGATTGAAAACTCGAGGGGGAAAACTCTGGCGTTGAAAACAGGATAGGGAGGAAAAGAAGAGGATTAAATTTGGGGCCAACCTTTGGCAATGATGAAGAAAACGTGAAAAAAGGGCAGTCACAAGCCAAGTAGACAAAGGAGGGATTCTGGAAGAAGAAGGGGAAAGGCAGACCCAATCACAGGGGGGGGTGCGCCTTAAAGGGCAATCCTTCAAAAAGGAAAAATGAAATCCACCAGGTGGAGAACGAAAGGACTCGTGGCTTAGACGGGGGGGCGGAGGAGAAGGGTAGTAGAAATCAGTTCGAGCGAGCATTCCGCTGTCGACGAGAGGACAATGCTCGCTGAGTTCGCTTCCCCGGAAGAGGTTCGGCAAAAGAAAAAAAAAAACAAAGACATGGAGAAAAAAAAGCAAGATTTTGTTCGGAACAGAAACACGCAAGGAAGCCAACTATGATGCAGTTAATCGAACTGCCGGGGGGCGGAGGGGGGGGGGAAACGAGAGGGAAAAACTCAGCGGTAAAAAGGGAAAGGAGCATGCGATTTCCACATGATCAGTAAAACAATCAGGAGTCGGTAGAAATCAGTCGACCTGGGGAATGCAGCTGAAAAACGGGAGGGGGATTCTTGGAGACGAGCCATCGACAAGGCGGCCGTGTCGAAGCCAGACCGAAAGACAAAGCGTGCCATAGGAAAGGCCTAAAGAAGGTGGGCCCAACTGAGGGGATGACATTCGTCTAATGTCGGCGGAGCAGGTCCCTGTGGAAAGGATGAAGTGGAAAGAAAATTCAAGAAAAAAGAGATAACCGCGTAAAGCATCACACTGTGGAGGGGAGGAACTAGTCCACGTGAGTAGCGTCCCGCAATTGTTAGCATGGGAGTAGTGACAAGGGGGCGGGAGGCAAGATCATCCCGTCTGTAGAGCTGACTGACTGCAGGACGACGGAAAACGGCAAGGAAAGGATAAGTCAAAGTAAAAAAGAAAGGGTGCTCAACAAAAAGGGGGGGGAGGACAATATATAATACAGCTTCATGAAACTCGGGTCCCGTGGCGGGAAAGTCGAAAAAAGGTAAGGAGGGGGACAAACGGGACTTCCGCAAAAAAAGTAGTAACCCGAATGCCAGCCCAATGGAAACGCCCTCACTTAATCGACATATGGGCAGCGAAGGCAAGCGACCGGGATTGGAAATACTCAATGCTTCGGGAGGTGTTTTTAGGCCGGCAACGGTAAACAGACATAGGCACGACAGAGAAGAAAAAAAAATTGCGCCATCGTCGGGAACCAAATGGGGGTGAAAAGAGGGAAACTCGCATGTACGAGGGAGACCTGGAGGCCAATAACCCAGGAACACCCGTAAAGGTCATCGGGGGGAGAATGAAGGAAAAGGCGAGAAATGAGGAATGAAAGAGGGAAATCCCACGCCGTGAATAGGAAAGCCTGATGTTGGGTGCGCAAGGCTCTGGGGGGGAAGGCAGGCGCCTAGAGGGACAGGACACTGCCCGAGTGGAGAAGAAAGAGGGAAATACAACGAAAGAGACGAGCTTACGAGCAAAGTGAGAAAAGGGTGGCTTCGTCGCTCTTGGTGGGAAAGGGTGGGGCACGGGGACAAAAACTCGATTCAAAGTCTCATTGTGAAAGGAGAAAAGGTGGGCCAAATTATCGGAGGAAGGGAAAATCGAAGAGGGAAGAATTCCCAGCAGGGGAAAAACGGAACTAGAATCGAACTGCGCTGAAGGGCCAAGAAAAAAAAGTTCTCTCCAAGAGGGACTCTGATCCAGGGGAAAACTATAGACCTGAGGGGAAAGAGGCCAGGCTCTGGTGGGGGAAGGAGGGGTGATCGGACTCGGGAAAAGAAGACTTGCTACTTGCTTGACTAGAGTTCAGAAAAATAGCATAAATTTGGCCCAGGAGGAAGAATCACACTTTAGATCAAAGTTGAAAATGGACGCCCGGTACGCCGAGGTGCCCTCGTTAAGGGAGATTGGGCAAGAGAGGACCAGGCCTGTAACTTAAAGCGCGCGCCGTCCTCGGCGATCAGACGGGGAAATAAAAGAGAAAAGACTTTCCCGGGGTGAAAGAGGAAAGAAAAGAGCGGTGAAAGGAAGGAGCCTTTACCTGGCAATGTAAGGTCCAAGCTCAAATGTCGGGAAGTCAGCATGAGCGGAAGAGAAGAAGAGAGGGGGAAAGAACCTCCCGCTAAAGTAGCAAACCGGGGGGGGGAGACTTTGACTGGGGCATCCAAAAACATCTGCGCAATCTTGGGAGAAAAAAGGGGGATCTGCATGACTCGTTTTGAGGGTGCGGGGGGAGGAAATTGAAGGGGGAGGGCTTCTTTTGTGCAAATGCAACTAAGCGAGGCTCAGGCACTTGGGGAAAATGAGGGACGGAATAAAGGGGAAGAAAGGGCGAGGGATTTCGCAGGAGCCAGCGAGGAGGAAGGCCTACTTGTCCAGTGATGCCGGAGGGGGGGTAGGGGTGGGGGGGGGGGCGGTGACTGGTGTCGTTACAAGGGGACGAATTGACTCGCACGAAAGGGGAACGCTTAACGGCGGAGGTGGGTTTGGGTTTGAAAAAAAAGGGAGAAGGGGGGTAGAAAGAACTTAGCTGTCAACAAGGGGTAGTACTTCGGAAGGGGAAAGTACTCCGCGAGAAATGCAAAGCTGCATAAGACACCCAAAAAGTGACGAAACAGCCCTAAATGCGGGGGGGGGGGAAAGGGACTGAGGAAATCGCAGAAGTTTAAGGGGAAAAAAGTGGTGGAGGGTCGGCGGCCTGGGAGTCAGGAGGCGAAAAAAAGAAAAGGAGTGGTGCCAGCCGGGCAGATCCGGGAAAAGGTCGAACGGAACATACTTGTGGCAATTCCTTAAAATACCGAAAGCCAGGGTAAAAAAAAGTAATACGCTTTAGGGGAACCGCAGGACGAAACCCAAGATTCGAAGCAGAGGGGGGGTCGTCCTCGAACAATCAACTGCCCCGAAAAGCAAAGAGAAAATCAGAAACGGCGGGGGGGTTTCCGATAAAGGGGGGGTACGAAAAAAACCCGATTTGGGGAAAAACGAAAGTGGGCACCCTGCTCGTCCAAAATTATAAAACGCGGTCGGGAAGGCGGTCCATCGCCCGGATGGTTGGGAAAAAAGGGGATTCGATTTAAGAGGATTCGAAAACCAGATAAAGGAAAGGAAAAGGCTTTTCACGCGGATTAGAGAGACGATGAAAAGAGAGAAAACTTCCCTTAAACCGCCCGTAAAAAAGTCGCCTTAGGGTCGGGCGGCAATAGGGACGAAAAAGGGGGGGGCCACCACTGAGTCAAGGTCAGCTGGTGTAGAATGGCGGGGGGAAAAGGACGGAAAAAAAAAAGAGAGCGCACAAAGGACTGGAGACATGTTTGGAGAATCCACGATTACGCGCTGGGGGAGAGGGGGAAGCAAGGCAGTCAGCGGATAAACAGAAGAGGTAGGGAAGAAGTCATATTTAACTGAGGGAGGAAACTCAATCGATAGGGGGACGGCACGCACCACGTGCGAAGTCCATGAATTGGGGCGCCAGCGCGATGCAAGAAACAGGGAGGGTCGGGAGGGGAGAAAGGGAATAATTTTGGAAGGAAACAATGGGGTCGCCTCTGTGAGTCAACTGTTTCATGGAAAAAGGGGAGACAAGAAAGATTACAGCCTCCAAACGCGGTCTGGGTCGGGGAGGACAAGAGAAGTACCTTCAAGGAACAAAAATTGGTTTCCCCGTGGGTTGCAACTCACCCCACCCACTGAAAAAGGGCAAATGCACTAAGGACAGAAAGGGGAAAAATCGGATTGTTGCGGCGAAAATAAAGAAAAGGACTCAAAAGGGGGGGGACCTACGTATATTGGGGGGAAAATAACTAATATCGACTCAAAAAACGGAGGGAATAGAGAGTCCAGTGAGTTAATATCAATAAAAGACTTGACGTCGACGGCAAAGGGGGGGAGACCACGAGGAATAAATATGCTCGCATGCAGTCTTTTCAGCGTTAGTGGTATGCACGAGGGGGTTGGGAAAAAAGTGGGTGGGTGATGAAAATAAAAAAGGAAAAAAAAGTCAATTGCGGTAGGTTGGAGGAAAGTGAGGAAAAGAAAGACAGGGTGGAGTGACGTGGAGGATTCTACCGTCTACTGGGGAAACTGACAGGGGGATAAAAGAGGAAGAAAAAGTTTTGTTCACGAAGGGTCAAGGACCCTACCTTATGGGTCAATCAGGCGACAAAGAAAAGGAAAGTTGCAGGAATATGTTTCGCGCACGGGAGATGGAAAAGTTATGCCCTGGGGGGGGGAAGAGAGGGGGGATGCGAAAACGGAAGCAGACTTTAACATCTACATGGGTGGGGTGGAATAAGACTGAAATGCGCTCCATGCGCGGGGCAAGTCTTGATTCTACCAAATGGAAAGCCGTGATATCTCAGGCGGGCTGCAAGGAAACTGACCCGAAACCAAAAACCACGGAGGGAAAGGAAAGAAGTAAAGAAAGTTGGAGGATGCAGAGGCCGGTCAGAGCTGGGGGAAAGGGAGATTTACTTTTTCGGAGGGGGAAAATCTTTATTTGGCACTCAATACGGATCAGCTGAAACTCGACGCAAGAATGAAGAGTAAGGAAGGTGAAAGAACCGGCCAGAGAAAAGCGGGTCAATTTAAAATACTTCCAGGGGCACAGGCTACGCAAAGGAGGAGGGTTGGGAAAATTGACAAAGGCAGGGGATGTGTAAGGGGGGGTTGTCCACTAGGAAAGGTTTCCACGAAGAAAAATTTAGGGAAAAGGCACGGGCCGTAGGACCTCAGGAAAGTTGGGAGAAACAAAGAAGATGCAGGAGAAAGGGGCCGGGTTGCTGGAAAAAAGGAACTCTAATCATTCGAATCGTGTGACAGCCGAAGGGGAATTCGTGGGAAGGGGTACGAATAGGGAAGGGCATGGGGTCCTGCACAAAAGGAGGGCAAGAAAAACGTTTGAGGAAAGCCTGGACGGCCGCATAAAACCTTAAATCACAAGGAAAAAAAGAAACTTCTGCAGATCTAAACCACTAGAATTACATAGTCCAGTGATCGGGAGACCACGTGGGGAATGGAGGGAAGTAAAACGTTTCATTTTCCTAACCGGAGGAACTAGCTTTCGTAAAAAACCTAAAAAGGACTAAAAAAAACAAAAGGTTGAGACCAGGGTCGCCCGCCCGAGAAAAAACTCTCAACCACCCACAGGAAGAAACGGTGCGAGGAGCAGGGGATGGGGTAAAGGAGCCAACACGTCTCGAACACGAGAAAAATCATCCGACTCAAGCAGGGTTCCCTCATCATTTTCCGGCGCTAACAGCGAAAGACGCGTGGGAAAATGATCTACGAGTCCTCATGCGTAGACACCATTCGAACAAGAAGAGGGAACAGCAGAAAGGGCCTTTGAAGAGCAACCGAAAAAACAAGTCAACTCAGAGAATGAAAAAAAGAAAGACATTAAAGGGTGAGGCCCAATGGCGAGAGCAACCAGGTCTTCCGAAGGGTAGAGTGAAAAAGAGATAGCTTTCATAGCTCTGAAATCTCTAAGGAGGTTATCGGGGTTACAGAAGAGTTAGAGCCCAGAGGATGGGACACATATCCCTGAGGGAACGCAGGGTGGTGGGGAACCGGGAAATCGGTGAATCGGGATGTCCTACTACTTATCGAAAAGAGAAAAAGGCGCCAGATAAGCCTGGGAGACGCGGCAGCGGAAAGGAGCGGTAAAAAAAGGGTAAAGACCGAGGATGCGGCAAGAACGCAAAAATGAAAATGACCGAAGCCGTGGGAACAAATTTAAAGGCGTGAACGTGAGCCAACTGATGCGTCAAGATTCACGGAGGGGGACGCTACTTGGGAAAAAAGGACAAAAACTGTGACAGTGGTGCGATGGGCAGCAAGGCAAAATCATCTGAGGGATAGTGGGCGGGGAAAAGAATAGCAGCAGGGAGGAGGGGGGGGGGGTTTTCGGGGATGCAAAGTTAAGAGGGTCCGCGAGTTTCTCGATGGCTGACAGCATCGGCGGCGGCTGACGAGGGAAAAGGGAGTAGAGGGGGTTCCGCTTCCGCTATAGGTTCAACGCCCAATCAAAAAAAACAAAAAAGAAACATGGAGATAACCAAGAAGAGGGGGGTCGTGGGCCACATAGAAAAAAGAAGCGAAGAAGCAAAGATGCACTTTGTCGGAAAGGAAGGCCCGTTGTATTGCAGACTTACACATCGACCCGTAAAGCAGGAGGACATGGAAGAGGTCAAGCGCCAGAAGACTGCGGCAGAAAAACCACAATACGGGGAGGGAGTCACGGCTAAAAAAAGGAAATGTCAATTGCTTTAGAGAAGGATGGGGAGAGAGGGCGAACAAGAAAGATGACAATCGAAGCATGCTGGACCCGGGCAGGGAGGGCCAAAAGCCAAACCGCGTAAAAATCCCGCCGGTTCAAAGCAGGGTTCGGGGGAACATGGGGAGTCACAGTGTGACAGGAGGCGCTGGGGGCCGGAATAAGGATTAGGTCCGTGACTTCCTGAACAGTCCTAAACGAGCCCGAAAGCGGGAGAAGGACACACACGCGGGCGGGCATGATGCGGAAAGAAAAAACGGGAAAAAAGGGGGAGGGACGCAACCGGGGGAGGGACATGTTCGGAGAGGGGTGGAGTTGGGGTCGGTCCTCCCCGAGTGCTCATGAACCGGTCGAAGCGAAAGAGGGGAAGTGAAACGACACGGAACCTGAAGGGCAGGAAGCTGTAG
>Ga0179593_1629586_pt1 | contig 13868 bp, 24 predicted proteins | sample CZODoug2_1_08_16_FD_185931 | JGI IMG/M metagenome (GOLD analysis project Ga0179593, IMG submission 185931) | Vadose zone soil fungal communities from Angelo Coast Range Reserve, California, USA - CZODoug2_1_08_16fungal (PacBio error correction) | ecosystem: Environmental > Terrestrial > Soil >...
AACTCATAATCCATGCCTCAGGTGGGAAAGGAAAAAGAAAAAAAAGAAAAGAAAGAGAAGAAAAAGAAAAGGGAGTCACGTCCGGCATATGCGATTTTAGCGCGTAAAGCACAAATAAGATTTCCTATCATGTGGATAAAAAAAAAAAGGGGGGGGGGGGGAGGGGGAAAGGAAGATACAACAGGTGTTCTTCTCGGCTGGCCTGCGTGCAATGATCGAGTGGGTTTGCCAGCCTATTTCAGAAAAAAAAAAAAAAGGAAGGAGGGGGAGAAGACTACCCCATGGAGTTCTCCACAGCCACGCCATCGACGTGCTCCCTCCGCACTTGATAGGGGAAAAAAAAAAGAGGGGGAAAGGGGAAGGAAGAGACGACTCCAGCGCATGGCGAGTCGGCTACAGCAATACGATTTCTTTGTCCTAGCGGTTTTTTGAAAAAAAAGAAAAGGGATGGAGGAGGGGGGGGGGAACAGCCGAATCGGTTTCAATGACATGGCCCACGCGGCCTGATTGGTAGTGAGGGAAAGTAAAAAAAAAAGAAAGGGGGAGAAGGGGAAGAAGCACGCAAAGCTGGAAATTTTCTGCATCCGCGCCTCTCGCATGAATTACTCCTCCTCAGAGAAGAAGGGGAAAGGAAGCGACTGGCGGGCAATTTGCCATTGATTCCTCACCCATCTTACGGAAAAAAAAAAGGGGGGGGAGAAAGGAGGTGGGGGCGCCATGGCCCGCATTTCTCTCGTTCGCTGTTATTTCCCCCGGGGAAAAAAAAAAAAGGGGGAGAGGACGGAGGAGAGGGGCTTGATCTGGCGCACTCGGTTTGCAGGGATGGCCGAATCGTTACCTTTCATCGGGGGGTAAAAAGGGGGGGAAGGAAGGAACATTATCCCCCGGCTTTGTCTTTCAAGGCATGTTTTCCACCACGACATCCGAAAAGGGGGGGAAGGGGAGGAGGGGGGGAAAACGCTGCCGGGTTTGAAACTTCTCCTTTTACACTATGGAGAAAAAGGAGGAAAAAAAAGAGGGAAGAGCAGACTGAACTCGCCGCACATCGCGAGAATTTCTTCTCTTCAAAGAAGGAAGGAGAAAGGGAGGAAAGGGGAAGAAATGCCCGGCTGGAGATGCTTGTGCGCTTCAACGAAAAAGAAAAAAAGGGAAGAGGGGAGGGGAAGAAAGACAAGGAGCGCCTCTTTGAAATCTAGGAACCCTCAACCAGCAGCCGCATCTTCAGCGGATTTCTTCCCCCTTGAAAAAAAAAAAGGGGGAAAAAAAGAGAACCAGCCGATACTCCCTTTCTGAAAGAAAGAAAAGGAGTAAAGGAAATAGGGGGAGGGGTGTCAATTTTTGCCTACAACATGTGATGGCGCTAATGCTGGTCCCTTCCTCCTTCTTCAACAGAAAGCAAGGTTGGCGATTCCAGTTTTTTGCGCGAGTTTGTGGCCAGAAATCATTCTGACTCGGCCAAGAAAAGAGGGGGGGGGGGGAGAGAAGGGAAAAGGGGGGGACAAACGTAGCCTGAAATGTGCCGAGCCCCTGGATTTATCGGCTGCTTTCGGTTGGTAGGAAAAAGGGAAAAAGAAGGGAAAAACCGGGGTGCTCTTGAAGCGCGGTACTCCGCTTTTTTCTGGGAGGAAAGGGGGGGGAAGGCCGCGAAGTCTCGGTGCAATTGCGCGTTGGTGCAAAAAAAAAAAAAGAAAGGGGAGAGGGGGGTTTTTGTCGTCGGCCAGTCATCCTCAAACAATCTTGATATCTGGAGGGAAAAGGAAAGGAGGGAAGGAGAGAAGGGGGAGGGCGGTCGTCAAGGTGAGGTCCTGTAGATCTCTCTCAACCACAACCACGTATTCGTCTTCAACTCTAGAGGAGGAAAAGAAAAGGGGGAGGAAAGGAAAATATCAATATGTTTGATTATGACCTTCCTACACAAAAAAAAAAAAAAAGTAAGGGAAGAAAAAAAGGCAAAATGACCGAATCCTAGATCCGACATACTCGAGAAAAGAAAAAAAAAGGGGGGGGGAAAAGAGGGCCAAACACACATGAATCGCGCCGCGTCTTTACGCCCAGCGGTGCATACTCTTCAATACCGCACCGCAAGAAGGGAAAAAGGAAAAAAAAAGGGAGAAAAGAGAAAAAAAGAAAAAAAGGAAAGACTGGCGAGACAGGCTTTGCCAAGCAGACGGTGAACGACGCTTCCTTTCTCGAGTCAAAAAAAAGGGGGAAGGTGGGGGGGGGAAAGGGGGGGGGAAAGAAGGCGGAAGGCCCATCCTTCGCGCCATCCCCATGTTGTAGGCAAAATTTAAAACCTTCACCACATCAGAAAAAGAGAGAGGGGGGGGGGGGAGAAGTTAATAACGCTCTCTGTTTGCGGCATCACGCGAGATCTCTAAGCTTGCATATTGTTTGGTTTTTCGAAAGGAAAGAGGGGAAAAGAAGAAGGAGAGGGGGGGGAGGGTGGTTTTTTTCTAGCACCACTGCGCCTTTTCAGCGATCTAAGTCCATTTAAAGGAAGAAAAAGGAAGGAGAAAACAGCATCTCCCCGCCGGCGGCGTCCATCTTTCCACCATTGATATATAAAAAAAAAAAGGGAGGGAGAGGAAGGACGAGAACGGCCATGAGTTTTACGACAACGGGTCGCTATTGATGTCCAGGGAAAAAAAGGGGAAAAAGAAAAGAAAGTACCCCTCCGGCCGATGTTTGCCGGATGAAAAACAGGGGGGAGAGAGGGGGTAAACGACGAAGCTGAAGTTAGCAGCCTTTGTCCGGACGCTACTGACATAGATTCTACAAGCTTGAAAAAAAAAAGAAGGAAAGCTACCGACGTAAGAGAACGGCAGGACCTTGGAGTTTCGATGAAAAAAAAAAAAAAAAAAAGAAGGAAAAAAAAAGGGAAAGGGGGACAAGAGGCGACAGGCTGTCCATACTCCAGGCTTGATTCTTTTCCTGCCGGAAAAAAAGAAAAAAAAGAAGAGAAGAGGAAGAGGGGAAGGCTGAGAAACCTGAGTGCGGAACAGCGAGGCGGCGTCATTCCTGCTCGAGGCGCTTGATGGCGAATGTAAGGGGAGAGAAGTAAAAAAAAGGGAGCAATCCAGGTAAGAGCCGGCTCTGGGCCATGTCATTGAAACATAGTTCGTCTGTTCCCAGACGCAGGGAAAAGGGGGAAGGGGAGGAGGGTGGGAGACCACCCAGGAGCTGGAGCGGGCGCTTTCCGTCCACGACAGAGGGGCCCAGTGGCGCGTCCCCTTGCCGAAAAAAGAAAGGGGAAAAAAAAGGGGAAGTAAAGGAGCAGCAAACGACTATCGGTACTCATACCTGTTAACCTCAAGGGGAAAAGAAAGAAGAGAAGCAGAAGGTGGAATAGATGTTGATTGTGGCTTCCCGTGTTGTACGGTCCATCCCCCTGCTGGAAAAAAAAGGAGAAAAAAAGGGAAAGAAAGAAGGGCAGCATGCGACAAAGGGCAACGGCCGCTCCGGCTAAGGTGCGTGTCTGGGTTGAATCACTACCAAAAAGAAAAAAAAAGGGGGAAAAAAAAAGAAAAAAAGGAGAAGGGCGGAAGGGGTGGGCAGCTTTTGTAGAACTGGAGGCAACGCAGAACTTGTTCGGTGGCGTCGAGGATCCCGGCCCTACTACAAAAAAAAGAGAAAGAAAATAAGAGGAGGGTGGGGCTGGGAAGGAATCTCAGCATTTTCCTGGCTGCGTGCATTTATCATTGGTTTTTTCAAAAAATTGAGGAAAGAAGAAAGAGGACGACCACCGCCAGCGAATGCGCCCTCAGAACATTGATAGGTGAAGGAATCATTTCTATCTCGGGAAAAAAAAAAGGGGGAAAAAGGGGAAAACAAGCAGACAATGTCTGCCGGGCATAGCGGTGTGAACTGTGGTTCCTTTGGGCGTTCGCGGGAAAGGGGGAAAAAAGAAGAAAGAAAAGGACCGCGAACTGGTAGTGGCGCATTCCGCTTGATCTTACGCTCGAAGCCGACTTTCAGAATGTGGTTCCTTTTCAGGAAGGAAAAGAAAAAAAAAAAAAAAAGAAGAAAGGAGGAAGACTCTCTTTTCCGCACTCAGCTTTGCACACTGCCGGACCTAGTTTTCCTCATTCAGAAAAAAAGAGGCCGGCAGTAAGAATCAAGCCTGGAAGTATGGACAGCCCCTGGCGCCATTATTTTGCAAAAAAAAAAAATGAAGGGGAAGGAGAGGAAAGAGGGTGGAAGGGCGGCACGGTCATCGAAACTCCACTGTCCTTCCGTCTCTTAAAAGAAAGGGGAAAAAAAAGGGGGGGAAAAAGAGGGGAACAAAGCGTGTCGTCAGCTGGTGCAGTAGCGGTCCCGGAAAAAGGCTGATAACGAGCTCGCTCGGGAAAGGGAAAAGGGAATGGTTCGGGGAGGTGCCACCACTCCATCAGGAAAAGGAAAAAAAAGGGGAAAGGGGGTGAAAAAGGAACGCCTGTACCTGAGGGCCTCCCACAATTTACCAAAAGGGAAAAGGAAGAAGAGCACAGCGCGAGAAAAAAAAAATGTCTTTCTTTTCTAAAAAAAAAAGGGGGGAGGGGGAAGAAGTGAAGAAGGAGGCGTGGAGATGCCTTTGCGCGCTGCATTCCGGAAAAAATAAGGGGGAGAAGAGGGGAAGATGAAACAACTCACCGAGCAGCGCCCTCAGTCTTCATAAAAAGAAAAGGTAGAGTGATGACCGCAAACAATAGCTGTTATCACTCTCACCCCCGCCTATACCCATTTGAGGGAAAAAAAAAAAAAAAAAAAGGAAAAGGAAGAGGGAAAGGGATGGAGGAATGTTTTCAATTTGCCTACAACATGGTTATTTCTCGAATGCAGAAAAAGGAAGAAAGAAGAAGAAAGGGGCAGGTCCAGTTGGTTTTGCGCGAAGGTTGTTTCCCCATCACTCATTCAAAAGGGGGGAGGGGGGAGGAGGAATGGGGATGGAGCAAAGCAGGTTTGCAACAGTAACCTGAATGTTCTCTATCCCCAGAAGAAAGAAAAAAAGGGTGGGGGGGGGGAGAGGGCACACGCCTGGTCCCCAACTGTGTTTCGTGAGCTCTGACCCCCGCTTTTTTTTCTGGGGAAAAAGGAAGAAAAGAAAAAAGGGGGAAGGGGGGATTCACGAGAGTTCCTGTGCAATTGCGCTTTGGGTCCGGGGGAAAAAGAGGGGGGAAGGACAGTCAGCAGCAACAATGATTGATATTCTGCTTTCAAAAGGGGGGGAGGGTCTGCGTCTTCAAAAAAAAAAAGGAGGGAAAAAAAAAAAAGAAGAGAAGGAAAAGCGGGGAGATGCGGCATAAACGCCGGCGGGATCCTATGTGTAATAAATTCTTTACCACGAAAAAAAAGGGGAGAAGAAGGGCCGCCCCAACGCGCAATTGCACCGAATTCGCTTAATAAAACCTTCCCACAAGAAAAAAGAAAAAAAAGGAAGATAAGAACAAGTTTGGTCCCTCGGGGAAACGCAAACAACCCTTCATCTCTCCTCGAAAGAAAAAGAAAAAGGATGCGGAGAGAAAAGTATAAAAAAAAAAACAGCTCCAACATCAAGACGGCGATCCATTCTTTTTGCCAATCAAGGAAAAAAGAAGGAGGAAGGAGAAAAAAAGAAAGGACAGCGGCAATTGATTTGCCGAATGCGGCAGGGCCCAGCATTCTCTCCATCCCCATGTGGGAAAAAGAAAAAAAAGGGCGGAAAGCGGCGGGGGGGGAGGAGTGCTAACGCTCCTCTGTTTCGCCTCAAAAGGGGAAAAAGGAGAAGAGAGTGGTCATATATGTAAAGAGGATCTCCGTGCGCTTAGTTCCAGCACCCGCGGCCTGGTCAAATAGCGTAAGCCAAAAAAAAAAAAAAAAAAAGGAGAAAAAAAAAGTGGGGGGACGGTCTCGGCGATTAAATACGCACGTCGCGACACAAACGAAAAGAGAGGGAAAGGACATATCTCCCTCGCACAACCATGTTGGGAAACTTGTGGTCTTCCTCAAAAGAAAGAAAGGAGGGGTGACCAGCGTGGGCGGCAAATCGGGTCGAGCTGGACTTTCGTTTTTGCGAAAAAAAGGGGAAGAAAAGAATTTGTTACTGACGCTACTGACTAGATCTACAGTCTGAGAAAAAAAGAAAGGAAGGAAGCAGACACCGTGGAGTTCGTACGTGCCTCAATCAACCTCATAAAAAAAAAAAAAAAAGGAAGGGGAAAGGGAGAAAGGGACGGGACAGAAACAGGCGTTGATTTCTTTTTCCTGCCGGACACGTCTTGCGTAAAAAAAGGAAAAAAGGAAAAAAGGGAGGAAAAGCGAGGCGGCGTCCAGTCCGTCGCGCGGCGCTGCATGCAGAAAATTCCAGCTTCTGCTTTCCGAGGGAAAAGAAAGAGAGGAGGGGGGAAAAAGAGTAGGGGAGGGTCTCCAGAAGCGATCAGGGCCGCAGAGACGCTGTGTACAAAAAGGAAAAAAAAAAAAAAAAAAAAAAGAAAGCGGAAGCAAACCAAAATTGGAACGCCCAAAGGAACCACATTTTCAACCACCGTCTCTGAAAGAAAAAAAAAAAAAAAGGAAAGAAGAGAAGAGGAATGGGGGAAAAAAGAAAGCAAGTACATGAGTCCGTCACCTATCAATGTCGGAGGGAGCACTCGATGGCGTGGAGAACTCAGGTAGAAAAGGGGAAAACAATCCGATAAATTGCACGCAGCCAGCAGGAACACTGCTTGATATACTTTCACAGGGAGAAAAAGGAGGAGGAAGAAGGAAAAAGAAAGGAAAGGGGAGACCGTTTTTCGGGCGGATTGATTCTTTGGGTAGTAGGCCTTGCTCCTCTCCTCCCCTCAAAAGGAAAAAAAAAAAAGAAAGGGGAGAGGGGAAAAAAAAAGACAGGGCGCCGAGGCGCATGGTGGCGCTTTGGTAACTGGTCAACGCAGACCTTTTTCCTGGTGCGGGAAGAAAAAAAAAGAAGAAAAGAAAAAAAAAGGGAAGAAAAGCAACAGCGAGGCCACACTGAGGCTATCCCGTGCGGTTGTGTCATTTGAAAGTAATCTCAAGCATTGGGAAAAAGCGTTTGCGCCTCGTTACTATAGAACATGTATTGTGCTTGTGTCCAATTCTTAAGCACACCTAATTCGTATTCCATTCGTCCTCTCTCCCTTTCCCCTCGAAAAAAGAAAAAAGGAAGGGGGGGGAAGGGGGGGCGTTTTCTCATTTTTTTTTTTCCTCGCTACTTTCTCTTGAGAAAAAAAAGAGGGGACTTCTCTTCCCTTTTCTTAAAAAAGGGTAAGAGGGGTAAGAATTGATGCAAGGTACTGTTTCCTCCTATGGCAATCCGGCACGCAGACGCTTGTCATTTGCCAAAAAAGGGGAAGGAGGAGGGAGAAAGGGGAGACGGAGAGAGCTTGCGGCGGCAATTTTGTGCCATTTAACTTCCTCAAAAATGGGGGGAGGAAAAAAAAGGGAAAAAAAGGGTGGAAACGGGGGGGGGGGGAGACGCTTGTGTGGGTCCATGTCCCGCATTCGCTTCTTTCGAAAAAGGGAAAAAGAAAAAGAAAAAAGAGATTTACGTTCCTGATCGGGCTTGATCTTGCGCACAAAAAAAGGGGGGAGAAGGAGGGAATAGAGTCCAGGAAAAAGCTGATAAGAGCGCCGCGGATGCACTGACTTATCTTCCCCTGTCTGAAGGAGAGGAGAAAAAAAGAGGAAGGAGCGGGGGTACAATGCTGCCGGTTTGAAACTTCCGCCTTTGAAAAAAAAGAAAAAAGGGGGAGGGGAAAAAAGAATGCCCGGAGCGCCTAACTCTGCTCACAGCGGAAAGAAAAGAAAGAAAAAGAAAGAGGGAAGGGGAAACAAAATTGTGGTTGATCGCTACTGTTGGCGCCTCTTTCCCTGAAAAGAAAAGAAAAAGGGAGAGAGAAAGAAGCAGTGGTGCGTAACTCACGCTCTTATCCTCCTAGGAGAGGGGGGAAAAAAAAAAAAAGGTACGAAAAACCCACCTATTTCATCTTATAGAATAGAAGAGGAGAAGGAAACTACCGTCCCGACCATTCTGAATGTCATCTCCCTCCTTTCTTTTCCAAGGGGAAAAAAAAAAAGGGAAAAAGCGGGGTCAGCGGCGGCGGCTCGCATCCGGCATCAGTTTGGCGTTCCCTTTGTTTTTCGAGAAAAGAAAAAAAAAAGAGCGGGAAAGCCAGGCGTGGCAAAGCCTGGATCGCCAGTCTTGCTGTTTTTCGGGGAAAAAAAAAGAAAGGAGGGGGGGGGAAGGGGGCAGCGGAGGCAACCCGCTGGGCGTCAAGCGGCGGCGTCTCTGCCGGGGGGGGAAAAAAGGGGAGGGGGGGAGGGGGGGGGGAACGGATACGGAGGGCTGGGAGCGTGTGCGCTCGATCTCTTCTTTAAAAGGAAAGAGGAATCAAGGGCGTATGGCCAAGCCAACAGTCAATCATTTTTTGAAAAAAGAATAAAAAAAGGAAAAAAGGGAGGGAAGGGAAGAAAGGATAAAAGAGGGGGGGCGCTGCTCTTTATTTCGCTTCATGTTGAGAAAAGAGGGGAAAAGGAAAAAGAGAGAGAGCTACAGGAAACAGCACATTGACGACCCGAACCATTAAGCGGGGGAAAGAAGGGGGGGGGGAAGGGGAACCAAAGACGAAAAACACGATTGCCTGTATGGCTTCGGAAAAAAATGGGAACCAGGGTTTCGCGGAATAAAACAGGCCACAATGACCGATCCGATATCTATCCTGAAAAAGGAAAAAAGAGGGGGAAAAACCCGCACGCGCCGCGCTTGACGCCCAGCGTTTCATACGAAGAAAAAAAAAAACGGAAAAAAGATGATGAGAAGAAAAAGTACGCTCCAACAGCAATACTGTGAATAAGGAGAAGAAAAAAAGAGGGGGGAAAGAAAAATGATGCAGGATTCTAGCAAATCAATTCCCTCTCATTTATGGGAGAGAGGAAAAATTCACAAGCATCATGCGAAAGCATGATGGCGCTTGCCATTCATCATTTTTAGAAAAAAAGGAGAGTGATACCTCTTCTGTTTGCGGCAATCCCGCGAGAGCTCTATCTGCAATATTTGGGGGGAAGAAGAGAAGGGGAAGGGGAATAGGGTCCAAGAGGCGGCGCCCGTGCGCGTGATTTCCAGCAAAAAAAGGGGGGGGGGCTTCGACATGCAGAAAGAAAGAAAGAAGAGAGACAACAGGAGGTGAAGGAAAGAAAAAAAAAAAAAAAAGGATCGCGCGGTGCGATGTTCGTCTCAAGGGGGGGGGGAAAGAAAGAAAGGGGGATGCCTCATTGTCACGTCTGAATTGTTTCAAACCAAAAAAAGAGGGGGGGGGAGGATTTGAGGTGGTGGCGAACCTGCCTTGAAATACATCTTTAGAAGAAAAAGGGAAAGTTTGCAGGACGATACGTACATAGAGGCGACAAGCTGGGGGAGAAAAAAAGAAACGATAAGACGGGAAAGAAAAAGGCAGACCGTGGGAAGTTTTCGAGAGAAAGAAAAAAAAGAGGAAAAACTCGAAAAAAAGAAAAGAACTTGGCCAGATCATTGGCGCCCAGTTTCTAAAAAAAAGGGAGAAATGGCAATTGCCGCAAAGTCGCTCTCCTCTCAAAAAAAGAGAAGGAGTGCGAAAAGAGAGGCGGCCTTCATTCCTTGCTCAGAGAGGTAGAAGAAGAGGAACAGGAAGGGCCAGCAAGATGAAACTGGCCCACTTTAGAAAAGAAAAAAACAGGGGCCCTGTCATGGAAACCTATTCACAGAAAAGAAAAAAAGGGTAAAAAAAAAAGAATGAAAGAAGAAATTCCGTATTGCTGTAGCGCTCATCCATTCTCGGGGAAAGAAGTACGCGGATATCCATGATTCCTTCACCTATCCATGTTTTATTTCTCGACAAGAAAAGGAAAGGGAAAAAAATAGCCCTTGACGCGGGGCAAACCACTCTATCAATGCACGGCAGCCAGAAGCCCCCTTGCATTTCGTTCCTAGAAAAAAGGGGGGGAGGGGAGAGAAGAAAAAGCTGCAGAGCCGGAAGTGATACGCGTTTTATTTCTGGTCGGATTGATTCTTTTGTTAGGAAAGGAGAGAGAGAAGGGAAAAAGCGCAACCAGGACCGCCTAGCGAAAGGTGGGTCCTGGGGTTGATCCGATAACACCTGCGTCCATCTTAGGAAAAAAAAAGGGGGAAGGGGGGGAGAACGGAGGCAACGCAGACCTTTTTCGGTGGCTGCTATTAGCCAGGTCCAAAAAAGAAAAAAGAAAAAAAGGAAAAAAAAGGGGGGGGGGGAGACACAAGCACAGCTATGCCAACACTGCTGCTAGAACCGGCGGTTGTTGGAAAAAAAGGGGGAAAGAAGGAAACGGGGGTGAGAGCGGGGGCGGCCCGCGTTACTTCATTCGGGTTCTCCTCCTCCCTGAAAACAGAAAAGAAAAAAGAAAGAGAGGGAAAGGCAGGACCGCCACTGGCACTCTGGAGTGGCAGGAAATAATCACTCTCCCATCTCATGAGGAAAAGGTAAAAGGGGGGGGAAGGAAAGGATAGGTGAGTAGCTGCTGCCCTAAATCGCTTCTGGAGAACCGCCTATCTGTTTTTTCACAGGAAAGAAAAAGGGGGGGGGGGGGGGGGTGAGGGGGGAAGGGGTAAAGAAAGAGAAAGAACGCTTTCCCACTAAAAAGAGGGAGAAGGAGGAGAGGACTGGAGGCAATTTGCCCATTTATCCTCCTCCACAAAAAAAAAAAAGGGGGGGGAAAAGATTTGGTGTGGCTCCATGGCCCGCTTCGCTCTTTCTCCTGTGGAGAAGGGGAAAGGAAAGGAATGCGGAGGTTTATTGCTGTCACTTTCTATCAAAAAGGAAAAAAAAAAAAAGAAAAGGAAGGAAGAGGAAGGTGACTGTCACCATCAGGGACCCCAAGCTTGTCGCTCTATGTCCTTAGAGAAAAAAAAGAAAAGAGGGAGAAGGGGCGCCACCCCTAAAACGCCGCGAGGGAAAAGTCGGGGGGTAAAAAGAAGAAAAAGAAGGGGGGGGGGGAAAGGGGAAGAAGGGGGGAACGCAGTCGCAGACCCCGTTGTCGTCCACCGAATGCCAAAAAGAAAGAAAAAGGAAGGACAAAACGTTGGGTTTGCTGATCCTCACTAAAGGAGTGAGGGAAGCCCCCACAAACGAGATGGCGACGTGAACTTCTTCAAAAAAGGGAAAAACCTCAACCGAGCATCCCTCATCTCATCGCTTTCGAAAAAAGGGGGGGGGGAAAAAGGAGAAAACCAACCTATTGCCGTTAGAGATCTCGAAAAAAAAAACAGAAGAAAGTGGCTGCCCTGAGGTGGCTTCCTCTACCAAAAAAAAGGGGGGGAAAAGGGGGACGAAAAACTGGGATGGCGCGAATGCTTTTCCCTTCAAAGGAAAAAAGAAGGAAAAAAAAAAGGAGTAAAGGGGGGTGTGGCCAGAAAGTCTTCTGACTTCGACTCAAGTGCCAAAAAGGAAGGGGGGGGGAGGAGAGGAGGCTAAGAAGCAGTTGCCACGTACCTGAAGGCTTTTTCCTATCCCCTTGGGAAAGGGGGAGGGGAAGGAAAACGCCCTGCACCAACTTTGTTCTTGAAGCGCTGACCCGCGATAAAGAAAAAGAAAGGGGGAAAGAGGGGGGGGAATGGGGAAAAGGGCCGAATTCCGTTGGCAAAAAAAAAAGAAAAGGGGAGAGAGGGGAAAGGGCAAGAGCAACAATATGGATATTCCGGAGAAAAGGGGGGGGAGGACAAAGGCGTTATTTGCGCGTCATGGTCGGTCCGTCTCTCGTCATGTAAGAAGGAAAAAAAAAAGGAGGGGGATGCGGCATAAACGCCGCGGGATCCGATTGTTTATTCTCACATTCTTTACCAGCTAAGAAGGGGAAGGAAGAGGAGAGGAAGACGAGGCTCCGCCGTGCCGCCCCAACTCTCAATTTCACGCGAAAAAAAAGAAAAAGGGAAGAGATTACAAGTAACAAAATTTTGTTTCCCATTCTTTTTGAAAAGAAAAGAGAAAGAAGGACGGTTAACCGGCTCTTATGCCTCTAACAATTACATCTAAAAAAGAAGAGGAAAAAAAAAGGAGGAAGAAAACCAAAAAGGGAACGCCAAACTGATGCAGGATGCATCCTCCTGCAAGAAAGGAAAGGAAAAGGAAAAAGCAAGCATGGGAGAAATGCATTATGGCGCTGCCATTCATCATGTTCTACCTTTCGAGAAAAAAAAAGGAAAGAGGAAGCAAGACAAGCTCGAAGCGGGAAAAATAAGGTTGGGTGTAGACCGGTTGTTTTGTTGCAAAAAAAAAAAAAAAAAAAAAAGAGGGGGAAGGGTCAGAGCGGCGAAGCCAGTTGCACGTCGCCATCTCGTTTGTTTCTTACGGAAAAAAAAGAAGGGGGAAGGGAACGGCGAGGAAGGACCCACGTCGCTAATAAATTCTCAAAGAAAAAAGTGGGAAAATTGTGTGATTCCTCCTTTCCCAGAAAAAAAAAAAAAAAGAGAGGGGTTGAGAGATGGCGTGGTGGCAACATGCCCTTGAAAGAACCACCTTGGAAGAAAGGGAAAAAAGAAAAAGGTACAAGGGAACGATTCGGCCCTCCCTCACCGATTTCTTCCATATTCCCCTCCCCGATAAAAAAAGAAGGGGAATAGGGGAGAACGCGCACGAGCGAATCGGGCCATTCTCCCCCCCCCTCCAGAAGGGGGAAAAGAAAAAAAGAGGGGAAATGCCGGCAAGCGCGCGAAGTCCCAGTTTATTCCTATCTCCAAAAAAAAAAAAAAAAAAAGAAAGAGGGAACTCGGCGTGCCGGAATGCCATCTATTCCCCCTGTTCAAAAAAAAAGGAAAGAAGAGAAGGGGAAAGTAATTGAAAACATATTCGGCGTTCTCCCAGAAGCGATCAGGGCATCATATACGCACTTACATCTGAAAAAAAAAAGAGAAGGGGAAGAAAGTCGAGTTGTGTCCATGGCGCTCCCCCTGGTCCTCCCTTCTTTTTGAAAAGAAAAAGAAAAAGGAAAAAAAAAGAGGGAGTAGATGCCAGTCAAACGACTATCTGTACAAAAAAAAAAAAAAAGGACAGGGAGAGAAGAGTTGGAATAGATGTTATTTGTTTGCTTACAAAAAAGAAAGGGAGAGAGAAAGAAAGGTAGGGGCGGGTCGGATTGATTTCTTTGGTAGTAGTTCCCTTTCTCCAAAAAGAAAAAAAAAGGGGGGGGATGGGGGTGAAGAAAGAGAAAACCTGCGGCCTTATGAGTTTCTCTCTCTCACCAACCACCACGGAGGAAAAAGAAAAGGGGGAAAGGGGGGATAAAGGACGGCAACGCAGACCTTTTTTAAAAAAAAAAGAAAAAGAAAGGGGAAAACAGCACAGCGTGCCAAACTGCTGCTAGAACGCGGTTTTTGCAAAAAAAGGGGGTTCTCAAAAAAGAGAGAAAAAAAGGACGCCACGCCAGCGAAGTGCTCCCTCAGACCCTTGCTATGGTGAAAGGCTCCTTGGCTCAAAAAAAAGGAAAAAAAAGAAGAAGAGAAGAAAGGGGAAAGGGAGTGGAAGTAGTCTAGGCGGGGGGGTGAAACGTGGTTCCTTTGGGAGGGAAGGAAAGAGGGGGAAAGGGGGAGAGAGGCGGACCCCTATCGGCTGCTGGAGAACCGCCGACTCTGTTTTTCAAAAAAAAAGAAGGGGGGAGAGAAGGGCGAACCGACGTTGAGGGAAATTGGTCCAGTTTTCAATCTTGATTGCAAGGGGGGAAAGAAAAAAAAAGGAAAAGAGGGGAGGGAACGGGGGGGCCTCGGCTGCGCAGGAAGGCGTATCTGAAGAAAAAAGAAAAAAAAAAAAAGGGAGGAAGGGACAGAACCAGGCGGAAATAGGGAAAAGGTGCCCGTGGTTTGGCGCCCCGGCTTTTGTGGCTCCACTGCAAAA
>Ga0179593_1461718_pt1 | contig 13867 bp, 8 predicted proteins | sample CZODoug2_1_08_16_FD_185931 | JGI IMG/M metagenome (GOLD analysis project Ga0179593, IMG submission 185931) | Vadose zone soil fungal communities from Angelo Coast Range Reserve, California, USA - CZODoug2_1_08_16fungal (PacBio error correction) | ecosystem: Environmental > Terrestrial > Soil >...
AATCGGCCGAGACCATCAAATGCCCACGGACGCCCACATCTTCATCTTAGGCACTGAATTAATCCCTGGCACGGCGACAAGCTTGCCAACTCGCAACGAACTCTCACCTATTAAACTCAGGTCCGAAGAAATTCACGGCTGCGCAAACCCGGCGACCCAGGGTGACGCCAATCAAGCTCTCACGCAGGAAACAAAGATCTCAACCGGGGGGAAATATTATGCCAGGAACAACCCAGCCCAGGAAACACTCTGCATGGTCTGGATCAAAAATGCAACCGGGAAAGACCCGTAGAGTTTCGCTGCGGACAAAAAGGTTCGTTCTAAGATCCATCCTCTATTCAAAAAATTCCACGCACCTAACCCGTGCAAAACCGAAAAACGAAGCCTTTCCAACCGGTTATGATGGCGTCCGCGAACGCCCCGCTTACAATGGAGTATAGTCTCCAGCCGGAATCCGCGCTTTGACCAAAGTCTTCCATACCCGGCCGGAACAAAGATCGCGATCCGGGAAAGCGCAGCCGGCACCAAGACCCAATTATTGCCAAATGTATCACTCTGTGCGCGTCGAAAAAAAAGAAAGTCATCGTGCACGGGTAAGAAAAAGGATCCGCCCGCAGGGGTGAAAAGCTCGCACAAATTGTAGTAATCTGCACGTTAGAGGCAAAAAGCATACGCGGGGAACCAAAGAGGCTTCCTCCAGGACAGGACAGATGTTCGTAATTCAGCCAAGAGGGCAGGACAGCCGGGGAACGAATCTACCCAATTAGACCCTTGAAAGGGGAAACCGACAAATCCCATAGCAAACGCTCCAAAATCTCGCGCACAAACGAGGACTGTGGTTGTTTTAACTTCCACCACACTACAAAACTGAAGCGGGGGGAGCTCCTGAAAGACGGGAACCTGAACGCATGACTAACTTGCCAAAAAGCCAATACCTGGCAGCCCAGCATCTCTCAATGGGAGGAAGAGAATCTGACCTACCTCGGAGGGCCCCTACCCCAACCAAAGGGGGACTCTGAGAGGGTACCCGGCCCCGCGGACAGACAATCCTTTTGAACTGTCATATACCTAGGTGGGATCGCACCGCAAAACAGGATCAACCGCCTAACCAGGCAGCACCGTATTCTGAGTACCCCAATCTGATTTCAAAGGTCCAGGATCGCGGTCTCCTTAACTCTAAAGTAGTAGGGTTCGGCGTTGTGGGGGCTGAAGTGGGGTATGGGTGAATCGGTTGTTCAGGGGCGGGGGGGAGGGGCGGGAGGTCTTCATCTGGGGATGGGGCTCCACCTCACCATCGTCCCCAACAAGGCCGCTTAAGGACATGCGTCACGCTTAGGGTAGCTGCAGGAACGAGGAAGGGGGTTGACGGTTGATGTAGCGAATGAAGTGCCAGCCCGGCCCACCCGTTGACGAAGACAATCCTCAAGGCATCCAAAGCCAACATCGACCGGGGGCATAGCAGAGCGAAAAAATTCAGGGAAAAAACTTGGTAACTGTTTTGTGCCGAACTTAAAGACAAAGAGAGCTCAGGAAAGGCGCAGCTTAAAGCAAAAGAGGGAAAAAGGGCTGCCAGCCCGGACTCTATGGGTCCAACTCCGTCGTATGGCTCTATACTCCTAACTGACAGGGAGAGTCTGTCCGTCATTTCCACGAAAGGGAAATGGCATCTCAATCCGCACGCCGGTTCCAATCGGAGATGTTGAGAACTAAACTTAGGTCATCTCAGAAAAAAAAGGGGAAACCGTCACTTAGAAAGGGAATTCCATAACCGGAGGAGCTGGAATACCGAAGGCCATAAGAAAGGGGAAACTTAACATTATCCTTTTCCAATGGGCGAGCGGAGTTAACCTTCAATCGTAATGGTACCTTTGTTAGAAACTAATTGAATCATTTCAAGGGGGGGAAAAGTAACATATTGTTCTATAAGGAAGTGTACGGTCCTTTTGCAGGAAGGTTGGGTGGCAAGGGACATGATAGGTTATATTTTCTTAGGAAGGAGGGATTTCCCCATGTTCCTCGAAGACGATGTGTGGGAGGGGGTTGTTTATCAAAGCTATTCATCCACAAAGTATCTCTTTGATGCTATATTGCTTGATGAAAAGCAGACGAGCAGGGGGGGGCACTTTTCAAAAACAATAGGGAGGGGTCTTGTACCACGTAGCAAATCTCCACAAAAACAGGTAGGAATATAGAGATGTGCTCCTTGAAGGCACCTATTGTTAAATGGTTAAACGGGCACAATATGACTCTTCTCGTGATATCCTGCAAAGGGAAAAAGAACCGTCTAGGGGGGGGGGGGGGAGAACGTTATACTAACAAGTTTCCGGGGGGGAAGCAACCCCAATTTTCCCCCAACACAGTCGGAATGGGGGTTTAAAAATGATCGAAGATACGAAAATATGTTAATGAGGGTATCGTCTCTTGATCCACTCAACCGTGGGGGAAATGAATACAAAGATTCCAAAGCTCAACGAGGGAGACTCAAACTACCGAAATCCAAAAGGGGAGACATGGGCAAAGGGATTAAAGTATAACATTGTCAAACGTGTTCATTACAGGGGGGGGGGAAGAATCAAAGGGGGGACTGACAATCTACACAATCCGGGTCGCAAGTTTCGCAAGAATGCAAATCAGAGGAAAAAAAAAATTTGTTGTTGCTGGTATTACAGCTAGAGGTGGACGTAGTTGAGAGCGAACCTTAAATCTATATCTTAAATTTTATTTGAGAAATGTGACGCATCCCGGCTCTGCGGATTGGGAGAGGGTGGAAGATGTGCGGCGATGGAACAGGACTTTAAGAGCCGAGATTTAATTATTATTGGTGCGTAAAGGGGGGAGTACGATCTTATTTGGCCGGGGAAAAAGATACTGTAACTTGCATCCTCCTGAGAAGCTTGCCAGAAAGGTCCTAGCCTGAGTCGCGGTGGGGACTAGTTGGTGATGGATGGTCTGTCAACATAAATAAAAATTTGAACAGCTGGTCGGGGAAGAATAGAACACTATTATGCCTATGTTGGGTCTTAGCCTTTTCTCTGTGTCCCTTAAGAGGCAACTCATCCTCACGGGGGGGGGACTTGGTTCAAGAGGTCCGAAGAGAATGGAACGTCAAAAATTCAGAGTGAGGCAGCTAAAAGCTGGGAGTTACAACCTGTATTGAGGGGGGGGGGATTGTTTGGGGGCGGCACAAATAAACACCAGAATGCAGCCTCACCCCGCCAACTGAACACCAAAGAAAACATTTCAGCAGCACAGATAAAAAAAGGGAAGCAAAGATACCTCTATCCGGACAAACTGTTTAACACTCCTGGGGTATGGAATGGACTGCCGGGTAAGGCGGTGATGAAGTTATTGGTTAGATCAAAATCTCGTAAAGGGAACACGGGCGAGTTGCGGAATCTGGGAAATCGAAAAAACTATTTCCCATCTCGTGGTGGGAAGTGGGAAACAGTTTGAGGTTACAGGCTAGTCAATTTCCCGGGCTGAGGACTAGATGAGGGGCGTCAAGGACGGATTCGATTGGTCATGATAAGAAAAGCTCTTGCCGGTCAGGACCGTCAGGGCCTAATGGGTCGTTTGAGTCCGCACCAGACACCAGTCCGTGTTCAGAGTACTTAAGGGAGAGGGGTGTGTCTATTTGGCTTGGTGACCCAAATTAGCATGGGGCGACTGGGTTTCGGTTCCCAAGAGAATACCTGGGGTTTAATTAATAAGGAAAAAGGTCAAAGGCCTTGATGGTACCTTCCTGAAAAAAACGATTCGGAGCCTGTGCGAAAGTGGGCACCACGGAGGATTCTAATCAGGGGTCGGACCAGTCTTGCAAAATTACCCAAACAGTTACGAATTAATTCGGTAAGTGGCGTGGTCCTGGTTTCGCCAGGGGCGGAACTGTGGGAAAGAGAGGGCAGTGGGCGGCCTGTTGGTTCTAGTGAGGGACGGAATCTCTTTAGTGCAGGACTCGAGTCATGTGGTGGCCTGTTCCTTTCCGGAGTCTAACAAGCGGGCGTTTGAACTGTCCGGCGCCGATATCAAAATGGTACCTTGAGGTAGGGAAGATGGAAAATCATCAAGAAGGTGTGAACTTAGTCGCAACGGCACGCTTCTTTTCCCGGATTTTAACCTTGTTGGGGGAATCTGAAGGAGTCATTTAACTAACAGTTAGAGGGAAAAGAGATAAACGCGATCGGACGGCCAGCTAGTTGAAGAACCTGCAGTCTTCTGGTGGGGAAGTACGTTTGGGGGAAAATAATAATCTGTTTCAATCCGGTGGGAGGGGATTCGCGGCGTGTTGAGGAGGAACGAACCACCTGGGCAAAAAATAAAATCGCTGCCGGAAACAATTCTCTCAAAAAGCTGACTGGGTAAGAAAGGACATGTCCAGGAGCTATCGTTGCGGGAAAAAGGTGCTTTCGGAGAGGGGGAAGTTGAGTAAGGCGTCCCTCAGCGTCCTCTGGGGTGTTTCGTCCAACTCCAGTTGAGGCCAGGTGATGGGCAGCCTGGGTCCTTAACCTCTCTCTAAACAAGATGATTAAATAGAGAGGTGAAAGTACAAAGAGGCCGCAAAAACAGAATAATGCCCGAAATGTAAAGCCCACATCTCATCTGGCGAGGAAGACGCTGTGATGCATAGCCGAAGCCCTCTCACTCCTCGTCTGGGAACATTGCAGCCCTCGTCCAGACCGCCGCGGCGGGACTGACAACCGGCAGCGAGCTGGGAAAGAACTGCCTTAATCAAGCCGTAACGACCCCGCATAATCGAAAGGAGGAACCAGTGAGGCAACCAAAAACAGCCAGACACGCGCGACGGCAGTCTACTCAAAGACGCAGGAACCTGAAACCTAGATGATTAGGGACAATGTGGAACTCTCCAAATTACAAGCGAAAATCAGGGCTCCTATCCACAGCCTCAACCCCGGCAACATCAAATGGGGCCTAATTTGAACAGTCGTGGGATTAAGACTCGAAGGCACGAAAGGGGCTACCATCTTGATGGGGCGGCGGGGCAGTAAAAGCCTAGCTGTTGCCGAACGGTCGCATACCTACTTGACAAACAATCAAGGCATGCACCTGCTCAGCCGGCAAGACAACCCACCGGATTACGTCACAATAACCTGGCGGAAAAAAAAGTTAGCTACACAAAATACTACCGATCATCGCAGCAGGCCATGGGACATTCAAAAACACACAACCCATCGGTGTCTCGGGGTGACTCTTCACTGGGGTACATTAAACGTTTCAAAAAAAGGAAGGCTTCCTCCAGGCCCAGAACCAAGGTGGACATGGTCTGGACAATCTGGAGAAGGGGAAAGGAACTGTCACGGCATACGGCGGGGCCCCTGTAATAAAACTACCTACAAGCGACTGACAGAAAGTCCTCGCGCACCACACACATGGGGTCTTTGTGACGCTGTAGACAACACAAAAAGGGAGGAGGGGGGATTTCTTACCGGGAAAGGGGAGACCGGTAAAAGGCCGCCTTTCCGCCTTTAAAAAAAAAAAAAGAAGGCCTGTTCACAATAACAGGACATCCTTTTCTAGAAGCTGGGGGGGGGGGGGGGGGGGGGGGGGGGGGGGGGGGGGGGGGGGGGGGGGGGTGGGGGGGGGTGGGGTGCCTAACCTCACCAGTTCACGTCAACCAAACCTCGATGGTAAGGAGCAATGGCCATCAAACAAAGCAGAAAAAAAACTTTGCAAACAGATAGCATTTTCGCTACGGGTAACCGCCAATCCCTTCATCAAACGAAGCAGCAAACGATGGGATCCCCAAGGGAAGAGGAAAAGCAGGTTCGTCCTGATCGAGGTCCTCCGTTGGTGCAGAATGCATTTGGGGGGGCTGGGTTGTGTTGAGAAATTTTGAGTGGGGGGGGGGTGAATAGTGGGTTACTGGTGAGGCCTTTTGCTGAGAGAAAGATTTTGGAGGTGGCAAGAAAAATCAATCAGAAAAGAAAAACGACTCTTTTAACGGACAGGGGAGGGGAAACTTACGTGTGAAAAAAAGAATCCGAGCTGGTTGGCGAGGAAAGGAAGGGAGAAAACCAGGCCCCCCCTTCATGAATTGATTTTAAACAGAGACAAATGAAATAAGCAGACAATATACCATAGTGGGTCATATAAGTGGAGTTCACCTTTTTATGGGGAGGCCGCAGTGAGCCAATTAAACCCCCGGGGAGAGGAGAAAAGGCTCCCACGCAGCCGCTTCTTGAGTCTGGTCCATATATACTGGCGGAAAAGCAGTGAATTATAAAGAGTCGGACGACATCATACAGACCCGTCTAAATACATTCGAGTTTCCCTGTGGGGAAACTCTCAACCTCACCGGGATGAAAGTAGGCAAAGTCGGCGGGGGGGAGGGGAGAAAAAAGAAAAGGAGTGCAAGAGCTATGGTTATGGGCGCGGAAAAACCGCGGCGCATGAAGAACGGGAAACTCTGGAGTTTCATTCATGCGAAACTAATCGATGAAAGATTGCCGGAAGCAGGAAGGTAAAAAACGGACAATCGGTATAAGTACTTAGACACGAACGGAAGAAGGAATACATTTGATTAGGCGAAGGTCTATCTACACGTTTGACCTGAAATCCTGTATTCCTAAATTAAGGAGGGGGTTTAAATAATAGTGATTATGAAGAAGCTTCACACCCCCACATGTTCCAAAGCGATGATTCAAACTGGTTTTTCGAAAAATCAAAGATCAGCACCCACTGAACGCGATGCTATGGGAAAAAAAGGTCCATGGGGGGAGGCATCACACAGAAATATGGGACAGGTTCCAACAAGGTTGAAACCTAGGCGGGGTCGGTACCAAGCCACAGCTAAAAAAGAAAAAAGATGAATGAAAGATAGATGATGTGCTACGTGGGTGAAGACCGTAACCGAGTTAATGGTTGGACCCAAAGACAGAAAATCGGAGAAATCATTCCATGTTAATCTCAGATAGCAAAAGCGGAGAAGGTGGGTGCGCAACAGTCTTGCCTCCAGAGCTCCAAACAAAGAGTCAAAGGATCTGTAACATTTGGGGAAGCAAAAACGTGGGATTATCGTCCTTGAGGCCCAAAAAAAGTCTTAAGGGGTGAAAAGGGACTCCTTAAGTCTCAAAGAGGGAAGAGGAAAACTGCGGAACGTAACACAAAAGGTGGAAGCTTAAGATAGGAAAATGGATAAGTCTTTCGAACCTCGAGTGGGTACCCCGGACGGCTTCCGCAAATCTGCCAAAAGGAGCAGTCGTCCGAGGGTGACAAGCAGAGGGAGGGAGGGTACGCGCGGGGGGGAATGGTGAAGCGCCGACGACCTGGGAAATCTAGAGATTGACCATTGGAGGGGAAATCCGCCTAAAAATGGGGAAAAGTCAGAATTCTATTGGATTGTGAACATTGGGACGGCCGAGGTAACTGCGGGTACGTCCGAGACGGAAGGGTAGGGTTAGTTACTATGGCCACGAAGTGGGCATAGAGATAGGGTAAACAAGAAAAGGTGGCTTCTTTTGTAGGATTCAGGGGGGTTAAAAAGATATCGGTGATTGGGTACTTGAAAATACTTGCAAAATACCCAGGTGGAACTTGTTCGATCCTTTGGGGTCACTTGCTTGTCCTATGTGCGCGTGGGGTTCTCGGTGGTCATCGGCCTGCCTAATACGACTGCGCTGCAAGCCGTCAGGGAGGCAGGAACGAAAAAAGGATCGCATTCCAGCTACAACAGCGTTAATGGAAGGTCAGCACGGCAAGGACATGTGAGGGTCTATTGGGTGAGTGGTTGCCAAAAAAAGGCCACCAAGATGCAGACCGCGAAAAAGTAACAAAAGTTCACGAAAACATTAAAAATCAACAAAACACTCATTTGTATCAACGAGATCAAGCGAAAAAATTGGGGGTTAGGGGATGAACCACGATGTTGGGGAACCCTTCCACGGGTGCCAATGCCTAAAGGTGATTAAGGGGGTCGTTGCGTCCTCCAGCCATCGGAGAAAATGAAATCTTTCGGCGAGTGAAAGGAGGGGCCGGTCCATATCCTAAACGCGTTGTGGGGGCTCTTGCAGTGGTGGGAGGGACATGGCCTTCCCAGGCTGGCTGTAGGAGAGGAGGGGGAAAAAAGCGGAAGGAAGGGGTTGCGGGAAATGCGGGAGTGACAAAGGGGAAGTGTGCGCAGCCATATTCGGAGACGTGTTTGGGGGAACTACCGGGGGGCACAGTTCGCTGTGTTGGGCTGATAGGGAAGAGGGGTCTTTTCTAATTGCAATGGCTGGGAAACGGACAGGGCGAATCGGAAAGGGGAACCCGTGTCGTTCCCCTTATGCACTATTTCCGCACATTTGGAGAATCCGCACAAAGGGCTTCACCGAACTTTGAAGACCTTACTTGAGGGGGCGAGGATTGGGGCAGGCCGCGCGGCGAACACCAAAGAAAAACCGACTGGGTTCTATCTTTGACCAGTCTGTCAGGAATTGGGGGAAAAGACCTTGACGATTATGGAGGTCGTGGGGGAGGTCTACCGTGATGAAAAAGTCTGGGAGCACGACAAAAGCCGGTTTTGTCTATGCGCCTGGGGTGTTGCGTTTTAGGAGTGGGTCGATGTGTGGTCACCGTTCCTGAGGGGGACGACTAGTTAGGCGAAAGAGGCGCTGTAAAGGAAATTCAGATACGTCGTCAGCCTTCAGGACCTGGCACAGCATCATCTGAGGCTTGGAAGGATTAAAAAAACTGCATTCAGGACGGGGGGCCTGTTGGCATAGGCAGTCGAACTTAACTAACATGGCGAGTCTGGTAAGCGAACGAACTCGCCTTTCTTGAAGCCGCCTTACTTGAGTGGCAGCCGACAGGAACATTCTCTAATTTGCTGGGGGGCCCCGGTGTGCCGATCATTGGGGGAAGGTCAAAAGGGGGTCGATTGAAGTTAGGGGTCGACGAGGGGAGAACATTGCAGGCTGGGTCACACCCCTTTCAAGGGGGTTCAGCCTCGTGATGAAAACGGTGTCAGTCCCACCAGAAGGACTTCCGGCCCGAAAGTCAAGTGCTAGGGTTTTGGAAAAAAGTATTTTGTGAGTCGAAAAAGGGATAGCCTATGCCTGGGGACCGCGTCAAGACGGGGGCATCCGATTGTTTTGGGGGGTCTTGAAACTCTGCAGGCGAGGTACGATTGTCTGGGACGCGTGAAAGAAATTGAGTGCAACTTACAAAATTATCAGCCAACACAAAGGGAGGGGAGGAAAAAAATAGTTGGATCAAAGGTCGGGCCTCCTCAAAAAGCAATGCGGCCCTTTTTACGAAGCTTCACGGCACGCTTTAGGACAACTGGCAACAGCGAAACAATTGAAAAATCGAAACCCTCTCTACTGAGGGGGCGTACTCGTACATAAACACTTGATTTGACGGACCGACCCGGACCCGGAACGGGCAAACTTCTTCCCGTTACTCCTTCCTGAGCCTGGAAGAACCCAAAACGAAAACTGAAGTGTAACACAGATGAGGAAAGAAAAGGTAAATCAGCACTCATGGGTCTAGCATCCAGGACCGCAGGTGAAATCCCATCTCATCGAGGATTGCTGAGAAGACTCAAAACCTTTCCGTGTTAAAACTGAATAAAGAAATCATGGGCATCACCATCAATCCCTTCAAATCCTAATTCGGATAAACACTTGAAGTTTCGGTATGGAAAGGACAACCCCACCGAAACCGAACCCCCCCCCACCCCCCCCTCCCGGTCAGGAACGGAAACTCGCCGTAACCTAAAATCAAGTAGCCTACTATTAGGACAAAACCGTAAGTTGACCATAGAAAGATATGCACATCATTCCCGGCACACTCACTGAGACCAAGCTTCAAAGGGTCTTGTGATCACCGTTCTCTGTGAGTGAGGATAAAGCCCCCTAACTACCGTCATGAACAAGGTAGCACTGGGAGGCCCTTCCCTGGTCCTACCATATCTGCAATGGGGTCGTGGTGTGTAACTAGAAAAGAACTCGCAGCATCGATAAAGGAGTCTGTCCTCCAGGAAAAGTTACAAAGGTGTGAGGGGGAATACCATGGTCAGGAGAAAGGTCAGCATCGAACCACCGGAAAAGCCCTTGTACGTGAAAAGGGACCAGACCACGCTCCAGAAAAGGCCTACACAAAAAAAACAGCTAACTTTGTGGGGGGGGAGGGACGGTAGTCCCAGAATAGATCTGCGCAGGACGCGGATTATAACCTGACGCAGGGGGGCCAAAGCACATCGAATCCGGCCTTCCAGAAGGCAAAGGGCTAAGTCTACTGATGCATACTAAATAGAGGCCCAGACCCAAAACAAAAACGAAAGCTAATGGCAACTGCAACCGAGCCTACTATCAATACGCCTTTCAGCAGATCCGCAGCATTGTATCGGGAGGACAGCAAAAAAAGGAAAACCCTCAGAATCCCTACCAGGCAATAACCCAAAAACCAACGGGTGGAATCTACAAGGATCAAACCGTTCTGATGGTATAAGTTGCTAAAAGAAATAGAATGCTTTTGGCGCACAAGGGGGGGGGGATGGTCTTGGGGTTCAACGGAAAAAAAGGTAAACGGTGCGTCGAGGCTGAAGTGGGATTGGTTTTCCGCTCAAGAGAAAAAGAAACATTAAACGAAGTTAACGGAACATGCGTACGACTTTCGGGAGTCTCCTGACCTGCCTGATTGTACGTTCCGGCTGCTCAAGGTGCTGGCCAAGGAACCCGTTGATATGAGTAATCGGAAAGGGGAAGGAAAAGGAAAAATACAACGACAAGGTCAGCAGATCGACCACGGCGTGACAGGGGGGTTGATGCCTCAAAACCTATCGTCACCACAGCGAGGACCATCAGCGGCCAAAAATCTGCCTGATGCTTATTGAAGGGAGCAATTTGCGGTCAAATCCAAACTTATACGCATCGACCAGAAGACGCGTCTCGGCTCGTCAAGGTGAAAGAGAAAGCAGAAGTGACCGGGTTGAAAAGCTGAATCTCAAGGAGGAAGTAGCAAGTCGGATTCTAGCACTACAAAAGAGGTGAGATTTCCCAGTTCGAGGAGGGCTGCCCCAGAGACGCTGAATAGCGCCCTCTTATAATTTAAAAATGAGGAAAGTGACGGACAGTTTGCCTAAGTGCCGAGCGGAGGTAACAAAACACAAAGCGGTGACAGGGCACACGTATCCTTGTTAGCATCAAAAGGTTGGAGTGAAGGGCGGATAGAGAAGTAGACACACTTTGAAGCGAAGGGGTGAATACATCAGGAAGGGGGGGGCAAAATACATAATTACTTTGGAAAATTTTTTCGGAAAAAAAAAAGGACCCCACATGGGACGCGAAGACGATTTGTTGCTCATAGACATATGGGGGGGTCATCTTCAGCACAACCAACGGGTCAAAGCGAGGGGAATGATATGAGCGGAAAAAGGGCATAAAAAAAAACAAAAGAAAAAAAAAAAAAAAAAAAAGAAAAAAAAAAAAGAATCATCAAGAAGCATACGAGCATAGTGCACTAAAAAAGGTAACAATAGGTGGGTCGGAAGGGACTCGCGACAGACAAAAACAGACACACAACGGATAAGTAGGAAAGAGCTAGTGGCTCAATTTGGAAAGACCAAACGATTGTAAAGGAAACAAAGGACATATTCTCGGAGGCTCGTTTGATGAGCCATGGAAGATAGATAGCATCCCTCTCGAGGGCATTTTTGTATGGAAACAACATTTCTTAAGAAGGAGCAACAACTGAGGAACAAGCCACCAAGACGAAATAATCAAAGTAAGGAGCGCTGTGTATAAAAGAGGAAGTATGTCATGAAAAAGATGGGGAGGTCAGAAAGATGTCTGAGAAAAGAAAAGTCACTTAAATGTGGTTCCCTCTATGTAACGTGGATTTGAAATAACAGGGGTGTCAGCAGGCTGATTGGAAGACTGGGGAAGGGGATCGCTTCCGGCAAATCTTCACAAAAGCGGGGAATGTCCCATTTTCTAAAGAAGAAAGGAAAAAGGAGGCGTATGCAACTGGAATTGAGGGACGGGACTTTAACAGCAGAACTGGTGAAAGGTGGAGAAACCCTCAGCTAAAGGAAACCTACGGAGAGGGGGAAGGTATCCAAGGATTTGATGGGGGAGGGGGGCCGAGGGACTGCAAAGGTGTCCTATACTTCATTGGGGGATAAAAAAGATATTCCATTATATAGGAGTGGGACAGACATAGAATGGAAGGTACGAATCTGCTTGCCGGGGGGGGGGGGGTGCTGCAGTTCCGACCTGATCGTTGGGTGGGGGGTCATTGGAACTACTTCGAGAAAAACTAACAGAGAAAGTGTTCAGAAAAGAGTTTTAAAAAATTGGCCCTTCCTTGGGGGGAATTGCTGTGTTCATCGGTCAGCTTCCTCATCGTTTGGGCAGGGCGGACCGGCACAGGAGAGAAGAACGTCAAAAGGAAGGGGAGTATCCCTGCAGGCGAACGAAGCGTGGGAAGCAGGGAAGGGACTGCTTCCTTGAAAGTTGGTCCATGGGGGGGGGGGGGAGAGTGGTTAGGTTACCAACACAATCCGATGCAATCCGCCGCAATGAAGACCCTTTGAAAACGAGCCACATCCCACCACCACCCTCTAAAAAAAAGCATCAATATGGACGAGAACAAAACAGGAGAACTGCTTGTCGATTACCACGGACGGGGGGACTATGCATCCGTTTTCCTTCCTGAAGTTCAGGTGATGAGGGGAGGGTAGGTGAGGAGGGGACGGATCTGCAGTGAAAAAGTCAAAACGTAACGATTGGGGCCCTGCTTTCCTTGAAGGTCGCTCCGAGTTCCCAGCTGTTTGGTGTGTGGTTGCCGAGAGTAGGTAGGCAAGGAAGTCTCTTCTTTAGGCATAAATTAAGACCAAGGCAGTTTCGTTGGAATGCTTAATAGGATGTTCAATCAGGCCGTTCATTCTGAAGATAAGATCTAGAAAGGGTTCTGTGGGAAGCACCGACCACATGGAGGGAGGGGGGGGTGGTGTGCTCTATTACTTTTAGAGGCATTGTGTCAAAAATGCGGAATGGGCTGGTCGTGTCAAACATTTGAATCTGGGGGGCTATTTGCCGGGGTCAGGTTAACCTCGGCGGGGAGAGCACCCAGAATCCGTTGTAAGGTTATTGGCCGGGAGGTGAACTCGATGCTGGAGTGTTGAAATCAATTTCATAGTCAAAACGGAAATGTGGGAGGAAGATTTCGTAACTTGATCAGGTCCATTGGGCATTTACTATGATTGAGAAAATTGAAAAAGGGCGGTCGCCGCACTGGGATATAAGTGTACATGGAAAGGAACCGGGTCTAATTTCTTTACGGGCCGATTTCTTCGGATCGATGTGATGGGCACCTGGACGGTCTGGGCATCAAGAGCGGCTTGTATCCGGTAGCTAGAACAGATACTTTCTCCTGTGTAGGTCAGAGCTCCCAAAAAGATTAACGAAGGGGAGGGCAAATGGCAGCTGCTTGGGCCGGGCTTGATGTTAAAGGCGGGGGGGTAAGAGCGTCGTTGCACGATTTTCCCGTAGGAAAGCATGTGGGGCGGGGAAGTCCAAAACCTACGCGATGCGGGAGGGAGAAGTGGCCTGCGCTTGGGGGGGGAGTGCTAGGGAAAATACGCAGGTTTGTCTAGGGGTAAGGGGAAACGATCGACTGTGGTCCTCCGGACCGGGGGTGGAAGTAAAAGGCTAAGCGTGTATGGGAAGCGAAGGCTTCGTGCCTCTTGCATATACGCGGCCTTCATAAGGCCCGCCCAGGCGGGGCATGAAATATCCGGAACGGAAGTGAAGATCGAGTGGTTGTCCTATTGGAGCGGAGTAGGATTCTGCGAAATTCTTCCTCAGCGTGAAGATGGGCCCTTTTCTTCCAGCGCAGTCCTTCCGGGCTGTGAGGATATGGAGGG
>Ga0179593_1256628_pt1 | contig 13866 bp, 17 predicted proteins | sample CZODoug2_1_08_16_FD_185931 | JGI IMG/M metagenome (GOLD analysis project Ga0179593, IMG submission 185931) | Vadose zone soil fungal communities from Angelo Coast Range Reserve, California, USA - CZODoug2_1_08_16fungal (PacBio error correction) | ecosystem: Environmental > Terrestrial > Soil >...
ATAAATAAAAACTGGGAGGGTTTGTGATATACATGCATCACAAACATCCCAATTGCGGGGAAAGGAAGGAGGGGGATTGAAAGCTTGAGTAGGATTTAACTAATTTGTAATTCAGTCAACCGGGAAGCTCACATACAACGAGTTAATCCAAGTGGGGACAGGGAGTTAATGTGTCCCATAAATCTTTTGTGGCTTCGGGCACCGGACGTTTAGAGCAGGGTGACTCGGACTACTTGGGTCTACAGAGAATCCTAATGGTATCAACTATTCGTAGCTTTTGGATCCTATAAAGACGTTCTTCATAACAAGAAACCTGGGGTTGGGAACTGCCGAATATAGACTCGCCCACCGCCATTTTCTTAGTCACTTTTGCATAGACACTCACAGATACAATTTACCAAATTGGATCAATTTAAAGGTTCAAAGGTTTCAAGGGGAAAGTTTGGGACAGTGAAAGGAAGTAAGGGAGGGTGGGGATAATTGGAATGTATAAAAAACAACTCTAAATACTACCTGTAAAAAAATAATCGGCGACGGAAACACAAAATGTAAGTCGAGGGGGGGGCAAAGGAAAAAAACACGTAGGCGGCGACGGGAACTATTTAAGTAATGAAAAAAAAGAGCGAAAGCGAATTGCGGGTTAAAGTGCGTCGAGTTGGACACTCAGCTCGAGAATCCGGAATCGTTGGGGGGGTTGATTGGGCGGTGTTGGTTTGCCGCGGTGCAGAAACCGTAACTCGATGACAAAAAGGCTGGCCACTAAAGCGTGAGAGAAGAGTGTGGAAGAGGGGGGGACATGCTTAAAGAAAAGAAAAAAAAGCACAAATCAATCAAAGAGGATTGTTGAGGCCAAAAAAGGAAGGTTGGCGAGGGGGGGGGCGGGGGGTGGGGTGGGGGGGGGGTCAGGGGAAAGGGGTGGGGGAAAAACACATATTTCATTTAACATGAGCAAATTGAAAACCTCAAATTGACTCGGCATGGTCCACCAAAAAACAGACAAATCCAATAGAAGATGAACAGACTTTTCGCTGACTCGGGTGGCGAGAAGTCCGTGCCGATCTTAAGTGAGCGGAAGACCAAGCATACAGACAAAAAGGGGCGGGGGTTCGAGAATATTGTGGCGGAGGGGGGAAAGCATAGAGTGATTGGAAAGAGACCACGAGAAGAAAAAAACACGACATCGTTACAAAAAGACTATCCGGGGCGTAAGGGGCCGAAAGCCGGGGGAGATGAACGGGCTACTGGAGGGGGGGCATTCACTCATTCCAAGCAAGGCGCAGAAAAGCTTCGGGTGTCGGACGGAAAACGCTCAGCGTTCTCACAAAACGGATAAGAAAGGGGAAAAGCACGTCCAAATGCGGGGGCGGTAAGCTACAGGGAAGGCTAAAACTTCCACTCTGATATGGGTGGAGGTGGGAAAATTGGAGGGAAGCTTATGACAAGTACTGAGGCGTTTGGGTGAGCTGATTTAAGAATTTTACAAAGACAAGTATAAAAAAGGTCCTCGAGGTTAAGAAAGAGGCAAAGAAAAAAAAACCAATTCACAAAGCTCTAACAGCTCTGGAGTCGGGGAAAAAAAACGATGAACCGCTCAAAGGGTGAAACGGCGGAGTCGGGATTATTACGTTAGTAATAGGCTCTGTTTTAAAGGGAACGCAACGGCGTTGCAAAGTCAATGGAAAAAAAAAAAGCAGTCTAAGGAAGCCCTGGGTGAAGGCTATTAGAACATCATCATGGGAAAGGTACCTTGAGAGGGGTTTCACCACGGGGTAAATAAGAACAATCGGGGGGTATCGAATTTTACTCAGGGGGGGGGGGGTGAAAGGACGGTTTCATAAGAGCGGAATAAAGCCCAAAGGTGGCATGGGCGACCGCTACTAAAGTTCCGGGAGCAACTTTCAAAAGTAAGCATCCCCAGAAAAATTGCAAAACGGGGTTGCGCTCACTCCGGGGCCGAAGGGACACTACCCAACCACAAAAAAATAGGGGTAGGAGATAACTTCCGGATTCAGGGGGAGATAGGAGGCTTTGGAAAGAACGTTCCGCCAGGACATGGGAACCACAATCATTGGGACATCGGGAAGTGGAGATGGATTCAGAGAGTTATGGATCAATTGGTATTGAGGATAAACTGCATCCTTACGTGGAAGTCAAAAAGGTAGACGTGTCTCCGCCGTGACGAGCCGGTCAGTCGAAAAAGCGTTGGGGGGGGGACTAGGGCGGCCTAATTTGGGAAGCGAATGGACAGAGTGCCCTCACGATTTGGAAGTAACTTGAAGAAAAGAGAGATTTGGGGGGGGGGGAGCGCTCCCCCCAAACAATCAGTCCGGAACTCCTGGAAAAGGACTCGAATTTCGGTAGAAAGGAGAAGGGAAGAAGGATCGGGGTCTTAAATTCGGGTGATGTGAAGGGGAAGTGGCTGGATTGGAACTCGCGGAAATAACACGGGGGACAGGCAAAGAAAAATCAAGGGGAATAAATCAAGGGAATCTTCTTTCCCGCAGCGTGTTGGTGATCGGTAAGTTGAAGAAGGAGTAGACATGGGAATACACACTAGCAAAAGCCAGGGGCAGCAGAGGGGGAGGGAAGGAAAACAATCCAATAAGGGGGGCTCTGCATAATTTTGAAAATGGCAACCTGAGCAGGGTCGAGGGTCGCCGCTCGATTAAATGGGCCAGGGAAGACAAAAGAACGTACTGCAGTGAAAAGTATCGACCTACCACCGGGGGGAAGGAGGAAAAGAAAGAGATAAGTGCAAAGCCCTTGGAATGATTTGTGAAGTGGCCCGAAGAGAAGGGAGAAAAAAACACGTAAAGCAAAGCCGTAGGAATCTTTCAGCAAAGACGAGTAATTGGCAATGGATGCTTCATTGGGGAAAGCGCCTGCTGGGGGACTTTTCTCGGGGTTACTGGCGGCCGCCAGTGGAGAGAGAAGGCGTAAAACTAAATGAGAACCACCAAACCAAACAACACCACAACGTCCATGAGAGCGGGCAAGAAGATCCCCCAGGGTGTAAATCTTGGAACGTGAATTAGGTAGGTGGTACGCGAGAGGGGGAGGAAAAGCCATGACGGTGCAACAAGCGTCAGAAAGATAAATGAGGGCGGGACGACTACTACCGCCGACGGGGAAGAAGGGGGTCATCATGGATAATTAGGGTGTTTTTTGAGGTCTCTCGAAAAAGAACAATACACGGAATACTAAGGAACTTCACAAGTTGGGTAGGGGAGGAGAAAGGTTGCGCAATCCACTGGGGGGGCCACCAGAAAAAGGCACGTAGGCGGAAAAAGCCCTGGGGAGGCAATAAAGCAGACCTCGGAAAAAGGAAGAAGTTGGCGGACCGGGGTATGCGTATATCCAGTAATGATCAGTGGATGACCACTTACCAGAGGGATGGGGAGAACGGATGGGGGGGTCAAAAAATTTCAGTCACCGAGAGTTTGGTAAAACAGAGTTCGGGGGACGGAAAAAAACTTCTGACAGTGATCGAGAAAATAAGTGGGTGGTAGTTAATTTCAGTCGAAAGCAAGATTGCGTTAGGAAGAGTGAGAATGGCAGCGGAGAAGGAGGAGGCGATTAGAGGTGTAGCAAAAAAAAAACGGGAGACCCGGGTTGGGGGAACCGCGATTCAACCAACGAGGGACCATTCATTGGGGTGATAAGTTTCACCACCGGTAAAGGGAAAAAGCTGAAAACCTGTGGTTCTAACTTTTAGAGATAGAAGGCAAGGGAGATAAGAATTATCTGGGAGAATGGGGACCGAAAGTTGCAGGAATGGGACTCAGATGAAGCAGGGAAAGAGGAATTAACGTAAAATCGACAATCCTAGATGTTAGACACAGAATCAGCAAAAAAACATCACCACAAAAAGTGGTGGCGGGAAAACTGGTTAAAAAACGATCAAAAAGTGTGGTCGCGGAGGTGGGGTGGGAGTACCAGGAAACAGTTTGGGTGTCGTATAAGGTTGAGCTGACTGGGGCTTAAAGAGTAGGGAAAAGGACTAGCAAAAAGCGCTGACTGTGATAAAAAAGTTCGACCAACGTAAAAAAACATCGCGGCAATCCTGAGGGTTAATCAATTCAAAGGGAAGTGATATACGAAATTGTCGGACAGGAAAACTACGAAGACCTAGGGGGGGCGGTAGTCAAGGTCGACCTTCTCATGTGAAAAGCGACAAAAGAAGGAGGAGAGGTTGTCGGGGGGGCAGAAGTGGAAACAAGGAACAGTATCCCTTCTAGAACCATTACGGCAAAGGACCGAAAAGCACCAGGCATAGAAAGAAGGGGGGTACCATACATGTCTGGGGGTTCAAGGGGGATCGAGGGTCAAAAGAGGTTCACTGGAGAACCTCTCCAAAAATATTTCGGTCCAACCGAATGGAGGGGGACGTAGTTCATTCGTTGGGGGCTGCGGAAAGGCAGCTCACCTTAAGTCGGGGGGGCAAACAAGTGTGTTTCCTATAACAAAACGGGTGTTTCCAATATGAGAAGGATTGGGGGTTTGTGAGGGGCGAAAGTCCTATTCCAAAATCGGTCTCGTAAGAAAAAGCTGAGGGCAATGGGAGCACAACTGGGTGTTGGGAGAGAGAGGGGGGAAAGATAGTGGGGTTGGGGGACAGCCAAAAAGAATGGTAACGGAACAAAAGGGTTGTGGGGATTGTTAAATTTTGGGGGGCGTGGGAGAATGCCGCTAGGCAAATCGTGAAAGGACGAGAGTGTGAAGGGACAGGGTGGGGAGGGAGCGTGAACTTTTTTTGGAAAGCGACGAATCACTAAAACCGGGGGAAAAGCGAAAAAACCTCAGGCCTCTAGGGGAGAGGTATTTAACAAACTACAGGGGGGGAAAACGCACGACGAGTGACAGAGGGTTTTCACCTGGTATTTCAAGCGGGGGACCAACAGCCTTTTACTGCCAACCTTAACACCTGCGAAAACAAAGACCATCTATGTACCCTTCTACTCTGGGGGCCGAGCTTTCAGAAGGGGGGCGTGGTGGACAAAACCCCCACTTGGATCAGCCAAGCGCCCCGGGGATTCATAATGGCAAAAAAAAATGGGGCCCAATGCTCTCGATCAAGAGACGAAAAGAGAGCAATTTTAGGTAAAGGAAAAGGAGGGGGAAAAAGGATACTGAGTTGTAGGGGGGCTTAGGGTGGAAGTTTTTCGGGAGAGGACGCCGGGTAAGAAAAACAAAAGCGAGAAGAGTTGTGAGCCAGGAAGGGAGATCGCTCTGGAGATCGACAGTATCAACTTGAAAACCCCGCAGTGCAGAGCAAAAAAGCGGAGATAACTGTCTAAAATAGGGAACATTTCCCCACGCTCTTCGTTGGATTGGAAATAGATCAAGTGCCTTGCGGCAAAAGAGGGATCAGGGGGGAACCGCAACTGTTACAGGGACAAAGAATTGCAAAAAAAAAAAGCCATTTGGGGAGGATTTGAGATGGGTACTTCCAGCTAAAAAAAAAACCGAACATTTTTCGGAGACTAGCTCACAAAAAAGGATGAAGAGAAGAAAAGATCCCTCAAAGGAAAGTTTTGGGGGTGAGGAAGAACAGCAGCAAAAAGAAAAATGCTGGACGCGGATTGTGAATGGTCAACCATGGGGAGTCAAAGGGGATTGAACTAATGGCTGCGAGAACTTGATCTATCCAACTGGGGGGGAATTGGGAGAAATCGGGACAATGGAAGACTAAAAGTTTTTGCCGTCATTCAAAAGGTAACATGTAGACGCGTCACGATTCCCAAGAATAGACTACTGCGCTGACCAAAAAAAAAAAAAAAAAAAAAAAAAAAAAAAAAAAAAAAAAAAACTAGTGCAGCGAGGAGAATTAAACGCTTCTATCCAAAACACTATCACCTACCCTACAAGGTAACAGTAGCCGGTTAGAAAAGGCAGAAACCAAACAGTATACTGTTCAAAATTGCGTAAAGGGTAGGTCCGAGGGGGTCGAGCCTGTAATGTGGAGTTAAGGCGGGGGGGTCGAAATGGGGGGGGGGCGATCCAGACACAACAAGCAAGGAAACTCCTTGCCTAAAGCGGCGCCGTTGACAATAAGGAGGTCGTTTTGAGAAGGATTGCAACTCAAACAGGGTTCGGGAATGAGTAAAGGGGAGGGACAGCAAGAAACGTGGGCCCACACAACATCGAGAGGTCACTCTCCTAAAAACTAGAATCGAAGTGTTGATTGCGGGTCGGGGGGGGGTGGTATGGCCGTTCGGCCGTGAAGAAAAAAAGTAAAGCGTACCTCACGGGTTCCAAGGCTTTCTCGGACGGGGAGGGAAGCGCTCATTCTGAACAAACCCAAGCCACCAGACAAGAAAGTACTTTCAATAAATTCATTGTTTAGGAAAAACAAGATTTCGAGAAGCGAAACAGGGAGCATGACACACGGTAAACGATAATGCGGATCAGGACAGGTCACGAAAACAGAAAAAAACGCAAGATAGAATTAAAAATGTGCCCTGGAGCGATCTTAAATACAACGGCCGGGTGAGAGGGGACTGCCGCAGCAATTAATACGAAAGCAAGCGGTTGCGAAGGATATTTGACTCCTTTTGGAAAGGACTAGCGGGGAAAAAACCAGAGAAAACAACGAGAACGAAAAAGCATGTCCTGTTCACAGGGGAAAATGAAAGAGTCCGGAATGTTCGGGGGAAGCTTTGCAGGACGGGGGAAAAAAAAAAAAAAAAAAAAAAAATTTTGCTACGGTAGAAAAAAACGCAAGGAAGCAGCGCGACGGCTGGGAACTATGAATCTATCAAGGAGATCTAAAAAATACTTCGCGGAAGAAGAAAGCCCATGGAGGAAAAGCAGGGAAAAAGGCAATAACGGTCGCAGGAGGTTTGCTGTTAGGGGTCGCGTCTGAAAAGTTCACGGGTTGGGGGGCTCTGCAGGGGGAACACTTTTCACGCAGATTAGAACAAGGAGGGCAACTATTACGACCCCGCCCTAAAAGTGTACGTACAGACGGGGCGAAAACGCAGATTGATCGGGAATGTGGAAAAATCAGGAAGGGTCCTCCAAACAATGTTTAAAGGAAGAGGGAGGGACGGGTGGGTGTTAAATGCTACTGGGGCGAAGCCTGCAGGAAAACGGTGATGGGCAAACGAAGATCAAATCGCAGGGACTAGTACACGGCAAGGGGAGGGACAACTCAGGGCAACAGTTAAGGGGCTTGGGTCATAGCCTAAGGTAGGCTAAAAAAAAAGAACGAAAATGGGAAGATTTTTGGGGGTTGTAGACGGTGGGGAACGGATCCACGGGGGAGTGGTTAAAGGTCCTGACCCAATCTCCTCGCAAAAGGCCCTGAGCCGTTCCATCATGAAACCAAGATTGCCGAATTCACAGAACTCAACAGCCTCCCGGCAGGGGGGGGACTGATGCCACGGCATGCCACTCATTATTAGGGAGTATCGGCCGCAGTTTTTAAATGAGAATATGGGAGACTGGGGGGGAACACGGGTGAGACAGGAAAGGGGGGGGGACCCCACACCATCAGAGGAAATAACTCGGTAAGTGGCTCCAATAAGGTGTCAGGTATATTTGGGGTCAGGGGAGTGGAAAGCCAGCAGGGGGAAAAGGGACTCGGACTGAATGAACAGAAAGGAAAAGGGGAAGGGCTCGAAAGTACCCTGAAGTCAGGGTCCGCGCCTTGGAGGCGAACGGGGATAAGGAAGTGACCATGGCGGGTAGGGTAACCTCAAAAAACGATTTCAGTATTCAGGCAGTGAAGGGCGGGGGAGAAGTTTTATCTCTAAAAACCCCCAAGACCCTCCGTGACGCAACAGAGTTCCTTATGCGAGTCATGGGAGAAATGGCTCCCTCCCTGCAAGGCTTTGGGGAATCGGTTTGGCCATTTTGGGGAAAAGGGCTCTGGCTGGAAATCTCGGGACAAGAAGGGGGGGGCAAGCCCCACATTCCCCAGGCTAAGATACTCTACTGTTGAAAAGCTTGTTGGACAACGAAGAGCCTTTGACGTGTGGCGGTAGTTTAAAGCCAGGGGGAGAGTCTCAAGGAGCAAAAGCATTACCACCCAAACACCATCAGGGGGGAGGGCAATGACGACGCCATAAAAGGGGGATAAGGGCTAAAAGTTGGGAGAACTATGCTGACTAAGCCACGGGGTTTCGGGGGAGTGGTAGGGAACTGCGTGACCTATGGGGGAAGGCAGACAAAAACGACGGGAATGCGGTGAAAGGTATCGCTCGAAAAAAAAAAAGGGGGGGGGAGGGGGAACAGAGGATTTAATCAGTGCAAAAAAACACGGAAATAACGTCGTTGGGGGGAAAGGGGAAAAGAGGGTATCGGCATAGCGAAATAATAAAAAAAAAAAGGGGAAGTTGAGAGGAAAGCTGGAGAAACTTTGCGCCGATTAAAATGGTTTGAAATGCTCTGGAGTGGCCCGACCTTAGGTTGGAAGTTGGTCGGGGTGAAACTGGGGGTCGTGCCTCAGCATTGAAAAAATAAAGAGGGTAAAACGGAAAGAAAAACTAACCTTAAAATGGGAGATGAGTGCAAGCAGAAGGGATTTAAAGAAGGGGACTGTGCGAGTGGGGGCCTGGGTCAGTAGTTGGGGGGTCACGATGATTACTCCGAGCCAAGCAAAAAGAAGGGACAAGATCATGAGGGAGACGCAAAAGACCCGAGAAATCTAGAGTATTTTTCATGGAGGAGGGGGGGGTTGTGGGGGGAAGAGAATAAAAAGAGCTAATAAGTGTAAGCCGGATACCGGAATAAGCAGGGAAGGCAGAAGGGGGTAATTGTTTAATTGAAGGGGTACTGCAAAAATGAGCAACAAACTGGCCGGGGAAAACCATGCCTTCCGCGTGGGGAAGACAAGCCCCGAAAGCCATCTAACCCTGTGGGGAAGTATGAGAATTTGGGATCATATCAATACACAACTATGACACTATAATCCGGTCTGAAAGGACAGGGGGGATGAAACTTACCGAGGTATGCGAATGGGGGGGTGTCCAAGGAGTCGAGAAGAGTTACCGGGTTGGAAGAATCATACGATTCTAATCGAACAAAAAGAAAAAACCCGAAGGAAGAAGAAATAGTGGGAAAGTGCTTGCCGGCTCAGAAAACCGGAGAATGAAGGGGGAAGTACGCATCGATATGCAGCGGGGAGAAGGGAGAGGGGGGCGATGCGATGTGATTTAAGGACAACGAAAAGGTAGAGGAGGGGGAAAAACGGTTCAACAACAGTTCAAGTTCGGGGGGTCCACTTGGGTTGAGGGAGGTACCACTGGGAGAATCGAGACCTTTCCTTGCTAAAGAAAAGGAAATAAGGAAAACGGGCCAGTGCAATCGAAATGTCTAGTGATCATTGTAACATGTGGGAAGCAATGGGGAAAAGAAAACGAGCAGTACAAAAGCTGCACGAAAGAGAAATCGCAACCTCATCGTGAAGCTAAACATAAAGGGGAAATCAGGGGGGACACCGTCAAAGAAAGGACGGCACATGGGGGGGGTTCCGAGTCCCATTTGGTTATGGCCGGGAAGGTCGTGAATGGTGGGCGGTTGGGTATTCAGGTGGGGCGGAAAGGGGAAAATTAGGGAAAGAAGAGGCAAAAAACGCGCTGAAACTGGTGAAGAAAAAAACCCCAACGACGAGGAGCGAAGGAAGGGGGGGCAGACCACCAGGGGACGATACCTATTTTCTGGGACTGCAAGAAAGCATAGGCGGGTCAGGTCACCTTCATGGATTGAGGAAAGACAAGACACACAAAAAGGAGGCTATGGCGTGGCAGCGGCGGCCAAAGGGACCTTAAAAAAAAAACTCATCTTTCGGCAGACGAAACAGGGAAGCAACCTGTGGTACCAGACCAGAGGGGTGATGGGAGAAAGGGGGAAGGTCATCGAAACGCAAAGTGCCGGTCAAACGCGACAATATTCAGGGTCGAACGATGTGGCAGTTGGTTGGTCGTGGAGGGCAGGCCACTACCACCTTAAGAAAAAAGTAGTGGGTTAAACCGCTATGCCAGGTAACCGGGAAGTTTCTCTGATACGGGGTTTTATGTTGGAGGGCCATTCCGAAATTCAAAGGGAGCGAGAAACCGGAGGAAAAAGGAGAAAACGGGGGGGGGGGGCCAGATATCAAATAGTTTTTTTTGGGGGGGGGACGTGACAAAAAAATAAGGGGTTTTCTGGGAAAAAGTGTTGATGGGGGGAAGTGTGGGGCTTGGGCCAAAAGTGAACAATCCGGGAAACACCGGGGGGACGAAGTGGGAAGCAAGTGGAGAGATCATTCCGTTTTGGGGGTGAGAAACTCACGACCGGACTACGAAAGAAAAAACCGCTAAAAGAACAAAAGCTGAAAGAATGCCAGGAGCTAGAGTGACATCCGGAGAGGAAAACTCACGGGGGGTTAAAAGAGGGGGGGTGGGCCTTTAGGCTTCACCTGCAGAAGAGCAGGTGAGGTGAAAGGGACCACCACTTTGTTAAGGGTCCGAAAAAAATACCGGCTTGTGTAAACTTCTTCCATCTGGGGAAGGAGTTGCAGTAGAGTTTTTACGGTAGGGAAGCAATGGTCGAAACCAAAAGGGTCATAACTGTCGCGCCATTCCCAGGCTCTAACCAAGAGGGGAAAGAAACTTTGAAATTGGGGAATTTTAAGACTGTGGGGGTCGGGACGGGGGTAACCGTAGACTGAAGTTGTAGTGTGGGGCCTTATCGGGGGAGCGTGGGGTCGTGTAGAAAACGTTTAATTGTCCGACGGATAAGATTGTGTGGGAGAAAAAAAATCGCTCGGATCCAGAAAAAGCTTAGAAGTATAAAAAAACGTGGTCCATGAAAGCGGTAAAAAAGGAACATTGTCGCATTTATAGGGGTCCAAAACAAATGGATTAGGACTGGGTTGGCTCCCTTACCTGAACGTACAAAGTGTGTCCACCATCCTTTGGGGGAAACGCAAGTACAAACAGCAAAATTCCGGAAACCGACTGGAGGGGAGAATGTAGTCCGAAGGACCGACCCAGGGGGAGGGAGAGCTCCAAAACTCCAAAAAAAACGGAGGAAGGAGAGTACAGCACCGGGGGAGGTTTGATGAGGAAAGAAAATCTCAAATCCAACATGCAAGGTGCCCTGAAAGCTTGGGAGGGACCATCTTGCGGGCAAGGATGAAAAGGGGTGTACGGCTGGCACGAGAGCAGCCAACAAGGTAATTCAAAGGTTGGGGTGAAAGGGTGTAGTCTCCAAAAGGTGCAGAGAACGCAGGGGTTTGTAAACTTTCGAGACAGGATATGGGCGTTTATATCAAAGCCGAAAGGATCAGAAGACGTCCTAAGGGGCTGGCTACAACATTATAGAGGTGGGAGGGAAAAGAGTAAGACGAATGCTCCGAGAGCAAAACCTACAACTTTTGCAGTATGAAGGGTTGGGGGGGGAATAAAGGCTCCGACCAAAAAATGGAAAAAAAGTTAACAAAAAGGAAAACATGGGGAGTCATGGTGAGAGCGGGTGCCGTTGGACATTGGGTATCAAAAAAACCGGCCGGGGGTTGTCGGGAAAAATTGGGCTGGAAACCAGCCCCGAGTATCAGGAAATACTTGTTCAGGGGAGAGAATCTTAGCATAGATTTGGTAGACAGGGGTAACGGGGGGGCAGTTGAAAAAAAACCGTTAAAGGAGGAGGAAACGTTAATTTGAAACTGGCTTAAGCTACTAAATGATTTCCCTCGTCGAGGTCACTGCGCTACGAGTGCAAGAGAAAAAAGCTTTTTTTTGGGGGGGGGAAAAATTGACTGGTTTCAATTTTGCCGGGAGGAGGGGTGTCAGAAAAAACCGGAAACGAGGACTTCTCAAAGCGGGACCACCTAGCTTTCGAAAAGGCCGATGTGGGGATAGAAGTACCACGGGCGCCAAAACTCGCCAAGCCCACCCAAAAGAAAACGATTTCATTACCCGTAGGGGGGTGGGGGGAAACTTCCAAAACCTATATTGCAAGTGAACAGTGCTAAGTGAAAATAAGCGGTGAAAACTACGAAGAATGGAAGGGAAGGCTGACAGGTAGAAAACATCCAAACCCGCTAGAAGAGGGTAAACAGAACTGTTTCCTGGACGACGGAAAAATACCGGAACTGGCCGATCTAGAGCTCTGCCCTACAGAAAATTCCTACGAAAGAAAGCGGTCGAACGAAATATGTTGCGCGGGTTCCATTAACTGACGTGATGGGGAAACACGAAAAAACGGAAAAACACGGACCATTCGTTTATTCTGGGAAGGACCTTTTGGCTTGCGGACTTGACGAAAGCTGGGGATAGAAAGGGGAGACGGGAAAAAACCGGGACACTCATAGCATAGAGGAAAAGAGAAGGGTTGTAACGAAGGGAAAATCAATCCCTCTTCATTAACTACAACGAAGCTAGTCTTGATGGCACGCGAGGAAAAAAAAAGGAGCTGTCGTCAGGGCTGAAGGAACAAGCCACTAAGTCAGGTAGAGGGGCATTTGGAGGGGGGGGGGGGGGTTACGGGGGGGGGGAACAAAGGAATCTGTCATCAATGGGAGCTTGGGGCTGCAATTTGAAAAAAAAAAAGTCGTAAAAAAAGCGCCGCAACGAGTATACAAAAAGAAAAAGTTTAATCGAACAAAGCGCGACAAGCAGCGGTATAGATTGTCCACAGGTTTAAAAAATTCCCCGGGGCCAAACGAGCTTCTGTCTAGGTCTTAATTCCTTCCGATCTGAATACCGCAAGGACGCAAAAGTGCTGCACGGGTAGATAGCATTAGTAATGCACGGTGAAACAGTGCACCTTTCTAGGGAAAACATCAGAAATTGGGGCTGCACATCGCCAGGTAAGAGAAGAGGTTGGGACTACCGTGAAATTCAACTAAGAGCTCGGCGAAGGTGTTGGGGGGGGGGGGGGGGGGGGAATTAAGGGTCAAAGTGAAAGAACAAGGTACGTTTTCAAATGCAGTACCACTCGGGAAATCTCGATAAAAAGCTGCCGCAAAAAGAGGAAGGGGGCCTATTCACCTCTACATCGAAGAGTGGCCTGAAAGGGGCCGGCAAGTCACAAAGGAAACAATAATGGTGATTATACAGCGGTTCACATCAGGGGGGGGGTTGGGAAAAAAAAGGGTAGAATATTATATCTTGGGACTTAAGGTTGCCGGAAGTACCTGGGAAAAAAAACAACACATCAGTCAGGAAATAGTCAAGAAGTTGCAAAAAAGAAAGACGAAAAAGAGTTAGTGGGGGAAGTTGAAGTGATCACAATATAAACAACCTTCTCAGGACTGTGCCAAAGTTACGACGCTGGCCGAAGGGCTGTCCTAGTGGACTACGCCAAAAGAAAGGGGGGGCACCCGCCGGGTAGGCGAAAGGCAGGCAGAAAAGGAAAATTACACAAGAGTGCCGCCCCGGCGAGGCCCGGTGGGGCGGGGGGGGAAGATATGGGTGGGTCTCACACCACACAAAAAGAAAAAAAGTGACATAAAACACTCTTCAAAAGTCTCGGGGAAGGGGGTGGGTAGAAGAGCCGCCGAAGGCGTTCTGGCATTCTTGTGTCGGTTGAACCAGGGAAGACTGGCTACGTCGTCTTGAGGAGTGACAAAACAGGGGGAAAGGCACTCGCCTAAAGCAGTTAAAGCATCTGGGAGGAAAAAAGCTTCCAGAAGGAGAAATGGACGGGGGGGTCTCATGGGGGTAAAGCATGAGATTCTCATGGGGGCTGCAAGACAGTAACACTATACCCAAAAGGAAAAGACCTCATCTGTGGCGGGGCATGGGGGAGAACATCCAAATTGAAAGGTACGGGAGGAGGGCGGAAGTTTAGATACACCTGCTAAGGTTGAAGATTTGAGAAGATGGAAATTACCGCTTTTAAACCACGGATAAAAAGACGAGACCGAGGGGGAGGTTA
>Ga0179593_1384737_pt1 | contig 13866 bp, 20 predicted proteins | sample CZODoug2_1_08_16_FD_185931 | JGI IMG/M metagenome (GOLD analysis project Ga0179593, IMG submission 185931) | Vadose zone soil fungal communities from Angelo Coast Range Reserve, California, USA - CZODoug2_1_08_16fungal (PacBio error correction) | ecosystem: Environmental > Terrestrial > Soil >...
AAAGCAAAGGTGGGGGCAAAAAATAGAAAAAAGCATAAGCTCCGGGAACCCCGTCCACAAAAAAAAACATTGTGCCGGTCCTTGTGAAACAATCAGCACAGGTCAAAAAACGCAAAAAAGGAGCAAAATGGCGAGAGAGAATAAGTGCGATGAACCCAACGTCGTAAATTGGTGCGGGCTGATGCAAAGGAAACATGCGGAGAGAAGGGATGGCTGAAATAAGGAAAAACTTGCAACCGCATTTCGGTGGTAGGCAACAATTATGAGCTCTAGAAGAAAAAACTCACAGGCGGGTGACACACACCACTGTCGAAAAAGGGGAAGGGTTTGGCCGTTATGTTTCGATCGACACCGGGAACGAAGATTGCATGATCCAAAAAGGGTTATGCGAACTGGTTGTCGGTGAAAAGGTAAGAGGGACCAAGTTCCCGTTGGGGGGGGGACAAGGTATTTCCCAAACTTCACGCTGGGAAGGGGGGCAAAAAAAAAAACCTCCAAAGATGAAAACGCCCGACAAACTTAGAAAAAAGGGAGGAGAAAAAAAAGGGTGAACCAAATGGTCAGCTAGATGATGCACACAGGCCGGCTGTCGGGACCCCCACCGCCAGCGAGAAAAAATGTTGTGAGAGGATAGTCTTTTGGAAAAATCGGGGGATGCAGAAGGTCTGCACACAGTTGTTGGCCAGAAAAAATGGGGAAGTAGACAAGGTAATCATCTCACCGACCAAGGCTTATTCCAACGACGTCGGTGGGGAAAAGGTCCAGGGAATGCCGGAGGGTGAGAAGGGGTAAGGTAAGCTCAGGGGGTACAAACGTAGGCCGGGAGGGGCCCCAATGGTCAATTTTCCACCTGCAGAGGGACAGCCTTTGGGGGTCAAAGCAGGGGCCGTGCAGCCGAAATCAACTCCTGGGGAAATGAAAAGGAAGATCCAAGAAAAAAAAAAAAAAAAAAAAGTCCCAGAGCACACCAGACGGGTGTTCCGTCCCGAAAGTTAAAAGACGCATATTGGGGGGGGAAAGCGGGGAAAGGCGAAACCACAAGGACCTCCAGAGGCCACAAGAAGGAACTATCTTAAAGTGGGGAAAATTAAAAGCATCCATCAGGTCGGGAAAACCAAATCGTTTTGCCAACGTGTGGAAGTGCCACACTCGAACCAACCCTTGGACGAAAGAGCCGCTAGGGTAAGAACTACTCAGGAAAAGAAAAAGCCGCGTTTAGAAGAAAAATGAGGAGAGAATAGGGAGAAAAACCAAGGAGCACCGTCGGGGCGGGCAGCTCGGCAAAACTTAGGACAACTATTCTAGTGATACTGCCGGTTAAATGTTGCAGGGAAAGGAGGTCCTGCTTAAGAAGTTGTACGGAGGGAAAAACGGGGGGGGGAAAACTTTGAGTCCTGGAAGGGAAAGGGGGTGCTAGGAAAGAAAATACCATAACGCTCATCATTGGGTGTCCCTTTTGGACACGGAAAGGACACAACGGAAACTCTCCGTAAAATTTCGTTAGGTGCAATCAAGATTATGATGAAGCGGGGTGAAAAAGAAATTGTGGAACTTGAGAGAGAGGGGGAAAGCCTGGGGGGGGGGTGCCCGGGGAGAAAAATAAAAATAACCATCAGAACAAAAGAATTTAAAGACATCACTGGCAAAAAGATACAGTAATAAAAAAAAAGTCTGACCGGGGAGACGAGGAAGAAAGTCGGCCCTCTTTAAAAACTTGAACCGCTTGACATCCCAGTGTGTGCCACTCCGGGGGTAAAAAAAAACTTTGTTTCTCGGTAGGGGGTTGGCCAAAAAACAATGTCCAAAAAAAAGAAACAACGCCGAATGAATTTCGAAAAAAAAAAAAATGAGTAGTACTGCAGTCGCCCGAAGGGACCGAAACCCGGGGTGGAACAATGGTGGAAAGGATCGTTTCAGTCAGAAGAGGAGGACATGCCGAACGGAAGAAGGAGACGTAAAACCACCTTCGGCCAAATATGGTCAGCGAAACATGAGGGCCAGCTCAAACAGGAGAAGCGAAACCTAAATGATCCTACTCCAACATTCAGGGGGAAAAGAAAGAGTGAGCGTAAATGAAAAAAAAAGGAGGGGATGGGGAACGATGGTTAGTAATGAATAAAAGGTCGACCCTGGGATTGGGGGAAAGACAGCCGGGTCTCCTCCCTCTCACACAAACAAAAGGGGAAAAGGGGAGGGGTAGGTAGAGGGGAAGCAGGGATGGGGAAAACCATCGGTCCGAGGACACTGGTGGGAATGATGAATGTTGGGTTAACAAATAAAAAAAAAACCGACAAACACGAAAAAACGCTCAGCAAAGTCCTAAAAAGGGCCAAAATGAACGTAACAGTTGTAAAAAAGCTGAGAATCTGTTGGAGAAAAATAGGAAAAACTCAACTGGGGGGAACTTAGAAACCCCATAAAAGGGGGCAAAGGGGTGGGAACCAAAAACAAAAAGGTCATCAATAACAAACTGCACTCCCACGCGCTCCTGTGACGCGGCAGCACAAAAACGCTTTCCGACCGTCCAAAGGAAACCCTAAACCACCATCACACCAAAAAAACGTGTGGGCCTTTAAGGTCCACGGCAAAGGGAAACACGAAGAGGGAAAAAAATAACACGCGTCATCGCGAAACCTGAGCCTAGGGGGGCCTGGACTGGCCCAAAAAACGCCCGAAAAAAAAAAAAGAGGGGGGTGAACGGGCTCTGGGAACTGGGGTGTGGGACCTCGGGGGGGCAAGACCAATGCAAAGACTATCTCCCGCCCCCATTCAGTATCGGGGTTCATCTCGGAACATGTGGGAAAGAACCCCACAAAAAACTGACACTTGTGGGACCACGTGGCTTGGGGGGTCGCGTAACCACGACCAAAACAAACTGGACAAAAATCCCGAGCAAAAGGGAAACCAACAGGGGATCCAATTTCGGGGACCCAAAAAAAATGCGCTTTGGAAGCGAATTTCTTGAGGTGTTTGCCACACAGAAAAACAAAGAAAAAAAAAAAAGGGGGGGGGGTAGGGGTCAAAAGGCAAAAATGCAAAAAAAACTCGAAAGAGCAGCGGCCGGGGGAAAACTGCCGCCCGAGATGTATAACCCGAAAGGACATCAAAAAAAAAATCAAAAAAAAGAAGGTAAAAAAAACGTGCCTAACAGAAATTTCTTCTGGGACCCGAAGACGACTTGTGCTTGAGATCACTAGCAGGTCCAAAAGGTGTGCAGGGCAAATAGGAAAGCAACGGCGCCAATGTGGTTAAAAAAAACGTCAAAAAACCACGACCCAACCTACGGGCGGGGGGGGGGATCCTTCCGACCCCACCCGCGGGGAATGGGGAGGCAAAAAAGGTCCCGTAACTCAGCTCCCGCAAGGGTGTGGGGGGAAAAAGAAAAACGGGGGTGGGAGATTTGTCAAAAAAGGAGTGCCTTGGTCCCCAGAACATATGAGGGCAGTGGGACAGAAAAAACAAGCCCCCAGTTCACCAAAACGTGCGAGTCCGGCCTATGGGATGTAAAACGTCTTCTACTAACCATCCAAGTCATCACTAAAAAAGGGGAAGGGTGAGGAAAAATCGACACAAATGTGCAAAAAAATAACTTGGCGCCTTAGCGGCCTTCAAAAAACGGGGTAGGGTCAATTATCCTTCGGGCCCACGGGAATAGGACGACCAATCAATGCCGATCTCCCCCCCGGCAAAGGAAATAAGAACAAGAAGACATCTGGAAGTGAACGATGCTAAATACCAAAAAAAGGAGGAAACACTCCCTAGAAAGGAGACGAGGAAACACCCGGCCAGGGGGGGAGAACAAAAATCGCTGAAAAAATCATGGGCGGGATTGTTGCAAAACAAAAAGGGCCTACCAGATACAAGCAGGACAGTCGAACGCCGAGAGCAACCCAAGAAAGGTACCCCCCCCCCCAAGTTGACAGAGACCCCCGTGAGAAGAAGAGCCCCCCAGCCCACCCCCCGCCCCCGCCCGCCCCCCCTCTCCCCGCCCGCCTCACACCACCCCCCCCCCGCCCCACCCCCCCCGCCCACACCTCCCCCATTCACCCGGAAGACCACCCGCCCACCCCCCCCGCTCCCAATCTAACCCAACACAGCCAACCCCACCGATGCCACAACCCGAACCAACCCACCCCCCCCACCACCACCCACCCAATTCCCACCTCGCGACGCCCCCCACACACCCCCCCTCCCACCCCCACCAAACCACCCGCCCCCCACCGGCGGTCTCCACCCGCTCGCCGCGCCACCCGCACCCAAACAGGCCACGCGTGGTTAAGGGAGGTGATCCTCTACCCCCCCCCAACCCCCCCCCGTATGTGGAAGATGAGTCCCTTCGTTGTATGACTTTTCCGGCCGCGGTCCCCGCGGACGGCTCCCCCCGCCGGCCCACGACACCCCCCCCCCCCCCGCGCCCGGAATAGTGGTGAGAGGGAAAACCCACGCCCCCACGCAAAACACCCCGCGACGAGAAACACAAAAAAGTTTGGGGAAAAAGGATGCATGGACCCTCAAAGCGGAAACGCCATCAAAGGCGGTAAAACCAAGGAAACCCTTGGGGGAAACTTCACTAGGCCGGCACGGAGGAAAAGGAAACAGAACGTTGCCCGGCCGGCCACGTGGAAGGGATCTCAAAACTCCGGGGTAACCACAAAAGCACGGTACTAAGGGGAAAACCCATGCGTAAAAAACCCACACACTTGGAGGAAAGATCTCTTAAGAGGGAAAAAGGGGGGGGAGACACTCGACAACAAAAGGGGCAAAAAAAGAATTAGAAGAAAAGACGGCCGGGGAAGCCCCAGTTAGCCGCGAAGGAACGATCGCGTTGAAACAGAAATAAAGGGCCTCGCCGCGACAAAATGGTTCGATGAGGTCTGGGTTGGGAAAATCCACAGAAGAGATGATGGTACTCTTTAAGAGCCCATCAAAAAAAACGAACCACTTTCCGCCCGGTTAAATACGAACCATGACGGAACGAATCGGATTCAGAGACACAAAAAACTGAAAATGCTCCCACCCGGGAAAAGATAGGAATAACGAAAAAAACAGTCCTAACGGCTCTGAGGGGGGGGGAAAACGACAACCTAACAAATCAAAAAAGCACTCCTGCAAAAAAAAAACTGGAAGAGTAGTAAGATCGGCATAGCCCGCCGGGGAAATCTGCTTACCAGGCCAAATTTGGGGGGGGGAAGGGGATTGGTGCATTCCGCATCCATGAAAGAGGGAGCCGAAAAAAAAGGGGGGTTTAGCTCGGCGAGAACATGGGTTGGGGGGACTACCACGGGGTCTTGAGTTTGGGGTTTGCCAACGTGCTGATCCCGAGCCACTCCAACACCGGTGGATTGCCAAAAGGGAGAAAAAAGCATCCGGCGGAGATTGGGGGAAAAAAGGGGGAAGAAAAACCCGGGAGGCGAATTCCTACTATAACTGCAAATCAAGTCCTTTGGGGACGCAACTATGAAAAAAAAAACAACAGAAGGAAAGGGGGGGGGCAAGAACGATGTATTTTGTTGAGATACGCGAGAGCCCAGAGGAAGATGAGACGTCAAAAAAAGGCCGCAGTCGGTGAAAACGGGAGAACAACCGCCATTGAAAAATCCACAATGGGGGAACTAGTCACGGTAAGATCTTCTGCCCCGGGAAACGGCAAAAAAAGGGCTCAAAAACGAGACCCGCCGATCAGCCGATCAAACAAAACTATTTACAGAAACAAATTGACCTGGCCCGAAAAAAAAGGATTCTGGGGCCCGCTAACAGGTGGAGGGCAACAAATGAAAAAACTTGGGAGCAGAGCGGGGGGTTAGGGTGGAAAAAAACTGCTGACCTCATCTCAAAACCTTTGTAAAGCGGCGCAAAAGGGCGGTTCATTCACACGGGTTTGAAATGACAACCAAAGAGAAGGGGCAAGCATTCTCGTCCGGTTTCAGAGGATGGGACACGGGTCAAAGTGGAGAAGGGGTAAGCTCGCAAAGAGAAAGAAAAAAAAGACACAGGAGCTGACTGGAAAACCCGAAGGCAAAAACTTGGGGGGGGGGGGGGGGTCGGGCGTCAGTGAAGGCCCCACCCCTCTGGGGAGAAAAAAGGGGGGGGATTCGGGGCAAGGGAAACCTCCCCACGCCACGGGGTCAAACCGCAATTTGTAGTCCGAGTAGGAAGAAAAAAGGTCCCCGGGGGGAAAGCCACGGGGGTACGGAACGAAAGGACCTCCATCGCAAAGCCAAGGACAGTTAACGGGAAGGGGGGATGAGGGCACAAGGCTCATCCGGTTCGGGCCACCTACAAAGCGTTTGCCCATTGGGGGACAGGGTCAAAGAAAGAAGGGCACCCAAAAAGGGTAAACGAAGAGTAAAAGAATTTTTGGAGCCGTGCGCGGCCAAGGAAGGGGCGGGTTAGAGGAAAGCGAGCGAGCGAGCGACCAAAAAAAAAACCAGAGAAAACTCCTGACAAGGGCCACTCTTTCAAAAAAAAAAAGACTAGTAGAGAGGCTAGTGATACTCAAGCGTGGGTTAATGGGGTCCGAGAGGGACAAATCGGCTTACGGAAACAGGGGGTGGGTCTTACTAAAGGGTACCCGTGCTTGGGGTGAGGCCACGTTCTGTGATAATTCACGGAACCATCTGCTCTTGTGAAAAAAAAGCAGGTGTCCGAAAGTGGCGAAAATGGTCAAAAAAATGAACCAAAGAGGACAGGCACCCCCCTGTCACCTCCCCACAATGTCAGGGTGGTGGGGTGCAAAAAATTATGAGGACGCGGGGGGGGGTACCGAAAATTGGTGAAACTTGTTGAGGGGATGGGGTCGGGACGAAATAATAAACGGAAATTACGAAAAAAAAATGGGTCAGGGGGTCCGAAAAAAGAAAAAGAAAGTCAAAAATAAGCAGGAGGGGGGGACCGCTGCGCCCCCCAGTCGGGAGGGGGAAAAAAACACCGAAAAAGAGGGGGGGCCCTTGGGCCCGCTTCACCCAAGCAAACGAAAAAACCAAGTGGGTTGGTGCCGAGGTAGGGAAAAAAACATCAAAAAAAAGGACCCCATCAGGAAACGAATAAGTTCGACGATAAAGGAAGGGAGATGAAAGCAGGGGGGGGAAGAAAAACGACCGTTTAAGACAACACCGTTGTAGATGGGGGGTGAGGGGGAGGTTGGAAGGGTTTCAAGGATGCAAAAATGGGCCAAACGGAACGTAACTGCAACCCCAAAATTGAGGGGCAGGTCACCCGAAGATACCAGGATATGGCGTGACTAACAGAAAAAAGAATCTTGACCATAAAAGAAAGAAAAAATCATCCTGAAAGGTTCGTTAAGCGGATTTCCGGTGAAAAAAGTTTCCGGGTGGCTATGAGGTGGAACGAAATCCAAGGGAAAGGCTTGGCAACCAGAAAAAAACGGGGGATGTAAATCAGACGAAAAAGGAAAAAAAACACCGGAGGATGGGAGAAGAATATCACAGGCTGGGGAAATGGGAAAAATTGAAGGGGGGATCGTCAAAAAAATCCCCTTATACAAAAAAACCGGATACGCTATCCATAGGGGGGAAGGAGAAAAAAAAAGGGGCCGGAGGGGAAACTCTGGATTGAAGAAATCATAACAGGGGAAATGTGATACCATATTGGGGACACTGTGTGGGGACCCAAAGGAAGGGGTACCCACGCGCCAGGCAGCAGGAAAAGACGACGAAAGGAAAAGAGAAAAAAGCCGAAAACGGGGAGGCAGCCGATGAAAACAATCTAATCTCTAACCAGACGGTCTCCTAACATTATTCGAAGTGAGGGGGCAACCGGGAGGGGGGATTGGTAAAAAAAAAAGCAACCAAAGCGGGGTCAACGGGCGGCAAAGCGGGAAAAAGAGTGCGAAGGGAAACACACTGGGGCAGAAAAAACCTAGCTAAAAAATAAAAGTAAGTCGGGGGGGGAGATCGAAAAGGGGGGGGGAGGAAAACAAATGACATTTGAAAGGGGATTGGAGTTATTCGCGCCAACCAAGACAAAAACACATGCCACACCTTTCAAAGAGACTATCAAAGGGAAAAAAGTGTTCGGCCAAAAACCGCGAATACATATGGGGGAATGGTAGGTTTGGGACACATAAACTAAAGATCTGGTGCCTTAAAAGCATGGTAAAGAGAAAAAGGGGGGGCAGGAAGGGAGTTGTACCCAGCCGAAGAAACACACAACAAGAAGATTTACAAACAACGGTAAAAGAAGGAAAACTGATGGAAATCTGCGACTTAGACGCGGGGGATTAAAGAACAAATAGGACAAAATTTGAGACCAGGCCACGCGACATTAGTCCCAGGGGGGATCAGCTCAGCTCGCCCAAAGAAAAAGAAAAAAAGAGGACTGAGGAAGCAAATGTCACCTTGGTCCGGCGTAAAAGCGCGCGGAAAGACGCGAAACTAAAAAAGGGGTTGGGGGGTGGGAGATGGGATTGGACGCCAAGGGCAAGAGGGGGGGGGGGGACCCAGGAAGCAAGTTTGTCCCGGAAGACAGTCACAAAGAAGTTTAAGGCGGGGGAAGTGGGACTGACCCACACGTTGAACCGACCCCCGGGCGGATATCGACGAACAAGCGGGGGGGGGAGACTAACTGCGCGGGAAAAAAAAAGGGAAAAAGCCTTTAAGGGTTCAGAGAAAAATGGGCTCCGGCTAGAGAAACGACGGCAAGAGGAGACAAATAAGCCTCTCTGCGGGGGGGAAAAACAAAACGGAAACCAAAAAGTGTCGAACAACTAAGAAAGGACCTTGCATCGAGGTAAACCGGGGAACGAAAAGGAAGAAAAACTCGAAAGAGAATTGGGCGTGAATTGGAACAAACAAATGGAAACGACTTTAAAACAGCGTAAGGTTGCGCAATCAAAAATCCAGATAAGGGAAGAAAAAAAAGAAACCCGCTCAGCGACAAAAGGTGAAAAAAAAGGGGGGGAGGGGAAAAGGCAATAAACGGCAGCCTTGCAACCGAAGAAGCAAAAGGAGCAACAGACCCCTTTTGGGTAGCCCAGAAAAAAAGAGGCGGGCTGGAGCTGGAAAAAAGACGGACGTTCGATCGAGCGGGAAGGAGGGCACCTGGTGGAGGGAAAAACTACCGGCTGAAAAAAAGGGGACTGGGGGGGGGAGGGTCTACGGGCCACGACATTCACCCCAGGAAAACCCTCTTGCAGGGAAGGAATTCTAACGAGGGAGGGAACAACAAAAAACGGCCAACCAGGGGGGGGTCACAGGAAAAGAAGGGAACACCGCTGGGCGGCAAAGTAGAACGTTCGAGAAAGGAAAAGCCCACTTGGGAAGAACCTAAAGGTACCGCCAACAGCAGGTTTTCTCGAGGCAAAAAAAAACTCAGGAAAAGAAATCTAGGAGGCTCATTTAATCACGCACAAAAAACTGAAGCCCTTGGGGAAGAGCCCAAGTGACTCAGAATCGAAAAACTTAGGTGCCAGAAAAAAAGGGGACTGCTCCGGGGACGAGGAACAAAGAAAAAAACGTCAAACATGTGGGTAAAAACCAGAGAGTAGGGCCGGAAACAACAGAAAGAAGGAATACAAAAACACAAAAACGAGGAGGGGGAAAAAAAAAGGAAAAGGGGGGGAAAAATTCAACGCAATAGACCCGTAGAGGTCAAGGCCCACTCCCTGTGACCGGTCTTTTGAGTTGGGAAACGGGGCATCTAGACAGGTCAGCGGGTTCGAAGCGAAGGGCGGGGGGGAAAAGGGGACTGGGGGTAAAAGTGGGTTGGTGCTAGGGATGCGAGAAAAAATCCTCAGATGGGCCGCAAAGCATAGACAGGGGTTAGCGGGGGACAGAAGTTCGTTCGCGAAAACCTGGGAAAGCTTCAATCGCCTAACTGCAAAGACCCAGGAGGTTTGGTGAACGATTCTCCCCGACATTTTGAGGGTAGTGGTTGTTTTGTGCGAGACGAGAAGCAGCTGACAGGCTACTGGACCGAAGGTGTCAGGGTGAAACGAAAAAGAGACAGTCAAAAAATTGGGTACTAAAGTCACGGGGGCGAAGAACACAAAAAAATTGTTGCCTTGCCAAACGAGGGGAAAAAAAGCCCGGAAAGCCTAGAGAAAAAAAGCAGGGAGAAAGCTCGCATCAAAACAAAAGGCCCCTCACAACATTGGAAGGCTCGCCTGAAAAAGGGCGAAAAATCAAAGGGGAAAAGGGGGACACCAAATGCCACTGGTTGATCGACCCGAGCGGGGGGGGGGGGGGGGGGGGAAAAGGAAAGGGGGATCGGAATTGTGCGAATTAACACGTATACCAAGTTGTGGGGGGGAAAGGAAAAACCGCCAGCGCTTGTTTCCCATTGGTAGGCCTGGGGACGGGGGTGAACACGGAGGGAAAAAGAGGTGGAGTTTTCGATGGAAGGGGTAAGACGAAAATTCCAGACAACGATGACTGGAAACTTGGCTTGACGACCGGACTCAAAAAAAGGGGGGGGTTACGAGGAGAAAAAAAAAAAAAGGATCAGGATGAAATCAGAAAGGGCTCGCAAGCCCGCAGAAAAGGGAGAAAACCCAAGGGGGGTCTGAGGGATTGGATTTGAACAGGGGAATAAGAAGCAAAAGAAAGAAGGCGCCAGGCCTTAAAAAAAAGAATTTGGGTTACGGTCAAGGGCCAGGAACGAAAGGCTCAAAAAAAGTTTGTCGGGGGAAAAAACCTACTGGGGCACCCTTGTTCTCATCATTAGCCCCGAAAAGTTAATACTAGGAACAGCGACGGGTCTTCAAAACTTGGAAGGAAAAAAGGCAGGCCCCGGGGGCCAAATAAGCAGCGGTTGAGAAGCGGGGAAAACATGGAGGAACTCACCATGCTGTGGGACGAAGTCAGTAAAAGGGGAAACTGGTCGGAAGAGGAGGTTGACACATAAGCAACGGGAAAAAAGTCAATAGTTCAGGGGGGAAGCTGTCACAACAGGTTTTGTCCGGAAAATAGAATGGGGGGGGGGGGAGGGTTTTAAGACAACTGGCTTGGAACATGGTTGGGCCACTCCATTTGGGAAACCGAAGGACAAGGCACACAGGATCAAACAAGATTTCTGTTCAGGGGGGAAACACTCCAAGAATTAGGTAAGGAAGCGGTTTGTGCAAGGAAAAAGGGGAACTGGGGGGGGGTGAGGGGGGGGAAACTTGTTTGGCCAAACCGTGGGGGAAACGAAATAATAAAGAAAAAGGGAAAAAACCTCTGTTGGCATAAAAAACAAAACATTTTCTGAAGAAACAAGAAAAAAACAGGAGAAGGGAGGAACGGGCAAAAAAAAAACAGGGGTAAACTCTTGACTGAAACGATGGGGGAAAAAGAGGACAAGTGGGTGCATAAAAAGGGTCAGAAAAAAAAGTATTGTGGTTGAAGAAGGTGGGGGTTACAACAAAACCAGAACAAGGGGCAACCAAAAAACCGGTGCCGTGTTGAGCAGCGAGGAGAAGAGGAGAGGGGGGGGGAAGAACTGACAAACGGGGGTTCAGGATGGTGATTTATAGGGGCAAAAAAGGGGCGAATTCGAGATTGCAAAGCAAAAGCAGGCGATCGAAGGTTGTCTAAAACACTGAGGAAAAAGGTCATAGAAGGAGAAAAACAGGATGGAGACTCACATAGATCGAGAACCTAATAATCACCGACGGGACAGGTGGAAATTGGATAAGCAGTAGGCTGAACGGGGGATGGTCGTGGTCGGAAGGGGGGGGGAACCCAAACTAAAGTAAAAAAGGGAAAACGCAGTAACAGACATGTTGCTCTCTCGGAACAACAAAAAGGGAAAAAGATGATGGAAAAGGCAAGGGAAAAGCCAAGCGTGGGGACGACCAGGGAAAGGGACTGGGGTCCACCAGTCAAGAGAAAAACCTACGAGGCTCGGGGAAAAGAAGGGGATTGGCTGGTTAGAAGGGAAGTTGGATAAATCGAATCATCCTGTCCGTAGAGGGAAAACCAAGAGGAAAAGGGGGTGGTACCAAACCGGAAAGGGAAACGAAAGCCGAAGGGAAGGGCAACCTGCCCCCTCTATCTACTGAAAAGATAAAATCAGTCGAATCACAACTTGGAAAAAAAAAATTGAAAAAAAAATCGGGCCTCAATCACAGCTCTGAAGAGGATCGCTGAAAAAGTGATCGAAGTGGGGCATTGGAAACGGGCAAGTGGGGAACCTCCGACAAAAAGAGGGGGGGGGGGGGGAAAACAAAAACGGAGACCAATGTCCAGCGGTCATTGAGAAAAACGAGGCAGGGAAAGAAAAAAAAAAGAAGGGACTGATTCTTGTATCACGCACACATGGGGAGGAAAACTAAACATTGGCAAGGATTCAAAGGAATGGGGGGGATGGGGTATTGGCATGGACGGCCCAACGAACCCACAAAAAGCTTGGCTTCCGAGATCATCAAAAGTACCCATTTTCCGGGAAAACGCGGTCAGAAAAGAATTGAGGGTGGGTGGCCCATAAAAAAGGAAAAAGAGGTGAAAAAAGGCAAGGGTAAAGGGGAGAATGCTAAGGAAAGCCAAAGGAGTGGGGGGTCACTCCGACCGAGAAAACAGAAACCAAAGCGGAAAGGTGTCCAGAAACTACAAAGTTTAGGTGCCCAAATTAACCAACTGCTTGGGATCCCGAGCAAGACCAGTTTTGACAGACGCCTGCAGACAGCAACAGGAAAAGGAAATGGGGTCCACCCTCGCAGACGAAAAGATGGGGGGGGGGCTCCTGGGAAAACAACGGCTTCGGCCGGCGGGTCAAAAGAGGGAAAAAGGGGTCCGAGGGAAAAAAAAACGCAAAGTGGGGGGACAACTCGGTGAGACGCCAAAAAACGAGGGGTAAGGGTTGGCCACACACGTGATGAGCCTGGTCACAGACCGGCCTCTCACAAAAAAAGGAGCAGTGAAACCAGGAATGTCAAACTGGGGGGCCGTACTTGGACCTTGGCGGGGCGGAAGGGAAACTTTACAAAAAGGAAAAAAGGGGGCTCGAGGACGTACAAGCTGGTCAACTCTACGTGCAAGAAGAGGTCGGGGAAGAAAGGGAACTGGGAAAGTAATTTCAGTCGTCTTGAGCCGGGATTCGGAAAAGCTGGCCGTGGGAGGGGGTGGAAGGCATACCGCAGCCATCTTAAGGGGGGGGCTCGCTCAAAATAAACACCAGATGGAGAAGAACCGCATCAAAGGGAGGAGGAAGACACCATACTAGGCTACAGGGAAACGTCAAAGAGGGGCTTTTTTTCCAAACTTGGGACGCACGTGCCAAAGACCCAAAGTGAGGAGAAAAAAAAAACCTAGGAAAAGAACCCCGATCACTCCCGCCTCCTAATAAACCGTAAGGAGGACTGGGGGGGCCACTCACGGAAGCGGACCAGCAGCTGAGCCAGGGACCAAGTTTGGAAAAGGAAAAAAAAACCAAGTATGAAAACCTGATGACGGCGTTCATCCAAAAAGGAAGGCTGCAGGGAGTTACGGAGAGATCTCTACCTTAAAAACCTCCGGAAAAAAAAAGAGCCCGGTCTAAGGTAACCAAGTCCCGCGATACCCATTGTACGGGGAAAAAAACGGCTCCGCGGAAAACAGGAAAAAAAGAGCCAAAGGTTCCCTTACCTGGGGAAACACAACCTGGCCCTTTGGGCGGGCCTCGAAAGAAAAGACAAAAAAAAAAAAAATCCCCGAAGCAGGGGCAAGAGGAACATCCCGGCTGCGGGAACCACATGAGGGACGAGAGGGTGAAAAGAAAAGGGGCAAAAAGGAGCCGCACAACCACTTTAACCGAAGGGGAAAAGCAAAAGGGATACACCGACACGCCCGCCCCACTCTACCTGAACCTCCAGCAAAAAAGGGACACCGTGCGATACCCGCACCAATGGAGGGGGGTGCGCAAAAAAAAAGCTCGCGGGGCAGAGCAAAC
>Ga0179593_1658643_pt1 | contig 13866 bp, 9 predicted proteins | sample CZODoug2_1_08_16_FD_185931 | JGI IMG/M metagenome (GOLD analysis project Ga0179593, IMG submission 185931) | Vadose zone soil fungal communities from Angelo Coast Range Reserve, California, USA - CZODoug2_1_08_16fungal (PacBio error correction) | ecosystem: Environmental > Terrestrial > Soil >...
CAGCGCGAACGCGGCGCACTCCTGCCGCAAGAACTGGATGAGCCTTAAGACAGCGTCGACGCATCTCGTCACTAAAAGGGGGAATCAAGACGGCTGCGAAAAAGGCGTGTACGGGGTAGTTGACGCGTGTCAAATCTTCAGAGTTTACGGAAGATCCCATGCGCGGAGTGAAGATGAAGAATGCGAAAGCCTGCTGCTGAAGTCGAATCCTGAATAAAACGACACGAAAACAAAGACCGCCCGCCGACGTAGCCGCGGAAGAAGAAACGGAGGGCGCGAGAAAAAACGTCAACGGAGGTGAAGAAGAACTGACTTCCTCTTGAGGGGGAAGTTTACGATTGGATAAAATTAAAAAAATTCTGTAAGGGATTGTGTTTATCACCAGACAAGAGGCTCTAGGGCGCTCTAAAAGTAAATAAAGACAACGAAAGCCCGACGAGGATGTTGCGGTGTTAAGGAGTAAGAAACTGGAGAGAATTGCAGGTCTTGGGCGGCGACACTAGCCGTTGGGAGGAACGACAAAGGAAGGACTTGTGACACTTAGTCTAATTGTCTGAGGGAAAGTAAAAGGAAAAGCTCAGCGTACAACTTTGAAAACCGCCGACACCGCCAGGGCAGGGAGTAAGCTCTCGAGATCCGAAACTGCGCGCGATGGGAAAGGCCAGCGTCCGCTTCACCTGAAGAGGAGGAACGATTGAAACGCAATGTGGTCGCTGCGAGGACTCGTGCAAAGTACTTGAGAAGGAGTGGCCGCGGAAAACGCTTAAAGGAAGAGGCTTGTCTACTAGGGGTGGGAGCGCGTTCATCGCTCGGGGGGCGGGGAAGAAGTAGCCGCCGGAGCAGGGGCTACGGCGCTGAGTAGAGGAAGAAAAACGAGAAAAACCCCGGGCAAGTCGCGAATTAAAAAGGACTAAAATCAGTAAATGCGGAAGGGGGGGGAACTCAGGGATAGGAAAAAAGGGTTGGTGCTCCATCTGAACGTATAGCTCGCGCTAACGAACTCCTCCCAGCGTGCGCAAAAAGGAGGAAAGCGGGGGAAAATCTGCTCTCCAACTTCGAAATAGAAAAAAAAGGGAAAAAGGCGGTCTGACAGATGTTCAGAAGGACTCGATGTGGTCAGAACAAAGGACTATGAAATAAGAAGATATTCCTCCAGCGATACGTTCTCTGGAGAAGCCAGGCCCGTGCCCCGGGGACTCCAGCTCGAGGGCGATCTCCGAACGGAACGCCAGAGGCATAGCGGGGCTAAAAAACGAAAGGTTAGATAGGACCTATGGACAGTGCGATCGTCCTCCCCTTCCTATGAAAGAAAACGAAGGGGCGGTCCATCCAAGTAGGAGTAAGTCAACCACGCGAAAAAATCAGAAGAAAAGGGTAGAGCAGCGCCCTAGAGGACGGGGAGACCCGCAGGCTCTGTTCGGATCAGGAATACGACCAAACATGGACTAAGGCAGGCTGCTGGGGCCATGTCGACCTAGCGAGGTAGCCAGACTCATACTCCTCTGAAAGGTTATAATCAAAAGAGAAAGTGGAGCGCATTGCAACTCAGCAAACAGTTAATCGACTCTGAAAGTGAATGGATAAAAAAAGAGGATTGAGGAGAGGGGGGCCGGTCATTTCTCATCAGAGGGGGGGGAGGGATAGCACAGCCAGAAGAAAAGTGCCGGTCGCCAGCCAAGCTACAACGTCGATTCTTGATACGAGGGAGCAGGAAAGCTCCTTTTTACCGATCTTAGAACTGAAGAACGTCATGAAAACCCAAAGATCTGGAACTCGAGAATACTGCACTCGTCATGTCAACATGGACGAAGTAGAGGGGAAAGGAGGAGACCTTCCGAGACTAAAGTATCCTCCAAAAAGAGGTGGATAACAAAAATCACTCCTGAATGCAGGGGACGATCAGGATAGATGAATCTCGAAAGAAGATAAAAAAAAGAAGGCTAAAAGAGCTCGAACTCTTCGCTTCATGCAGGGGAAGTGGACAGAAGCGCGAGGACATTAGTACTCGAGGTAACGAGGTTCTTGCGGAAACAGAGTGGAAAGAGAAAGTCTTCTTCATCAAAGGAAGAGGGTGGACTTTCGATCGCCACCTTCCTCTAAGGCGTGGAGGTCCAAGTCAGTAGCAGAACCGATCGTAGGAAAGGATAGAAGGGGGAGTACCTGAAGGAAAGACTTAGGGTAGAAATCAGTCAAGCGCCGAGCGCCACAACTTACAGATATAGCCTCAAAAGCAACTAAGAGAGAGGAGGATGTTCAACATCGATAATCTGGATCAAAGATACGCCGTCTGAGGAGTGAGACTGGACATCCTAATCTCTGAGCATGCGCCAAAAGTTAGAAGGGGGGGAGGATAGAGGGCTATATCTACCTTTATTACGAAAGGGCTCGAGGGATACAATGGCCTCTCCTCGTATCAGCCGCGGAGAATTTGAAAAATACAGGAGGATAAAAATCGATTGGGGATAAGAAAGGGCGGTGACGGAATCGCGGCAAACAAGGGAGTAGACTCAAGAAAGAAAAAGCTTACAAGGCGACGCAGAAACGTCCAGCATCTCGGCGATCCCACCCCGCTGAGCATCGCCGCGAAATCTGAGTCACGGCGCGAGGTAGGAGCATGGGAGAAGCAGCCCTCTCAAAAGGAGAAGTCCTACGCGATGGGGTCTTGGAAACGTCGGGGTAGAAAACCGCGAGTCCCGTTCGAGCTGGCCAGAAGAGCGCCCTAGGACTTTCGTCGAACGCTGAAGAAAAGCGCTAGAAGAAGTGGGGGGAGGATTGGAAGGGGACGTTCTCACTTGGAGAGACGCGGGTCGTCGTGGATCAAACGTGAGAAGAAAAGCAGAACAAAAACAAATTAATTTATAGACAGAAAAGAGAAAGGAACTGTCAAACTCCCTAGACGGGAGAGGACGTACCGGGCCGGGGCACGGTGAGATCGCTTCACCTCATAGAACGAAGCTCAAAGAAGCCTCATCAAAAAATCTTCCTCCTCAACAGGAGACCCCGTCTACACGCACGCTGGCGCCAGTTCTCAGGGGCACACGCGGAGAGAAAAGGCCCAACACACTCCGGCGTCCGACTTAAAAGCAAGAAATAAAGGAGGCCTGAAACTGTGTCGAGCGTACATCGGAAAGCGGCGCTGGCGCGCTCGTAGTAAAACTGAAAGGAGATGAGAAGTACCAACCCTAGGGAGGAGGCAGTGCTGCCAGATTTCTCGCCAGAAGGAGAGGAGAGGAATGCGAGAGAAAAGTCCTCGCAGGACCAAACCAATTTTCAAAAAAAGAAGGATGTCAACCAAAGGAGTCTGACAAGGAAGAAGGAGAAAAAGAATTCTCAACGGCTCTCTCCTACCTCTTAACACAGAAGAAAAAAGAGAAGTCGATAGCAGAGAAGCGCGGTCCTACGAGAGCAAAAGAGGCGCAGTCATTACCGACTATCTGCTCAACACAACCAAGAAAACTTCAAAACGAGGAAACGTCCCGTTCATCTCGAAGGAGAAGAAAGTCGCCGACAGCTTGCCCCCACCGAGCTTCACGTGGTAAGGGCGGATGGGCAATAATCAAATCGTTAAACAGATTCGAACAGAGCTAGGAAGACTTTCACCCATCCTAGGGGAGTATCACCTAGACGCAAAGCGCCGATCTTGACTGGCGGCGCTCCCTTGCGGGGCGAGACGACGGGGGTATCTCATAAAAAGCTTCGTAGGGGAAACAAGAAGGCAACTAACCTTCTACACGTCTGAAGAAGGAAAGAAAAGAATACGAAGGAACTGTCGCCGAAAAGCGCGGCGTCCCGACGCTGAAGGTCAGGAAGAGATCTGCAAGAGCTGAAAGAGGAAGGAGGAGGAGCCCGCGCGAAAAAGGAGGTCACGAGATCAAAACAAAAAGGAGGAAGGTAAGATGACGCTGCATGACTAATCTCGGAGATCGCTTCAGAAAAGAGAAGGATTAATAGAAACTTGCTTCACTCATGACCTTAAGGACGAACGCGGATCCGGCTACGGAGAAAAGCTAAGAAAGAGGCGAAAAAAAAGGTAGAAGGGGGGGGGTTAAGTTGGGCCCCACACCCTCAGAAAAGGTGAGAATCACCGGTCGTTGCGACCTGCCTCTGGTCGAAATCCTGGATGAGTCAGGATACGGACGAGCGTAAATTTCCGAAAGAAAAAGCCTAGGAAAGTAGCCTCTAAGAGTTCAATCTGATTCTGATAAAAAAAAAAACCAAGCTCGCCGGTCCTCGGCGGCGCAAGGAGCGACGGGTTAAGTCCAGATACTGAGAAAGATGCTTAAGAGTGTGGGGTCTCATAAGCGCCTAAATCATTGGGTCGAGGGGACTAGGCAGCCGAGAACGATCACACCCGCTATTATTCGGTGTGGCGGTGCGGGTAGTACGGCAGAGAAGAGGGCTTTGACAGAACGCAGGGGGGCTAAAAAGTATTTTCACGGAGTATTAAATGAGGGAAAGCGGGTAGGAAGAACAAACCTATGTCGAGCAGTGGCGCAGAAATTTACCGACGAACCGCATCGGAGGGCGCAGGAGAATCATTGAGACTCCTGAGGAGAGTGATGCCAGCCCGGTCGCTCGCTTGGGGACGGCCTTATAGAAAAAGAGTGGAGGGAACGGATCTTGCGGCCGTATTGAAAGTGGGAGCACCGCGGGGGATCGGACAAACCCCTCAGGCAATAACAAACCAAGACCCGAGGAGCGACGTCTGGGTAATCTCACAGGTACAGCTTGGGACTGCGACGAGGACGGCGCGGAGCCGTATGGGCGACGCAAATCTCAGAGAACGAGGGGAACAGCCCCTAAATTCGCGAAATTAAGGGGATACAGATCGATCTCTGACTCGTGTAGCGCCTCAGCGTTCTGCAGCGGTTGGGGTGTCCTAATCAGAACAGGATCCGCTTAATCGAAGTAATGGGCCAAAAACCTCCTCAGTGCGGAGGAAAAGAAAGACCGAGCGCATCGTCAACTCTCGCTCGCGCCTTCGGAAGCGCTATCAAGCACGTTATCTCAGTACTGTAGGAGGCCAGCTCGACGTACGCATGGGGTGAATCGAAGAAATGGCGAGCACTCAGGAAAAAGAAATAAACTCGAGAAAGTCTGGGTGGAAAACAGCTAGACTGCTTCTGCAATGAGAAGCTCTAGAAATGACTTCCAGCTCGGGGCGAGATCGTCCGGAGGTTCCATAGGAGGAGAGTAAGAGAAGACATTGTTGAACATAATCTCTGTACGCAACTGATAGCAGCCCCTTTCAGAGAATCGAACGGGCCAAGAATGGAAAACCAAGGAGAAATTTAAAGAAGCGAAGGTAGTAGCTTAAGAAAAAAACGGAATGAGCTCTAGAGAGCAATCCTTTAAGAGTAATTGATCCAAAAAAAGAAGGAGCATTACTCTATTCGGGGACTCAAACTGGGGGGTGGGGAAGGGGCCGCTTGGCGAGATTCGCCAATCGTGACGCGGAGAAAGACGCAAACGAAAAAGAAAAAAAAAAAAGCGGAGGGAGGTCACAACTATGTTATCGAAGGTCAACCCGCGGCTCGGTGGTCGATCTGATTCTTGAGGATGGTCGTAGCGAAGCTTGGGGGAGAAGTCAAAAAAACCGAACGAAGAAATGCCGGTATGCACCATAGGCGCAGAACAACGTCGATTAGCGGATAGAAGATATGCTGGACCGGACGGGGGAATTTGCTATTGCAAGTGGTATTCGAAGAACTTAACCAAAGAATGCCAGAAGGAATAAGGTCATGTAACGAGGGCGCCAAGTAGCAACCTTTGGGTAATCACGCGTAAGACAGTACTCGAGCCACCCAGATGGGGCAAAAAACAAAAGAAAAAGGAAAAGCCGCTAACAGAGAAAGCGAAAAAAGCATCTATCTCAACCCAACGGAGGAGAGGGGGGAGCAACCAGAGCCGCGGAGAGGGAAAGGCTGTTATGGGTTCCCTCAGCAGGGGGGGGAGAAAGACCGTCTCGGAACGGCGTTGAGACACAAAGGGCTGTGACGAAGAAAAGTGGGGAAAGCTAACCGCTCATTCTAATGTCAAAGGAAAGGAGAAGTTTCGAACAAGAGAGGGGGCCAAAGAGGGTTGGTAAATTAAAAACGGAAATCGAAGAGAAAGATCAATTAATAAACGGGACTGCGCCGATGGGCGACCGACTCGGGGCGGGCATGGGGGGACTATGCAAGTAAACCGAGAGAAACGACCGTAAAAATCACTAAGAAAAGACCTAACGGAGCCACACCACCTATCCTAGTTCGGTCGTACTGAACAAAGGGAAAAGGAAGTCATAGAAAAACCGCCAAGTTTTTTGGGACTGGGAGCAGCGCGGCGACTGAACAAAGCAGCAAGTTACAACAATAGTGGGTGGTTCGGAGAACATGGATGTACCACGGTAAAAACTAGGTGCTCGCTACCTGACTCAACGTAGTGAATTTAGACCGAAAAAAGGTTCGGGAAAGAGAAGGGAACAGGCTGTTTACGCGTGCGGGAGTAGGAAAGGAGGAAAATCAACTACCGACTGACAAGTTCGTCAAAGAAGCGCCACTCTCCAGCAGCTCTGGAGATCCGAAGGAAGAAGATCTGCACTAGGTGCAAAGAGTAAGTCCTGTTTCTTCCATGGCTCATCATTAATCGCTGGGAGATCTGAAGAAGCGTCGATTTAGTCGGGAAACAACAACCCCGTAAGATGGAAGATCTTCAGAAAAAAGGCGGCAAAAAAAGGCTAAGATGAAGAAGGGGAAATAGTCTCTCACAGGGCTGCCTCTACAATGGGGTCTGCGAGTTCAAACTTAAATACCTGGATAGAACCCTGAACTTACTAAGCTGTAGGCTATACCAACGCGAAGGTAAAGCACGGTCGCTACGTTAACAAGGTTGGTTCTCTCAGCGCGGCTCCTAAAGGAGGTCTCCTGGAATTAGGAGCCGCAAGAAGGGAAAAAGTCTCGAACACCATCTTGAAGACTCACCGTCGTCGACACACGTCGGGACCCCTGGGGAGTGGATCGCCGGGGAGCGGAAGGCAAAAAAAGGAAAAAAGAAAAACGACGGAAAGTACTTCAACCTTAGCAAGGGCCCGGCCACATGCGATGGCAACTTTTCGAAGGTTTGGGAGAAAGGGGAAGGGGGAGTGGCATGGAAAAGAAGAAGAAGTAGCATAGGCCGCTATAAGGCGGACAAAAAAAATACTGGACTCCCGAGGGTGGGAGGCGGTGACAACGTGTCTCCAGCTGCGAACAAGATAAGGGTCTGGAAGGAAAGAACAATCTGAAAAAGCTGAAAAAACCAGCAAGGGTCAAAACACTTAGGAAGGGAAAGGGAACGAAGCAACACTTCCCCGGCTCCGCTCTTACCTCTACACCCGACAACCCTTTCATAGGCTGGAGCTCAGAGGTAATAAACTAGAGGAATTCATTATTCGCCAATCTATCAAGGGTGCAGCATCATCAAAAGGAAATGGACGCACTCGCGCCGGCGACTAACGAGGACTTAAGGATTCGCACATCAAGGCTACGTGCTAGGGTCTAGGAAAAGAAACAAGAGGAACAAAAAGCGGGCTCGTGATAAGAGGATTTTCTTAATCGGGGCGGCGAGACGGCTCGTCTCTTCTGCTCAGGATCCGCCGGCCTCAAAAAAAGCAACAATGGGGGAAAGTCATGCCGCAGACAACAAAAAAGGCGTGGGGAAAAAAAAAACTAAAAACAGTTCGCCTCTCCTAAACTGTAACTAGCAGGAAGAGAACGGGGCTCCAGAAGCGAAAGGGGCAAGAAGCAGTTTCTCCCTCCAATCCTGAGCAGGACGAGGCCGTCTGCCAGGAAGCGAGAGAGGACCTTCCTCACTAACACAAAGGTTGCGGCTTCAGCGCGCACACTTCACAAAAGAAGAACGATCACGCGGAACTGCTCTCCTTCAGCAGTCGTAGAACGGACGTCTACGCGGCGACCGTAGACGAGTCGTCAGGAAAGAAACTTGCGGTAGCCGTGAATGCAAAAAAAAGAGTCCGTGGTAGCGAGACCCATTCCTTCTATGTCAGAACAAGGAAAGGGGAGATAAGACAGCGAACCCGGCGCATTGCGTCCCGGCCCAGGACCGAACAGGCCAAGGAACGGAAGAAGCGGAAGAATCGTTAAAGTCGAAAAAGAGGAAGCAGCTCTAGTGAGTGAATCGAAGAAAGGGGGACGGGCGACGTGAAGACGCGGATGAAGGACGGGGATGCTGAAGCCTGACTCAACCAGGAGGTTAGGCGAGACTTGAGTAGGTAAAAAGGGTGCTCTCTTAGTACGAGCTCAGCGACGACAGCAGCCCGATGTTTTGTCGGGTCAGAGTCAGGTAAGAGGCGGATTTGAGGAGGGGGAGAGAAACTAAAAGAAAGAAGGGGGGGCAGCTAAAATGAGTGGGAACGTGGGAGAATTAGCTTGTTCAGGATCGTTAAGTAAACGTAGAGAGCGAACGACCGCCAGAAAAAGACCCTGGAACTGCACGCGCGAAAAAAGAAAGAACTTCAGCACAAAAAAAGAAGCTCCTCGCGACACTCACATTCGACACGAAAAATGCGCATGTTTCGGGAAGGGTCTTATCTTGAGAAAGGATGAGGTCGGGCCGGAGGGGGGCAGCTGCCGCGCAACTAGGGAAGAAGACTCAAAGTCAAAAGGAGGACGGGGAACCCGCGCGGCTGCCGCGGGCGAGCTTCGGAAGGCAACAGAAAAGCGACGGCGCTGAAGGATAAAGAAGACCGCGACAACGCCCAAGGCACGTCAGAAAATCGACTTCATTACTAAGGGGAAAAGGGGGGCGAAGACTCTTCTTCATCGTTGTGGGATCAAAAATCCCGGCGAGTCACGGGAACGCCGGACCTCAAGAAAGAAGCTCGTGGGAAGGGGGAAAAAAGAAGGGAGAAAGAGCCAATCTCCTATCAACCTCTGAGGAGAGGCGGAGGACGCCGCCGCGAGACTCCTCACGGTGATCGAAGGGAGTGGGCTGATGGGAGATAGAAATGACTAGGAGGGGGGCGAGAGGGACAGAATTCCTCCTCCTCCCCTATCTTAAGGGACTGCTGTAACCATGAGAAGAATGTCACAAGCTTGCCGTAAAGAACAATAGAGCCAAAGTGGGGCCTCACGCAAGAACTTGCTTGGGGAAGAGACTTGAGGGAGGGTCGGGGAGGACCGGGTCGGATCGTCACCTGGTAAAGGAAAAAATCTTGACGGGGGAAGAAAAAGTTCTCCTAAGTCGAGAACCGCGCGTGAGTCAGAAAAGGAGAGAACGTCCGAGAACAATCGGGACTGATCTATTAACTTGACCAAAAGTAGGAACTTCGCGAAGTCAACGACCAACGGAGTTTGGACCTCGTCAGCTGCACTTGATCAGGTGGAGAGCTAATGGGGTCAATACAGAGAGTCGTTTGAGCAGTCACAAGAACATGGAAGTACAGACGCGCGAATCAGGACTCGAGTCGACCGTGCGGATTAACTTAAGCTGGGAAGGAAAGAAGCGTGAAAAGTGCCTCCCTCATTTGAATAACGGAACAAAGGGCGCCGAGAATTCCTTGATCGACTAGAGACTGTGGGAATCAAGACCGAGACAAAGCAAAGTGTAGCTTGCTCGTACTTACCCCGCGCTGGACCTAGAGAAAATGAGCGGACGCAACCGCCAAGGTCAAAGGGGGGACTTGAGAGAACAAGAAGGCACACCTTTGTGTCGCTCAAACGTTTAATGAAGGAAGCCCCCACGCTGGTAACAAAACACCCTATACCGGGAGCGCCTCGGGTCCAGGAAAATCGGAGAGAAAAAGGATTGATTATTAAAAAAAGATAAGGAATCAAGATAATCGCGGAATCTGTCGGGAGCGTTCAGGGATAAATGCGTGGGGTCCCCAGCGTTTTCGACGAGGATTAGCGGAGGAAAAAATGGAAGGGACACAAAGTTGCTACTTGTACGTCAAGAATGACGGGAGTCCGCTCATTCTAAGACAGGTGAAGAGGGAGCATATAGCAAAGGAATATGGAGGGGCAGAGCTTCACCATCTCATCCGGGTCGATGAAAGGGGAGTGGTGAACGCCGATAGCGCCGTGTTCACTCTAGGGAAAAGAACTATTGTCCCCGGCCTATCTCCTGAGACCAAGGTAAGCCGATCGGACGAGGAAAGGGGGTTGGAAAGAATCGATGAGAGATGTACCTACTCGCCATCGGGTTAAGAGGTGGCTGCTCAAGTGAAGGGGGTTTGCCTCTGGCTCAGACTCGAGACGCCATGCGCTAAACAAAAAAAGAAGAAGGCGTACCACAAGGGGGTAAGATACGAGCAAGAAAAGGGGGGCTGGGACGATTCACTAAAATGAGTCAGCTCGCTCGATAAATCCGTAGTACGAGAAGGCGAGAGCTGAGGGCTACAAGGACGACGTAATAAGGAGATAATCAGGGAGGAAAAGATCGAGACAGATTTTGCTTACTATCCGAACCTGGTCCTATGGGTCTAAGAAGATGAAGGGGGATGAGGAGAATCCAGCTCGATGGAACTTGAACAAGAACGGGGGAGGGGCACGAAAGTCGAAGAAAAAAAAAATTCTCAAAAAGTCTCGCTTTTAAGCCAGGGGGCTTCCCTAGGAGGAAATGATCAGATTGAAGTCGAGGACCACAGAAGAGTCCCCGTCTCGAATCTGCAAGGAGAGGAGGTGCGGAGCTAAAGAGGGGGGAACGCGCAAAAAGGGAAAAAGAAAGAGATAAAGGATGGACTCACTTTAGATCCGCTCCAAGATGGTTCGGCGTTACCACGACGCGCGAGCGGATCCTTCAAAGAGAGAAACACGAGCTTAGCCCCCGAAGAAAAGTCCCATGACTTAAAAGGAAGATGGTAGGATTCCCCTTTTTCAAGTAAGACCGCTTCATCAAGCGCCGCGCCTTAGCTAACGGGGGAAATCAGAAGTCGCCCGGCACCGAAAGAGATGTACGGTCTCAGACCGTCGTCGCAAAGACGGCAGTTCCTCCGGGGGAGGTTCTAGGCAGCGTCTTCGGCGCGGACCCTTCTTCACACCTCCGGGACGCGACGGCAGTAAAATCCAAAGCAGAAAAAGGAAAAAATTCGCAAATATGTCAAGAGGCGCCGGAGGGCTCTTTCTCTCATCTCGAATCATGAATTAGAAACGAGTAGGGCTGACATGGCTAACTAGTCGTTGCGCGTAAAAGTTGCGCCCTTCAAAATAATACTAGAGAGGAAACTGTGACGGGGGAAGTGAAAAAGAAGGAAGCAGCAAGGGGTCTCTTCCAGGCGTCTCGTCGAGTTTAGACTCCGCCAGACACTCCACTTGGCCGCAGCGATTCAATCTCTACAGAACTCTAAACGAAAAAACTAGAAGAACGAAGAGTGTCCTACGATAGCAAACTCGACCAAAGGATAGGAAGTCAGACGTCAGAACAGATCCTGACGAGCAGGCTTCATCATCCCAGAAGGTGTATGCAGTGACAAAGGAGAAGCCGAGGACGTCAGAAAAGAAAGGCTTCAGGGAAAAAAATATGGCACTCCCCCTCATTACCTTTATAGAGAAGAAGTGGGGTACACGGAGAGGTGAAGGGACGGATGTGAGGGCCCGTCACTGCTGACGACGCCTTCTCTTCGCGTCGGAAGCAGTCCTATAAGGCGGTTCAAAACCGACGCCTAAGGTTTATCTTAAGGACCTGTCAGGGAAAAAGTGGGGTTCAATGTCAACTAACCCGGCTCAATTTCTCCGCCGAATCGACTGTAAATAAGTCGCGAAAGCGATTCGTCCTACAAGGGGCAATAGAAGCAGTTAGCGCAGCACGTAATCCGGCGGGGGAAAGGGGAAAAGATCTCTCGAAGGAAGAGAGCAACAAGAAAAGAAGGGTTACTTAAATGAGAGCGGCGCAGCACCGGAGGAAACCCTTGCGCGAACGTCTTGCAAACAAGAGGAGGAAAGGCGCTTCACGGAAAAAAAACAAAAAGATGAAAGGAGGTGAAGGGGGGCGTGTAGCCGTGTTAAGGCCCGCGTGGGACCCCAAAACGCCGCAAGGTCGTGTAAGCGAAAGAAAGAAGGAGTTAGACACGGAGCGGATCTTTGGACCATTTCTACGAAGGCTCTTGGGAAGTTCAAAAAAAGAAAGGACTACGTATCCCTCGGGAATCTTTTAAGAATGAATCCGAACAAAGAGAAGGACCCAACGTGAAGAGTCTCTATTGGAGGCGAACTCTTGTAGAGGGGGAAGAACTTCTTAAAGGGGGGAGGATGAAAACGGAAAAAAAGATGAGCCTGCTCTCAGCTGGGGTGTTGCGAAGGAGGTCAAGGAGATCCGAGGGGCTCTCTATTAAAAACGCACAAAAAAAAAAGACGACGTCAGCCGATGTTTCGGGTTGGGAGGTATTCTCGAACGGAGTTGGTTGGAAGGAGTGTCGGGGCGAGAAAGGAGAACCGTTGTTCAGCGCGTGAGGGGTCACGGGAACTTCAGGAGATCGTTAATTCTGAACGCCGCTCGTGGGGTCGAGAAACAGTGGATCAAAAAACAGCGGGAGCAAGGCGTTCGTCGTAATCGCCATCAGAGCAAATAATGCGCGAGATGAGTAGATGCAATCTTCTAGCTTTACGAATACACCCTCTGGCAAGGAAACTGTCGCCGCAGATTCTTGCTAAAGTTATTGAAGTCATCCTTATGTGCTCAAGTGACGCGAAGGGGAACATATCACGAGAAAAGAACTAAACCCGGCAACCGCCTTGTCGACTAAGGCAGGTGAGCTGACTAAACCCGGAGAGGTGTAGCGGATTCTCTCGTTGAAGGTCCTTATCTAAGGGCGACGGAGGGAAGAATCGAAAGCCGTGGAGAAAGTGTCCACCGCCCCCGGGCAGATCGAGATGTCTGCTTAGGGGAGATACCTCAAAAGAAGAGGGGAGCATCAAAGCTTCAGTCGTGGCTAAAGAGTGGAATCTATCCAACGTAGGTGGGAAAGCAACTACCTGAATCCTCCAGCGTGCCTTCAAACGTAAAACGAAGGCCTTAGGGAAAAGAGACGCTCGGGAACAAAAAAAAAAAGAAACCAAAGGACTCTGCACGTTCTCGAAGATGAGGATGGGACTTGGAACTCTGCGGGGGGTAATAGACGAAATATCCAACCCCTCCTCATCCTGGGAGGGAGGTATACTTAATAAAAAAGTTCAGTGGAGTTCACTAAAAAAACGAGGGTCCGCCGAGTGATAAGAACGGCTTCTTTACTAGCGGAAGATTTGAAAAAAATGCTAGAAATGAAGGGGGCGTATCGTCCTCCAAGTGCCCGTCGCAGAAGGCGATCCAAACGTCTCGTACGTAAACTTGTTAGCCGCCGTCGAACTTCTGAAGACCGGGCAGGGAGGGGTCCAGGCCAAAACGTTCGAGTAAATGAGTCCCCGAAGAGCCGAGGTAAGAACAAAGGGGGCCTCGTATCAATCTGGGCATTAGCGGAGAAGCGCTCGTGCGCTGCGTAAAATCAAAAAGGGAAAACTGTTGCACAGCGAAAACAGGGGAAGTAGAAAAAAGAATAGAGGGAGAGGCTCTACAGGGAAGTTCGACTCAGGTTACGAAGTAATAAAAGAAAAGGGGAGCGGTCTCGCCTGTGCATCGTCAACCTGGGGAAGAGCAAGGAAACGGTGTAAAAAAGGGAAAAAGAGTCCGTACACTTCGAGTTCAAATTGATCGACGTGGAGCTTCCATACCTGCACTCTGGGGGGATCAAAAAATAGAGGGAAGTGGAGAGAGACTAAGGAGAAAGCTCCTGAAAAGGATCGTCCATGTCAATATGGAAGAGGTCGAGCAGCCAAGACCATCTAGACTAAGAATCTGTCCACCCAAAGAACCAACACTCCAGAATTAAAAGAAAGAGTTAAAAATAGGATTGAA
>Ga0179593_1355320_pt1 | contig 13865 bp, 20 predicted proteins | sample CZODoug2_1_08_16_FD_185931 | JGI IMG/M metagenome (GOLD analysis project Ga0179593, IMG submission 185931) | Vadose zone soil fungal communities from Angelo Coast Range Reserve, California, USA - CZODoug2_1_08_16fungal (PacBio error correction) | ecosystem: Environmental > Terrestrial > Soil >...
GCAAAGGGGGGGACGTGTATCGAAACGGAGGGGCGACCCTGAACGGGGCAGTCAAAGGGAAACAAGGGGACCTCCGGCGAGAACACCGCATAAGACCGAAACCAAGATCCGTTGGGATCGGACTCTGCAGAGTGGATTGTGGGGAGGGCTCTGTGCCAAGGCAAAAAAAAAGGGGGGTTGAACGTTACGCTAGGCGGGAGTCAAGCATTAATCCAGACCCTGAAGAAGAAGAGAACGAAGAGAGGTAAAAAACCTTGGCAAGATCGACAAACATCACAGCGGGGCCGAAGCGGGAGGAACCACCTGATATGAAAACGATCTCCAGGAACGGCATCCAAACGCAATCCAGAGGAGAACAGGTGTTGTGGGGAAAAGCTTTGGGCGTATGCGGAAGAACGCTCCCACTTCTTACCCGGGGAAAACCAAAAGAGGACCCCGTTCCGAGACCAAAATGGAGGAGATCCAAGTTCTTGGGGAACACATCAAATGAATTAGATCAAGAAAAAGGGAAAAAGCCTTCGGCGTAGTACCTTACTCTTTAACAAACAGCAGAGGGACGAGCGGTGCGGGATATAACTCATAGAAACAGACCGGCAAACGGGCCAATCGGTACTTCATCACGCCTTCTGGAAAGGGGGGGATCAGGGTGTGGAGGAGAGTGGGGAAGAGGGGAACGGGGCCACCACGAACCAAGGAAGGCAGAGAGTCAACAAGGGCAGAACGGGCGCCAGAAAAAAAGTCACAGGTTCCCTGAAGACTCCGAGGGGTTTGAAGAAAGAACGTCATCTGAGGGGGAAGGGAAAAAAAAAAAGGGGGGTTGATGCCTGGGGTAAAAAGCAGAAGGTTCGGAGGGAGAACACAATGCGACTAATGGGAAAAAAAATCGTCTCAATCAAAAATGGATGACAGATAATGACGAAAAAAAACAAAGCCCGAAAGCGACGAAGAAACGAAAACCAGTGAATAGATTCCCGATTAATAACTAGCCACTGAAAAATATAGAGCTCTTCCCGGTCACCCCTTGTATGGGTACGACCTGAATGAATGGGGGCTTGAGCGCTAAGAAAAAGAAGGGGAAGGATAACAAAAGCAAGATAAACCGGTTGGTGACTGTAGCCGCCAGAAGTTACGACGGGGCGTCTGTAAGGAAAGAAAAAAGAATCAATAGCAAACAATGAGGCCGCGAAAAGAGATCCAAATGCCCTGCACCGGTTGCTTCTGACGGATTCAGCGTGAACGTTAACACTCGGTTAAGAAAAGTAGGGGGAAACAGGAAACCGCAGAGACGTGGAGAGACTCCGGGGCAGAAGACCATGGCCTGTCCAAGCCAAACGCAAAAGCTGGCAGAATTATTGACAAAAGCTATTATGAAGGTTCACCGGAAGCGGAACACTTGTAATTCCGATAAAAGACCAGCTCTTGAGGGTCTTATGGAAAAGGCTAGGCACGAAAAATCGACAATTCGTAGGACCGGAAAAGTCTCGGGGAAAAACATCTTCAACGTATCAATAAGGTTTCACCCGCAGTTCAATAGGAAAAAGTGGGGCTATTAAAGAGGCAGAAGGGCCACAAATCAAGAAAGAAAAAGGAAAATCCAATCACCTAGAGGGGACCTAGCGGGTTCTTGGTCGCTGTGGGGGATACTACATTATCTCCTTAAACTTGGGAGGATGTACAAAATCATAGACAAAAAATTAGCTGAGGCGAACCAAAACAGCGATCAGTTCTTCGCTGGACGGGGGGAGGAAAACGTCCAACAAGTGAATGATGAGGCGCGAACCGGGATTCAAGGGGGGGGGGTAGACAACAGCAAATGTGGACGTCCTGGACTCTCAAAAAAAATCTACTTCGGCGCCAAGGGGGGAAAAAAGGACAAGAAAAAAGAACAAAGAGAACACAACACCAAGTAAGAACCTCAATCCCAAAAACCAGACGTGGAAAGGGGTCATTGAAGGAATAAGGCATCATTTAAAAGGGGTGGGGGTTAGTCAAAGAAGGTGAAAGGAAATCGAAAAACGAAAAATTCAAATAAGCACAACCCCTCTTCAGGAGCGGGGGCAAAGGCTGGGAAGCCGTAATGAACAAATGCTGAGCGGACTTCCGGGACATGAGAAACGAAGAGGGAAAAACGGCTGGAAGAGACTTTCAAACACGTCCTGGTGGGGGTGAGGAAGGCTACGGCAAGTTGTCACCCCCAAGAGGGAGAACGAAGAAAAGTCCACTGGGGGGAAAAGGGTGAAACCTAAAAGAGAGTGAGAGGCGGAGGAGAAGGTATGTTCACCGAGGATGGAAACCCCATCGCCTGGGGATCAATCTCATGGGGCCTATTTTGGAAAGCTAAAAAAGACATACCCACCTCCAAGGTCGAAAACCAGCGAAGGGGCGTAATAAGGCCCTTTCCCGCAAACTGGATTAGAAAAAAAAAACACTCCAAAGAAGAAAGATGATCCCAAGTGCTTACACAGAACGGGGGGTAATCAGGAGGAACTGGTCCGGGCTGGAGGCCATGGTAGGCACTACCTGAGGCATTCAACGACAACGGTAATGACAAAGTCATGGGGAAAGAAAGCTGACATGCCGCGATACGGTCATAAAATCTAGAAGAACTAAAACGTTTACGAAATCATGTCAGAGCCATTGAAGGCCAAGAACGCGAGGGAAGATTATTCAAGGGCGAAAAGCCAACCGCCCAAAAAACGCCACATTAGGCCTGGGACGGGAGCGGGCTAGTCAAAGGGAAAAGAGGCCGATGTATCGGAAAAATGGTGAACGCTACAAAGCGAAAAAATGGGAGAAAAGTGGGCGAAGCATAATCTGGGAAGGAAAGTCACGCAATGAGATCACACACAAGGGAAAGAATTTTGTTACTTTAGACACCAAAAGGGAGGCGTCCGCACCAGCAGTTGGGAGACGGCAAGTACACCAGATACCTCGGCGAAGTGGAAAAAGCACAACTCACCGAACGCCACGGGGGGGGGAGCGGGGGGCGGCGGATGGGCAAAAAATGAACATCAGTCCCCAAGAGGAGACGAACCGGGAGAACCGTTTCGCGCAAAGGAAGAAAAATCCGCCTGGACCAAAAAAAAGAGGAGCGGGGCCCGAGGTCAGCCCGGATGGGAAAGGACAGAACAAGATGAATAGTGAAAGAACAGGGTCCCCGTGTTCCTGAACGCGGACAGAGTCCAAAAAAACCAATTGATGAGCCGCAACGGCCTTGAAAGAGTGGGACGCTTGATGGTTTTATCTAAGAAAGTCAGGAGGGGCCATGCGGTAGAAATCAGACGAGCAGGAGAAACGGTGCTGTGGAGGATTAACCAAAAGGGCTCAGTCGTGAACAATTCCATCATATGGCAAAAAAAAATGGGTATCCATCAGTCGGACCGAAAGAATGCCGGGAAAACTGGGAAAAAAGACTGCGGGCTGTGGGATTGCACGTGGTCAGTGAAATGAAGGGAATCTCAAAAAAAGGGTTGGAAATGCGAGAGAAAAACAGGCAGGGTACGGAGTGGGCAACGGAAGGAGACAGAAGGGGTACAAGAGGAGAAGCTAAAAGGGACAAGCAAGGCCATAGGCAGTGCATAGAAGTTGTACGACGCCAGTCAACATCCAAGATAACAGGGGGGGAAGGCGAGCACTTCTTATGCGGGTGTATCAATTGGGTCTGGGGGGGGGCGAAACGTGCCGCGGGATCTTGGGCATAAAGTCACACAAGGGGTACATGGCTAGAAGGCACTGCCATCGGAAGAAAGTCCAGAGGTGACGGACGGGGTTATTGGGAAAAGCGGGGGTGTGGTTCCTCTCGTGAAACGTCGGGACTGCAGAGGGGATCGCCGGACGTTAGAGCCCACCCGAATAACCGAGAAGGAGGGGGTGGGTGAAGAAAGGACAAAAATGGGGGGGAAAACAACGGGGTAGAAGCAGCATACACGGAACAAAGAAAGGGGACGGTAACACCGCAAAGAAGGACTTAAGGATGTCTTAACAAGGGGGGGGGGGGTTTCTTAAAAAACGGGGGGGTTTTTTATCAGATTTACAAGATCTAGAAACCGAACACAAGGAAGAGGATTGAAGATCACAAAAACTCGAAACAGAAACGGGGGAGGTTTAATCATGGGGGGGGCGGTCCAACGAATGGGAAACGGAGAATCACGCCCAAGGGCAAAAGCTCTGGAAGCATGGGGGGGACACACTCTTATACGCTTGAGTGTGAAAAAGCTGCAGAAACCCCAACTACTGTGAAAAGACTGCCCGCAAGCGACAATGCGGAAGATGCAAGGTGCGACTTAAAGTCTTTTAAAACTAAGGAACGACCACATAAAGAAATGTGATGAACGACTAAAAAAAGAAGGACTTTGGTGGACGTGGGGGAAGGTAGCGTCCAAAATTGTTTTATACGTCGCGTAAATCGAGAAAGGATTTGATGGGAGGTGGTTGGACCAATGCTAAAAATGGGTGGATCAAAGGGGCAAAACCGAACGCTGTAAAGACCAAGTGAAAGGGGGGGGAACGGTGGAAGGGGGAGGGGATTAGAGGCTTGTGCGGGAGGGAAGGAAGGGGGGGGGGAATGGGAAAGGACTCGAAAGACAGCCCGCGTACAGGTGGCCTGGTCAGATCAGACGAAAGGTTATAAAGCACAACTCCGGGGATGGTCCTGGCCACGGTGAATGGGTCCAAAGGCGACAAAGCAAAAATCATCAGTGGGGAAAAGACCAATAAAGGGTAGGGAAGGGAATAATCGTCGATGATTGAGCCATTGCGTCGACGACGATCAGCCGCAACTCTCGGCCGGTGGGGCCTTTCAGTCTCAAAAGGGGGGGGCTTAGCTCATTACGGCGTAGAATGTCAACAGGAGATTGGTAGAAAGGGGGCGTGCAATCGTAGAAGAGGGGGAGGGCGCCATTAGCGTCAGAAAGACAAAGAAAAAGGGTTGCAGAAAAAAGATGCTTGTGGTGGGGAAATAAGAGCTGTAGGGAAGTAAAGGACTCCACACGAGTTCCTAACTGTTTCACGGAGACTGGCGACAGGGGCGGCGAAGGACTCTATACCGGAGAACAAGAGTGCGGGTGGCGGGAACTGAGGGACTCTTAAACGGAAGAAAAGGGAATTTGGGTGAAAGTCGACATGGCGGTTACCCCGGGGATCGAGGGGTCCATAAGAATGCAAAGAGAAAGTCCCGGATAGGTACGAGAGGAGTGGATGTTGGACACGGGAATATAAAGCCGGTTCAACGGCCAATCTTCCGGAAGACTCTTACGTCAGAAGTCCCAGAAGGGGGGGCAGAAAGAAATAAATGTGTAGAGGAGAGGGTACCACTGGTTAGAAACTCCCTCCACTGGGGTGGCGTCGGCAGGATTCACGCGTTATTGAAGGAATAGAGGGAGCGGGATACTAACGACAAATGTAAAAAAACAGCTGGCTCGTAGAGAGTCAGGGGGAGGGTTCTTTAAAGAGAAGGGGGGCGTCCCGACAGGTTCCTCGAGGCGGGATACGCTAAAAAATGGGTCGATGAAGGAAGGACGAAAAGGACGGAGAAATGCTTGGGACGCCAGGGTCGAGAATACCACAGGAATAATCTGAACTTTTACGTGGGTGGGACAAGATCGAGACGAGGAGACCCACTAAGGTCATCAACAGCCGTACCGATTCTACAGGTGAATACGTGGGGGTCAGAGCTTCGTTGGCTAAGAAAAAAAAAACAGGTCGAGATGACCCTAAGACGGTTCAATGACCCCTAGAGAAAACAATGAACTCGACGACGGCTCGCTCAAAAACAACGGAGAGGAAAGGGAGAGAAGTGGGGCGGGATAGAGTTATCATCTACAAGTCCAGAAACAGGCGGAGGGCGTAGAGGGGGAGAAGGGGGAAAACAAAACTGGACAGAGGCGAACGGGAAACAACGGACGTAAAGAAGATCAGGCATGATTGTAAGGAGGGGTCGGCGCTTCCCAACAGTCGAGAAAAAAAGGAAGAGCGGTCGCTCACCATAGGAGTACTCGACAACTGACGATCCCCTAGGCGGGCGAGGGAGGGATCGGCCCGGCACGGAACCTCAAAGAGGGAAGGGGGCGAAGAAAGCAGAGGGGAGGCAAAAACTAGGAAAAACAACTGCTCCACCATCAGCCTCTAGAAGGAGCAGGGTTCTGGAGGGATTAGCATGGTCTTATTCGGAGGGACAAAACCAAGAGAAAATTCGCAGACAACCCGACTGAAAACTACAAACACACCATAAAGAGGGAGATCAAAATGCCTTGTTTACCATAAATAGGAAGAAGACGACCGATAATCGGCAAAGCGTCTTCCCGAAATAGGGAAAGCCTCAAAAAGTCAGGACCAAGGTGGGCGGCGGGACGATCCTCATAAAAAAGACCCAGCTCCTCCTGAAGCGGGGGGGGACTTCTATCAAAAAAAAAAAAGAGAAAGACGAAGATCCGGTGGTCCGCTATAGTGGGAGAGAAAGGGCGACTTAAAAAAGAGGAAGGAGCAGGATTTCCTGCCCGTCCCGCCCATGCAAGAAAGGGAAAATCGAAGGAGTGGTTGGGGGGAGAAGAAACGGAAACACACAGACGGCAAGCGTACGTACAAAAGGGAAAAGAAAGAGTCTTAGGGTTACAAGGAATAGAGCAGGAAATGGGGAAAAACTCTGAGACGATGAGCAAGCGGTCTGCAAAAAGCTAACGGAAGGCCACAAAAGAAAAGTCAGTCGCCCATAACCAAAAAAAAGAAAAAGCCCGACAAGACGGAAACATGACAAGAACAATAGAAGGGGAAGGAGAGAAGCGATAAAAGGCTCGAACATAAGACCAGCCGGAACGGTAACTCCCAGAGCAAGAATCAGGTCATGTTTAAAAAAAAGTAAACTGCTCCAGGATCAAAAAGAGAGTGGTGAGGCCGGGGGGGGACAGGAAGAGAGAAAGGACGCGGGAAGGATCAAGGGATCTAAGCAATATCCAACAATTAGTCCAAGCAAAAGATGAGCCAAGTTACCAAAACCCACACGGTGGTTCGAAAGAGAAAAGCAGTCACCTGGAGGAGTGGTGCACGGACACAATTTAAGCAAGTCGTGAACAACGCAACAAAAGAACGCTGCTATCTAAACACGAAACCATTAGAAAAAAAATACGGCCACACCCCCATCATGAGGGGGCACTATTGCCCCCAGCTTCGGAGGTCAGATTTGTGAGGCCACATGGGGAAAGAGCGCAGCAATCAGATCAGAGGGGGAGGGGAGGGGAGCAAGCAAAACGGGGGATCACAGGACTCCAGGTAATGCAAGAGGGGGGATCAGAAACGTGGAAAAATTGCAATATCTCCTGCAAAGGGGGGTCGAAAAGGCTCAGGTCCAAAAAGCAGGCGCGACCGCATCCAAGGATCCAAACCTCTGCGTGGGATGTGGGAGGGGGGGGTGTGAAGAAGAGGAATTTTGGAAGAAGAGAAAAAACCACAAAATGTAGCTTACAGCAAAACGCCTCCTGGTTCAAAGGAAAAGGACGGCCTCTTCGGAGCGTCTGCAACAAGGTAAGCGTGGGTAGCAATAGGGGCTCAAAACAAAACCACCCACCTGCTGGGGGGGGGGAACAAAGGGAGGTTGAAAGTAAAGCGAGAAAAAAAAAGATACGCGAGGACAGGGCGAAAAAGGTATCGGAGTAGAAACAAAAAAAGAAATCCAAAAAACACAGACCACAATAGGCCAAACAGTAGTAAACTACGCCGGAGATGAAGCTTTTCCAAGAGGTGGAACTGCGCCCGGCAGCTTTAAGGGGGTTGGAGGGTGGAAACCGAGGCAAAAGACAGGGGAAATGGGAACGTAAAAAGAAATCGACAAATTCAGAACAGAAGCCCCTAGAAGATTACTAAAAGCTTAGGGGAAAGAGGACGAAAATCGCCCAGGGCTGGAATAATGGCCGGTCCGAAGCGGGCCTCCGGAAAGAGCAGGGAAAGAGAGGGTTCCATTCGGGAAGCGAGGCGGGCGGCCCCTACGGAAACCAAACTGGTGGTGTTGATCGACGCAGGTGTCACAAAAGGAGAGGAGAAGTCAAAGGAAGAACTTGCCCAGGGTGCAATTTCAAAAAAGACGGTGGGAAAGTTCGACTTGGGAAGAAAGGGGCCCGAGATGAGTCCACCAGGGGTGGGAGAAAGCTTCTTCAAGCGTTTCAAGAGGAGAAGGAAGCCTCACAGACAAGGGCGAAGCGGCATCTATTTCGGAGATCAACGGAAAAATAAGCACTCTAAAGAACCTGTGAAACATCATAGAGTCCCCACGATCAAAAGGCCAAGCTTCTATCAAGGAGGGACTTACACTAAAAATAAGCCTCGCTGGTTACGACACGCTTTATGCAAACGGAATAACAAAAGGAAACAAAACGCAGGGAACGCGGGCAAGAAGCCAAGAGATGAGGGTTACGACACGGAAAATGTTGAGAGGGGGGTCAAAGAGAACAAGGAGCAGGTGAAAAGGCCCAAAGGACGGAGGGATCGCAGGAGAAGTTCAAACAAGAGGAAAGAAGAAAAACATTGCGAAAAGGCCGGTGAAAAGCGTAGTGAAGTCAAGAAAGGTCAAATAAATCAGGATGTCATGAGGGCGCGCAAAAGGGGCGAACAGGGACTAAGAGAAAAAGAATGTGAAGACGGAAGATCAACAACACAACGGGGAGCAAAAGGGGGGTGGGGAGCAAACGTTCTGATATCAACGGCAAAAAGGAAAAGGCAAACCTTGGGAGCTTAACTCAGGACCGCTATGAACACAAGAGAAGAAACTGGCGGGTGAAAGAGAACAGGAGTCAAAAGAGCAGAAACTTTGGCGCAGTAGGGAAAGGGCGGCTTGTCGAATGATAAACGAACTCCAAGCGTGATTGGAACATGATAAAAGTGCAGGATACCGCGTGACTAACAATTCCGAAAAGAGTAACAAAAAGAGGACAGCGAGGCGGCAAAGAGGGACGGAAAAAAAGCTGGGAGGTACAAGGGGGGACGAAAGGTAAACCATGGACAAAAGCAAGGTCCTGGGGGGAGAAAAAAAGACCGCGAGGAGGGCCGAGGGACCGGCTTGGCTAGCGGCGGGCGTTTGACGACGAATAGAGAATCCAGTAAGTCAGGCCACGGAAAATATCGAACGGATAGTCCAGGTCGGTGATGATTACGCGACTCTACAAGAAAGAAGGAAATTGGCCATGAATAGGGTCAAACACGGAGAAAAGCGAACATAAATACGAACAGGTGCTCCAAACCAATTGTATTGGTGCTTTGGGCAAAAATGTCCCAGGGCTAGTTAGAGGGTAGTGGAAAGGGGGGAAGAAGGGGAGGGGGGGGCCTAGGTTTTGGAAGCCCTTGCCTCTACAAAGACCACCAAAAAAAGGGTACTGAGTGGGTGGCCAACTACTTAAGAAATCGGAACGAGAGAGACATCCTTAGGACGATGACGCAAAAAGGACTAGGAAATGGGCGTGACGTAAAAGCTGATGGAAACTAAGCTACCGGAGAGGAGAAGGGGCCTTTTCGGTGATCCTTGAAAGGTTGGCGAGGGGACGGTCAAAACACAGGGTGGACTAAAAGAAACACAACGACCACAGTTCACTCGGAGAGAGGCAGTTAACGCGAAATTTCAACTGCCAAGAGGGCACCAACCAGAAAGCGGGGGGACGAAGGAAGGGCACCTGGTAAGGTTTGTCCGCTCGGTGGCGGGATGGTTGCGGAATGGAGGGAGGGGAAAAAGAGTATGCCACCAGGAGCGGGAGAGAAGGGAAGAGTGTGTGAAAGGGAAAAAGAAAAACGTTCACTAAAAAACAAGGGAGTCAAGAGGGAGACCTGACGAGAACCGACTTGACCGTGTGCAGAACAGCCAAAAAAAGAAGGAGGGATGGCTGCACGGGAGTGGGTGTAAAAGATGTGGGGGAACGGAGGGCTCAAGTGTCCCGGCAAAAGGAGCAGAGGTACCGAGAAAAAAAAAATAGCCATACCACGGGGTCACGAGCAGGTGATCGGGGATTGGGGTCGTCAGAGAGGAGGAATCAAGGAAGACGTCATCGGAAAAAAAATGGCAGGAATTGAAAGGCTTGTTGCCACGGAGGGGGGGACAGGAAAGGAAAACTGGAAAAAAAGACCGACGGGGCAGCTCGTGACCGATTTACCTAAATCAAAGGGAAAAGATGAGGGGGGAATAGACCCGGGCGGGGAAAAAAAAATGGGGAAAGCAAAATTCTCACGCACAACCTCCAAGACGGAAAAACACCCCAAAGCATTTAGGGAAGGGGGGCTAGAAGGAAAAAAAAAAAGCGGGAAGCAAACGGCTTGACAAGTGGCACCATGTTCCGATGCTTAAACACTGAGTGGTAACGGAAACTGGAAAGGGGGACATCCTATTACTGGAGAAAAAAATGAGGGAAAGGCATTTGGGTCATCCGGGTGTGAGAAAGCAAAATGGGGTTGGATATTAAGGGATGGCTCGGATACCTAAGAGAAACGCGGAAAGGAAGGGGAATTCCTACGAAAGACAGGGTTTTCATCACGAACAAAATAACCGTGGGGAAAATGCGCCCTTCAGGTTGAATCGGGCTGCTCCAAGCAATAAGGGAGGATGAGAAATGACCGCGGGGAGGTTACGGAAGTCTGCTATAGGGTCAAAAAGGGGGGGAGGGGATGAAATAGACGATTAAGGACTCATTGGGACCGCCGGGGGAGAGGCGGAGGGCGGGTGGGACGCTCATGCGGTGAGCCATCAACGAGATGGGGAAAGAAGATTAAATCATCGACGCAAAGGGCCCAGTTACAAGACGAAAGTGAAATGAAAGGGTGCAAAAGAAACGGACTACCTTGTGGTCTCAGAACGATGGAAAGACTGGGAAAGTCGGTAGACACAAGAAGTACCGGAACTGGGCCGAGGGCAAAAGGGGCAGAAGGACATACACACACGCAAAACGACATCTTGGGGAAGTAAGACTAAAGCATATCGGGGGCGTGAGCTTCGATCTAGGGCATCCGGGATGAGAAGGCCGTGGAAGAGCGTCCAGAAGGAGATGGGGGGGGTAGAGAAAGATGGGACTGGGGAGGGCGGGAAGTGAGGGTCAGGGCCTTTGATACTGGAGCTCATGGTGGGGGGGATCTCGGGGGGAGAGTGGGTGGTGTGAAAAAGGGGGAGAAGTGGGTCGAAGGGGGAGCTCGGCGAAGGGGCAATAGGGGGGACAAGGGAAGGAGGGGAGCGGAGGGGAAGGAAAAGGGGGAAGGGGCCTACCCGGGGGACTGGATCGTCAGGGGCCCAAGGAGGAGGGAGCAGGGGCGAGGCGGGGGGGAGGGGCGGGGGGAATCAGGGAAAAGAAAGGAGAGGTGGGAGTGGGGATGGGGGCGATATGGGGGGAAACCGGATCGGAGTCTATTGCAATACTAGGGGAGGAGGAGACCATTATACGCGCTTTAGTTAAAGGGAAAGGGGGAGGACCACGAATCAAAAGCGACGGTAACAGGAATTGGGCTCTCGGAGACGGAACAAAAAAGATATGATATAAAAGGGGGGGACGTGGGGATCAAAATCGGGAAGAACCGTTATCTCCAGAAACAGACTCTGGGGGAGGGGGAAGGAGGTCTTGAATCGTCGAAACAAGAGGGAAAAAAGCCCGAAATGCAGCCTTGAAAGGAAGGAGCTTCTGAGATTTGATTACGGGCAGGGAAAAGGGGGATAGGAGGTAACATCGATGTCTTTAAAAAAATGGAGGAGGGACCACGGCAATGGGGCTTGCGAGGACGGAACGAAGGAGACGGACGGAGTTGAGAGGGGGAGAAGAGCTTAGGAGGCGATGGAAAAAAAAAGGGGGGAACACTTAATGTAAAACGAACGAAGGGTCCAATCACCTGCAGTACCGATTTAAAACGACATTGGAAAGGAGGGTCAGATTCATACCGCCTAGAGAAAGTGGAGCGGGGGGGCTTATCGGGGGATACATCCTCCGCTGCTACAGAGGGAAATCAGATCCGAAGGAAGCATGCACTAGAAAAAAAAAAAAAAAAGAGGGGAGGAAAAGAGAGAGGACGCATGTTAGGGAAAGGAGAGGGGTGTTCACCAACAACACCCGGTCGGAGGGTTAATGGATCTCAAAAACAACGTTCAGCCGGGGCTAGGAGGAACAACCGGACCACCAATTAGAGGGAAGGAGATGGGCGTGTTGGGACATGAGGGAGCAAAGGGCAAAAATGACGGGGTTAGTACCAAAGGAAGCTCGATTTCGCTAGGACAGGGAAATACAAGGCGGCCATAAACTTGAATGCTGGAACGTCCTCGCATCAAACCAACAATAGAGCACGGGATCCGCCTAAAAGGGAAGAGAGAAGAACAAGAATTCAAACATGCACATCAAACTGAAAAAGAAAAAGAAGTCTGGGCTCGTTGGGAAAGAGGAGAATGAAGGGGGTCGGGATGGCGTCACGCTTAGAGGGAAGCCATCCATCAATTGCCGAACGCATTCAGGGGGAGGAAAAAACAAGGTCGGGGAATAAGGAGAATCACGGGAAGACCATAAACGCCTTAGGGGGAGGAGGGTAGGTCCGATTGAAGCCCCACAAGGAATGAAAAGAGGTGAGCGATCGTGGTGCTCAAAAAAGACATTCATAAAGGCGTCATCAGAGGTTACGGAAAGAAAGCACCCTAGGGAATGAAACGAAAAAAAACAGAGAAGGGTGCTAGAAAGTCAGCAACGGGGGGAACGCGAAAGGGGCACCAGGGGCCGGGGGAAAAAAGGAAAGGGAATTTCAAGAGCCGTACAGCATGGAGTGCCCTTGAAAGACAGGGTGCCCGGAAAGAATTGCGGTGATAACAAAGAGAAGACCATCGTACTCTACAAAAGTGAAAAAGTATTGCAACCAGGGGGAGAAGATTGATGGAACAAAGGACGCTTGGAAACGAGAGCCCATACACACAAACCACTGAACCAAATATCACGGCTGAACATCTTACGAAGGGTAAGGATCAGAAAAAAGCGACGGAACGAAAGGGCGGAACTGAACGGGGAAAGTCGTCGAGGGGAGGAACCCGATCCACTGTCCTAAAAGAGGAATGTCAACAAAAACTGGGGGCGCAAAGGACCGGAAGGGATTGGGAGGCGATTCAATACGGACAATGGGCACAACCGTGGTCTTTATAACGGTTTGGGAGGGGAAGGAATTCCTGAAGGAACTGGAAGCGGGGGGAGGGAGTCGGTAAAGAAGCAAGGGAAAACAAGACGATCGGATCCCCCGCCGTGATCCAACTGAGGGACCTTAAAAAGGGGTTCAGGCTGCGTGAATAGAAGCCTACGTTGGAGTTCAAGGACAACAGAGGGGTAGAATTGTCACAGGAAAAGAAAAGAAACTCTGGACGCGGGAACTCAGCAGAAACCATTGCCGAAAATACATTGACCAGGTCCCCAACCGGCAGGAGTGTCGTCAGGGAGGGTATGCCCCTGTGAAAAAGGAGGGTGACATTGGGAAGGGGGATCCGGGGCAGATCAAGAAAGCTCATGAGGTAAGGAACAAGCGGCAAGAGAGGGGAAAATTCGGAAAGAAACCGGAAGGTGACGAAACGTAAAAGCGTCTCAGCTAATTTGCACCAAAGTCCAGTTGCAAGAGATACGGACAGTGTCCTGAAGAGAACTTTGAAAAATAGAGCGGACTGCCCCATGATAAAGATGTACTCGGGGGAGAGGGGGGGAGAGGGGAGCGATAACCGGGGGGGAGGGAGTCATCTGAACAATAGTATCACCCACCTTCCTAAAAAATCCTCCCAAAACTGTTCAGACATCCTAACGGGAAGCGTAGCTGGGCTGTCACACGGTTAATAGGGTGAGGGGCTGAGTCTTATGTCGGCGAAAGAACCGAATGAACTTGGGGTTTCAACAAGTGGGGGA
>Ga0179593_1464775_pt1 | contig 13865 bp, 13 predicted proteins | sample CZODoug2_1_08_16_FD_185931 | JGI IMG/M metagenome (GOLD analysis project Ga0179593, IMG submission 185931) | Vadose zone soil fungal communities from Angelo Coast Range Reserve, California, USA - CZODoug2_1_08_16fungal (PacBio error correction) | ecosystem: Environmental > Terrestrial > Soil >...
GAGGGGGAGAAAGCGAGGCCCAAGGAAAATTCAAAAAGGAATTTTGCAACTCTATGTGTAGAGGGGACGAGGAGGAGGAAGGGGAGAGCGATCTCCCTGCTCCCATCGTGACTTGGGGGAACATCGCTCACGAGGAAAAACGGGGTGCGAAGCGTGCAAACCGAGGAGGAGTGTCGCTGGAAGGGATTAGGATTTAACAGGGAGGACCTGCGTAATGACTGTCCTGGGGGAAAAACCATCGACGGGGAAAAAATTTAAAAAAAGAATGGGTAGGGAAGTAAAGTATAAGAAACAGAGTTAATCGGGCGCAACAACCACGGAGCGGTCCGGGGGCTGATCTTGCGTTCTCCGATAACGACCGAGGTGGCGTAAAGTGGGGGGGGAAAGCGAGAGGTGGGAGCAAGAGGGGGAGCTTTTAAACTCGAGAAAGACGAATGAGAGGAGAAAGCAATATCTACGGAGACCCCATCAACCGAAGGCAGTCCGAGGGAAAAAAAAAACTACGAGGAAAATTTAGGAGAAAATTGGATATTTCAGAAAGGCGGAAAAGGGGCTTTTGCTTGCGCCCTCGGATTCGTTTGGAACCGATCACTCATGGGGGTATGTGGGGGGCACCGAAAAGTCAACATCACGAGGGGGGGAATAAGATTTTCCTGAGTGAGTTGCCGACAAAGCAGTCACCGCACATAGACAAATCGTTGACCTAGAAGGCGAACGGAAGGGAAGAAAAAAGGCACTTCTCAAGTCTTAGTGAATAGGGGGGCAGCCGCTATCACTCGTCAGAGTAAGGGGAAGGTTGGACGCGGAAGCTCAAAAAGTATAAAAAGAAAACAGAGGGTTTGCTCACTACAGGGGTCACTATCGCTCTCACGCTGTAAAGAAAGAGTGAGGAAACCAGGGGGGAAGGAAGGCGGAGAAGCAGGATAGCAGGGGGAACCGCAAAACTTGCTGAGGCGAGAAGGAGCGTTTAGAAACGCTTCGTCACCAAATTAAGGCGGTTCCAAAAGGAGAAGAAGCCCCCCCTCACTGAATGAGGGGGAAAGCGTTGGATGGACGGGACTTATACGGCACGTCAGAAAATAGAAAATCCCGGTGGATTTAAGCAGATCGGAAAGCAAACAGCTGAGGAGCGTGAGGGGAGGTTGGGGGGGAAAACAGGCAGGATTTAAGCGGCGCCGGGTGTTAACAGAGAGCTCCAGGGGCAGAAAAGAACATAAAATGGAAGGGAGCACGTCAATGGCCGGAGCGCAGGCTCCCAAAATGGGAGAGGGAATCTGGCCTCTCATTTACGGTCAGGAGACGGACAGAGCGGCTAGCGGTCCCAAGCCCTGAAAACCTGCAAAAATTCTCGAGCAAAAATCAACGAAAAATATGGCGAAACAAAATCAAAGCGGATGAAACTCGGCTAATTGCCCAGCACGGTCGAAGAGAAAGAACGACATGATCGGGAAATACCGGAAAAGGGAAACAAGGAGGAATTGTCTCTCCAGGGAAGCCTCGCTTTCCGCCACGCAGAGACGGTCGATGGAGAGGGCACCAATGAAAAGAAAAGGAGCAGCTTGAGGGGGGGAAGGTGCTCTCCTCTACGAACTTTTTGGCCCACCGCACGCTCCGGGGAAAAACGATGGAGCATTGCTTTATTGATAGAAAAACAACTTATGTAGTAGGAAGGTCAATAAAGAGACCTCTTATCCTCGCCGGTGGCGGGGCCGGCAGAAAAACTCTCGGAAACTGCAAAAGGGGGAAAAAACGTCTCATTTGCGATCAAATGGGGTGGCCAATATGGGAGCCGTCTCCGTAGGGCGGAATAATAGGATCGCGCGCAGTAAGGGGTGAAACCCGGCGGAGGGGAAAAGGGATGCGAAGTCAGAAAATCGCAGCGTCACGTAGTTCAACTATCGCTTTTGAGAGCGCGGACTCGTGGATGTTAGGAACGCGAGCATCTCGGAGCTGGGAGGAGGTGTGAAACGCTAAAAAACTCCTGAGGGGAATTAAAGGTTCATTACCTACAAAGACACAAGCTGCAGGGGAAGACGGGGTGGGCGGCGAGAGCGGACTTGCCGGAGTCAAACGGTAGAGGAGTATGGGGGGCCCGGATCGACCGGAAGGAAATTTTCCAAGGGACTTCTTCGCCGGCTGGAACAGCCTGTTCCACTACCGCACAAGGGGGGAAGGACTACAGCCGGAGCGGCCGGTCCCAAAACGGGTAAATTTCATGAAGAAGCTCTTGGCATACAAAAGACACCGAAACGAACTTTCTACAATATTTTGGGCGGCGGCTGACACTAGTTAACAAAAAGGTAAGTGCTTTGAAGGGCGAGTTGCCTTGAGGTCTAAACGGAGGGAATGATCCGCGGTAGAGGTTGTGAGCGGCGCCTATCCCCTTGAGAGCTAAACTTTACTAGCACTTGAAAAGGAGTCGTATGGAACTCTGCCGCTTTCGGGCGAGGTGTGGAAAAAGGGGAGTGAATGGTGAGAAACTGTGTGAGGATTGGAACTCGGGGGAGGGGAGGTCAATCGCAATAAAAAAAGGAGAAAGAGTCCTGGTCTAGTCGGAACCGCGGCGGTGACGGATCGCAGCAGAATGGGACTGAGCAAGTAGCGAGGTAGATGATGGTGGTCGTAGAGTGGAAATGAAACTCCCTCTCCCCTCTAGAAAAGTGTCGGTGGAGGGGAAAAAAGGCCAGCTGACGACAGTTCCCCAGGAGTTGATACAACTAACTTAGAAACGGGTGCATCAGAGGGAAAGAAGACCTTCTCTCTACACAACAAGGGGGTGCCAGGTAGGCGGAGGGCGTGCGGGCAAATTGGTTGCTGGCTGGGACAGCGCTTCGAAGAGCGTCTCATGACAAGATCCAAGAAGTTTGAGAACAAAAGGATCGGCAAAGAGGGCCCAACGTTCCTCCCCCCGTATGATAAGTCTAAAAGGGCGTCGATGGTCCAAGAAGGTGGGGGACCTCCAGAAAAAGGAAGGGGGATAGACTTAGACTTTGCAAGGGAGAGCGCAAAACAGCTGGTTTTTCTCGCGGTGGCGACCAGAATGCGGACCGGTGGTACAATTCTTCGCCTCCGCAGTACGGAACTTTGTTGCCAAGCCGACCAAAGAAGGAGAAGGGTTCGCACTGGTCAAACAAAAGGTCGCGCTGGAGCGATGAACGCCTCCTGGGAGGAGAGGGCCAAAAGGGAGCCAAGCCATACGCGAGGAAAAAAAAAATAGCGTTTTCAACTCGAATTATGCTGGAACTCCATCGTCGAGAAAAACAACACTATTCGGGAGGAAAAAAAGGTAATGATGAGTCAGCTAAGGCAGGAAAGGCCGAGGATCAGGCGCGGAAAAGGAGGTTTAATCAGGGGGGGGAGATAGCCCCGGGAGAAATAATCTCCTCTCCATTCAGAGGCACTCGATCATACGGGAAAACGTAAACGGAAGCTTTGGGGCTGTGGTCGTGGAGTCGCGTGGAAAACAGGTAGGGATGCCGAGGCCTCGACTGCATCCACGATCTAGTCCAGCGCGAGGGATCAGAGGGGCTTACAAAGAGGGGTCAAAGTCTAATAAAAAAAAAAAAACTGGGGGAAAATGCTGGAGAAACAACCCAAGAGCGGGCTGGACATCGTCAAAACGTTTCTCGAGAGCATGGGGCGTTAAGGAATCTGTGAGACGTTTTGAGGACTATTTTTATCTGAACTGGGGGGACGGCTCCTAGCATCAAAAAAAACAACAACCTACGGACATCACCTGAACAGCCAGGAAAAAAGGGAAACTAATGAGGGATATGTGCAAAGGAATAAAGGAGGGTATCAGAGGCGGAAACCGCTGGGGCGTTTCGCCCTGGCCAGGCTACCGGCTGTATGCCCATAAATGGGTGGGAGGGTAGCGGGAAGAAGGGACAGCCACCACAGTTACAGAGCAGGGGTCGAGAGTGGGGGGCGAGTCGTCCATCTACGAATCGGGGACCCGGACAAAACAGAATCGCGCCGCCTTGATAATAGAAGGGTTTTTAAACAAGACTCGGGGAAAAAAGAAAATATTCAATGCTGCTGTCTGAAGGGTCAAGACTGGACCGCTACCAAAACCGCGTCGACCAAAACGTTGGATCAACATAAGGACCCAAAAACCCTCTTTAACTCTGAAAAAAGGAGAGGCAGCAGAGGAACTCGACGCCCGCGGACTCGTCAATTCGTCCGGGCAAGGGAAGAGGCCGTGGTACAAGGCCACGCAAAACTGGCTGAAACGAAAACCGGACGCTTTCCGACCGAACAATCAAAAGGTCAGGGGCTGCCATTATCCCACGAATGAAAGCCCGACACCGAAACAAGAATAATGTAGACCGGAGTCCAAAGGGTGTACTTGCAGAGGAGCAAAGGTTATGCAGAAGAAAGAGGGGGGGTGTTTCCGGGGGGGGCGGGTATCGGGATGACCCACTGCCGTATGACAGACCGTGAATTGCGGGTGGAAAAGGGACAAAGGTGAGGAAATACTAAATTTTCAAGTCGGCTCCGCTCCGGGACTCACGAAGAAGAGGGAAAAGGAAAGCTCGGGGAAGTAAAAAAAGCCCCCCCTTGAAGGGAACGGGCAGCTTGAGTCTCATTTTCGGAAAAATGTGAAAAAAAAACAACGTAACACGCAGGAGTGGCCCCCGACAAGCAGGCCTGCAAGAAGAGGACTGCGTCCCCAAAAAAAGATGCAGCCGCGAAAAAACAGGCTCTATTGACTCGGGAAAAGGAGATTTGCAAACGGAGAAAATTTCAAGAGGGATCCACGAGGAGCAAACCAGCAAACAGGGAAGCACGTTGTCGAGCCGGGCAGCGCGTTAAACCGCCCTAACCTACGGGAACATATGGGGGACACACGCATGAAAGAGAAATGAGCCGTCTTGGTGCATGGCATCAAGACGCAAACTGAAATTTTTTGAGTCCTTCACGGAAAGCGCCGGCGGCTCAGCGTGGAAGACACCCACGAGGTGTCTTATCGAGATCAAACACAACAAAGGGGGGGGAGTAAATTATCAGAACGACAATCCATTTCGTGGACAGCCTGCTCGCGTGCGGGAAGAAAAAAAGAAGAACGTTGAGAGGAGAGAGGGAACCCCCGAACTCCAAAAATGGGAGGGATCACTGACCTGTATGAATTTCGACCTAAAGTACTCTGAAGCGCGCGGGGCGGACGACACAGATTGTGTGATTGGGTCAATATTAAAGGGAGACAGGGGTTTTCGGTCAATGCTGGCAAGACAGCACCTATTTACTATCCTGGGGGGAGTGGACGAGCGGTCCCCCAGATTTTCGTGGACTCTAGGGAAGGATATGTGAAAAAGGGTGGGAAGAAACCTCTCCTCGGAATGGAGTTACCTGTCAGACAGGCCGACGAGATGAACAGTTCTAGGGGGGCGTAAGGCGGGGAGAAGGGAATTGTACCTAGACGGGGGCTGGGATCGATTCTATTCCGAAACCCAAGTCTGAGTAAAGGTTCTCCGGAACGCGCCCCCGATGGAAACAGGAAACTCCCGTGAAATCACGGTCCTAACTTCCTCTCGGCGGCATCAATACCCCGCGGAACCAATTTCATGGCGAGAGAGCGCTCATTACTCCGAAAAGGGGGGGGGGGGAAACGGAGAATCAGTCAAGATATTCTTTTTTGGCGGGAAGAAAGCCCTTGGCAAAAGCCTTAACGGTGCAAGGTGGGCTGTCTTCAGAAGGGGGTAAAGAAGAGTGTCCTGCAAAATTTTTGCTCAGACGGAACCCTGCAATACTTCTCCTCCTGACGAAGGAACCGGCGGACGTTCAGCTGCCACTTTCGAATAAGAGGGTGTTCCTAAAGGGAGAAGGATTGAAAAAAAGCTGTTTGGGACGACGCGGGTGAGCGCGGTCACACAGAGAAGAAAACGTACAGCGATTCGGCGATGCCTTCCGCGGCTTTGGGAACAACAAAAGACAGTGCTAAGAAAAAGAAGCTATAGGGGGGGGGGGGGTCCAATATTGGTCGGAGATGGCTAGGGAAAGGTGGCGAAACTCACGCCCCTAGCCTATGTCACCTTTATCGTGAGGGGCCCCAGGCGACCTAAATTCCAACATAAGGATACAAAAAGATGGGAAAACCCGAAAAGAAAAAAGCTCCTCTTAATCGCCCGATGAAAGGGGACAGCAGCAAAGACGTGAGGTTCCGAGCGATTTTCGGAACCAGTCCCACGCCCGGTAGAATGGGCTGGCCGTTTGGTCAGCAAGGCTGGAGAAAACCATGGGGTTAATCAACGTCGCAGATTTCACCAACCGGTAACCACGCGGGAGAACGAACTCGCCTACGGGGCCCATCCCTGGGGGGGGAAAGAAACATTCGTTTGACGGTAAAGTAGACTTTACGAATAGATCATCGCACTTAGTTGGTGCGGCGCTGGCTGGGTTAACAAAGAAAATGGGAGGGGATTGGGAAAATTAATTAGAATAAAGGAAGGAAAACCTGTCTAATCATTCACTCAAAAACGCATGACCGGTTTGCAACATCTTGCTCACCTTATTCTCTCTGAAAGGTGTCATCTACCTCCTAAAGGAGCTTTCGGCCCGACACCGGAGAGAGGCCTTCGTCAAGTAAAAAAAAAAGAGCTAAGGAGAAGGCGACGCCTATCGGAAGGGGACATAAGATATCGCCAACAACAACGGAAATGCAGAATGAGATATTATTAGTAGTATCGCTACAGATAAGGCCAGGTCAGGATCATTCGCGAGGGGGGAGAGAGGAACGTTGAAACGGGGAGATCTCCCAGAAAGGGAAAAAAGCCCTCACAGGATTCTATCAAAAAGAAGAACGCGACTCCTTGCGAATGGTCAAAAACCGTATGGGGCTGTCAGCTGGCATGCAAATCAGGGGGGAAAAAAAAAAAAGTTCAAAGTAAGGGTAAGGGAAGAAAAGTAATCCCATTCTGGAGAAACAGACCAGCGCCGCAAACCTTCACATCGTTGGAGAAAGCTTGCGAAATCAGAAATACAGAAACATCATGGGATGGTCTGAAAAAAAAGAGGGCAGCCTAGAAAGTAGCGGTCGAGGAGAAGATACACCTCGGTGCGGACCGGGTGGGGGAAATAGACGATCTTTGCTCAAAAGGGGGGGATGAAACTGGGGAACTCAAACTACATGACTCCATCCGGCATAATGGAGGAAATGCCAAATCCCGAAAAAAAGACTAACTAAAAGTCAACTACAGGGGGACTTGGCTTGAAGAGAAGCTAAGGGGACTAAAGGAAAGAAGACGTCAACAAGGGGGCCGGGGCGCCCTAAGATCTGGCCGGGCTTGTGGTCGTTTTAGAGAAAACCAGCAAAGGGGGGTGAATATGGGGGAAACCTGGCCAGGGACTCCACGACATGGGACTCTCGGTCAGGAGTGGATTGTTAACTCGGGACTCCCGCAGATCTACGAAGGGGGGGAAGGGGAACAAACACCAATAACGAAAGTGATCAGGCCACTTCGCACTTCTTATGGTCCACAAAGCCCGCGGAATACGTCGAAAAAGCCAAAAGTACGTCAGGAGGGGCGAAAATAACAAGCGAAAGATCAGGTGGCCGCACAAAGGAGAAAACTCTCAACCACATGGAAGAAGAAAAGCGGCAGCCGAAACTCGATCCGAATGAAAAAGGCGGAAAGGCGAAGCGGCACATGATGCAAGGGGGAAGCCCGCATCAAAAAGGGAGGGAAAACGGCGGTAAAGAGGAATTTCCAACCGCAAGTCAGAACGTCACCGGGTACACTTCCCTTAGTCCAGCGACTACAAAGACACAACAACTGACCGATCTTAGACACGATTCTCAGGTCGAGGGGGTAGTACTTAAACTAGGAAATATAAAAAAACGGGGAGGGTGGCCCTCGGAAGGACACACCGCGGCCGGTCGCGATCCATGGAAATGAAAGGGTGATGTCACAAGGAGAAGGGAAGACCTAGTTCAGAAAGAAGGCGCATCATGAAATCAATCGATCCACAGATCTCATCCAGGAAAAAGGAGCGCCTGCCCGCAAGGTATAAAAAAAAAGGAATCTTGGAAGAGAAAGGGGATCGCGAACGGTAAGGCCCCCCGCCCGGGAGCGTGCCCAACGACCAGGCCCACTCAACGACCTGACCTAACGCAGTCACAAAGAATATTAGAAGAGAGATCTCCACAAGGGGTTGACTACGGTGACCGCCTGTGCCCACACTTCGGAAAAGGCAAGAACATGAAAACGCGCAGGGGACTGCAACCAATCAATTCGAAAAAGGAGAATACTCGTTGGTCAAAACGTACGGGAAACGGTCGAAATTCAAGAATTGATCGCAATGGGAGGCAAAAAGTAAGGGAGTAGAGAGACGATTACTTTTTGATGGCCGAAACGCCAGCGCGCTAGCCTCCTAAATGGCAGGGATGGAAGAGAAGTCGGATAAACAACAACAACGGAGAGTAAAAAGGGAAGAGTTCCAAGCGCAAAATGAGTAGAAAGGATGAAAGTGGCGGTGGCCGGGCGAGTACGTCCGAGCTGCAAAGGAAGGCTCAATGCGGAGAACTGCTTGTCCAAGGGGGCATGCCCTGAGGGGGAGGAAACTCGAGAAGCGGAGGGGGACTTATCCCTTGTTTGCCGTGAAGATCCGCTTCCTGGGATGTTATTGGAAATAATGCTTGGCCCTCCCAGACGTAGAGAACCGATGTAGGGGAGGGGGCAAGTTAGTGTGTAAGTGGGAACGCGCTCCAGGGAGGGACGAGGGGTAATGCTGTTTGGCACGCCAGCAGCGGAGTTCCCAGAAAGAAATCCATTAGAAGGGGGACAAAAGGGCCCGGGTAATTTTGGGCAGTTTAAGGAGCGCGGACTTTCTCGTGGAAAAGAGACTGTAGAGCCCGGGCTGCTTCAATTCTCCGGGAGTCGGCGACAGTCTTTAACAAAAAAAGGGAAAAAGAAAGTCCAACACGGAGCGAAAGACGCCAGCTCTTGTCCTGCATCCAGAGAAACCGCACCCGCACGATTTTCTATGCAATCAGTCGGGAAAAAAGGCCTACGCCAGGGAAGAAAGAGAAAAAAACGACAAGATATCTGGGGCGGGCGGAGGAGCCGCCCGGCAGGAAGTAGACCTGAAAGGGTGACTAATTCTGGCGAACGGCGTCGTGTCCTCGTTCAGTTGTTAAAAAAAATCTACCACTGCATCAGGCAGCGGAAGAAAAGAGCAAACGGGGGAAAGTCTTACTCTATTTTCGAAGTGCCGCGTTCGATTTACCGAGTTAGCATGGCGTGAATGGGGGGAGGGAAAAAAGAGGGGGTGGGTATCGACGCGGTGAAAGGGTTAAAAAAAGGGAGGGAAACGAGGGAGGAAGGAAGGTTGGTTTGCGAAGAAAAACACAGAAGTGCAAAGTGCTTAAGTCCGGCGCAGACTAAGGGGGGAAAATGGTCAGGAAACTTGTCGTAGATGGAAAGCTTGGTGAACATAGAAGGAAAAGAAGGGTAACCTTTTTATTAGAAGGCCAGGCTGACGAAGACCTATCCACCCGGGGGGGGCCGGGATACAACGAAAGAAAAAAGAAGAACGAAAGGTCAACTCAAATCGGTTAACTGAAATAGGGATAATCGCAAGGAGGAGCTCAGCACACTAGGTGCCTTTCTCGGGCGGGGTGAACGGGTTCGGTCAAGATGTTCTGCGTTCGCTTTCAGGAGGAAGAGAAAGTTCAGATAAGGGGGTGGGAAAGGCAACGGGGGATCAAAAGAAAGGTCCAATTACTCCAAGAGAATATAGATCAAACGCGCCGATGGGAAACGCCGTGGGTTTGTTTTCGGGGGCAAAAGAAAGGGGGGTACAGATTACTAGACTGGCACCGCAAAAGGATCAAAGGGGAGGGAAACAGGAGAGGCTCTTTCTTTTTAAATGCGAGGCCGTGATACAAATCGCCTCGCATTAGCCATGGGGGAAAAAAAAAGAGAAAAGCAGCAAGCGACCAAAAGCGAATGAAGGGGGGAACGGTCTCACGAGTCGAAGAGAGGGTGCAGACGAAGCAAGGGGGAATCTTTAGGAGAACCGGGAGCGCCGCTCCACAAAGCGCGTAGTCCCATAAAAGGAAACACACTAATGAAATCCTGCCAATGAGGGCTGAGCGACTCACATCATCACTAGAGAAAAAAAAAGGAGGATGGTCCAAATATGACGAAAACTTCAAGAAAGCATCATTCGATCTGTTGGAAACGATTGCCTTGGACGCGCGCTATGGACGGGGCGATCTCCCTGGCTCCGAAGCAAAAAAAAAAAATACAGGTAGAGTCACAAGCGCCTACCAAGAAAAGCCGACTTCACGGTTTCTAAAACGGGGGCAAACCCGGGACAGGAAGGGGGTTCTCTGGCCCAACAAAAAAAAAAAAAATTGCCCTTCTCGGATTCCTTAATGGGCGAAGAGGGGTAAAACCGGCGAGCAGGCTGGAAAAAAACACAAGCACGCAAAAAAAGGGTAAAAACACAAGGGGGGGATTATCTATATTGGAGAAAGTATAGCTACCATTCATGGGGAAAGAGGTAGAAAAGGGCCCACGAGAGCCCTTTTACATCTGGTAAAAGAAGGGATAGGAACATATCCCCAGGCGGGGGGTCAGGTTTGGAAAAAAGGGGGAAGGAATGTCGGTGGAGAAAAAAGATGTGTATCTGAAACTGTCTTAGACAGCGAATCTCGAAGCAGAAAAGAAACCATATAACTACTTCTAACCGCCATCCAAACCGAACGTAATCAAAAAGGGGAAAGAGGGAATCGCGAAGGGGGTCAGAGGAGAAGAGCTTAAAGCTTTGTTTCGGGCGGCCCTTGCAAAAGAAGGGAGGGATTTTAGCCCCGTCCGTCAGGGGGGTATCGGGAAAAAGAAAAGGGCCAGGGGAGCATACAAGAAAGGTGACCTCAAGGCGAGAGGGGTTCGCCAAGCGAGACTGCCATCTACAAATCGTTGGAGAAAAGAAAAGAGGGCGACTAATTCTATGACCAACGTTTAGAAAGTACTGTGGTTGCCAAAGCCTCTTAAGCGAGGAGAAGCGCTTATTAAGTATCTGGGACGAGAAAAACAAAAGGAGCCTAAAGAACAGGACGTGGAGAAAAAAAGAACCAAAACCCGTAGAAGCTCGACACCTAGGGAAAGCGGATTGAATCGGAAAGAGGTTTGAGCGTAGGCGCGCGGCAGGAATTGGTGGGCCGAACCAAAAAAAAAGGGAGAAAAAGGCGGGTCCATTGACGGACCGGGAAATCATTTCTCACGCCACGTGACACCGTCCTTAGGGGAGGGGAAGCAGTCGGGAAAAAGACCAAAATCCTCAATAGAAGGAGGGGAGACCTTCCGGTGCTGAGGGGGGGAAAGCTGCAGCGCGTAGAAAGAAGGTTGAAGGGGTTCCGAAGGTTATTCCTGCAAAACATCAGAAAAGGCCAGATTAGTACCTTCCTTGATTGCGTTAAAGGGGCATGATTAGTTGCCAGGGAAAGAAAGGAACACGGAAAAAAGGCAATTTCACAGCCGTCCCGGCCGGGAACTGGAATCGAGAGAAGAGACGGAAAAAGCAAAAAGTCCAAGGAGCAACGACACCAGAAAAGAAAAAAGCAAGAGTGGACGGGGCTCTTGTATTTCATTGCTGCACAGTAAAAGACCCAGCCTCGAGCGTTAAATGCACAATCCAGGCCTTGCCGAGCTGGGAGCGTAGAAAAGAGGATTCTCACCGAGCCGCAATTCTCACTATATTTTGAACTCGGGGTGAGGCTGCGATTAAAGGCCACGAAGATTTCAAGAACGATCCCGAAAAGAGGAAAGGGGAAAAAAGCTTCAAAGTTGCGCGAACTCTGTGGAAAACTGAAAGGGAAACAAGGAGAAGGTCGATTAAGATGCCTGTGGGGGTCAGTTGAGTCGCAATGAGCCGGTCGTGAAAAGGGTTCTCGAACCTCAAGGAAGGGAAGGGGGGTTGATGTCAAAATCCAAGTGCCACGCCCTGCGTGCTCAGAATGGAAGACGTGTGTCCTGGGGGGGAGAGACTACACAACAAAAAGGGAGGGATTCTGAAAAAGAGAGATTCAACCTCCGCTAATTTCTGTATCCAGAAGAAGAGATGGCTGGGTAAACCGGTCAAAAAGGATAAGTCAGGAACGAGCCGGAAGGGAATGAATTGATTCAGTGCGATCAGCTCGTGGACATGTTTCACCCTCAGAAGGGGGCAGCCCGACGTAGGGATCGCAAGGGGAAATCCCTTGTGTCTTGAAGTCAATGCGCCGGAGAGTTACTTGAAACATTTAGGCCGAAAAGTAGGGGGGCAGGCAAAGGAAGACCAGATTAATCGCTTTGTATTGCTGAGGAGACAAATTTTAGGGGGTGCAAAAGAGATGCTCGCATCATGCCGAGCGTGGGCTTTTGGTAAAAAGAAAGTAAACTACGCGGCGGGGATGTGGGTGTAAACGGGCAAGTCGCGATGAGGACGGCCAAGCCCTGCGCTACATGGGGGGGGAGGGGGACCGCTAGCGGCTTTAAAAGAGGGAGGAAAAATGTCCCGGTATTATTCTATTTCCGGTATCACCGGAGGACGCTCTGGAAAGCTTTCTCCGGGCCCGGATGCTCCGGATGGAAAGAGGCACTTTTACATCCCAAAGGAAAGGGTCGGGAAGAGCTAGTGCGGATGATTCCCAGCCGCGAAACCACCGAGGTTCTATTGCATCGAGGAAAGGAAAAGACCTACAAAAACGAAGAATCCGAAAAGGAGAGATTAGGCTGGGGAGGGCCTGCCGATTGGTAACCGCATTAAGGGAACGGTAGGGGAAGGGGGATGGTCGGAACGGGCGTGGCCTCCGCCGTTTTTAGCCAGTTGGGGGGAAACAGGGGCAAAAAGAAACAACTCCTCGTCCGTGCATGCACGAAGGACGACGGGGCGTAAAGGGACGCCTCGTCTGCGCTTTCTCTTTAACGCTCTGGGGTTTGGGTGTTGCCCGGGGCAGAGGGCAGCTTTACTTAAGCTTAGCCAACGCGGATTTGGTAGGGATTCAGAGGTGGAGGGTCGATGTCCCGGCCGCTGAATGTCTCATCGGAGGGAGAAGAAAGTGGTTGAAGAGGAGTGTGGGAAGGGAACAAGGACCCGACGTTTCTCAGGGCAGGAGCAATGCGGCGGTGATCAGAAGAAAGGTCTTGTTGCAACCGTAGAGGAGAGGGCTTTAAAAGAATCCAACGCCCCGAAATTCACCCTTTTCGTGTTGAGAAGGGACCAGGCTGAAAAGAGAAAAACATGCCAAATGTGATGGGGCTAAAAAAAGAGAAAGGAGGGAATGATCCCAAGCAAAGCCGGTCAAAATCGCCATGGAAAAAGGGCTCCAGCAGAGTGGAGGGAGAGTGGTTTTCTTTATGCTGTCACCAGGGAGATAGGGTTTCCTTTTCATCAGCAGAGGCAAGAGGAGACAGCACATGGGAAAAATCCCCCCATATTGGGGAAAAAAGAGAAACAATGAAAACAAGAAGGTCCGAAAAGCTTCTGCTCTTCTCCAGAACGCGCCGAGCGTGTAACAGCCCGCGCCGTGGGTGGTTCACCCAGAGCAACATGGCGGGGATGGTCAGGAGAAGGGGCGTCAAGATGCTCCCGCACAACGCAACGGAGTTTCTTGCATGGGGAGGGGGGGAAAAAAAAGCTGAAGACAGTGGAAGGGAAAAAGGGTCAAAGAGGACGGGCCTAGAAGGCTGTACCGGCCCTGTTCTAGTCCACGCCCAAAAATGAAATTTTCAGGAGGGAGCAAGTATCTCAGAAGATTGTACAGTCTTCTCCGGAGAGGAGCTTCTCGCAGGAGGAAGGCCAGCACCAGTAAAGACCCCGCAGTCGAAAAAAGGGGTGGAAACACTCAAGGAAAAGACTGAGGGGTTCTGAAGCGGGGTATC
>Ga0179593_1280842_pt1 | contig 13864 bp, 19 predicted proteins | sample CZODoug2_1_08_16_FD_185931 | JGI IMG/M metagenome (GOLD analysis project Ga0179593, IMG submission 185931) | Vadose zone soil fungal communities from Angelo Coast Range Reserve, California, USA - CZODoug2_1_08_16fungal (PacBio error correction) | ecosystem: Environmental > Terrestrial > Soil >...
ACCACGCCGCCGGGGGGCGAGCGACTGAAGGCCTGGAGCACCCGAGGGGGGGGGAAGAAAGAAACAATTACAGCTAGTTAAAACCGGTAAAAGTCCTTGATGGACGGGGAGGTGGCAAAGAAGTGAAACAAGTCCAATTGGAGAAAAAAAGGAAGACCCGCTTGTGTAAGAGCCCTTTCAGGTAGGGAGGGGAAAAAAAGAACTGATGCGCCCATCAAAAAAGACGGAAAGCCCAAGACAGGTACCGGGTAATATGATGTAAAAAAAAACAGGGTTAAAAAAACCAAGGACGAGGGAGGGAGACCTTTGGATTTGGGAAACCCGAAAGGACCAAACACAGCGAAGGAAAGAATCCCTTTCGGGCTAGTCGGAAACAACCCAAACGGTCAGAGGGGTGCTTCAAAAGGAAAGGCTCAGGTACCGCAAAAGGCCGAACGGGAAATGAATGTTAAACCACTGAGAAACTCTTAAACGTGGCCGGGACCCAGAGGGCGCTAAGGAACCAAACCACCCTATCAATGGATGAGATACCGTCCCTGGGCGACTTAGGGGTTAAGAAAAAAAGGGGCAGTTGTGTGTTCCGGTGGGTTACCACCGTTGAGACTGGTCCCCGCGGAAAACCAAGCCGCAGCGGCTGTGGAGTGCCTGAAAGGAGTTCAAATTGTGCAACCACAAACAAGTTCATTCCAAACACCGAGCGTGTCCACCTCGTCTGGGGGGGGGAAGACCGTTAGTCGGGTGCAAAAGCGTCTGCGCTGAAAGGAGACCGCAGGTAAAAAAGCACCAGTAACCCCTGATACAATGCCTTTATGGGGCGCTGGATGTGAACACCGGGCAAGCCCGCCCATCGTGACGCGCAACGGAACCCATCGGGAACCAAAAAGGAACCCAGCCAAAGGCTGGGGGCGGAAACATGTTGGGGTGGGAAGACAAAACGCCCGCGTGGAAAGGTTGTTGTCGGTTGGGTTACCTCGGAGGGGTCGTCAAGTCCGAAAGTCCCAAGAAATGATCCAAGCACGTACCAAGAATCTAAATCCGCGGGTGGCCGTAGGCTCAAAGCCAATCCGGCCTGGGCCGCAAAAAGGTCTCTGAAAAAAAAGTCCCAATGCTTGTTTCTTGGGTCCAGAGGGGGTGGAGGTATGGGGTCACTTTTCATGGGGTCAGGGCGTGATGTGGCCGGAAAGCAAGAACATCCCGCCGCAACCGGGGGTGTAGTCCAACGTTCTGCCGCGGCGACCACTCCAGGTCGCAAAGTCGACCAAAAACAGTCAGAGCGACGTTGGCCCGGATGCATCCGATCTGACCTGCCTCTGTGGCGAGAAAAAAATAAAGGCGGATTGGCAAAACATTGAAGGCCAGGGGGGGAACTCCGAAAAAGGGGGGAAATCACTTGCGGCAAAGGCAAACGAAACTGCAGAGGTGTCTCGCCGATTTTCAAGATCAATCGAAAAAACTGTGTCTGATGCCAGACAACGAAAAGGCAGGGTAAAGGCAATCATGGTTCGAGCAAGGGGAAAGGCAAGAAGGGAGGCGCGCATTACTGAACCAAATTAGCCCGGAGCTGTCGGGGGATCGGATGCCTGAGGTGGTTAACTACATTGACACTGAACAAAAACCAGAACGTGGGTAGTGGACAATGGAGAGAAGGGCTCATGTCATGGTTTTGCAACGCCACGAGGAAAAATCGGGTGGGGAACTGCAGCAAGGGAAATAGGGGGCCATGGAAGGGGAAAAGAAAACTGGGGGAACCGCCAAGAAAAATGACGCGGCGCCAAAAAGCAATGTCCAACACCTTCGCATCCGCCGGCCAAATATTGTGCTTCACGGGTACCGGAAGTCGGCCCTTGCCGTAGGAGGACATCAAACCTTATGTCGGGAGAAAGGGGGAGGAACCTGCTGAAACGCGATAAACAGGAAGCGAATGGGGGATCATCGGCGGTTGACGGCCGGACCTACATCAAGTCAGGAAGGGGGAACGGCTTAAGAAAGAGAGGGAACGTGCGCGTAAAAAAAGAAAAAAAAAAAAAAAACAAAAAAAAAAAAAAAAAAAAAAAAAAAAAAAAAAAACCAGCGAAGGCCATCTTCCGTAATGCAGCTTTTCGGGAGGTTTCCTCCTCCGTACCGACCATTCTGCTACGCCTCGTCCTACCTGCTGCGGACATACAAGAAAACAAAAGAGTCACGGAAATAAAACCAGACCGCCTGAAAGGGGGCAAGGTGGGGAAGGGAGCAGGAATCCTGAGGGGAAGCCTGCTGGCGAAGCTAGGTGCGGGCAGTGGATGGCGGTCGAGATCACGAAAGTATAAAACGGACTGAAGGGACACACCAGGGAGGGGCCGCCAAGAAGGGGCTCTCTCAAATAAACAGAGAACGCGGCAAGGAGTCTTCCTACACAGGGTTTGGGGGTCCTAGCTGGGTCAGAGGCCCCATCATCGAAGCGAATCGCTAGACAATAGAGACCTACTTGCCCGGGCCAAATAAAGAAGCGGGACAAGTATGGTGGCCAGGCAACGAACGGGGAAGAAAAAAGCGCCGGAAAACGGCAGGAGCGACTCACTAGGATGAAAAAAAAAAGCGGTGCGGGGGGCCATCACGCTGGCAACCGGACTGGGAGCAAAGGAATGGGGTGACGAAAAAAAAAAAAGTGGGGGCGATCGCCGCCGCACCACCGGCTCATATAGTCTTCGCTGTGGGGGGCGGCCTTGGAACAACTTGATGGGACCAAAAAGGGGGCCAAAGGGGAAAGAAAAGAAGATCGGTGAGGGGGAGACAAAATGACACGCAACTCAGGGGGGGAAAGAAGCATCTGGCTGAAAGATGGCCTACGCGTAAGCGACGGGGGCGTGGTCAACCCAGGACAGTGGAAAGGCAGGGTGGCCGCTGCACAGACAGCTGCTGTTGGTCAAAAGCCAACCGCATGCATGGGGGGGGTTGGGGACCGTCCGAAGAACCGGATTACAAAATTGCGGGATCTGAAAGGCAAATAATGAGACGGCAAGGACCAGGGGGGGGGGGCGGGTTCGCGAAAAAACATCTATTAGCGGCCCTCACAAAAAATGGACATGAAGCAATGATCTACGCAAATGTCAAAAAAAAGGGGGAAAGCCAAGAAGTGAAATGAGTCCGGGGAAAGGATCCCGACCAAGAGGGGGACGGGGGTGACGTCGGGCCACTCCGGACATGAAGCTGATCGCACAGCACGACCGAAAGAAAAAATAAGTGCAAGCTCTCAGAAAAAACCAGCACGATCAGACAACTAAGAAGGGAAAAACCAACAATTCCCAGCTCCGAGAAAAATATCAATCCACCGGCGAAAGAATGCACCGAAGACGCTCTTCAACTGGGGGGAGAAGAGAAGGGGAACGAACCCAAAAGGGGGAAACCCGGAGGAGACGGATCTACACCAGAGGAAGAAAAGACGTTCCGCTCGACGCACCCCAGGGGAGACTGAAATATAACAAGGAAAAGGCCGTCACGCCATGAAAAACGGATGGAAAATTCAACAGGGAAGGCGTAGGGGGAAAACAGAGGAGTAATGCAAGGAAGGCTGCGACCCCCGACCCCCGCGAACGAATCTCCTCATCCTTGAATGCCCGCCGCGCAGGGGACACCCAGGAAAGTGAAGGGAAGCGCGCCGTCGGAAGAGGGGGGGGCCCGCCAGTCCAAACGGGGGGGGGGAAGGGGGTCGCAGCGGGGCGGGAACCCCGAAAATCCTGGGGAACAAGGGGGGGGTCGCCGAAAAAAACTCAAAATCTCCAACACAACACCGAGCGCGGAGGGAGGTTTTCGGGAGCAAAAGAGGAACACAATGATCGGTGGGCCGACGGATTGCGAACGTCAAACACGAACCGAACAAAAATACAGGGGTTCGGCCAACGAGTTGACCGCCGCGCCAAGCTAAGACCAACCAGGTGCAAGAGAACGAAAACCAGCCAAGAACGTTCCAGCGGTTTGACAGAAGCGGGGGGGAGGCCTTCCTCAATCGGGGGAAATGCAGGGACGGTCCCCTAGAAAGGGGGGGGACAAAGGAAAATTGCCGCTGGAGTGCAAAAGTGTTGAAATCACGGGGGCAAAAAAAAACATCACGTGGTCAGCCGCTACACATGAAAAAAGATTCAAGCCAGCCGCAGGGGGGGGAATGCAGGAAAAGAGAAAGAGGTGGATCGGGGCTGTACGAGCGAAAGCTCTCCATCGGGCAACTCAAGGGCCCGCAGGAAAAAAAAGAATAATCGCCTTCGTTAGGAAAAACCAGGGAGGGTGAAACGATAAAGGGAAGAAGGGTGAGCATCTTGGGTCCAAAGGACGAAGGAAATAAAAAACCTGATTCGGGAGGGGGGGAAACGTTTCGAAAAAAAGGATTTAGGCGGCCGGGGGGAACCTGGGGGGATGGGGGCGGAAGAAAGAGGAACCTGGAAGATTGGTTTGACGTTCAACGTGGGAAGCGTTTTTGAAGTGGGGTAATATTAAATGTAATAGACATATGCCACCGTCAAGTTGGGCGAAAAACCAGTTAAACACACCGAAGGGAGACCGGAAAAAAAAAAGAACGCCATCGAAGAAACAAAAAAGGTACATGGATGTGGCCTGTGAAAGCCGAAAATTTCTGGCAGGGGGAGGGCAGGAAGCACTAAAAAGCCTCGGAGTCAGTCCTGGGAAAGGGGGAAAAACGGGACCGGGGGGAGGGACTGAGATGATGGGGCAGAAACAGGAACAGGGAAACCACATCCACCTCACAAGGGGGGGACTCCAGAGCATCGGTGGAACCCTAAAACCATTTAATGTTGGGGGCTTGTGAAGAGGGAACCCAAGTTGTGTTAGGGGGGGTGCCTTGTCATCAGCTGGCAACCAAGGACATGCAGGGTCGGATAGAAAAAACCCAAATCGTCTTGCCAAGCGCGGCAAAAAAACCGGGTGTCGTGGGGGGGTCCCTTGGTAGGGTGGAAAGGAAAACGTATGAGCCCGAGCGAAAAGGCTAACCCTAGCTAGGAGCCTTGACCCAAAGGCGAAAAAGCGAGATGGGGTGGGGCACATGAACCAAAAAAAGGAACGAGGGGGGGGAGAAAGAATTTGGTGTGGAAGTTTTTGGGCGAACCAAAGTTTGGGAGGACTCTTGAGGACCCAAGCTTACCGAGAAAAACGCGCATTTCCGTCAAGGGGACCGAATCAGACATGGTTTGCGACAAACCTTGCATCTTCAAGGTTTCAGGCCGGTACGTTTCTTCCTGGGGGGGTGTCCAGGTCTCAGGGAATGGGGGTCCGTGAAAACAGTGCACGGAAAAGCTCGTTCCTGGTGCCCAAAGGGGGGGGAGGGAAGCAAAGAGGGGGGGAAATTGGGTGGGGGGGCAATCCATGAAAGGGTACGTCTAAAGGGGTTAAGGTGTCAATCAAGGGAGTGGGTCGGACATCCGCGGGGTGGGGGGGGATGACCCACAACAAAACTCATCCCGATGATAAAGGCCCGCAACTAGGTTATGCGATCCGATTAATGAGAAGTTGTGGTCGAATGATGGAATGAGGAAAGAAGGCGAGAAAAAAAAAAAGGCTCCCGAAAGAAAGCAGGGCCGCGAAGAAAGGCTAATTTTTTGGTGACGGGGAAGCAAAAGACCAACTCGGGGGGGGGAGAAAGAGGGCGGGGGGAGGAAGCTGAAAAGTAACAACGGGGTCGTGACAGTTATTCCACACCCAAGAGAAAAAAAAAACTGTGAGAAAGACACGAACGCCCTTTGGAATCGGGACCAGGCAAGGGGGGAAACCCTCCTGGGGGAAAGAGCCGAAACACGAACGGACCAGGGGGAGTCGGAACCACAAGGGTGTAGGGGAAAGATGAAGCGTGTGGGGGATTGGGTGTAGGAAAGCAAAAAACTGGGGAAAAAGAGACTCGCGGATGGGGGACCATACTCATTCAAGGGAGGAAAACCGAAAAAAAAACAAAAAATAACCAGAATAAGAGAAAGGATGAACAAATGTCTCGCATAGAAACAAAAAACCGTTCACCTCAGATTGAAAGACGTACTACCGGGGGGGACGCATGGAAACGCAAACCAAAGATGAAAGGTAGGAGACAACGGAAAATGCAACCGAGAGATTGTTGTCCATGATCCAAAAAGAAAGCGAGGTAGAGATCGAGGGAAACATCCCAGAGACTGCCCGCCACGTACAGGTAGGAAAACGGAGGGACATAATGACTCTAATTGTGAAGGGCGGGGTCCGGAAAGGGAAAAAAAGAAAAAAAAAACCGAAAGATAGGCCGGCGGAAGGTCTCCGGTTTTTGAAGTCGTGATCGGAAGATCAAAAAGACGATAAAAGGACGTCACTTCAAAAAAAAAAAAAAAAATGGTACAACAAAAAGGGCCTTTCTGTCAATGGTGTTCATTGGTTTCTTAGGGGAAAAAACAGAATGAAAAAGGAAAAAAAAATTGGGAGCGAAACTTAAAAAGAATGAAGCACTGGCCAAAAGAAAAAAAAAAGTGGGGAGTTAAAACACACGAGAGCGACTGAAAAAGGAAGAAGGAAAAGCAATGAACTAACACGGGGAGGAGCACAGAGCTGATTGAAAAGAAGAAAAAAACCGAAACAGAGGGGACATTCAGGATTCCGAACGACAAAGCTACAAGGGGACGTAAAATGGACGGGCATTGAAATTCCGTCCCAGGGGGGGGAGGCGGGGATCTGCCGAACATGATACAAACATTGAGAGATAGTAAAGGGGGAACCGGGATTTTTTGCCCTCAGAAGGGATAGAACTTGGGAAAGAAATTCGGACTGAAAACAGAGAACGCGGCAGCAGCTAAAGGAGGAACCCAGGGAGGACTAAACAGAAAAATCTTACCAGAGCCACCAAGGGAAGAAAATCAAAGGAAATACTTCTTCCAGTTCGGGCTCCTGGGACTTTTTTCAGGTTAAACAGATTACTACATAAAAGAAACTAAACTGTTCCATCAAGAGGGGGGGGATAGTCAATCCCAAAAAAAAAGGAATCAAAATAACGTGGGGTGTATAAGGACCAGGAATACCCTAGGTCCACCTAACTACTGAACGACCAAAAAGCAAGCACACACTTTACGGCAATGGAAAGAGGGGGTTGGGGGGGAGGGGAACCGACACCGAAAAAAAGAAAGCCAAAGCAAAGAAAATAGAAAGGAAATAACTGAGGGGCAAAAAAACGGATGGGGAATGAAGGAAAAACAAATAGGGGAGAGGGTGAAACAGAGGGGGAATAGTGGGCCGAGAAGAGAAGCGAAAAGTGAAAAGAGGAAATTAGAATATGAGAAGGAGGGGGGAAAAAGTAGTTGGGGATGGGATAGGGGAGAGGGGAAGGGAGAGGAGGGGGGTCCGAGAGGAAAGAAGCAGGGAAGGGGGGGGCGGAGGGGGGCCGGAAAATATGAGAAGAAAAATGTGGAAAAGAAGAAGGGGCAAAACCATCGTTGATGAACAAGGAGAAAAAACTCCCCAAAAAGGGACCACGGGGCACGAGAAGGGGGGGGGGGGGCACAGTATAAGGGGACCGAAAAAGGACGGGGGCGAAATAGAAATCCCCCAATATTCCTTGGAAAAAAAACAGCCAAGGTAAAAACCAGAGGGAATAAGACAAAGGGGGGGTGCGAAAAAGGGTCAGGCTTAAAAAAAAAAATGGGGGGGGGGGGGGACACCACGCCGACAGCGGTGGAGGACGTCAACCTGCGGGAAAAGTTGGGGGGCCGGGCGGGATGGTAATCATCCAGCACGGGGAAAAAAATCGCAAAGAAACGGAAGGAAAGGGAACGAACAAAACCACAACAAAACCAAAAACGACCGACGAGAGAAAAAAGGTTAAGTGGTAGACCACTCGCAACCATACCTCACAAGGGTTCGAAAAAAAAAAAACAGAAGTAGTCAGTTTAAAAGCAAACCCTTCCCCTACAGCAAAAACACTGTGAAAGAGCCCGCCGAAAAGTGGGTGTTGGAAAAAAACCAAGCTCACACTGTTGGTCGGCCACCGAAGGGGAAGTAGTCAACAATATTTTTAAACCTGAAGCAATAAAAACGCAAGTAAAAACGCGATCATGGTAGGAAGGAAAGACCTTCCGGCACAAACAACTCACGGTTGGGGGCTGCTGGAAGTTGCCAACATGACCTAAAGCAAGAAAAACAATGGGGTGTTGCCAGCAATTCAGAAGGAGGCACAGGGGAGGGAAAACGCCAAAGAACTCTGTCTTGGTCGGTGTAAAAAAGGATTCAGAAAGGACAATTCCATTCCCCCCGGAAAACGGTTCCAGAAATCGGGTGGGACCGCTTCAGGGGGGGGATGGAAACCCGGGAAATAAGGGAGGAATTTTTCCGCCGAAAAAAATCCAAAGTGCCTGAAAACAGGGAGGAAAGTAAACCTTGGTGGGGGGCAAGGGTTGGGGAACCACTACAAGGGGTTGTGGTGTTGGGAACTCTTGGGTGTGGGCCCATTTTCGGGTGGGGTTTGGGTGCGCGAAAAACTGAAAACAAAACCTAGGTTTTTCTTTTTCTGAAGCAAATGGAGGGGGGGGGGGGAAACGGACAGGAAAGAACAAACCCACTTTCACATGGGAGGCCACTTTGAAAAAAAACACGAAAAAAATGGGGGGAAAAAGGAAGTAAAAGGGGGGGGAGATCCGAGTGATTATACGGAAATCAAAGAAACACCTTAGCGCAGGCGGGCGGTTTGTTGGTGTCAAGGCCCCAGAAAAAAATACCCAAAGATTTCAACAGCAATTCAAGTCATTGTAGAACAAAAAAGATTCACCGCATGGAGGGACTATTAGGACCTAAGGGGAGGAAACAGAAATTCGTCAGGTTGAAAAAAATCAGGAACATGGAAAAAGCAACCAGGAAAGGGTTACGACGGGGGGAACCATGGGGGGTGCCAGGTCCAAAACAATTGTCGGGAAAACTGATCCACTGCTGGAACAAAGGGGGAAACGGGGAGAAACACAGTTGAAAGAAAGATATTCAAGCCAGCTTGCAGGAGGTCGAACGAAATCGACCCAAAGTCAAGCTAGACGGAGGTGCGGTCCAAAACCCAGGAAGGGGGGAGTGCAAACCCAAAGATTACCCATATGAGCACCCTCTACGCAAAAAGACATAAGAACCTAACGTACAATCAGAAGAGAGCCACTGCCGAAGGCGGCCAAAGCAAGACAAGACTGGAAGAAAAATGAATTAAAATGGGGGAAGTCGGACGGCAAACGCACCCTGATCCAAAAAAACGATCTCAATTTCACGCAAAGGCCGCAAATCACCAGTCCCCAACCGGGGCTGAAAAAACAAAACCATAAAAGGTCTAATCTGCCAGGGCGGGAAAGAAAAAATGAAAAGGAGAAGGGACGCCTGATGAAAAATAACAACGTTCGAGGCCCAACACGCGGAAAATCTAGTAGGGGGAAGGTAGAGGGGGGAGGTCGCCGCGCCCTTGAAAAGGAATACTCAGTGAAAAACAAAAAAAGAAGGAGAGAAAAATAGATGGAATCTTCCTGAAAAGAGGGGACCGATACCGGGCCGATTGAACGTCTCGCAGAGGGGATTGGGAAACAAAGGAAAAATCAAAAAAAATTCCAAAACGGCAGGAGAGTCGACCAATTGCCCGAGTCATTTAGGAGCGACCCCGAGGCTGGAAAAGGGTGGCGCAAAAACGAAAGTGGAGCTCGGTGACGGAAACAAACCAAAGAATTCCGCTTGGGAAAGGAAATGGTCGCCAAGTCTTGAGACAGCGACGCGAGGAAAGGGTCCCCTCGAAAAAGGGAGGGGACGGTATAGCCGCAAACCTGATGAGAGAAGGCCAATTTTTTGGGTCCGAACAAAGTGCGGGAAAACTGCTCAACGGTGTGGGGCCCCAAAAACAACGAAAACAGACAGCCCGGTGGAAGGGAAGAGAAAGAGGGAAACGAGCTCAGGAACTGTCAATTGGGTACAGAAAGGAAAAGTTTGGTCGACAAAACGCAGTGGCCGGACCCCACCTGGTCTTCAAACGGGATAAAAAAAATCTGTCACTGGGAAAGGGGGGTGAATTCACGCAGAGCTGATGAAGGAGCAAGGGGGGGGTTGGCGTCACGGAAAACAGGTAGGAATAGGAACATGGGGAGACCGCCGAGACCAACAACGGGGGGCAACTTCAGAACAGAACGGGAGTATACAAAACAGGAAAAAAGCCAAGGAGTTTGACCGTTAATGTACGTCGAGGGGGAGAAGTGTCCACCAACATTGGCATGAGAAAAAGGAAGAAGCCTCAGGAAGGAACTTGAAAGGTCGGGAAAACCGGCAAAAGGAACATGCCTCAGCATTACAATACAAAAAAGAAAGTCCAAGAAGGGACGATTTGGAACCGTCCAGGGGGGAAACGGGGGACCAAAGAAGGGAAAGGCCAAACAACGAAGATGGAGGGGGGGACAAGGGAACGACTAGGAAAAACAAATCATCCCTTCGGAGATCAGTAAGGGATTCTAAAGAACCGGAGGAAGGGGATTTAATGAAAATATTCGACGAAACAGGAGAAAAGTTATTAATCCGTGGGTCAAAAGACCAGCGGGAATCCAGTCAAATGACAAAACAGGAGGCTGCGAACAAAAAAACAAACGGGGCCAGTTAATCGTTTGGGAGAGATCCCTTCTGTTTGGTCAAAAGGGGGGGTCACGGGGTGGAAGAAAACGCTTGTTCGGTGGGAGGTTCCAAGAATTTTTTAGATCGAATACCATCTTTATGAAGGGCTTTCTGTCGGGTGATTGTCAAAACGATACGCCGCCAACCAAGGCCACTAAAAAGCAGACAAAGGGGGTTCATCCAAAACGCCGTGGGTGGTTGGCATACGGACCACTGATGAAAAAGAGGGAGGCCAAACCCACCGGGCTGATAGTACGGTGTGGCTCGGTCAGGCAAAGAGGCTATCGCGGCAAAAAAAAAAACTGCCCTACCTAAACCTGGACCCATCGCAACGACGAAAAAAGGAGAGGGGACGGAACAGGGGGGGAAGCACACTGAAAAAGTCATTTTTCTGGGGAAGTGCGCGGGACGGAAAGGAAGGAAACGTGTAAAAAAGCCGTAAAAATTCGTGCCGAAAAAGGTTGGGGGGGAAGTAAGCAAAGAAGGGGAGCACGGGCATTTTTTCAGGGACAGAAAAAAATTTTTCTAGTGGAGAAGGGATGTGTAAAAAAAAAAACATAGAACCGAAAAAGGTGTGCTGGTCCGCAGTGAAGGAGGCGGGGCGGGCCCCCAACAGGAGTCGGGGGTACAAGGACAATAAGGAAAAAGTGCCTATCCGATGGCTGGAAGACCGGAAGTATAACAACCGGCGGGGGATGTCGGCAACTGAGGAGAGCGCGGAAAAAATCATGTCGACACCGTGGTCGCGGGGCGCCAGGGGGCCGAGGGGTACCCATTGGAAAAAAGAGCCGAAGGGAGAAAGAAAAGCGAGACTCGAACGTGACGGGGGAACACAAACCGAAAAAGCCGTGTAAACGTGAAAAGTGTGTTGAGGAAAAATTGTGATAATCTATAAACCATAAGGGGTTTCTGGGGGGAGAACAGGTGACAGGCAACAAGGAACCAGAAAAAAAAAAATGCACGCAAAGATGAATGGGGGCTTTACTTCTTGACAAAAAAGAAAAAAAAAAGATCGGGGCTTGAGCGAAGGGGGGGGAGGGGGAAAGGAGGGGAGGCGGACAAGGCGCGATCGGTTGTGTCAAAGGGACCAACAGGAAAAAAAAAAAGGCAACTTGGGCCTGCCGCAAGGGAATAACTGCCTTGGGTCAAAACAACTGGGGGAAGGGAGATCCGACTGCTCGAGCGACGCGCTCAATGCACAAAAATGCACAAGCCAAACAACCCCTTAGGGGAGGGAAAGGGTGGGTCGGAAGGGGGAGAAACAAATCGCCCTGAAAACCTGAGGGAGGAAAAAAAAGTGAAAAGGGGCCGGAGGCAGAGACTGAACAAACGGACTCTACCTCTCAAGAGGGGGGGGATACAATCGGCAATCGTCGTTTGACAGGGGAACGGAATAAATCCATCGGAACGATGTGAAAAGACTCAGTGAGCGGGCAAGAGAGGAGGGGGGACCGATGACTATCCATGTTCAAAATACTTTCTAATTCGGGGGAGGGACGATTTTTTCCAAAGCAAAAAACCAAAGCGGTCACCATTAGAAAGCAGGGAAAAAACAGGAAATACTGAAAGAAAAAGAAACTCCTGCAAATCCGGTAATACACCCTGAAGGAACAGTCGGGGGGACGGATCGTGGGGGGGAGTGCAAGGAGATCTGAATTTTCCTTCCTGGAAGGAAAGGAGGCCCAAAGGGGAGGGGGTTCAGGGGGGAGAACGTTTGGAAGGGAAATCAAGGAAAACTTTTCGAAACAATGGAGTCTACGACAGAGGGGGGTTCAAGACTTGGAACGCTGCAGACAAAAAGAAAACACAAAACGAAGAACTGCTTATGAATATCGGTAGGGGTCTTGGGGGCAGCCCTGATCGCCATCAGGAATGAGAAATAGTAATCAGAAAAACTACAACCTAAGGAACCGTCATGAGAGCTCAAGCGGGACTTCGGTGGGGAAGGAAAAAAACCAGGGTCGAAAAAACCGCAAGGGATAAACGTAAAAAGAAGCGAATCAAGATATTCTAAAACCAAAATCAGTGCTGGATCAAAAAGAGGGACCCACCCTGACTGGCAGAGAGAGCGTTGAAAAAAATCAAAAAAAAGGAGATCGTCACAGCCAAAAAAATGCCCTTAAACGGCTTGTGGGAGGATCCATTCGCCCAACGGGAAGGGGGTCGGGGACAAAGACCCACGGGAAACGCCGGGGGCACCACCACTTAGGTGGTCGTCAAAGAAAACGACAAAGAGGATAGAAGAGGCCAAAAGCGATAATACTGAGGATCAGCAGAAAGAGGCGCGAACGCCTGGTTTAAACAAAACGACAAGGTTTGAAAGCAAGGTGAACCGACTACATACCTCGGGGGAGGCCATCCGAACCGCAATGGGTGACGTAGAATGAAGGAGAAAGTTGAAAAAAACAGGACCAAGCGTGTTTGGACCCCTGGACCCGGACGATCCAACTGGGAAGGAGGGGAATCTATCCAGCGGAAAACAGGGGGGCAAGGGAACATTCCAAGGAGAGCTATACGTCTGCCGATATCAACCAATCAAAGGAAAAGAAGATTCTATGCGGAATTTTTTGAGCGGCAATCACCAGGGAAAGGGGAGGGGGAAAGTTGAACAGCGAAGGGGGAAAAGGTCATAGGAAGCCTGATCGACCAAGCAAAAAAGGACGAAAATTTAAAAGAAAAAAAAGAAAGCACTTTGAAAAGCACGAGGCAAAACGACCTATCAGGGAAACCAAGGAAACAAAACCAATCAAGTCCGAGGGTGAGGAAAAAGAAGGCCCAAAAAAACGGCGACAAGAGAGCAAGGGGGTCTACAAGAGGGAAAGAGGGAAAGACCCGTTGGTTAGACCGATATAGGTCAAACGTACGGGACAAAAAACAAGGAGGCAAAAAGAGCTCAATCTAAAAAAAGTCCAGACCAGCGAGAGAGACATCCAGAACGCGCGCTATTTCAAGGAAAAGTGCAGGGAGGAAGGAAAAAGGATTGTGAGGAATGACGAAACATCGGATCGTTTTTGCCAACCCGAGGAGAAACTGAATGAAAAAGATGCGAAACCAAAGGAACAAGGGAGAAAAAACCGACCCAGAACGTAAAACAAAGAAGGTCGGGGGGGCAGAACTGTGGAAAAAACGGAAACGCTTACCACGCAGGAAAAAACCTACGTAAAGAGAAGGGGGCCGACACCTTCCGTGCGGGGAAGGGGGGGGCCGTTCGCAACCGGCTGGTCAAAAGAAAAAAGAAGGGGGAAGAGGGGGGACGCACAAT
>Ga0179593_1344565_pt1 | contig 13864 bp, 17 predicted proteins | sample CZODoug2_1_08_16_FD_185931 | JGI IMG/M metagenome (GOLD analysis project Ga0179593, IMG submission 185931) | Vadose zone soil fungal communities from Angelo Coast Range Reserve, California, USA - CZODoug2_1_08_16fungal (PacBio error correction) | ecosystem: Environmental > Terrestrial > Soil >...
GCTAGAAGCGTCAAAAGTCCGCAGACACCCGGGTGCGAGCGGTCAGCATGGTTTGTGTAAGGGTCGGGAAGAATTGTCAGGGAGAGCGCGGACTTGAGTCGCGCATGCCGAACTTTTATGGGGACTTCAAAAGAGGTGGAGTGAGAATCTAAAGGAAAGATCAAGCTGCGCCGGGAAAGGAAAAACAGCCAAGCTGAACACATACTCTGCCGGATCGACATAGAAAGAACGTGGGGAAAAGAAGCGTGACCCTACGATATCGAAATGGTAGAGGAACTTCAAACTCAAAACACTCAAAAGGAAAAGGCGGACAACACTCGGCGGGAGACAAGCAAAAAGGGTAGCAACAGTCATCTCCGAACGATTGGCGGCTCGCTCAGCAGTTGCGCATGTAAAGCCGACGCCACTTTGTCCCGCAGAGGAAAGGACCTTTGCGAAAGTAGCTCAAAAGTCACTCAAGAACTCTTGAAAAAAGGGAAATGCGCGAAGCATTCGACCAGCGAAGTCACGGCGTCACGGGTGTTTAGTCCGCTTAGCAAGGCTGGAGACGTAGAACAACAACGTGAAAGAATCTCCCGAGTAAAACGTATGCCGATGGTAAAAGACCAAAATCTTTGCCATGGGTACGGATCGGAAGGGGAGACGAAGATCAAAACCATGGACCGTCATTAAACGGGGAAAGGTGCAGAGACAAGAACATTTGGGCCACTCATTATCTTCCAAAAACTGACCTGCGGGGGGCTACAACGTATTCATCGTCTTCGCCAGGGACGTGAAGGGGAACTCAGGGACTTAGGGACCTCTGTCAAAACCCATCAAAAGAGGGGTGAACTGGGAACGTCAGCCTGTCGCCTTGGGGACAAGAGGGGGGGGCGGTCGCGCAGTTTCGATTTAAGATGACGGGAAGGTATACAATCTTTCAAGCGTCGTGGTCAATCGGAGCAACAGCAGGGGGGGGCCCGAATACGGAGTTGAGGTAGTACGGGGGGGATAGACCAGGTCCCCCTCAGAGTAGCAATTGAATGGAGGCGCGCGCTCAGGGGTACATCGAAGTCTAGAGGATGAAGAAAATGCAGGTTGGATTGTTTCTCCCTATTTACACGTCTGGCGGAAACAGGTGGACGCATGGGGAGCATACCCCTTGCTTTACGGTGGTAAAAATCAGGGTCGCCGGGGGTCAAAAAAATGGGAATGGGGAAGTCACCCTAAGACCGGCGTCACTTAACTACCAGCACAACTTGTGTGGGGGGGGCAAAAAAGGGGTGCGAAAGAAATCAAAAACTGAAGTCCGTGGTACGGAAAGAAATGCTGACTCTATAGTGGGGGGGGGGGCGGGGAAAGGGGCCGGCGCGCGCCCGGGACCACCAAGGAAAATGCGCCATCTTTAGGCGTCCCTGGGAGGGAACATTGAGAAATCGGCGAGCAAACATGCGTGCCAAGAGAAACGTGTCTTTCGGGACGCGCAAAGTCGTTTCATGCCATCGAGGGGTCGTGAGATGAAGTCATGGAAAAAAGGGGACGGGTTCTTGCCACCATAATTCCAAGTTGGTGGAGCCTCGGACGAATGATGAAGAAACGATTACGGCAAAAAAAAATTTTCAGGGGGGATGGACTGGGAGAAGGCCAAAAAGTTCAACCGGGGCTGAGGCCCTTGGATAAAGAAGGAAACGAATCGAATGGTAGAAAAAGGGGTTGGGCATTTCATCGGCGAGTTCCGGCAGGGGCGCGTAATAGCTGTAATTCAGGACAGGGGTTCCTCATTGAGTGACAATCGCCATGGGACAGGAGAGACACCGCTCACTATTGCCATGCCCGCAACGAAGTAAGAGACACCAAAGGGGGCTTCTCTTGGGGAAAAATGGGGCCCGACAGCGGTCCTCGTAGTTGGAAGCTGGGAAGGACAAAGGGGGAGCACAGGCGCCGAGTCTGAAATTAGGTTAGTCGAGGCCAAACAACAACTTAAATAATATATATAAAGAATTAAAAAACAAGAGAACTGGCAGTCTGGGGGACACGGGGGGGAAGAATCGATGCGACCTACGACCAAGGTACTCCCTTTCCCTTAAGCGGGGAGAAAAAAAAACAACAGCCCCCTTGTTTACTAGATTGGGCGCGAGAAGTCGCAATAGTCGCGGGTTGGCTCTCATGACGAAGAGTAGGGAGGAAAGAATCTGAATCTTTCCTTATCCACTCGGAAAAGAAGAAAAAAGAAATGCTGGAACGCCATGGGGGGCACCTGTCTGGACAAAGCGGCCGGAAAGGTTTAAGCTTCTCGCCAGGGTTGAAAGTGAAAGTCCTCTCAATAAAAGGGGGGGCCACCACGAACAGGTGAGAGAAAGGGTTCCGATCATAAAGAGATTCCTTCCTGGGCACAAGGGGGAGAATGAAACAGGAAACGGAGGCCAGGGTCCGTGGCCGGAACTCCAATTAAGAATCGATGGAAAACGGCAATGGCTTCAGAGAAGGGCAGAGGGCGATGGAGAAACAGGCGTTGCCGGAAGACCCAAGCAGGATAAGAAGTGAATCGGTAGACCGCGCTCTGTCATTGGTTACCTTTGCTCGGACCGGCAAAGTCAAAACTTCGCTTAAGGGGACCAACTAGGTTCAAGTGTTAGCGGGGGGAAAGCCAAAACTCCAAACTCACAGGGAGCATGGGGGGGGAGTCCGGAGAAGGTTCGAGGGAGAAACTTCAACCTTATCGGCTTAAGGGAGGCGGAAAATGAGAAATATAGGAAGTTACTGCATGAGCAATTAGTAAGAAAAAAGAGTGACCTAGAGACAAAGAAAAGTACTACATCGGAATCCTCAAGCGACCCGAGGGGTCTTTTAACAGTAGGCAGCCCCGCCACAGCGCAGGAGAAAAACGGAGGGAAAAGTGTCACCTGTCCATCCCGTCCGAAAGAAGAAAAGATTCGCAAGGCGCGAGAAGAGGAAGATTGAAAAAAAACGAAAGAAGGCGTCCTCAAGAAATTGCCCTCAATTCAAAAGAGGGGACGGAAAAAGACCAAGGAATAGGAGAAAGGACAAAAGAGCGGACTTGCAATTCCAATTCGTAATCAAAAGGCAACACTCAGCGAAGCCCAGAAATACGTTGTAGGAAGAAAGAAGGGGTCGTAAAGGTGGCGCGAAGAGCAAACTGGACCCATTCAGAAACGGGAGAGTAGTGAACTGATCGGGAATAGACATAAAAGAGGTGGTCAAAACTCTCTTCATCTGGAGGAAAGTAGAAGTTCAGACAGGGGGGTGGTATGGGGGGGGTGGGGGGGGGTGGTGTGTTTGGGACAAAAATTGGGGGTTGTGTTTGTGGGGGGGGGGTGTTTTGGTGTGGGGAAAAGTGGTTTGAAAGGGGGTCACTTTCTGACGTCTGGGGTCGACGGTCGAAATAAGCAACCTACACACCGATGTGGAAAAAAAAGACGGCGCTGGAGCTGGGCACGAAATTGTGAGCGGCAGGGAACTACCGGATCCGCTATCCAGGAAAGGGGGAAGGGGGAGACGTGAAGAAGTCAAGTTATCCAGGGGGGGGAGAGGGGATGGAAAGGGGGGGGGACAAAGGACTCGCTCGAAAAGAAAGGGCGAGGAGAAGAGAAAAAGGAGGACTCAATCTAAATTGGTCGTCCGGCAAGTACTTGTAGAGGGTGTGAGGATTCCAAAATTTTCATCTTGGGACGGCTACTCGGGGAGGAAAAGAGGCTGGACAGTACGTTTTCCAAATAGGGAAAATGATCATTGGGCCGAGGGTGGGAGAAGGTGAAGGTCCACGAGCATCTTGAAAAGAGGAGGGCCATTGAGGGAAGGGAGTGCAAGACAAAAGAAAGTTGTTGGGGAAGTAAACGCCTTTCCGCTCAAGCCTGCGGAGCAAAGACCACGGCGCCGAAGAGATAAAATGGTCGATCGAGAGCGGAAAGTAGCTGGGACGATGCATCGTCAGATCGAGAAAAAAAAAAGGAGGAAAGGAAAAGAGAAGAAATTCGACTCAGCGTTTTCTCGCTAGATTAGGGAGGGTTGTTTCGACTCTGGTAAGTCAGAAGTTGCTCAAGAAGAGACTTGGAAAGGGGACGCTCTCAGTCAGCTTGCAAGGGAAGTGCTAACAAAAACTGTGGAGTGAGACCGGAGGTACGGCTATCTCGCCGAGAAAGAAAGAAGCAAACAAGCGGACAACATTAAACGCTGCAGATCCCGTGAAAACGGGAAAGGGGACAGCCTCTGGCCATCCACGTAAGGAAAAGAGGATCAAACCTGATGCGGAGGCACATTCGGGAAACAAAGAAAACCCTCTTGAAAACGTACGAACTCAGGGGGACACGCATTAGCCTTCGACGGGCGGACGCGAAGAAAGAGGTCGGCAGAGCAACGTCCATAAGCAAAAACTCTCGTGGTAACGGAGCATGCTGGTTACGTAAAGCCCTCGTATAGCTCGAGAACGAGTGCCCTGCGCGAAAGAGTGCAGGCTCAAAGAAAAAATCAACTAGGGGGGGGAGTGGGGGGGTCCCGCGAAGTCGACCCAAATAAAAAGAAGACAAGATAAAAGAAAAATTCCCTATCAAAATTCCGGGTGGAGAAATTTGCCAATTTCTGTCGGATGTTTGAAAAAAGAGAAGCATCACGAAGGGACACTTCTGGTCCATTTGGCATTGACAAGGTTTCAGAAAAACCATTGCAAAACGCACTGGAAGAAGGGACAAATACGGGCTACAAGGCAGGGCGTTTGGGAGTTAAGGGAAAGGGGAAATTGGACCTGATTCATCTTCCCGGCCCTGATGATATGACTTCCTCCGTGGAAAACGCGATGACAGTTCACTTAGAAGGGCCAAGCCATGGCTCGCTTTGGACTTGCCCAAATTGAGGGCGCGCCTCTACAATGTTGCAACAGGTTCTCTGCCTCTCGCCGTGTGGAAAGACGTCAGTGGAGTTCGTAAGGTAGTGCCATACTGTGTTCAAATGTTCAAACTATAGGAAAAAAATAATGCATGAATGGGAGCACGTACCTGGATAAATGAAGAACTGCAAAGGGGTGGGGGAAATTGTCAAAAAGCTTGCACGTTCTGGCTGGGAAACGCCTTGATGCTCACTAAGGGAGGCGGATTATATGGCATCAGGGAGAAGGGGGGGGAATGAAAAGATGACATGTCCTGGGGAACCGAAGGACTCGTCACTGTACTAAAACCATGGGGATGAAAGTGTTTGGGGGGAGTCGATCTCATGAAGAGAAAGGAGGGCGAAGGCGGTACAGAAATGACTACATCTTCTGGGGGGGTCTTGAATAAACGGCGGTTCAACAAAGACGAAAGTCAAACCAGCTTTGATACGGGAACAAGGGGGTGGCAAGGATGCCTCCACATCGGCTCGCCGAGGAAAGGATCGCAGCAGATGGACGAGAAAAAGCACACTTCTCCAGGAGGTCAGATGCATGCGGAAAAGATCACTGAAGGGGGCTACGACTTACCCTGGGAAGTTAAAATAAGGGGGAAACCCAACACATCATTCCTCCTCTAGAATTATCGGACGGGAGGAAAACAGTTGTAGTGGTGGACCAGGTAATGGCAGAACTGGAAAGGCTATGGAAGAATCCCTGGCTCTCCTGAGGAAGACGGCACATGTCCTACTTGGCAGACGTTACAAGTTCAAAATCGGCTACAGAAGGTAAGTGAGACGGCGATAGGAACATCGATGAAGGAATTAAATTCTGGAGAAGACAGACGCTGAGAATTGAGATCCACAGGGCAGACTATTGCCGAATGCGCCGACCAGTTCATAAAAACGGGAAGGGTTATGCTCATTAGCAGGGCCTAAAAAGGGGGCAGCGGAGTTCGCTATTACCAGTGGCCGCACACTGCCGACAGGTCAGGAGGAGGAAAAATCTCTCAAACAAAACAAGGAAAAGAGAAGAGGGACGAATGACTAGCCGCTACGGTCTTTTGCAGGGAAAAAGGGTCAACGAGGGCAGACCCGGAAACGGGTACCCATGCTCAAAGGAAATAACAGAAAAAAAACGGTGTGTAGAACTCTCTTTAAAGTCATTCGGAAAAGAGAGCGGGGGGGGGAAGCAATGTATTCGAGGACCACTCAGAAGGGCGAAGCAAAAGGTCAGGACGTCAACTATTCAAAAAGCCGGCGAAAAAGCCGATTAATGTCGGGGAAAAAGTGAGGATGAAAATGGAAGAAGGAAAAGGGAATCTAAAAGAAATAGCAGGAAGAAGGAGAACAAGGACATTGTCCCACAACGAAAAACACTCGCACGTCCTCATGAATTGAAGGGCTGAAGAACTGCAACAAGTAGAAAGGCAATGGGGAAAACAAAGGTGAGAGTGGTCCATCCGACCTAGACCTCGAGGGAAAATTAAAACGAAGGCGGAAAAGGAGCTGGAGCTTAAGTAGATAGGGACTCAAAAGAAAAAAAAAAAGGCAATCTTTCCGCTCCGTCATTTTACTTGGTTCCTCATAAAGGAAAGGGTCGTCCCAACAACGAAAGGACGAAAAACAACTCTTGACGTTGATGCTAATCAGAATAAGGAAAAAAGAAAAAAGGCGGTGGTTTAGTCCGACGAGAATGGATTCGGGGGGAGGGGCGAGGACAAGAAAGGATCACGGAATCCCAGGCGAAAAGGAAGACCAGATTCGAACTAACAAGGCTGGGCAGCTCAGCAGGAGGTTCAAAAGGAGGCGATTCCGAACTTAAAAGCTCGCCAAAAAGTAAAAAAAGCAGTTGAGGAAACCGCCTAAGACCTAGTCGTGTATGAGAGAAGGGAGACAGGGACAGGCAATTGCATGACGAGATTGGAAATTGATTAAAGCTTTTTCAACCGTAATACAATAAAAGACACGAGGGAGGAAAAGGATCAAAAGCAAGTGGCCACACGCGCTGAGGACAAAAGGGGAAGGGGCGGTCCAAAGGAGAAAAGGCGGCGAAAGAAACAAGCCAAAGGTAGAATCACTGGAATCCTCGAAATGAGTCCAGGGGAAACCGTCAGCGGAGTTACTTTAACGGAAAAGGCAAAGACAATTAAAGAGGAGATACTAATTCTAAGCCAGCTAGAATTTTAGGAAAGAAAAGGGTGACGTGAATCGGAAAGACGGAGTGAGGGTGAGGGGTCCAACTGACAGGAACAGAATTGGCCCATGGAGGAGCAGGAGAGTAAATCTCAAAACGATAGCCTCGACAGCCGGCAAGAGGTCCTCATCGGAGGAGACGCAGGGAAGGGAGTCTTGGGACAGAGTTTTTTTCACTTCTCACTCCGTGGGGGGGGAAAAATGGAAGACACAAAGTGGACGCAGTCTTGATCAGGGTCCTGCACTTCACATCCTCTTATGAAGAGAGAGAAAAGGACCGGGGAGCTACAGGAAGAAAATCAGGTGAGAAACACGAGGGTTGGGCGAGGAGAAAGGCTAACACCATGGTTCTTCTCTAGAAGTGAGGGGGAAGACCCAGGAGAAAGGCCTGAAATCGCTTCGTAGGTGTTCCCCTAACGTTAGAAAGGGGCGGAGGGGTCCCTAATTTAAAAATCCTACGTGAATCGTACTAAAGTCGTGAAGAGAAGGTGACCAAATGGAAGGACTATGAAGAGAGAAACTCATAGTCGTGCCGCTGGGAGGCAGAAGTTATGTTTCTTCCGAACTGCAAACGTCGAATGTATGAAAACAAAAGGTGGGTGGAATCACGTCCCCAGCACAGAAAAAACTGAAAAGGAAGGACTAGGGGGAGACAATCTGGAACAAACGGTCTAAAGACAGAGACCACAGAGAGAGGGATCTACAAAAGCAAAGGAAAAGGGGAGAGAGGCCGTCTAAATCTCCGGAACAACAACTGGAAAAACGAGATTAGAGAGAGAAGAGCATCGGGGGAAAAGCCTCTCGGTTCTAAGAGGTTGGTGGTCAGAAGCCGTTCGTCAACCGGGTTTCAAGCTTGCTACGCATATGATTTCATCGCTAAAGGCGCGAGTGCTGGAAAAAGGTGAGGAAAAAAAACGAAGGTAGGACTCAAGTAACCCGATAGGGGTAAAGAAGAAAGGTCTGGGCAGCCCAAGCGACTGAATCGTAAAGAGGGGGAAAAAAGAGGAACTCTTCCATCAACTATTACTCATCTAAAAGGGGAGGAGCTTTCAGGGGAAACTACCGAAAAGCCAAAAGTCATACCCGCAAAACAACTTAAAACTCCAAACTTTCAGGGTCTGCGACAAGTAAAACTAGTTCGGCGAGCGCGTGTTTCTCCTTTTCCATCAAGCCCACCAGATCGGGGTGGAGGGAACCCGCCTGAAAGGTTCTCCTGTAAAACGAAAGAAAAGTATAGCGCTATTCCGGGGGCAAACATTCGGGGACGGGATAAGAAGGAAAGACGTGCAAAACACTTTGGGTGTATTCTCAAAGCCATCCTTCAGGGGGGGAGAAAGCTACAAAGACAAGGTCCTCCAAGATACCCCTTTTGAGGCAATCCCGATCCGCGTTTTTTGGGAGACGAAAAAAAAGGGCGGAGCTATGCGGAAGTTTGATACGCTCAAGAGGGGCAACTGGAGGGGGGAGGGCGTCCATGAGCAAGTTTTGAGTCATTTTTGAAGGGGAGAAGGGAACGTGCCGGTCGCCCCTGGAACCATATCGCCGGAGATGACAGCAAATTAGTTTCTACAACTAAAATTCATAGAGGAGAGAATGAGGGATAGCTGCCTCACTATAGGGGACCTTGAAGTCAGAAAACTAAGTGTTATTGCTGAGAGGAGGCAATTCCTTATGGTCAGGGGGTTTCCTGATAGAGTGGGAAAGTTGAAACCTGCGTATTTCTAAAGCGAGGTCTACGTGACTGGCCTTTAGATTCAAAAAACGAATGGAAGAAGAAAGAAGGAGGGGATCTTACTTTCCGAGGGGCAGTCAGCGGCAGACTTCATTCAATTCCGCAGGCTGAGAGATCTTACAAGAACGAGGGGGGAGTCAACTTAATAAGAACTCCAGTTTATTGGAGCGGAAAGATGGGGAGGTCTTATTCACATGGAACCATGTGAGAAAGAGACAAAAAGAAATTCTATTGGGGGGAGGGTCTAGGGGGAGGACAGGGATTCAAAGAGGAAGAGAAGGTCTTTAAGTGCCCTTGTCGACGTCACGGACTACAAAAAGGGCTCATTGGGTGGTGCCATGCGATTCCATAAGAGAAACTGAAGTAACGAGTGGGACATTAATCACGACTACCTCAGGAGGGGGTGTGCTGGGAAAAGGTTCCAGTCCCTCCACCAAGAGAGGGCGAACAGCCCGTTAAGTCCGAGGGGAGGGGAGGGGTAGAAGACCAACTCATCTTCCAAGGAAAACTCTGGAGAGGAAATCGGGGATAGGTTAAAACTGGTCGTTCATTACACGTAAGTGGGAGCTAAATGTGGTTCTTCGATGGTTCGCAGGGGAGCCTCAGCCTCCTTGAAAACTTATAAACGTGAAGAGGAATTGTGGGAGGAGAAATAAGGTCACAAGTGGTGTACCAAGTCATTGGTGGATGCGATTGTTCAATACTAGACCGGCTTACAGCGTCAACTGCCGGCCCGACATCATGCCTAGGGCGAGGTTGAAGTTTAGCGGGAGAGGTAAGCAGGTCTGCAGAATCGTTAAAAAAGAAAGGGAAAATCGACTCGAGGACGGACAAGAAGGGCGTGGGACGAACTCTCTGTGCTTCTGAATCCAAGGGAGCAAAAATTGCCCGATCCGCCGCCCAAGGAGAGGTCAACACAACGTTTCTGTTCGTTTCTGTTGAGCATTGGAAGCAGAATGGGGGAAGCGGAAAAAGGCGCCAGTCACCAGGAAAAACTCGCAAAAGGGGAGCGGGAGTCTGGGTGGGAGGAGACGCACAAAAACGGAGGGTATTTGACCATCAGATATATACAAGGAAGGTAAAGAAGCCGGCGACTGGTCTCCCGGGTCCTCGAGAAAGACATAAAACGAAAACCGCCATCAACCTGAAAACAGGAGGGGGTGGGGTGAGATGAAGATGCGGTCGGGACAAGGCTTTGAGAGGAAGGAAGGAAAGGAGGTCGGTAGAAAACTCTCAGGAAACTAAAAAAAGAGAGGAAAAGAAGGGACTGCCGTCACCGATGACATGTCCAAGGACTCAAAGTAGGCATGAAAGGGAGGCCAGGAAGGGAGGAGCAGAAGCTAATCCTTGGGTAACCATAAAGGAAAAGGGAGGGGGAAATTACCTTGGTCCAAACACGAATCAGAAAGAGGAAGGCGTCCTGAGCGGGCCGTGATTTCAGGGTAAACATCCTTCGGAACACAGGGGATGCCCTGGCCATACGAGAAACTCGAGGGCTTCATAGACGAGAGGGAAGAGGGCATCGAGGCGGCTCAAGCCAATACTTTAGCGCGAAGCAGGAAGGGGAGAGCACCAGTGACAAAGTTCTAAGCACCACAAGAAAGAGGAAAAGTTGGCGGAATGGAAAAGCAGGGAGGAAAAGGCATGGGCGCTGACTAGAATCGGCAAAAACTCCAACAGGAAGGAGAACTGGGGGGGTAGACCGGAGGGGGTCTGAGGGGTAACTCCTCCTCGGAAGACAACAGAGAAAAAGAGCGAAACGACAAGGTGCTCAGGCTCTGAGCTTTACACATTCTTTACTAGACTACGGGAAAAAGCAGCGACGAACCAACACACCGCGGGATTCATCCGCTACGGAAGGAGACCCAAAGGGACCTGAGCGCCGATCATCACAGGTCCTGATGAAACTTGAGGGATAAAGGGGAGGCAATAACCAGAACACCTCCTACTACTTCTGCGAAATCAAGGGTAAAGGAGAGTGAAACGTAGAAGAAAGGACCCGGGGGCCAAGGTAAGAAAAAAAAAAAAAAAAAAAAAAAAAAAAAAAAAAAAAAAAAAAAAAAAAAAAGAAAGGAAAAAAAACACAAAAAGAAAATAAAAAAAAAAAACAAAAGGAAAAAAAACAAAAGCCCCCAGCCAAAAAACCAAAAAACAACCAGAAGAATGGTTCTAAAAGGTCAAATGCGAGATGCATGCAGCCTGCAAAGGCGGAAAAATCAAAAGACAGTCTCGGGGGAGGTCAAGGAAATTCGAAGGGGGAAAGATGATACAACTCCAGTCGATCCGCTTCATATTGGAAGCAGCAGAAGGGACGGAAACGCCGGAGGGGCAGGTGCTAGGCCAAGGTACACATGACCTAAAGGTAACATGGAGTTGAGAGGGGTTAGGCAAACAGGTTACAAGGTCTGTGGGGAGGAAAAAACAAAAGAGAGGGGAGAGAGCCAACGCAGGCTCATGTAGCTTAAAATTATTGTTGGAGAAGTAACAAGAAAAGGAAGGCTTCCAGACTACTATTGGGGGGTACTCCGGGGAGGAGAGGACCGCAAATTCAGTCCCGGCACAATAAGAGGAAAAGAGCGGTCTACTATTACAGGAATCGAACCGGAGAAAAGGAAGGGACAAGAGTGCGGACGACACAAGGTTGACACTCCCTTTCTTCGCTCAAGAAAGAGGGGAAAAATCCTAGGGGGAATGCTCCTCAGAGTGGGAGACGAGGAAAGGAACTGGTAGAGTGGTTTTTTGAGTTATTAAAGAGTGAATCCAGAAGAAAAGGGTAGAGAGGGAAAGACTCCAAAACCTGGTTCCCGAATTTAACACGGGAAGAAAGAAGAGTAAGGGCGCTTTGGTCTGCATATCTGGATGATTCGCATCTTGAAATACGGGGAAGGAAGGAAGGAGGGACGACAAAGGGTTTTTTTGAAAAGAGTTCCCAAAAGGGAAAAAAGAGGCCGGGCGCGAACGGCAGTAAAAAGAGGCGATGAACTGACATACTAAAAAAGGACGAAACAGCGAGAGACGCGGCACACGGTACGAGCTCACGCGCTATCTAAAAAAAAAAGAGGGGAGAGGAAAAAGAGATATGTCATAGCTCGGGGGAAGAAACGCCGGAGGGGAGAAGACGAGAGAGGGGGGGAGGAAGCGTCGTCGGGCGCAGGGTCATCAGAGAGCCCTGCCGGGGTCATCGAGGGGGCAGAGCGTCAGCGGGAAGGATTCAAGAAAAAAAAAGAGGTTTTATGAACGAGACGCGGCTAAACGATACATATGAGGGCACGGAACGGAAGAAGAAAGAGGCAAAAACTTTGAGATCGTCATAGTCCAAGGGGAAGGTCAGGGAAAAAGGAAGAGGGGAAAGGCCATAAAGATCGATTCCTGTATGCCCTGGGAGGGAAGGAACGACCGCAAAATCTAGAAGTTCCATAAACGACTGAGAAGAGCAAGTAAAAAGACGGGGAGAAGAGGAAGAACGATTTGGCGAGCGCTCCAAAGGGGGCATACGAGGCCCGCGTGGGATCCACAAGCTGAACCTTGCGGCATGACAAAGTAAGCGGTGCAAATGCCCGCGAAAGATGGGTGCGGATAAAGAGACACAAAATCGTTGGGTGTATGCGAGGGAGGGAGCTTGGAGTCGCGTCCTCAAACTCGAAAAATGAGGGGCATCACTGATGCGGAGGAGCTAACAAGAGGGGGGAATCTGGACGAGGAGAAGAGGGAGATTTTCCATCCATGGGGGAAAAAATTACGTGCGCCGTTTGGTAATGTCCAAACCAAAAGGGGGAAGAAAGAGAAGTCGATTCCGCACATGTTCTGCATAAAAAAATAGTCGCGCGTCTCATGGAGGGGGCGTCAAAAAAAGGTTTAAATTTGAAGGGTACCGAAGAGGGTACCGGAAGGCTGAGTCGGAGCCAGCAAAATTGCAGGAAGAGAAGGGGAAAAGGGGCTTTCCGCTTTTAACGCTGGGAAAAATTTGGATCAGGAAGGGAGGTCTGAAGGAGGTGCAGTCGAATTAGCTGATCAGACGGGCCAGAAAGTCGTAAGGGGGGAGGGGGTAACGTTAACTTATGAATACTAAGAAGGCGGGCGTGATTTGAAGCGCTGCGCGGCGCTCAGGACAAGAAGAGGGTCGCATCTTTAGAACGAAAGCCGGTGGTGATGGGGGGGAAGGGAAACGGTATGACAACGGTCGCTGTACTCAATGGAACGCTTAGAGACACGAAGGTGGGTTCGGGTAGATGGAAAGAAGGAAAGGGGTGGATTCCGATGATCATGAGGGGTGAAGTGTCATCCAGCATTATAGAAACGAAAACACCCCAGGGCTTCCGGGGGGGGGGGCGGGGTAAAGCCGAAGCAAAAGAAAGGAAGGCGAGCGATTTGATCAGCCTTTACGTCAAGCTGAGGGTGGGGAGAATGAAATTTGACAAGCCCCATTACAAAAAAAGGGGGTGCATCATCCAAAAGAAAGCTTGGAGGGGAAGGGAGGAACAACCTACGTCTCGCCATCGGAAAATCTTGCCATCCGCTTGAACCATGTAAGGGCAGAACTAGGTGGATCGAGGTACGAGGGGGAAGGAAGGAAACAAGGAACGTGGGCTAAAATTCAAGGGGAAACCAGGGACAGGGAACCTCAGGCACAGAGCACGGATAAAAAGATTAATCGGAAATTCGAAACCTGGGGAGGGGGGAAAAAGGTTAGGGAACTGCACTTTGACTAGGGTGAAAACAAGGATCCGAGGAAATGCGCTCCTGTCCCGACTAGAACTGAACTTGACATTGCAGAGGAGAAGGTGCAGGAGGTGAAAGAGAGGGAAAGATCCGTGACAAGATGGTCCGAGTTCACATACTTAATACCAGAACAAACTAGCAAAACCAATTGAAATCGCACCCCACACAAAAAAAAAAAAAAAAACACCAAACAAAAAAAACTCCACCACAAAAAGAAAAAAAAAAAAGAAACCAACGCAAAACAAACAAAAGGGCAGAGGGAGCAACGGAGGTAGGGATTCTGTGGTGAGCATGGCCAGCAAATGTATGTGACGCCTCGAGGACCGTGAAAAAACTTCGCCATGAGGGAGCGATGATGACGGT
>Ga0179593_1473724_pt1 | contig 13864 bp, 13 predicted proteins | sample CZODoug2_1_08_16_FD_185931 | JGI IMG/M metagenome (GOLD analysis project Ga0179593, IMG submission 185931) | Vadose zone soil fungal communities from Angelo Coast Range Reserve, California, USA - CZODoug2_1_08_16fungal (PacBio error correction) | ecosystem: Environmental > Terrestrial > Soil >...
GTGCGGGGGGGGACCGAGATGGGAGGAGGAGGGGGGACAGGGGGGGGGGGGGGGAATAGGTGCGGTAAGGGGGAGAGGTGATAGGAGGTTGAAAGCAAACGGATCTCGAAGGGTGGGGTGGGGGCGGGGGGGTGGTGGAGGGGGAGGGAGCAGGGGATTTGTCTATAGGTCTTTGCGGCGGGTGGTGGCACCGTGGGAGAAATACAAGTAAACATAGTGAGACGCTAATGACGCTTCTCGCCTGCCGAGGGGTGGTGGTCAAAAAGGAAGAAGCTAGCATGCGGGAGAAGTCTCGTGTGAAGGGCTTTTGCTGAAGCCCCCAACCCAATATCGCAGGTTGCTGCTACAACAACCGCAGGGTGGGGCCATAGACAATGGAAAGGGGCAGGAGTGCTGCGCGCCTACGGTACGAAGAACGCTCACTCCTAGCTTTTTACCGAGCGGCTCACGGCGAACCGGCAGGTCGGCCTCGAAAAACAAAGAAGTCTAAAGGTCGAAATCATCATCGGGGAGGGAGTATTCGCGGTAATAGAGTAGAAAGGAGATAAATCAGAGGAGAACTTCGCGGAAGAGACTTGGTCCTACATCATGGAAAATCAAAAGGAAAAAATCGTAAGCTCGCTGTGCTTCGGAAACTGGGGGAAGGGACTCAACCGGGCCATTACTAGCCCAGGCCGAGGCACGGAGCGTTGAGAGGGTCGTGTCGGATGTGTAGCCGGGGGGGAGTTGGGGGGGAGCCGAGGTGAGAGGGAGGAGGTGAAAGTGGGGGGGGGGGATGGGGGCGGGGGGGGCCGGTGGGACGGGGGGGGGAGGATGGTGGGAGAGGGGGGGTTAGTGGAGGGAGTGTAAGTAAGGAGGCGGTGGTGAGGAGGGCGGGGGATTACAGGGGCTTGGTACTGGGGTGGGAGAGGGAGGAAAATAGAGGATAACCCCTCTGAGGTAACTCAGCCAAAATCACTCTGAGCGCTATCAGATGGCGGGGGAACTTCGGATAAATGATATCTCGGTGCGTGTGGTCTCTGAGTATATTGTTGGAAGATTGGAGGGGGTTGAATCCTAATAAGCCGACGATGATTATGGCGAATACTAAGGGCGAAACGCGGCCGAACGAGGAGGGATTATATCGAACGTACCTATCATAAAAAAAGAGCGGGTGACGGAGGAGAAGAAAGGCGCGGCAGCACGAATATTCCTCCTACGGGACAGCGATGGATCAGCGGGAGACAACGGATGTTGCTTGGAGCAGTCAGTGCTCGTTTCAGAGGGGGCTTAACAGCTCCTTAAGCGCTCTCTTCCGCCCGTGGATCATCGGGAATTCCAAGGAACAGGTCGGATCGCTGTAAGCATTAGAGAGCAGCAGGATATATTGAGAGACGTGGGAAAATAGGGCTCCCGACAGGGGGCTCCCCTGGTGTGTTGGTTCGCAGCAGGGAAAATTTCCACGTCTCATAACATCTGAAGCGCAAAGGGGAAAAAACGACAGAAGAAAAAGTCATGTGGGAAGACTTGCCTAGAGGGAGTCGTCTGCAAAGCGGAGGAAAATCCGCGCCTATCACATGCGATCACGGGGTCCAGAGAGAGAAGCAAGGAAACAGAGTAAGGACCATTATAGGCCTCGAAAGGAGGGGTTGGCGAGTTCTTCAATGAGGGCAAAAGACTTAGAGTGGGGTTGTCTATTTGCTAAAAAGGACGTTGGCTTCCAGTAGACCCTCTTGTTTTTCGAGAGCTCTTAGAGGAAAGGGAAACGGGAGAAAAGAAAAGAAGGGGTCATTAAGGACAAGAACGCAGCGCTAACAAAGGGAGGAGAAATACGCGAGAAACGAAAAGAGACAAATGAAGAACATCCTAAAAGCATCCACTGCGGCTCGGGGATAACGACCCCTCACTACGACCATTCGACCTCAAGGGGATCGTCTTCTCAAGGGAAAGGAGGAAATAAAGGGAACGGAATCCAGAACGGAAAGGCTCAAGACCGGCTGAATCGCCCTGCGACACAACCACATCTAATGGTGTGGACAAGTCTTTCGAATGTAATCCGCATTCCGGGAGGGTTGTCAGTGTCAATGGTTAGCTCCATTATACCTTCAATCGTTACTACCTAGGATATACTACCTCACAAGAGAAAGAAGCCAGCCTGGTAGAGAGGGAGGGGGGAGTAATAAAAGGGAGGTGCTCACCACTTTAGGAAGACAAACACGCCCCCTTCTTATAGAAAAAAGGAAGCATTCAATTGTCCGGAGGTAAATTCAAAGGGCGGGTCTTCAACTGAGAAGCTTCTTCTAGGTTAACCTTAGAATGGAAAAGGAAAGTTCAGAGAAAAGGGGGGGGGGATCAGAAGAGGGGGGTCTCCGCATCCAGATCGGATTTCAACACCTTTAGATCGCAAGAATGTCAAGAAGGGCTGCGGAGTAAACCTCTCCTTCACCTCTATCACGCCCAGATCTCTACGAGACAAGGGGGGGGGGAAAGGACCCTTCGGAAGGGAAACGTACGAAAGAAGGGGGAAAATCGAAAAAAAGGCGGATCGACCAACGCGCAAACTCATGAACAAAGTAGTATGGAAAAAGAGAGAGGGGGACCGCAAGGCAGGGAAAAAAAAAGACGTGCGGGGTAGGATTCTTACAGGTCCAATCCTCGTGCACATAAAGACGAGAGGAGCCCGAAGAGAAAGGAGAAACGCGGGTATCGAGCGGCCAAAAAACATTCCGGCCTGGGAGGGGGGGACGCAAAAGGTGGTGGCGATGTCCGATCTATTTCTCCAAGCGGCTACTATTTACGATGTCCGCTGTACACGCCGCCAAAAGGGAATCAAGGGAAAAAAAAAAGTTCAGGTGACTCCTTTTATCAATTGAATCCTTACAACGATGGCGTGAATGTCGAAAATTCTCCAAGGAAGAGCAGCGGGGACTTGAGAGCCATGTATCCTCGATTTAAGGAAAAGGTGCGATTTTTTCTTTCTAGGCCGCGGGGCTCTTGCAGCGGGTGCGGGGAGAGAAGGGGAAACTACGGAGCTCCAGAAGAGACCGCAGTTTTCCAGGGATGTGGTGGGGCGGGTCAGTTCGACATCTTCGGGGGCGGGATCGGATGGAAAAAAAGCGAGTTACGTTGAACCGTAATTAAAAGATGAGAGAGAGGGGTCAAGGAAGGGGGGGTGTAAAAATTTTCGAACCAACCGCGAGCAAGAGTCTGGGGGGGGGAGGGAGGGGAGTTCGGGAGGGAGAGAGTCTCATTCTGAGCCGGAGATCAGGGGGAAATGAAAAACGTAGGAGGTCTTTATTCAAGAGCAAAGACATAGCATCAGGAAACAAGAAAGGGGATGAAAGTACGGTTAGGCAATAAGCAAAAGTAAAAAAGGGGGGGGGGGGGGTCTCTATCTAAATCTCCCTACAACTTCGTTTGGGGAGGGATATAAACACAAAGAAAGGAAGTTGAAGGAGGTGGCGAGCACCCGAAGGGGGATGTAGAAGGAAGTGTCCGAGAGGACCCCTCATTGTGCCTCCGCCATTGCGGCTCTGTCAGCAAAATCCGGACGATAGAAAAATTTGTGGGGGGGAGGGGAGGGCAGCCTGTCGAAGGTAAATCAAAAAGGACATGGTGAATCGGAAAAGTTAAAAAAGGGGTAAAGCTGGGTCCTTCATCTCTTCAGCGTGATCGATAAAAGGGAGGAGCTGAACGGGGAGGGCTCATCGTTATTGTAACAGGTCGTGTTCCGCACTGTGGAGGAGGGGCTTTGTCCAAAAAGCCAGAGGGATGGGGCGGAAGGTTTTGTAAGTGCCCATCCTCGCTTCTCGCGCAATGAATGGAATGGAATACAAAAGGAGGAGAGCCAACTGCGCCGAAAAACGAAGACCCCGAAGAGAATTTAGGGGAGTGTCCGCAGGATCAACACCTCCTTCCTCGCGTTAAAGGAAAAAAGCAAAAAAGGGACCAGATCAAAGGAGGCGGAAAATTCGCTGCGAAAATGACAAATCCCCTATCAAGTGCGATCTCGAGATCGCCTTGGTCCCGGCCGAAAGGGAAGGAGGGCACGTGATCGTGGGAGGAGTGAGGATATCGAGAAACAACAACAACGGGAGGGAACACCAAGAAGGGGGGCCGCTCGGTAAGAAGGGGGCGCGATCAGTATGCCGAGGCCCAAGGAAGCGGAGTTGCAAGTGGGAGGGGGAATAGTGGAGGGAATAGTAGAAGGGAGGGCGAAAGGAGATGGCCTCGGCTCGAAGCGAGGAGGGCGGTTGAGAGAGCGGCAAGAAGGCTAATGGGGGAGGGAGAAAGCGCAGCCGCGGCTCGATCATGTAACTGAAGGAAACCAGGGGGGAAGAGGATCAATCAAGATTTTCTTTGTGACACTTCTCGATGAGAGGGAGGGGGATGAAAAAGCCCGAAAAAGGAGGGGGGGGGCCCCGACCCCAGGTAGAAAAAGGAAAGAGGCTGCAGGCCTAGATCATTAGCGAGAACTATGACGAAGGAAGCCGAATGGAGAAAAAGCGCCGCCCTAACAGGGTAACGATCACCATGGCTATTACGGTTAAGCCGACTACGAAAAAAAAAAGACGTGAAGACCGGAGAGACGGATCGGGGCGCCGAAATTTCAATTGGAGGCGGCTGATAGGGGACATCCGCGCCTATAATACCAGCGAAGGTAGGCCTCTCATTCAAAGATGGTAGACTCTAAAACCGGTGTCGGGGGAATGTAAAGGAACATTTGAAGGTAAACCCACGTAGGGTTCTCAGCATCCGCAAGGGGGGTGAAAAAAAGCAGCAGATGTCGGAAAAATAGCCATCCGAGGGCCGGACCAGGGCGGCTAAAAAAAAAGCAAAATCAATGACCCCAGAGGGATGGCAAAGAAAAGAGCAGACGCTCTCGGTGGTTCTACAATCCGAAAACCCCAAATTGAAACGCGAGGGGAACTTCAGGTCCAGAACCATTCATTACTAAGAGACGAGGGGAAAATTGAGCGACCTCTCCGGTCTCCTTCAACCACCCATCTAAATAGAGGGAGGTAAAGGGAGGCCGGCGGGGGGATGATATTTTCTGCGGTGACCGACGTAACCGGCGCGCGAAGAAGTCGAAAGGGACACTGGGCCGGGAACTCTGTGACGAAATCGGGGTAGGAACGGATCACCACTGGATTCTACAGAAAAAGCAACTTCATGAGGAGGAAGAAATCGACTTTAAATATGGGACATCTCTCCCTCGAAAAGGGCCCGAGAGACGCAATCTGCGAAAAAACCGTTGATATTTAGGCTGGGAAGGAGGGGGCCGCATAAATACTGTAATTCAAGGACCGGAGAAGAAATCTATCTTCTGTGCACAACCAAAAGACGGGAAATGAACGAACCTCTAAGCGCTCATCAAATGACCTCTATATACCCTCGCCTTACGACGCGACGAAACCAGAGATAACCGGTCTCCTCCCGTGAGGAAGACGAGGGGAGGAACGGTAGAATCCTCACCCTCAGAGAGATGAGAGGCATGGAGGCGGGCTAAAAGATAGAGGCATCAACCAACAACTGGAGTAAAAAAGTTGGGCGCGGTGTGCGTAAGCGAGGAGCAAAAGAATTCTCGCACGGGCGTTTTCGGGATGTCGGACAAGGGCGGTTACAGAAAGGGGACGGACGGGTGAAGTGCGGGGCGGTCATGGAAGAGAAGCATCAGCTACTCTTAATTCGGTATCTGCGGCGGAAGAAGAAGGACATGCACCGAACGCGTTCATGGGAGAAACATGGGGGGGAAAAAAGGGGAAATCGAATTGCACGATTCCGGCGACTGTCGTTAATTCCCGGAGTAAGGAACGCCGCTGCTACACGGCAATCACTTGTCCCGAGTGGCAGGTAGCGTTTAGCAATTTACCGCGGCGGGCAGGGCGAGAGAAGGGAGTACCGAGGAATCATTCAGTCAGCTTGAAAAGTGGTGAAGAAGAGACCTCTAGGATATCCGTAAGTAGTTCGACCATAGAATGAGTTGTGTTTCTTGACGAGCGTCAAGGGCGCTTTCTCAACGGGAATCGTTTTTCACGCGAACTCTAACGCCACACGGCAGGGGGCCCCTATCGCATCAAAAAGTCAATGTTGTGTCCGGTCAAGGCTACATTTCCGGAGAATTCGGCTAGAGAAACGGCAAAGGTCCCCTCAGAGGGGCCGGAAAAGGGGGGGGAACTATCAAGGTGTTGTCGTGAGGGGGGTCTAACCACAGCCGCTAGCGCAAAGGGGAAATTTCGGGGGCAGGGACGTACGGGTCATTTTGCACAATAAAAGGGGCGCGCGGTCCTCTTTTCGTTCGAAAGAGGAAAGATCAAAGGAAGAGAAGGCAGAGAAACCCATCTAGGCTAGAAGACAGAGGTAAAAAGCTCCAACCCATCCTAAACTGATCTGTTCCATGGAATCTACAGCAGAGTCAGAAGTGGAGGACATAGAACCTCGTTGCCGTTGAAGAGGGGCAAAGAAAAAGAAAAACGAAGATTTATACATGGAATAGGCCGATTAAGAGAGAGGGAAAAAAGGAAGGGCGTTGCCCTCGACGATCGGGGAAGAGGGGTAGATTTTGCGGATCGAGTCAGCATTCGGATAGGGGAAATCGGGGCCACTGGGGTCCGCCTTTCTGAGAAACCCGGGAATCCTCTTCCCGCAGAAGGAGGGCTGAGGTGCCGGGGGGGGGGGCGGAATGTCCTCACATTGCTGACACGGGGCGGGCAAGCTCCGGCGGTCGAGCCCAGGAAAGAGCGCAGAGGACAACCACGAACATCTTTATCATGTCTCTGTCATCGGATATGGGAAGACGTCTTATTCTGCGTGAAGAGGAAAGAAACAGGGAAGGTTCCTTATCTGGCATTGGCCGCGCTCCTCACTAACGCAGACCAGGAAAAGTCTCCTCATTCTTCGAATCATCATAGTCGAGATTTAGAGGACCATCAAGATGAAGGAAAGAACCATCAATTTTATCCGCTTTGAGAAAAAAAAGAAATGAAGATCCTCTTAGAACTTATCGCGGCGGCGTTCTTTCCTGTTCGCGGTTTTAGGAGAAAGACGGAGGGGAAGGAGAATAACAACTAAACATGACTCAACGCGGGAGGGGGAGCGGGGGGAGGAAAAGAGTCTATATCTCGGCTTTTCCTCGGGCAGTTTTTGTCAAGGGGAAGCAAAGCGTGTATGAAGGGGAAAGATGGAGCGGCAACTGAGCATGGAAGGCTTTAGGTCAGAAAACGAAAAAGCTGAGTGCTTCTTTAACAGATTCAAAAATCGTCAACTCCCACAGCCCTGTAGGAGGTGCTAACGATGTACTGGTGGAAACCTAAGAATGATGGCGTGGGGAAGAAACAGCATCCCGGCACAGAGACCAATTTACAGCAGGTAACGATATGCAACAGTCTGTAAAAAAGAAAATGCTATCCACGATTACTAGAGTCCAAATCGGATCACGGCGAGTTCGTACTGTAAAAAAGGACAATTTATATTACGTTCCGACGTCGTAGAGAAAATGACGAAGGATCTATCATGTGCCAAGGAAGGGGTCAAAAGTTGCTATATCGGACAGCCCATTCAAAAATGAGGGAAAAAGGCCGTACAGGCCAAAAACGAGAAGAAAAGATGAGGGGGCTATTGCGGGAAAGGATCCATTGAACACGATCCTTAGATGGTATCTTGGATCATCGGTCAATCATTTCCGCGAGCAGAAAAAATGCAGACTCTTTGCTCTGAAATCCCTCATACGGTGTTCGATACGACCGATAATGCCGAAAAAGATGCTAAATCCAGAAAGGAAAGAGAAAATGCAATCATCGTCGAGTCGGAGGGGGGGGAGAATCAACGAAAACCCCTTCATACCGGAGGGGGGATAGAAAAAAAAGAAAAGGACTGCCTCAAAGGGATTAACTCTGCATAGGGAAAGCCGACATCGACAAGGAAGAAAAAACGGCTATAGAAAGGGCCAAACAAAACATCGAATTTGGGCAGGTCAAGGGACTATACCTGTCGGCGGGATTTCTAGTTCGTGGTCACCTAGGGACAAGAACCTCGGCGAGGAAAATCAAAGAACTATCAGAGGGGGCCTGGATAAAAGATAACAGAGGGAGGCCACTTCTTTACAAGACCTAAGCCTGATGGGGGGAAGGGGAAGGCCCGAAAAAGTCGTCTTGTCCGAAAAAAGGTCAACATGATCAGTCTTGAAATAACGAGAGTAGGGAAGGGGGCATGGAGGCGCGGGCGGCATCATCGTACTACGAAATTCATCTACATGTCGGCCGAAAAGGGTCAGAAATCTGAAAAAAAAATGGAACAGGTGGAGGTCGAAAAGCAGAGCGGCGAAAGAATCGCTGTGAATTTCACTCCGGCGTGACGGGGAGAAGAACCAAGAAGGAAGCGACCGAAAAAAAGGAAGAGAAACGAAGTGCCGCCCGTCTTGAGAGGGTTGTAAAAGAAGAAATCCTAACAAATCGCTTTCGAGATGCTAATAGTCGCCTGCATAAAGTCGGATAAAAGGAGCCGATCATCTCGCATCAGAAGGAAAAAAAAAGGGTGATCGGAGACGTTGGTCGAGCGACCGCCTATGGCAGAGAAAAGATAGAGAAAAGGACTGGTGCTTGTAGGATTGAGCAGACAAAGAAAGAAAAGGGAACCGGTCTCGTAATCTTGGCTCTCTCAGGGTAATGCTCGTTAAAAAAAGAATTCAAGGGGAGGAGCGGCATGTCGAAGCCAAAAGTTCAGACGGACTCGAGGCCCTGATTCAAAAAAAAGGCGACTATTTCGATGAATTCCCTTTATCGATGCGGGCCACCGGAGAGAACTCCTTCCAGTCAGAGAAAGAGGCGGACATGTTGCACACAGCCGGGTGATCATGGGGAATCCGTTAAAGAACTAGGCCTTGAAGTCATAATGGGGCTGGTGGGTGTTGACTTTTTATAAACACACAAAGAAGTTAGGCGTAAAAAGTGAGTTTCGAGGCGAGGTTGAGGGGGAAGCGGGGGCGCTGCGGTCGAAGTACAATGAGGTGCACGGACTCGAACGCCACCTAAAGAAGAGTATGAACTGCAAATTGGTGCTTGGGAATTTCTACACTACTGGAGGGAATAAAAGGCCGAGAGCAGTTCAACTTGGTATTTATAAGGGGGTAAACGGAAAAGTGCGGGGGTCAAAAGGTATTTTCAAGCCACCCGGAAGCGCGCTATGAAGGGGTCAAAATGTAGGGGTCCTTTCAATGGCTGGTGGGGGGGAGGAGTATGGGATCAGACGTCGGAGAAACCTCTTGCTGTCGCTCGAGGGGAGGGAAAAGAATATTGCTTAGCAGTATAAAAAGGCAGAAACCACTCTTACTGATGCACCGAAGGGGGTCGCAAGGAGCAATCCCCTACTACGATAGGGGCCTCGGAACAATCGGGAAGTAAGGGAAACGTCCTTCGGGGGTCGCGTCTCATGACGAAAGGGGACCGTGGAAGGGGGGGGGAAGTGCCAAAAATTTGCGATGGTATAGGGAAGGAGTCTACGCCCAAGCCTTTTGGGGGGGGGAACCAAGGGGGGGGAAGTCGGGCCAGCCTAGGAAAGATCTGGGGGTCCGTATGGTGCGCGTCAGCCTAGAAACCGTAATCGCCATGTTATCAGCCAAGGGCGGAACGGCGGACGAAAAGAACGGTCAGTCATCAAGCTAATGGGTCGTATAAGAAACGAAGGGGGGTTCTTTTCAAATCCAAAAGCTGAAAAAAGCGTCCGGGGGGCTTCTTGACCTGTCTGGGAAATCAAAGGGCGAAGAGGGTCATGTGCGTCTCCACAAGAAGCGATCCATCTCTCCATGGGGCTGTTGGTTGACCTATAAAAACCGCAGCACCGCCGAGCGTTCCTGTCGGGGCCGGATCAAAGTTCCGCGAATCTGCCGAATTCGGGGAAAGCATCATCGTCGGCGGTCGCGGGACCGCAGTACCGGCCCTCGAGAACGCAAAGCAGGAAGGCAGAAAAAAGAAGGAAGCGGCCGCATCCTTATCTCGGGGTCATCTGACCGTGTTTCAATGGAAGGTGGGACTCTCTACACAACAATGAAAAAAAAAAAGAGAGAGACCCCAGCGGACATGTAACTCCTAAGAGATTCAAAAACAGGGAGAAAGAGATGCCGGAGAAGAGGAAAGAGAATTTCTGAAAGGTCATTAGTGAGGGAAGCCGCGATATTTAACGCCGACGATTATTAAACTTACGGATGGAGGGAAGGACGTCGATTCGTCAAGATCGAAAGAGGGAACACGAGGGTATGCTACTGACTTCGATTCGGCGTCTGCACAGAGGAAAGAAAACACATCCCTGAACAAGGGGAAGAAGAGGGGAAGACGGGGTCGGGGTGAGGTAAAGAAGGATCATGAGGTGGGGCGGGGGAAAATCATCCCTTCAAAGCCGAGCGAACGAACCGCGCATTGACAGAGGGGAGAAAACCACCAAAGAATAAGGGGCGAGCAAAATGACGAGAAAGGGCAAGATCCAAATTGCAGTAACCATGGCTAGGGGCGCCTGACAGTCTTGAAGCTCAACTACAAGAAAGAAAAAAACTAAGAGGGAAATGGAGCCGAAAAGTTCTTGGAGGGGGGGTACAGCCGATCGACAAGATCGGAAAGTGGCAATTTTTGCGCGACCAACCACTCTCACGATCCGGGAGGTCCCCCCAACCTAGAGGGGGGGGAGGAGGGGAGTATAGAGAAGGGGGATGGGGGGGTTGAATCCTCTTGCCGAAAAGAGGTTCCGGTGTCGACCGAGATGGAGAGTTCGCTCATGGGAAAGAATGATCTCAATCCATCCTACGTTGTCATGAGGAAACCAGGAACTGACTGCCGAAAAACGCTATGGCGAACTCGAAAGACCAATGGACCTAACGAGAATCCCTAGTACCTGTGTTCGAACCCAGGACATCTCTGGTCTCGGGGAGAGATACAGGAGGGTGAAAAGGATGAACTCTCGAAATCCGAGAAAGGGGGGGGGGGGCAGACATGGAGAATGTCCTGGCAAACCGCCAAAAACATCGAATTGGGCATGCGGTCCGCAGGAAGGGGAAGAGGGGGTGCGTCGAGGTTCCGTGCAAAAAGAAAGGGGCCGCGGAGAGAGTGAAACCTCAAAGCTCTAAGACTTCCGTCTGTAAGAAAAGAAGGGGATTGCGCACCAGCTGGCGAGACAAAAGAAAAAGATGAGAAAGGTACGGGAGCCCCGCCATCTTCTTTTCCAATCCCAGAAAACGGCCAAAAGGCTACATTCGGGAAAGGGTCTCAGGGGGGAAGTAGGATGGATCATTATACCAGTAACTTCATCTAGAAAACTCCGATCAGGGATAGTAAAAGGGAACAGTTCACGCGTCTACCATGAAAAAGATCAGAAAGGTCGCCGTTCTGGCGAGATAAACCCTACCTTACAGGAGGGGAGCAAAACACCTACGAGACCGGCGCCTCGAGAGGGGGGGGGAGATTCAGCTAGGAAGGGACACCAGCAACCACAAAAAGATCAAAGGGAGGAGGAAGGGAACAACATAGTTCGGTATCGAACCCACGCGACCAACTCGAGGAGGAAAAAGAGAGATTATAGAGTTGTCGATCCTCCGAGGGGATTATCCAAGGAGGCAGTCCTTGGGGTGGGGGGAGTGGAAAGCCGTTAATCAGCGGACAAAGGAGCGGAGAAAAGGTCTAGGAGGGAGAGAGGGGCGCGCTCGCGGACTTCTCTTTATCCTGCAGGGAAGTTAAAAGAACGGTCGGCGCTCGTTCAGGTCTACGAAGGGTGTTGGAGGGGCGCCGAGTGCGACTATGAGATTACGTCTCGAATGGACCGGAAAAGAAGAACACGTTCCTCCCGGTTCAAGAATTCGGAGGGAACAGGAGGGGGGCCGGAAGGGGCGGGGAAAAGACAGTCTCCGGCCATAAAGTCGGGAAAGTGTCAGATCCAGTTTTGCTCGCTATAATTCGTTTATAGAGGGGGGTTAGGGGACCCAGCCGGACTATGGGGGGGAGACAAAAGAGGTACGGCTTTCCGCTCATTGAGCAGGGGGGGGGCCTAAAAGTAAGAAAGAAAAAAGAATAGCAATGCCCTCAGCTTGTGGGAAGGGTTGAAAGGACAGGTCCGGAGCCGGCTGGCGAACATGAGATCGGGATCGAGGTGAGGAAAAGGGGAAAGGAATTGAGAAAAAAGCGAAGGGGAAGGAAGGTTGTAGGGATTAAGGAACCAAGCCGCGGAGGGCAGTCGATGGCATTTGGGGGGGAAAAAAGGGGGAGAAGGGGGGGGGGGGGAGGGGGGGGAGGGTAGTGGGGGTGGGGTGGGGTGGGGTGGACGGGTTGGGGGCGAGGTCATCTTTTCTTTCTGGGTTGTTCTCACTCGTCTTCTATGGGGCCCTCCGCGAAGAGTGCTTGCACCGCGGTGGTACTGTTCGGGGAAAGGATGATTGAGCATATCGACATATCAAAAAATCGGCAAAGAACATAGGCTCAGTCCCTGACCCCTACGGGAAAGGACGCAATCTACGTATCGGTTAAAAGGTTGTCGAGAGTACATCAAGTCGGAACCTGCTCATTAGGGGGGGAGCTCCGGGAAGGGAAAAGGAGAGGGGGGGGGAGCGCAAAAAAAAGCATTTCGATGACTAATGTTAAATAAGCAGGTCCCGAAGAAAGGAAGCAGAAGACATTCCGGCGCAGGACCGAAAAAAACTGAAGAGGGGTCGTGGAAGCGGAGGAGGAAAACTCGCCATGGTTATCGTCAAACATGGTGGTTAGGGAAAGGGAGGGAATCCGGGCCGGCAGGCAAGAAAGTGCTCCTATGGGAGAGGAATCTTAGCAGGGGGGTTGGCGTTGCTCATCGTCAACATTCTCTTAAACTGGCGCGCTAAAGGGGGACCGTCTGCTGTTGCAAACACGAAAGATCTCGCGCAGGGTTCTGGGCCCATCGGCTGGCCACGCGCAAAAGGGGGACTTGGGGGGGAAAGAACCGGGGAAAGGAAGAAAAGCGCCTCTAATACAAGGAGAACGAGCTGGTCCTGATGTCGAAAAGACTCACAAATCCTTCAGCGAAGGGAACCAAGAGCCAGGACAGACAGGAACGTCTGTCTCAAGTCCTCAGGGAAGGGAAAACCGGGGACCACATGCCATCGGGAAAAAGAACTCATGCCTTGTGCATCATCCTGATCGCGAAGCTTCGTCGTCGGCGATTCCGGGAGATCCTCTACAACCAAGGAGGAGAAGAACGTAAGGACCGCAGCGAATCACTCTGGGAAATCAGGATGAGGCCGAGAACCATCGATAAGCGTCGCCCGGGCTGGTCTCGGATTGTGAAAAGGGAAAGGGGAAAACCAATAGGAGCCCGACGAAGGTAGGAAGAAAAAAAGGGGCTAACGAGGATAGGGATTCTGTTTAGGATTTCAAGCTACCGAACGGCAAGATTGATTCTAGACAGTAAAAAAGGGGAGTAAAGGCATTTCGTCCTTTTTCAAAGGGAGCCCTGCAAAGATGGGACAGCTCGAGAGATGGGGACACCTGATAGCTGGGCTGAACAGAAATCCCGCAAAGCCAGGCTTCTAAAGGATTGTTCGAAGATCACACCAAGGAGTTCAAGAAGAACATGTAGAAAGATGGATCCTTCCGGTAAATCGGTAGAAAAGCAATGTCGACCCCAAGGGAAAGAACGGACAATTATTCAGCGTAGAGAAAGGACGCAAAACAATACACTATCCGACATTTCCTTAAGAGGGGAGGTCCGGGAAGCATGTGGGAGGAGGGGGGAGGGTCTATAATGAAATCGCTCACTGAGATCAAAAGATGGATTGTTTCGCATAAACACTAAAACCGAAGAATTTCGATAAGAAAGAAAACCTTAAAGAGGGTGATTGGGGAGGGGGGGGCCATGGAAAGCCGTAGGATGTGGGGGG